>JABAOF010008284.1_pt2 | contig 12772 bp, 11 predicted proteins | sample 7062171 | NCBI WGS metagenome assembly JABAOF01 (sample SAMN14538628, study PRJNA623070) | marine sediment metagenome | biome: marine biome [ENVO:00000428]; feature: marine pelagic biome [ENVO:01000023]; material: deep marine sediment [ENVO:00002113] | place: India: Gulf of Khambhat ...
GGGTGCTGGCGGACCTAGCGGCGGACGGGGGTTAGGGCTCTTTCTGCTGCTGGCGTTTGGCATCTCCTGGATCGCCTGGCTTCCGCTGCTCTTGGGGGAGTGGAGCACGCCGGTGGCGATCGTGGGCGCCTTCGGTCCTTGTGCCGCGGCGCTCATCGTTACGGGGTGGGAAGACGGTAAGCCTGGCCTCGTCCGCTGGCTCAAACAGGTCTTCCGGCTGCGCATCGGGCTCTTCTGGTGGCTCGGGGCGGCGTTCTTCTTCCCGGTCGCGGTGGGTCGCGATTCAGTACGCCCTGTACCTGCTCCTCGGCGGACAGGCCGACTTTTCGAACCTCGAGTATCCGTGGCTCGCCTACCCGATCGTGCTCGTTCTCACGACGCTCTTCACTGGTGGAAACGAAGAGCCGGGCTGGCGGGGCTTCGCCCTCCCGCGGTTGCTGAAGTGGCATAGCCCTCTGATCGCCAGCCTGGTGCTGGGGGTCATCTGGGTGGCCTGGCACCTCCCTGTCTTCTTCACCGAGGAGTGGGGGGGAGATACGCCTTTCGTGTGGTTTCTGGTGAATGTTCTGGGCCTATCGATCATTATGACGTGGCTCTTCCTTCGGCCCGGACGCAGTGTGATTCCCGCCATGCTGTTCCACGGTGGCACGAACGTCGTCGGCAGCTACTTCCCGTTGACGACGGACGTCGTGCCGGGAGCCCCGGACTTCTTCGTGCTCCGTGGCTCGGTGTACTGGGCGATCGCGATCGCGCTGCTCATCGTTACGCGAGGGGGTCTGGGGCTCGAGCGCGAGGCTTGAGGACTCGCACTTCGTGCCAAGGCTGGACCGTGCCGTGTGCCGCAGGTACTGCGGCCACAGTTTGCGATCAATCCCGGTTGGCAGCGTCGATCGCGAACATCCCATCGGGTTTGAGCGACGCTCTGGCGTTGCGTACCAGCGCTATAGGATCTACGAAGTGGTGGTAAGCCGATATTGCGAAGATATAAGTCCAGTTCACCGTATCACAGCTAATTACGAGGTCTCGGTCCAACCTGGGCCTGCAAGGCGACGCGAATGAAGCAACCGAGAAGGACTGTCAGCCGTCTAAGAGACAGGCCGCCGCCAAGCTCCGGTACCTAGCCACCGCTACCCAAGCGACCAGGCGCGACCACGACGTGCCAAACGGCAGACAAATCGCAGACACCTAGGAAGGAGCTGCAGATGTACCGATTCGCGGCTTGTCTACTGGCCGGTGCCCTTCTGGTCGGCTCGTCGCCCCAGGGAGAAGGCGTCGGCGCGCCACAAGCCACCCAGCCCATTCCCCTCTTCGTGCCCACCGCACCGCTGCCACCCACCCAAGAGGCCCCTACCACCTCCCCCGTTCCATTCGGCCACCGCATCGCCTTCCCCTCCCAGCACCTCGGGGAAACCCGCGATGTCTTCATCCGCCTCCCGCGGGGCTACGCGGACGAGGAGGGGCCAAACGCGGCTCGCTATCCCGTGCTCTACGTCCTCGACGGAGGGGATTACTTCGAGCCGTTCGGGGGCGTGGTCCAGTACCTGACGATGTACGGCTTGGTCCCGGAGATGATCGTCGTCGCCGTCGCTCACGGCGATCGCATGAAGGAGTTCACCTTCTCCCCGTCGAACGAAGAGAACGGTGACTGGCCGACCAGCGGGGGCGCTGAGTCCTTCCACCGGTTTCTTGAGGAAGAGCTTATCCCGGCGATCGACGATTCCTACCGCACGCACCCGTTCAGGATCCTGGTAGGGCACTCGCTGGCGGGCCTGTTCGCCGTAGAGAGCCTAGCGCGGAGCCCGGATCTGTTCCAGGCGACCATCGCCTTGGACCCCAGCCTCTACTGGAACCAGTTCGAGTGGCTCAAGAACGCCGCGACCCTGTTCGACGGCGTCACGACCTGGCGGCATTTCCTGTTCATCTCCGGGGAACAGAAGGACGAAGAGGAGACCCGCAGACTGGCCGAGTTCCAGAGTCTGGTCGAAGCCCGGGCCCCAGAGGGGTTCGAGTACAACTACGCCTGCTATCCCGAGGAGAACCACGCCTCGGTGGGTCTCCCAGGCTTCTACCAAGACTTGAAACAGCTGTTCAGGGGCTGGCAGACCGAGGGCGAATGGTGGAGCCTGGGGCCCGACAAGGTTAAGGCCCATTTTCAGGGGTTGTCCGATCGGTACGGCTTCCCGGTCCCGATTCCGGAGGACTACCTGGTCGGACACGCCCTGCACGGCCTGCACCGACACGAGGCTCCCGACGAGGCCATCCTCCTCTTGGAGCTCTGCCTGTCCCTGTACCCCGAATCGGCGGACGCCTATGAGGGATTGGGCGAGGCGTACGAATGGAAGGGGGATCGGGACCAGGCTGAGAAGTACTACCTGAAGGCCCTAGAGATCGATCCGGGGCACGAGCTCGCGAAAAAGCGACTGGAAGCACTAGAGGGCACGTAGCCCTCGGTGATCTCCTCCGAATCGGGGCCACCCGCACCAACGTCAACGATGTTCGTGCCCTTGCGTTCTCTCCATCATCCTGGAGCCCGATACCCACTCCGAGGAGTCTATATAAGGCGGCCGATACGCGAGCCGTCATAGATAGCATGGATTATGCGATTGGGCTCTCTGCAATCACCAATAGAATAGACCTCAGGGAACTTCGCTTCCACTCTCTTATGAAGCTCTGTGTTCGCTGACCACGGTAGGGCAACCAATATGTTGTCCGCTTCAATAGTCTGCTTCTTGCCTTCCTTGTCTGTGATCGTTAGTCCTTTGTCTGTTATCTCATCATACTTGACCTCACTCAGCATTGTGACGCCCTTCTTCTTCAGCCAGCGAATCAGACGTTGCGCCACGATGAAGACCATCCCACTTCCGAACTGGTCTGACGTTTCCACAATGGTGACTTTCCTGCCTCGTTTCACCAGAAACTCGGCCAATTCGCAACCGTGCATGGCACCGCCTATGATCACAATTCGGTTCCCAAGCGGCATCCAGAATCGTGTTAGCCATCCTAGGTATCTTGGACCGAGGAACCTCAAGGGCGCCTTAGACTGCCTGTGAAGCCTCGAAGCAGGGACTACTATCTTGTTCCCAATCCCCGGTATCCCGGGGGTAACGGGTACAGCCCCTAGTGCGAGGACAACCACGTCGGGCTTGAGCTCCTCGATCACCGACGGAGTGACTTCTCTTCCCAGGGAAATCTCGACCCCCAGCTTGCCAAGCTGGGTCTTGAGGTATCGAACCATAGCGCCGAGGTCCTCAACCTGTGAGCCCTTTATCATGGCAGCGAGATGCAAGAGCCCTCCCAGTTGGCGCTCCTTCTCATACAGAGCTACCTGATGCCCACGCAGCGACGCCACTCTTGCCGCTTCCATGCCGGCTGGGCCACCGCCCACCACTAGGACCTTCTTCTTCCTTTCTGCCGGCTTTATTTCGAATTCGTGCTCTCTCCCCGAGGCCGCATTGATGCGGCACTTCACTGACGTGTGCTGTGCTGTCGTTGAATCCCAGCATTCCAGACACCCAGTACAAGGAGCGATATCCTCCCATCTTCCCTGAGCCGCCTTATTGGGGAGTTCAGGGTCGGCAATCAAGCGCCTGGCAAAGAAGACCAGGTCCACCTTGCCCCGCTTCACGTCCCTGTCTGCTACTCTTGGGTCGATCCTTCCTCCACTGATTACCGGAATCGAGACTGCCTTCTTGATGCGTGCTGCTTGAGTGATAATGAATCCCGGATCCTCGACTGTTTTAAGCCACGGCTTGACCTCGGGCGCTGGCTCCAATGCGCGAAGCTGCTCCCCCCAGTAACCCCACAGGAAAGTGCCGTAGCCGTAGCCACTGACATCAAGGAAGTCAGCTCCGGCTGCTTCGAACGCTTTGGCGAAAGCCAGGGCTTCTTCATTGGTGATCCCCCCCTTCAATCCCCACTCCGCCACATTATGTCGAATGCCAACTGGGAAATCCTGTCCCAAGCGGTCCTTTATGGCGCGTATTATCTCGACGGCGAATCGGGTCCGGCTGCGAAGATCGTGACAACCGTACTCATCTTCACGCTTGTTCCAAGCACTAGATAGAAAGGCGTTGATGAGGTAACGATGAGCGCCGTGCACATCCACGCCATCGAACCCGGCTTTGTGAGCCCGCTCGGCTGCCTCAACAAACTGGAGCTGGATGCGCTCGATCTCTGGAATCGTGAGTGCTCTGGCAGTGTCGAAAAGTGGCACTGGTTTCTCGTCATCCCGCAGTTCTGATGGAGCAACTGGTTGAAGGCCGGACATTCCCTTGGGATGTGAAGGTCCTGAATGCTGCAATTCAAGAAAGGCCTTGGCACCGTGGCTATGGATGAGGGTGGTCAACGTACTGTAAAGCGGGATAAGTCCATCATGGTGCATGCCAAGACGGGGCCATCCTACGGCGCCTATGGGAAAATCCACAGCAGCCCCTTCAACAATGATCAGGCCCGCTCCTCCTTTCGCCAGTGACTCGTAGTAGCCAAAAGCCCCATCGGTTGGAGCGCCTTCGGGGGTAGCGTTGCCTGATGCTTGGGGAGACTTGACAATCCGATTCCTGAGCTTCACATGCTTTATCTGAAAAGGAGTGAATAGCGCTGTGCATCGTGCTTTCCTGAGCATGACTGTCTCCTTCAGCAATGCACGCCAGAGAGCAGGTGAGTCTTGACTTCCAAGTCGTGCGGGGTCCAGGCAGGGCTTAAGAGAATGCACCTACTACTCGGAGTCAAGGCCAATGATCGCGCTCATCTCACGACATTCACAAATCCTCAGCAGAGGGAATGAAGATGCAGCTGAAAGGGATCTACCCCATAGTTCCCACCCCCTTTTCCGACTCAGGTGCTGTCGATGTGGACAGTATCGACAAGGTCACCAGCTTCATGGTCAAGCGGGGCGTGGATGGACTGGCCGTGCTGGGGGCACTCGGTGAAGGTCACAAACTAGACGACAGCGAGCGCACCCAGGTCATAGAGCGGTTTGGAGCCGCACTGCCGGACGGTCTGGGACTCGTGGTGGGTGTTCGGGCAGCAGCCACTGACCTGGCCGTGCGGATGGCTCAACATGCAAGTCGCCTCGGTGCCGATGGCTTGTTGTTGGGGCCGCTTACGGTGCAGAACGACAACGCGCTTCGCACCTATTATCAGAGGGTGTCAGATGCAGTTGACGTGCCCGTTATAATTCATGACTTTCCGGCGGCCACGGGCATCACAATGACCCCGGAGTTGATCGCTGACATATTCAGGACCTGCAGCAACGTTCAATATGTCAAACTTGAGGATCCACCGACCGGTCCCAAGATGGATGCGGTCTGGGCGCTGACAGGCAAGGACCTGGGGATATTCGGTGCCCTGGGCGGCATGTTCGCCTTCGAGGAGCTAGACCGGGGCGCCGTCGGCATAATGACCGGTTTTGCCTACCCCGAGCTTCTGGTTGAGCTGTACCGCCGTCACAGCAGTGGTGATACCGACGGAGCGGCCCAGTTGTTCTACGATATCCTGCCCTTGATCCGGTTAGAGTTCCAACCAGGTATCGGCGTGTCGCTCAGGAAGAACATTCTAGTCAGACGGGGAGTGTTCCAGTCCACCTATGTGCGTCACCCAGGGCCGCAAGCGGATGCTAAGACCCTCGAACACCTCTTCCGTGTTGTAGACCATATCAAGAAACGCGGTTACGAGATTTCGGACGAATAGCAAGACGCGCTCGTATCCCATCACTCACCATTCGACAGGCAGGTTGTAGTTGCACACCATGCGCGCAATCACGGTTACCCAACCAGGCGGCCCTGAAGTTCTCGAGATCAGGGGCGTTCCTACACCAGAGCCAAGTCGGGGGCAGATCCGCGTCCGCGTTCGTGCCTTCGGTCTGAATAGGGCCGACCTGTTGCAACGCCGCGGGATGTATCCGGCGCCGCCCGGTTCGCCACCTGACATCCCGGGGCTCGAGCATGCGGGGGAAGTGGATGCCGTGGGCCCCGGCGTGGACGGTGTCGCGGTCGGCGACCGTGTGATGGGAATCGTGGGTGGTGGCTCGTATGCCGAGTACCTCATCACATCGGCGACACACGTGATGCCGATTCCGGCAGGGTTGTCCTTTGACGAAGCGGCGGCAATACCGGAGGTGTTTATCACGGCGTACGATGCTCTGGAGCGTGCTGGTCTAACGGCCGGCGAGTGGGTGCTTGTGCACGCCGTAGCAAGCGGAGTGGGCACCGCTGTGGTTCAACTGGCTAGGGCGTGGAACGCGCGGTGTATCGGCACGAGCCGCACGCAGGCCAAGCTTGAGCGTGTGGCCGAACTGGGCATGGACGCCGGGATCAACTCGGTCAACGAGGATCTCGTCCGCGCTGTGCGGCAGGTGACTGGCGAAGGTGCGCCCGTCGTCGTCGATCTCATCGGTGGGGCACTGTTTCCGCAGACCCTGGAGGCGATGGCTCCGCGCGGGCGCCTGATCCTCGTCGGCCTCACGGCCGGTTGGCGTGCCGAGCTGAACCTCAGCGTCATCACCCGCAAGCGGCTCCGGATCGAAGGGACCGTGCTGCGGTCACGTTCTGAAGAAGAGAAGACCGCGGTGACGCATTCGTTCACAGAGGCGGTGCTTCCGCTGTTTGCGGCTGGGCGTCTGCATCCCGTCGTGGATCGGGTCTTTTCCTTCGAAGAGATTCGGGCGGCCCACGAATACCTTGAAACCAACCAGAGTTTCGGAAACGTCGTCGTACGTATCGAGTAGACAGGACTGAGCGGCTGTCCTTCGCCAACACCTCATCTGGACGGAGAATGAGTCTCTGGTCCCGCGCCGCCGGCGTCGCGGCCCGGACGCCGGCATCCCGCAACCGCTACGTGGACTTCCTGCGGGCGGTCTCGATCCTGATGGTCATCACGGGGCACTGGCTGGTGGCCGCGCCCTACGTGATCGACGGCCAGCTCACCCTCGGCAGCATGCTGGAGTACCAGCGCTGGACGCAGCTGTTGTCGTGGGCGTTCCAGGTCATGCCCGTGTTCTTCTTCGTGGGCGGGTACTCGAACGGTGTGTCGTGGAAGGCCGCGGTACGCGATGGACGCAGCTACGCCGAGTGGCTGAACGGGCGGCTGCAGCGGCTCGCCGGGCCCGTGCTGCCCCTACTCGTAGTGTGGGCTCTGCTGGGGATCGCGGGCTACCTGAGTGGCGTTCGGCCCGAGATGGTGAAGGTGGGCTCGCAGATGGCGCTCATCCCCATCTGGTTCCTGGCGGTCTACGTGGGCGTCGTGGTGCTCGTGCCGCTGACGTACGCGGCGTGGCAGCGGTTTGGCATGGTGTCGTTCTGGGTGCTCGCCGTTGCGGTCGCCGTGGACGATCTGCTGTTCTTTGCCGCTGACCTCCGGAGCGTGGGCTGGCTCAACTACGGGTTCATCTGGGTGGCAGTGCACCAGCTGGGCTACGCGTGGCGCGACGGGAAACTGCAAACCGGCCGGAAGGCCCTGCTGTGGAGCGGGGCCGGTTTGGCGATCCTGATCGTGCTCGTCACCCTGGGACCCCACCCGCTGAGCATGGTGAGCGTGCCCGGCGAGGAGGTGAGCAACTCGCTCCCGCCCAAGCTCCCGATGCTGCTGCTCGGCATGATTCAGGTCGGGTTGGCGCTGGCGCTGGAGGCGCCGGCGCGCCGGTGGCTGGAGCGGCCGCACCCGTGGACCGCGACGGTGCTCGTGAACGGGATGATCATGACAATCTTCCTGTGGCACCTCACTGCTTCCACACTCATCATCGGTCTGGCCCTGCAGATCGGGAACGTGGGACTCACCCTCGAGCCGGGTAGCGGCATGTGGTGGTTGGCGCGGCCAGTGTGGCTCGGCATCTATCTGCTCGCGCTCGCGGCGTTCGCCCTGGCCTTCGGGCTGTTCGAACGAGGTGGTGCGGGTGGCCCGCCAGCCGCGGCTTGGCGGCAGATCGTTGGCGCTGTGATGATCTGCGGCGGACTGGCCCTCCTGGCGCTCGACGGGATCGGCGGCGAGGGCTGGCTGGGCCTGCGGTGGTGGGTGGTCTTGCTGCCGCTCCTGGGTGCGGTGCTGGCAGGGGTGAACCCATTGGCCCGGTCCAGGGCCAGGGAAGCGTGACACCCTGGCACAGACGGTCTACGGCGGCCCGGTCGGCCGCGCCATCGCCGGAGGCGTGCTACCCCGACTTACCCGAGCACCTGCTGGTAGACCCGCAGGAAGTTGCCGCCTAGCACCTTCTGGACATCGGAACTTGAGAATCCGCGCCGCTCGAGCGCCTCACCGATGACGTACATCTTCTCCGGGACATCGAGTTCCTCGATGAACGGCGGCCAGCGCAGGTCGATTTCGGGTTTGAAATGAAACTGCGCGTGAAAGTCGTAGAATTGCTCCTCGGTCGGGAAGGACACTCGCCACCCGCCAATACTGGAGTCGGTCCCGATGCCGACGTGGTCGATGCCGACGAGCTGGACGACGTGCTCTATGTGATCGACGTAGTCATCTAGCGTGGAGCGGGGCTTCTTGCTCACGAAGAAGTTCACGCTCGTCACCCCCATGACGCCGCCCCTCCCCGCCAGCGCCCGGATCTGCTCGTCGGTCTTGCACCGCGGATTGTCGCACAAGGCACGGCAGTTGGTGTGTGAGAAGATCGGTGGCTTCTCTGAGACTTCGATGGCATCCATGGTGGTGCGGTAGCCGCAGTGGGAGAGGTCCACCAGCATCCCCAGCTCGTTCATCTTCTCCACTACCTGCACTCCGAAGCCGCTCAGGCCTACATCATCCCGCGCGGTGCATCCAGCTCCCAGGGCGTTCAAGGAGTTGTACGTGAGCTGGATCTGCCGGATGCCAAGGTTGTAGAAGAACTGCACATTCTCGATGTTCCGCCGGAGATGTGTGCCGTTCTGGAACCCGAGCATGACGGCGAACCTGCCGCTCTCCTTGGCGGCCAGGATGTCGTGCGTAGTCCGCACCCGCAACAGCCTATCCGAGAAGCGGTCAAAGACTCCGTGCCACTCTGCCAGATCGCGGACTGCGCGCTCGTAGCCGAAAGGCGGCGTTCCGGGGGCGCCCAGTGTTGTCTCGATCATCGTGAGGCCCGAGCGCTTGATCTCCTCAAACCCCTCCTCGCTCACCCGCAGTCCACCGAGGGCGTCGATCCAGATCCCTTCCTGCAGGGCCGCGTCCTTCCTGCCTCCAACGCGCCGCGCGATCGCGGCCTGTAGACTTCCACCCGGAATCCCGAGCGCCAGGGCGCCGGCCCCGGTGGCTGTGACGAACTCTCGTCGGGAGAGACCCACGGTTCCGCTCCTTTCTCTCGCCCCGCAGCGCTTTGGCGCGGGGCGGCACGGTATGAGCGCTCCTCTCAGTTGCCGCCTGAAGCCTGAGCCGCGGGTGTCATCCGCTCCGCGTCCTCGAGCTCACGCCGCAGCTTGCGTAACCGCAACTCGTCTGGAGTCAAACAGGGCATGCCGCAGTGGTAGCAGTCATTGGGCAATGATGCTGGATCGAAGGCATCCACCCCGTACTTCAGACGGATGTCGACGATCTTCTGCGCCGTCTCCACGAACCACTCCCCATGCGGAGCTCGAAACTTCGAGTATCTCGTGCCCTCGACCGGGCTCCACGCGAGAGGGATGCTGCCAATGCCACGCTCCGACAGCCACTCGACCCCTTCCAGAAGACTGTCTTCAGGCTCCATGAAGCCGGCGACGAAGTGGGTGCCCACCCTGCCCGGCCCGTAGACCTCCGCCGCCACTTCTAGCGCGCGCAGCCATTGATCCCTACCCTGGACCTTGCTCTTACCTGGACAGTAGTGGTCGAATAGGATGGGATCCCACACCTCCAGGTTGTAGGCAACGGAGTAGACGCCTTTCTCCTTATGCTCCTCGATGCTCTTCAGGTCCTTGTCCTCTGGCGCCGTCCGGACCACGTTGATGGGAAGGTCCTCCCGCCCCAGCGCCTCCTGCATCGCCCGCACGACGCTCAGCACCATTTCATCTTCGCGGTCGACGACTTCGCCGCTCCGCTTCTTGCGCCGGTTCATGTAGCCACCGGTCAGCAAGATGTGCTTCACCGATCCTTCTTCGAAGGCTGCTCGAGTGGTCCTCATGATCTGGTCGTAGGAGCGCTTGGAAACCTGGAGATCGTCCTTGGTCCAACGCATGTTGGGAACGATGTTGCAGAACCGGCAGCCATTGTCATGGCTCCAATACATGCAGAACGGTGCGTAGTTCAAGACGAGACAATCCTGTCCGCGCTTGGGGGCGACTCGCCGCATGATGATTCCGGGTGAGGCCTCCATGCTGTAGTAGGCCGGCCTGGGGATTTGGCGGCATTCGATCACGAACTTGCCGTCACGCTTCAGCACCAGGGCGCCGTCTTCAACGGTACACAGCCAGCGGGAATCCCTGTTCTCCCTCACTTGCACGATGGTGTCCATCGGCAGCAGTAGTTCTTCCGGCAGATAGTACGTGTGTTCCCCGATGTTCCAGTCGAACAGCCAGCGCGACTGCTCCCGGTAGACGTCGCACACGCCCTCCAGCGCGGACTCGTCGAACCGGAGGCCGTCACTCAGGAGGTTAGCCTTCACCCACATCTCGCTCTCGAGACCCGCGGGCGTCGGGTCCAATGGAGGGGTCACGCGGGGGGCTCGAGGGTCGTTGGCCCAGTACGCCGTCTTGTACCAGTCGTCCCATGTGCCGTAGATGTCGGCAAACAGAGTCTCCGCTTCTCGCCGACTGTCGGTTACGGTTGTCATGGCTCCCTCCTCAAGATCCTAGCCTTCAGCACCTCACAGCTAACCTACGTTGCGTGGCCTCACGCCGTCCCGCATGGGGACCGTGACATCCGCCTTGCGTACCCGACGCCCCGGCTCGGTGCTATGGCGCCGAGCCAGCTGGCCCAAAGATGTAGGTCATGTTATCGAAATCGAGCGTCCACGATGCGTACTGGCGCAGGAACTGATGCGACAGCAGGGCGTCCTGAATGTAGAACTCCGACCAGTAGCTTGCGGGCGTCCGCGATCCGTACTCTCCACTCGCATTGGACTGCACGAGCGGGCCGAGGGTGACGCGCTCCACGGCAAAGCTCCCCGAGGCCCAACGGCCGCCACCTCCTCCCGCACCCTCCGTCGGCATCTCGGTCTCGGGCACCGGAATGCCGAGGTACTGAAGCGTCTGGATCGGCGCCGCGAGCATGTGCTCGCTCGCCAGGCCTGAGTCCATGAAGTATGTGAGCCCTTCTTTCCCGTTGATTCCCCCCCGTGCCATCATCATGTGCGTCATGTCCAGCACAAAGGGAATCTCGGCGGCGATACGACCACCCATTTCCTGGCGAAGTGCCATCGCATTGCTCGGCGATCGCTCCCGGAGCACCAACTGCTCGTTCTCATAGTCGAGCGAACCAAGGAACTGCCGCATGACGGCCGTGCCGAGAATGCCGCCGATCCGATACGGCTCGAACCCGGCCGAGAATCGCTTGGTCGGCAGGATGGTGACCGGCACACCGTGCATGGTCACGTCCCCCACCTGGACTCTGTCGACCTTGCCGAATCCGATCTCAGATTGCAGGCCCCCACCAAAGGTTCCCGTGGCCGTCGCCACCGACTCGATGCCCAGCGCCTCTGCGATCTCGGTATCGAGAATCAGCATGTCGCCGCCAGTGTCGAAGATCACCTCGATCGGAACGCCGTTGACCTCGATGGGGAACACCGGGAGCGGGTCGGCGACGTAGAATGGGATGACGGAGCGCTTCTCGGCATTGTGCCATTCCAGGCGATACGGGTTCTGCTCGAATGCCCCCGCTACCGTCGCATTGGGTAACTGCACCCCAGCCGGAAAATCGATCTCGGCAATCTTGTCAAAGCGATCCTGCTGGTAGTACGCGAACAGCCTGTTGACGTCAGCCATCACCTGGCCGCGCAGATTGCCTGCCGCGGCCTCACGCACTCGGCCGTACAGTGCCACAGCCTCGTCATAACGCCCTGTTAGATACTCTAGCTTCGCCGCCATGTTGAGCGCTTGTACGGACGCGGTGGAGGATTCGATGAGGGGGAGAATGGCGTCACGGGCGATCCAGAACTCTCCGCTCTCGAAAAGGAGCCGTGCATAGTTGAAGACGGCTTCGGCGTCGTTGGGATTGCTCCGGAATGCTCGCTCTGCGTCCGGCAGCTCGGCCAATACATCGGCTCGGGTTCTCCCCCCGCGCGGCCACTCTTGTTCTTGCGCCGGCACGATCTCACTCCTGGTCTTCTCGCCCTCGGGGAGCTGGGCCTGCTGGGCGCTCAGCGGGATGGGGAGCATGAGCAGCGCGGCTAGCCTCAGGGCTCCTGCCGCGACGGTCCGCATACTGGCGTCATGCTCGTGTGTGAGCAGGCGTCTCATTGGTTGTCACCTCCAGAATGGGTCTTTGCCCATGAATCAGATTACTTGAAAAACTACAATAATTCAAGTAGAATGGTTTCATGGCCCGGCAATCCCATCCCGCTCGCGTGCATGTGATCCGCAATCCCAAGCAGTTAAGGGCGTTACGTACACCCACCCGGCACCGGGTGCTGAATGCGATCCTGGAGTTCGGGCGCTGTTCGGTCGGGGAGGTCGCCGCATCGACTCGAGAGGAAGCCCGAGTCCCTCTACTACCACGTGAAGGCTCTCCGCGAGGCAGGGCTCGTGCGCCGGGTGGGGAACCGGCCCGGTGAGCGGCGGTCCGAAACACTGTACCAGGCCGTCGCCCCCGAGATCGTCCTGGATCAGGGGAATCGCACGCCGCAATACCCCGGCGCGGCATGGGGCGTAGATCGGGCCGCGCC
>JABAOF010007440.1_pt1 | contig 12771 bp, 8 predicted proteins | sample 7062171 | NCBI WGS metagenome assembly JABAOF01 (sample SAMN14538628, study PRJNA623070) | marine sediment metagenome | biome: marine biome [ENVO:00000428]; feature: marine pelagic biome [ENVO:01000023]; material: deep marine sediment [ENVO:00002113] | place: India: Gulf of Khambhat ...
GAGCTAAAATATCATTCTCATTAAAAGAGGCCGAAGTTGGAAAAAATAAGAGAAGTATTCTTTAAGCATTTCGAAAAGATTATCGTAGCCTCCGTCTTACTTGGCATTGTGCTCATTAATTATTTTACTCCTTATAAAATCGGCTTCTTGAACTTTTTTTATCTCCCTATAATCGCAGCCGGCTATTTCCTGGGCAGGAGAATGGCTGTTCTTACTGCTGTTTTCTGCATTCTGATAGTAGCCCTTTTTTTACTGCTTTTTCCTTCTTCCTTTTTCACTGAGGGAACGAACAAAACCTACATAATTGTGAGCCTAGTTGCCTGGGGTTCCTTCCTAATCTTAACAAGTGCTGTCATAGGATACTTGTACGAAGAAAAAGAAAGAAAAATAAACGATCTAAGGGCTGCATATATGGGAATTTTAGAGATACTGTCAAAGTACCTTGAATCCGCAGACAAATATACTCAAGGACATTCGGTGAGAGTCGCACATTTATCAGCAGAAATAGCTCGCGCTATGGGATTATCGCCCTTAGAGGTAGAAAATATAAGAGCAGCAGCGCTGCTCCACGACATAGGAAAAATTGAAATAAGTCTCGACGTCATTCACAAAGCAGCCTCTCTCACTGAAGACGAAAAAGAACTTATGGATTCCCATACAGAAAAAGGAGCAAGAATTCTATCTCTGGTAGGAGGAGTCTTAAAAGAGGCGGTTACTATTGTCTCAGCTCATCATAAATACTTTTTTGAAGCCGAGAAACCTCCTTCCAAGGAGGAGGAGCGCGGCGGCAAGGAAGTTTCCCTGGGAGCCGCTATAATAGCTGTTGCTGATGCTTATGATGCAATGATAACAGACAGACCTTATCGGGCAGGAATGCAACCCTGGCAAGCGTTCGAGGAATTAGAAAAAGGATCTGGGAAACAATTCCACCCAGGGGCAGTAAATGCCTTTAAAAAAGTCCTCACCTCAAAGCACAAATACCGAAAATAAAAACAGGAATTAAGTAACTTAGTAACCAATCCTCAAATTAGTACAAGGGTGATTTGCGTTCTGTTATAGTCATTTCTCCCTTCAAGTTGATTCCTTCTCCAACGACCTGAATCTCGTACATCCCTGGAGCGGCGAAATTGGCATAATGAATGAAATAGGGTCGTGGGCTATCAACTGTCTTGGTGATAAGGTTCCATCTGAATTGATTGAAACCCTGCTTGCCCTTTAATGTCCTGGACCAGACTGTTTTGCCTTTTTCGTCATTCACTCGAATCTCGACCTCAGCTTCTTTAATAAGAAGAAAAGTAATCGGGACCTTTTCTACGGTGCTGTACTTTGGTTCTCTATGAGTGTCGTTAATCCAGGGCCGACGGGCGACAGGTGTCTCAAAAAGAATGTTGTTTTGGGGAGTCCCCTTTTCAAACGCCTTTTGAATCGGCCGGATATTTATTTTGTATATTCCTCGCCCGTGTGTTCCAGCTACAAGGTCCATCGTTTTCTCCTGGATGACCAAATCAGAAATACTCATGGCCGCCAGCTCAGGACCCAGCAAAGACCACCTTTTTCCCCGGTCCACAGAGATGTAAACTCCTCTGTACAGGCCTGCATACAGAATATTCTGATTCACTGGATCTTCAAGGATAACATAGGCGACTTCATCAGGAAGGTTAGAGACGATAGATGTCCAGGTTTTCCCGTAATCTTCAGAGACGTATAAGTGATTTGTGAGGTCATCATAATTGATACCTGTCACAGATACATAAACACGCGACTTACTGAAATTCGATGGGCATATGCTCCGAATATATCCGTTCGAGAGCCCTTCGGAGTATTCTTCCCAATCTATGCCATCATTATGGGTTACCCAGAAAGCTCCTCTATCAGTTCCTGCAAACAGAACTCCCGGCTCTAAAGGAGACTCAGCAATGGCACCGATGGCTTCAGATTTCTTCTCCTTGTGTGCTGATAGGGATAGGTCTGGGCTTATCAGCTTCCAGGAATCCCCTCTATTTAGGCTTTTAAAAACATAGTTACCTGCATGATATAGGATTAAAGGATTATGGGAAGAGATAATGTATGGGGCAACAAAATTGTAAGCCAGCGCACCAGAATGACCCTTTGGCAGCCTAGGCCGTATCCACACAGACCGGTCTGCCCGCATGTCTTTTCTCCTTATCCCTCCTCTCTGACTTGAGAAATAGACAATGTTCGGGTCTATCGGATCTGCCATCGTGTAACACCCATCTCCTCCTGCCCAAGCATCGAGCCAGACATACTGCCATCCATCTGCGTATTTGGGATTCCATTCCTTTGTAGGGCCATACACAGATGAATCATCTTGAACTCCGCCATACACATAATAGGGATCTTGATTATCGACTGAAATATCGTAAAACTCTCCAGCAGGGATATTGTTGTAATGCATCCAGGATTTTCCCTTATCATAGCTGACGTAAAAGCCCCCATCATTGCCAAGTGCCAGATGGTTTGGATTTTCAGGATTTATCCACATCTCGCAGTAGTCAAGGTGGAGGACTTCAGACGGGTTGGGAAAAAAATGGAACACATCTCCACCAATTAATTTAAAAGTCCTGCCGCCGTCCTCACTGTGGGCAGCCCTAACACCAAGCGCAAAAACCTCTTCATCGTCCTGAGGATTCACATAGCAGTCGGCAAAATACCAGCCGATATCAGGAAAGATGTAGAGGTCATCCTTGTGGGTTCTTTCCCAGGTTTTTCCTCCATCCAGGGTAAGGTAAACTTCGGCGGCAAGGTCACTTTTTTTGTTCAGGTTATCGACCAGGGCATATACCTTATCCGGATTGGACCAGGAAACAGCTAAGCCAACCCGTCCTGTTTTTGGCCCATCAGGAAGACCACCTCCCAACCTCTCCCATGTTTTCCCTCCATCTGTGCTCTTATAAACACCACTCTCTTTCCCGGATATGCCAGGATAGTTTTCCCACATAGATACATAGACAACATCCGGGTTAGAGGGAGAGACGACAACATCGTTAGCTCCTGTCCGCTCGTTAACATAAAGAACGTGTTCCCAAGTCTTCCCGCCATCCCCAGTTCTATAAAGACCTCGGTTTCTGTTGGTGGACCAGAAATGGCCCTGAACTGCCACAAAGACAATTTCAGGATTTTTGGGATGAACAGCAATTTCCCCTATATGGTAAGAATCCGGAAGCCCCATATTCTGCCACGTCTCGCCGCCATCATCAGATCTAAACACCCCAGTGCCCGGCATGGTGAAATTCCTCGCTTTTTTGAGGCTTTCACCTGAACCAAGCCAGAGGATATTTGGATTTGACGGAGCCAGCGCTATGTCTCCGATACCAAGGGCTGATTGATTTTCAAAAATCGGCTTCCAGGTCAGAGCATGATTAGTGGTCTTCCATAGATTTCCCGAGCCAAAAGCCACATACATTGTTCCTGGATTGGATGGATCACACTGAACAGCTTCGACCCTTGCTGAATTCATGACGGGTCCCAGCGAAATCCAATCAAGATTGAACTTAGAGCTTTTTTTTAGCTTGAGGTACTGTTCCCACGAATCAAGAAGAGGACTCCTCTCCTCCTGGTCCAGTGCGATTATATAGCTCCCTAAAATAATCAATATTAACAATGAGAGAATTGCACTTTTTGTTCTCATTTACTAAAACCTCCCTAAAAAACAATACAAGCATTCGTTAATCTTGGCTTTCAGAGATAAGGGGCAAAATTGCATACCTCCTAACACCGTATAGCCTATCTTATTGAAGCAAGAATCCGATTAATTACTCCATCCAAATCTCCGGTCCAGCGGACAACAATGACTAGATCATGCTCGTTATCCACTACTATATAATTTCCTCCGAATCCCGCCGCAAAATAGACAGACTCAGGCGCACTCGGGATACGAAGCTTCTTTGTGTTCAACCACCACATGTAACCGTATACCGGAACAACAGGTGTCGGAACCTGAACCATACTTACCCACTTCTGCGAAATAAGCTGTTTCCCGCTCCAGTTTCCCTTCCGCAGGAAAAGAAGCCCAAACCGGGCTTGATCCCGTGTACTGATGAACATACCTCCACCCCAGTGTCCACCGCCGCTGACAGACTGCACTTTCATCCCATCTATAAGAACCCATGAATTTTCGTAGCCATGCCAGCGCCAAGCCGAGGAAGCACCTATGCGGTCCATGATCTTCTCCCGCAAAATTACAGGCAGGGGCAGGCGCCATACTTGAAGGAGTGAATAGGCCAGCAAATTAACCCGGACATCGTTGTATTTAAAATTTTTGCCTGGCTCTATCAGCTTGCGGTTTCGGATTTTATCCCATGTCGCACCTTTAGGAGGCCTGTCTGCCCAATCTTGTCTGTCCCAAAGAGTTCCAGACCAGTCGGATGTCTGGTTCAACAGATGGTGCCAGGTTATTTTAGCATTGTGTTCAGAGTCGAATTTGCCGTCTTTGACATATTTCTTTACTGGCTCTTGGACATCACGAATCAAGCCAGCGTCCAGAGCTAATCCTGCTACTGTGGAAAGAAAGCTTTTTGTCACACTGAACGTCATGTCTACACGTTCTGTGTCACCCCATTCCGCCACGACGTACCCATTTCTAATCACTATGCCGTTTGTCTCACCTCGTTCTTTTGTGGGCCCTATTATCGAAAAGAAAGACTCTCGTGAAAAGCTGTTCTCAATGGCTTTTTTCAAATCTTTGGGACCTTTCCATTCGTTTTTCAGCGCGAACTCTACTGCCTCCTGCAAGAGCTTCGAGTCCATACCCAAATCTTCGGGTTTGCGTTTTTCCCAGCTATCACCCTTTGGTGGAAAGTAAAGAGATTTTTTAGATTTACCTTCGACAGGCGAAAAAGCAAGAGAAAAAATTAAAAAGAGAAAAAGCAAGCTGGAGAGAGCTTTGACAAGTCGAGAGTTATTGAACTTAGTTAGATTAGATGAATTTTGTTTTAAGCTCATAATTCAACCTCCTGCGATAAACCCAATCGCATCATGGATTAATCACGAAACACTATACTTGCAAATTAATATTATTTCCATCTTTCCCGCGATATTCTCATTCCTGCATGCCAGTAAGTGAAAATCATGATTTAATAAACCATTCTTTTTGCAGATTCGTATTATTTTAATAGGCTATACAATACTTGCTAAACATGACATGTTAAAAGTTTTTTTGTAAATTTAGCATCGTTAGATTAGTTTATAAAGAAACTAACAGGGAGATTTAAAGTGAGATATAGTCATGACTAAAAAACTAAGAAAAATTTTAAAAATTTTATTAATGTCCTCCATCATCATTCATTCGGGAATTTTAAACACACAGGATAAATCAGAGAACAAATATCTTGGAAAAGTAACGACATTAAAATCAAGTCTTCTGGAAGAAGATATTAAACTCATCATTTACCTTCCTGAAAACTACCACAGCTCAAAAAAAGAATACCCTGTGTTTTATCTTTTGGACGGAGAGTTTTTTATCAATCAGGCAACTGCTGCTGTTCAATTCCTTTCAAACTGCCCCTATATCCGACAAAACCTCATACCTGAGCTTATCGTTATCGGGATCGTAAGTAATGATCGGAATCGGGATTTTACACCCACTCATATGCCTGTATACGAAGCATTTAGATTCCCGACCAGTGGAGGGGCCAATAAATTTTTTAATTTTTTAAAAAAAGAACTAATGCCCTTCATCGAAAAAGAGTACAGAACAAAACCTCACAAAGTTTTAGCCGGTTGGTCTCTCGGAGGATTATTTACGATTCATACCTATTTGAATCATCCGGATGACTTCTCAGCTTATCTGGCGATAAGCCCAAGCTTGTGGTGGGATAATCAAATAGCAGTAAAACAGACTGAATCTCTAATTGCATCCAATAAATTGCCAGATAAGAAATTAACGGTCACCTTGGGTTCTCTTGAAAGAGGAGATATGGAAAACTCGGTAAAATATAGCTTTTTGCCGTTGATGATGAATGCATTTAGTAAAAATAAACAATTCAGATATCTAGAGGTACGAAATGAAGGCCACAACACTGCACCATTTCTCGGATTATACGAAGGACTGAAATCTCTTTACTACAATTGGAGTTTTACCCCAGATATTTTGAGCGATAATAGTGATAATGTTGATACCTATTCTTTAAAATTAGCCAAGGAAAATGGATATGAGGGAAATGATGCGGCTGAATCCTATGAATTTTTAATGAACCTGGCTGTATTACAAGGTAAATATGACGAATCTTTAAAGATTGCAGAGTATCTAGCGAAAAAAAATCCAAAATCCTCCTATGCTTTATTCAATCTGGGTATCATGTACTACAGAATCGAAGACCTGGAATCAGCAATAAGTTGTTTCAAGAAAGCCATACAGACCGAAGAGGTAAACTCAAATCCAAAACAAAATAGGATTGAGATGTATAAAAAAGTTCTGCACGATGTGGAGGAAGAAGCAAAGAAGAGAGGAAATAAATAGCGTTTTCTTTACTTTGGATTAAGTGACTCAACCAAAATAAAAATGCAGATGCTGTGGTTATTAATGTGAGCAGGAAAAAGAGTTATGCATCTCAGCTTTCTCTTGAATCAGGTGAGGTTTTAGAGGCTAAAATGACAGGAAAATGTAATCGCAGGGATTTTCTCAAAAAGGGTTTGATATTTTCAGCAGCAACTTTAGCTCCCATTATGCCGGACAACCTGTATAGGCTCTTTGGCAATGGTAATCCCAGCGCTTTGCCAGATCTGGTAGCCGTTAAAAACGGAGAACCGGATACACTTTTTGATAAAGCTATTAAGGCAATTGGCGGAATATCTCGATTTGTAAAAAAAGGGCAAACCGTAGTAATAAAGCCAAATATTGCCTGGAATCGTGGAGCGGATACAGGAGCAAACACGAATCCCTTACTTGTGCAGAGAATTGTTGAACACTGCAAGCAGGCAGGAGCAAAAAGGATATATGTTTTTGACCATTCTATAGACCATGAACCGGATTGCTACAAGCACAGTGGAATTGAACAAGCTGCAAGCAGCGCGGGAGCATTGGTTGTTCCTGGAAATCAAGAAAAAAACTACCAAGAAGTAAGTATACCAAATGCAAAAAAGTTAAAGAAAACAAAAGTCCATGAGCTGATTCTCGAATCTGATGTGTACATCAGCGTGCCTGTTTTAAAGCATCATTCCTACACTACCCTTACCTTGGCGATGAAAAACCAAATGGGAGTCGTCTGGGATCGAATGGAATACCATAATACAGATTTGCACCGCTGCATCAGCGATTTCTGCCATTTTAAAATACCGGATCTTAACATAATGGACGCTTACAGGGTGACTATGCGCAATGGACCCCAACGCGCAGGCAAAGATGACTTGGCGCTAATGAAGACTTTACTCATTTCAACTGATATCGTGGCTATTGATGCAGCAGCATCGAAATTGTTTGGTAAAGAGCCTAGAATGATTCGCCACGTCCTTTACGGCAATGAAGACGAGATAGGCAATATGAGTCTAGAAGAATTACATATAAAAAAAATCGAGCTGCGAAGAAATGTTTTATAAGCCTCTAATGCCTTTATTCTAATGCCCAAAGTGGCAAAAAAGAGCTTGTTTTTGGCCCCTTCAAAGGCTGGGCGGAGATAATCCGCAAAGCCCATGAAGTTGATCCAGGCAACCGGGTATCTTTTCTTTAATCTTATGCGAAAAATTCCGATGGAAAGTCTCTTAACCTTATGATATCCACGGCCCTGTCTTTGATATCAAAGCCCATCCGGCATTTCACGACACAAGAGGAACAATCAGCGCAGGCGATAGGGTTATCCTTGACAGATTCTATATTTCTCGCGGCAGCAGCAAGGTCTCTATAACCGTAAGCATACATGTAGCAGCGCATCAGGGTTGGGATATCAGGCGCTATCTTACATTGTTCCAAACATGTCCCACACCCCTGGCAAAAGAGGCTGTCCTTATGGTTGACCCGCGCAAGCTCAAGATATTTTCTCTCTTCAGGTGTCAATGTCAGGTCTTCCATGATAGATAGATCCGTTTCAAGCTGGTCAAATGTTGTAAAGCCCGGGACAGCGGTGTGGATATTCTCGTTTTGAAGTACCCACTTGAGGGCTGCCTTGGGATTGCTAACCGCTTTTTGTTTGCCGGCCATCCACGACTCTCCGGTAATGGTCTTCATGGCGACTATCCCCATCCCCTTACTTGCTGCATAGGCAATCGCTTCTTTTCTTTCTTCGATGTCTTTGATCTGGAAGTTGTAGGCTATCATGGCTACATCATAAAAACCGCTGTCCGCAGCCGCGCGGACAGCTTCTGGAACGAAACTATGCGAGCCGATACCTAAGAACCTGGCTTTCCCGGCCTTTTTAATCCCTTCCATCGATTTCATCAGTGGCTCAAACGTGACCGATTCTTTCTTTGCCGAAAACGGAAGGTAGAAGAAATCAACATAATCAGTATCCATCCTCCTCAGGCTGCCCTCGAATTCTCTTTCAAACCTGGAAATATCTGTATCTTTCGAGAAAACGCCTGCTCTGTAATCTATCGGCTGTGGTATTACACCAGTGGCCAAGATGATATCCTCTCTTTTATAGTTCTTAATGATTTTTCCCACGAATTCTTCTGCGCGGCCTTCCGCATAGTACTGAGCTGTTGCGATATGGCGGATCCCTGCATCCAGCGCAGTCCTAACCAGAGCTTCTGATATGGCATCCATGGTCCCCATGCTTACAATCGGGAGTTTTATTCCTGTTTTCCCAAGGGTTCGGTAAACAAGCTTGCGCCCCTCCCCTTCTCCTACTCTTTTGCAAGCAGTTCCCATGAAACCAATATGCGGAAAAGCTACAGCACCAGCAATGCCCGCTAATCCTTTTGATATAAAATTCCTCCGATTCATACAATTTTTTATCTTGGTCATGATTTACTCCCTTTATGCTTTTTTGATGATATAGACACCGTATAACCCAAGTTTACGTTATAGTGAAAGAACATACCAAAAGTCAAATACTTATACTGGATAACCGAATAGACTGGTTTCGAGATCAATCATTCATACCGAAGAGATTCCACAGGATTCGCCACAGCAGATTTGATGGACTGATAACTGACAGTCAGAATCGCGACTACCAACGCAATCACCGCAGATAGGAGAAAAGTCCAGAGTTCGATCCTTACCCGGTAGGCGAAATTCTGCAGCCATCTATTCATCACAATGTAAGCAATAGGCCAGGCAAATACATTCGCTAAAATCACCCATTTAGTGAATTCCTTGGACAAGAGCATCATCACATTAGAAATCGAAGCTCCCAGCACCTTGCGGATGCCGATTTCCTTCGTTCGTCGTTCTGCTGTAAGAGAGGCAAGACCGTACATTCCTAACGCTGAAATTAGTATTGCTAATAATGAAAATAATAATGTAATTTTTTGCGTCTGTTGTTCGCTTTTATACAAGCGATAATAATCCTCATCTAAAAACGAGTAATTAAAAGGTGCGCTCGGAATTATAGCATTCCATTCTTTTTTAATTGTGCTTATGACATCAGCTATATTTTGTGAAGAATATCTTATTGCCAGGTACTTTTCCATACCATAATACCTACCCTGTGTAAGCAGCATTCCCATCTTCCCTAATCTATTGTGCAAGGTTTCATAATGGAAATTTTTAACAACTCCTATTATTGTGTAATCACCATGAACATTCAGTTGAATTTTCTTCCCTACTGGATCTTCAGCCCATCCAAATTGTTCAACTGCATTTTCATTTATTATGATCGCACGCTCATCACTGGGAAATTCTTTTGAAAAAAACCTGCCACTTTGCATATCAATACCCATAGTTTCAGCAAAGTTGTAATCACAAAAATATATGGCAAGTGAGCTGGATTCTACATCTTCAGGTGTTGAGCTCCACGAGCTGAAATCTCTTCCGGGCAGTGATGATGTCCCTGTTACATTTATAATTTCAGGATGCTTTAGTAAATTATTTTTAAAAACCTCTTTTTGCCTTCCCAATGTCTCTCCCCGATGAATAACAATCACCTGTTCTTTATTAAACCCAAGATTCGTTTTATGAACCAATCCTAATTGCTCGCTGATAACAAAAGTGCTAATTATAAAAATAACTGATATCGCGTATTGAAAAACAACTAGCGAACTCTGAAATCTTAATTTCTTCTGCCCACCTTGTCGACTATCTTTAAGTACTTTTATTGGCTCAAATGAGGATAAATATAGTGCAGGATAAATACCGGCCATTGCCCCAGTTATTGTTGCAAACATAATAAAGCCGATTATTGTTAAAGGATTACTGAGGTAATCGAGCTGCAGTACTTTACCAAGAAAATTGCTGAAAAAAGGTAAATATATTTTCACAAGTATTAGAGCAATGCCCACCGCAATCCAACAAAAGACAACTGATTCCAGGAGAAATTGTTTAATTATCTGCGTACGCATCGAACCTACGACTTTGCGAATGCCTACTTCCCTCGCCCTATTCAAGTTCTTTGCATTTGTTAAATTAACATAATTAATACAGGCTATTATAAGAATTAAAAAAGCGATAGCAGAAAATATATATACATATTCAATCTTGCTATTTGCACCATAGGGCCCGTTTAAATCTGAATGTAAGTGTATGCCAAGTAACGTTTCAATACTGTGGGATATCCTGAGGTCGCTTTTAGCCAGCAGAGGGCCTAGATTATTCTCATCATAATCAGCAAGAATATTCTTCAGACGAGATACAGAGACTGAAAGAGGAAGCTTCACGTAAGTTGAATAATAGCCATGTAGAAATCTGGTGTCACCATAATTACTCAATGATTTTAAAGAAAATACAGCATCAAAATAGAAATGTGAATTTTGATGATTATTTTTTATTATCCCGGTTATTTTATATGGATTACCATTTAGCTGGATAGTCTGCCCCATAGTCTCGGCGTTTCCAAAATACTTAGCCGCAGCTTCATCGGTAATTATCACCTCATTGGGAGAATTAAGCGCAGTTTTTGGATTCCCCATAACAAACTGATAGGTAAACACATTAAAAAAGCTATTATCTGCGCCTATTATCCGTTCATTGCCAAAACTTTTTGAATTAATACTGACTATTGATTCTCTTAATTTTACCTGGCTTACCAGAAATTTCTCCGGATAATCTTCCCTTAGCGTTTTTGCCAAAATATAGGATGTAAGTAAACCTTTGTCTTCAGAATCTTTAGTTTTGATGTTCATTATAATCCGGTAAATCCTATCGGCGTCCTGGTGAAACCTATCATAACTCAATTCATCAAATACGTACGTAAAAACAAGAAAACTACATGATAAGCCGATCGCAAGTCCAAAAATATTGATAAATGAAAATCCTTTGTATCTTTTCATGTTGCGGAAAGCGATTTTTATATAGTTTTTAAGCATGATAAGGCCTCCATAGATGCTATGATCAGTTTACATCCCTGGCAGGGAGCATGATTTCTTCGCTTCTTGTGAGCCACTTCATCCGTCTACTCAACCACACTTTCAGTTTTCGGTATTCACTTTTGTAGACGGTTTAAAATGTAAAAAGGTTCCTTTCCAGAAACCCGGTTTGGTTGATATTTTTATGGACTACTATTCAGCTGCAAAACCGATAAGAGAGTTTTTGATTCGGGCCATAGATTATGGCAAACCTAATAAATGATTTGATGGGTTATTTTCTATGAACAATTGCTTTTAGCTTCAAGGCGATTGCCTTTTATATTTGAAGTCAAGGACTCACTCACGCACAGTTATGACGACATTCCCCTTTTTATGCCCTTTATCGGCATACCTGTGGGCCTCGACAATTTGCTCCAACGGATAGCGTTTATCAATGACCGATTTTATCTTCCCCGCTTCAATAAGCTCTTTGAGGAAAATTAAATATTCGGCCTTTTCGCTTGAAAAAGCTCTAGTGAGAAGATAGACCCCTCCTTGCTTTAGAGAGCTTTTACTGCGTGAAAGAGAACTCTTGTTTACCGCGTCAAAAATAATATCATAGGTCTGACCGCTTTTGGTAAAATCCTCTTTAGTGTAATCAATGACCTTATCGGCTCCCAGAGATTTCACCAATTCTAAATTCGTGGTACTGCATACCCCGGTAACTTCTGCCCCAAAGTACTTGGCAAGCTGTACCGCATAAGTACCTACACTTCCAGAAGCTCCATAGATAAGGACTTTTTGTCCACTCTGGATATTTCCTTTTCTAAGAAAATACAATGCTGTCATTCCCCCAACAGGAACGGCGGCGGCTTCCTCATAGGTCATATTGGTCGGTTTTATTGCCACTATCCCGTCTTCAGGCAGACATATGTACTCAGCATAAGAGCCCGAACTCATCCCGGTAGATGCAAAAACCTGGTCACCTTCCTTAAATTGCTTTACATCTTTGCCTACTGCTTCAATTTCCCCGGCTAGCTCATGCCCTAGTATTTTTTTCCTTGGTCTTATGAGACCAAGCATTATTCGAGCGGGGAGCCAGAACAAGGGAGGGAATGTGAAACTTCGCATTTTGTAGTCTCCAGCTGTTACTGTCGTCGCATATATTTTTACCAGTATTTCATTATCCTTGGGGACAGGTTTGGCTACCTCTTTGAGCTGAAGAACTTCTGGTGGCCCGTATTTTTGATATACAATCGCTTTCATTTAGGTATCCTCTCTTTTTTAATTGATAGTAATTTTTGAAAATTATCGCATAACATAAGTTAGACGACACAAACTAATAACGAAAAACTACTTACTTTTCAACCCAGCCAG
>JABAOF010033229.1_pt3 | contig 12763 bp, 11 predicted proteins | sample 7062171 | NCBI WGS metagenome assembly JABAOF01 (sample SAMN14538628, study PRJNA623070) | marine sediment metagenome | biome: marine biome [ENVO:00000428]; feature: marine pelagic biome [ENVO:01000023]; material: deep marine sediment [ENVO:00002113] | place: India: Gulf of Khambhat ...
TTACCCTTTCCACAGACCGTGAACATTGCAGTACTCTCTTGCACTGACGGAATCGGCCTCCACGTTAAATATCGCCTCAGGCGGCATCCCCGGTTCAAGGAACTGCCGATATGCCCTGCCGTCTGCCAGCAGCTCAATCCATTCGATATAGTGTTTTTCTTCCATAGGATGCGGTACTGAACCAACCTTAACTTTATAACCGCCATCTACTTTCTCGATTACCGGCACATGTTTTTCTGTCGTTGCATCAGCGGTTTTTTCTTCGAGAAGCCCCATCGGCTGACCGCAGCAAACCAAGTCACCGGCACCACCGTGAAGCACTTCGACAATATTACCACAAACCGCGCATTTGTAAATTTGAAGTTTTTTAGCCATAATCCGCTCCTTTCGTAATTTGAAGGTTTTAATTCGTGATTCCAAGCTCTTTATGCTTGGCTAAAATTTTATCCGCGAGCCTCTCGAGCGTTGCAAAATCGCTTTCTTTCGGCTCGCCTTTTGCCAATACCGGTTCGAGAATCTCTGCCTTGAGATTTGTTAACATACTCGTTAACTGCTCGACCATTTTGCCGCCCCAGCCGTAAGAGCCTATGATAGAAGCAAATTTAGTCTTGGGCCTGAGAGCATTCGCCAGAAAAGTAGCATAAGCCGCAGATGGATGCGGCCCTACCAAAACTGTGGGTGAGCCGATAACCACCGTTGCCGCATCTACCAATGCCATCGCGAGCTTGCCGATATCGACTGTCGAAAGCTCAAACTGCCTTACAGTAATACCTCTATCCATCAAGGCCTCGACAAAATATGAGACCATTTTAGCCGTGCTGCCGTGCATCGAAACATAAGCCACAACCACCTCATTTTTGACGGCATCAGAAGCCCATTCTTTGTAAGCGTCAACGATGAACTCGGGCTTGTCGTGTACCGGTCCGTGACTTGGTGCAATGGTCTCAATATCCAATTCATCAAGCTTTGCGAGGTTGGCATTTATCTGTCGTCTGAACGGCATCATAATCTCGGCGAAATAGCGCTTTGCCGATTCATAGGCTACCGCCTCATCGTCAACGTACAGACTGCTCGAGGCAAGGTGAGCACCCAAGAAATCGCACGGGAAAAGTATCTTGTCCTCTTTGAGATAGGTGCCCATAGTCTCAGGCCAGTGCACCCAGGGCAGATAAATAAACTGCAGGGTCTTGTCGCCTAATGAGAGTGTTTCACCATCTTCGACAGTTATAAATTTATCATCTTCTATGTCGAGCAGGTCAATCAGCATGCCCTTACATTTGGAATTCGTTACTATCTTTGTATCCGGATATACCAGCAAAATATCGGCCACAGACCCGGAATGGTCCTGCTCAGCATGATGTGCAACAACATAGTCAATCTTGTCAATCCCAAGCCTGATAAGGTTGTCTAATAAAACTTCTGTTTTGGCTGGGTCAACCGTATCTAACAATGCTACTTTTTCATTGCCCCGTACTAAATAAGAATTGTAGCTGGTACCGTCCGGCAGCGGAATAAGCCTGTCGAACAGTCTGGCATCCCAGTCAATTGCCCCAACGGCGTAAACATTTGGCTTTAGCTGTCTCATTTTTCTATTTCTTTTACTGCTGTTAAAGCCGCTTCATAATCAGGCTCATTCGTTATTTCATCAACTATCTGTATGTAACGAATAACACCCTCTTTGTCTATAACAAATACCGTTCGGGCCAGAAGCCGCAATTCCTTTATAAGAACGCCGAATGCGTTGCCGAATTCCACTGCGCGATGGTCCGAAAGTGTCTGGACGTTTACCACGTTTGCTGAGCCACACCAGCGTTTCTGTGCAAATGGAAGGTCCATACTGATTGTCAACACAACTACATCATCACCCAGCGATGCAGCTTGCTCATTGAATTTTCTGGTCTGGACATCACATACCGGAGTATCCAGAGACGGGACTGAGCAGATGACACAAACCTTTCCCCGAAAGCCGGAAAGTTTAACCGGTGACAAATCATTCGCCAACACCTCTGCATCCGGGGCTTTATCACCGACCTTGACCGGATTACCAACGAGCGTCAGGGGATTGCCCTTAAAGGTTACGATATCTTTTCTTTCGGTCATAATATTACCACTTTCTCTTCAATGCTTATGCTCGGCTTCGGGGGATTTGCCATAATATGATTCGTGGAACTGATTCAATAGGGACTTAAGTTTTTCCACATTTTCAGTGTCGGTGGTTTGTTTTGCCTTCATAGCATAAAAAAGCATTTCATGCAGCAGCGTGAGCTTCTTAATATATTTCGTGTATTCCTGGGGATTTCCTTCTGATACTATTTTTATCCGTTGAGCCATGAAATAATGTGTCACAATATGGCTCAATTCATCGGCGTGCGCCTCTTTGTTATTGACCCATCGGACTATTTGGTTCATATTCGGCTTTTCCTGTGCGGACAGGCTCTCTATGAGCTTCATTGATTTCTCAATCGTTGTAATGTGCTCGGCCATCGTATTAAAACGGCCCTCGTCATCGTATATGCCACACGGTATTTGACAATGCGAATATGCCAATGAGCCAAAGACAATAGCCGACACAAAGACAGCCCCGAATATGAGTTTTTTGTTAATTCTTTTTTTCATTGTTCTCGTTTTTCCTTTGATTAGTAGTTTGTAGCCTCCAATTCAAAATGCGCTTGCGGATGTGCACAGGCGGGACACACATCGGGAGCTTCTTTCCCTTCGTGCACATAGCCACAGTTTCTGCAAACCCATCTTACCGATTTTTCACGCTTAAAAACAACCCCCTTTTCTATATTCTTAGCCAAAGCGACATATCTGTCCTCATGCCGTTTCTCAGCAACTGCAATATTCCGGAAAACCTTGGCTATTTCATCGAACCCCTCTTTTTCCGCTACCTCGGCGAAGCCCGGATACATTTCGGTGGTCTCGTAGTGTTCGCCAGCCGCTGCCTCTTTGAGATTTTCGATTGTGCTGCCGATCACACCGGCCGGGAATGCCGCACTAATCTCCACCTCGCCCCCCTGCAGGAATTTGAACTCGCGCTTGGCGTGTTCTTTCTCCTGATTGGCCGTCTCTTCGAAAATAGCTGACATCTGCATATATCCTTCTTTTCTGGCCTGGCTGGCAAAATACGTGTATCTGTTTCGTGCCTGTGACTCACCAGCAAATCCTGCTAACAAATTCTTCTCTGTTTGACTTCCTTTAAGTTCCATACGCTACCTCTCTTTCTTAAAACCATAAACCCAAATTGGGTTTATTCTATTAACTTTTTATATCCCGGAGCACATGCCAACCCCGAGTTGCCCGCTTGTATTACATTATGAATAATTGTCAATATAACACTACTGGTATAATTACGAGTTTTGGGATGAAAAACTAACAGGTCAATTTGTTAGATTAAGATAGTTCCGTGCTTGATTGCAAGTTGAATTAAGTTCAGCGCGAATTTTCATGCCCAATTGCTCCATCATATTGAACTTATGAGGTTCCGTTGTTCTTGTGGCGGTATGAAGGATTTTGGCAATCTCCTTATCTACTGACTTGCACCAAAGGTCACAATTTAGCGTTAGAAGATTAAGTTGTCAAAGAGCTAAGATCGGGCTAACAGGGATACTCTGTCTAAAATTACTTTTATGAGCCATAAATTCAGCCGAAGCCAGCCAATACAAGTACCTCTATCTGCACGAATCGCATATCCCTTCAAGATATACGGTTTTTCTAAGCACCGTAAATTTCTTACTGATTTCCGCAGGTAACTTTATATTATCAAAGGGCTTGTGATGAAAATCAATAATCTTTTTGCATTTTATGCACTTAAAATGCTGATGTTCCTTTAATCCGCCGTCAAACCGCTTGGCATCGCCCGAGCCTTCTACCGTAAAGGCTGCTCCAATCTCATTTAGCGTCAGAAGTGTTCTGTTGACCGTATCCAGCGATATACTCGGAAATATTTTTTTTACTCTTTCATACAGCATTTCCGCCGAGGGATGCTCGTTTGTTTTTAGAAGCTCTCTGTATATCGCTATCCTCTGGGGTGTAACTTTTAAGCCGGCTTCTCTGCAATGAGACGTAAACCAGCGGGTCTTTTCGTCTAATTCGGTACAACTGATTTTCTTTTTTATCTTATTCATAATAATTACTAAATAGTATCTACTCCTATTTGTCAATTATGTTCTCAAATTTTTTCAAAAATTTTTCGGTATTGTTACTGGCATCCCCTACAAACACCATATTTTACCGGATTATACTAACAATCTCCATCCCATATCATTTTGACAGAGCCTGAGACGAACTCGGTAATCCTTGTCTCGCAAGCGGTTGCTTGAACCCACCAAGGTTGGATTCTTCCTTGAGGAGGATGGACTTTAGCCCATGCTGATACTCAATCCCCGTCGTAAAGCTCCAGATAGGACCTTTGTGTGTAAAAACACCATCGAACTCATCGACACGCCAGTAGTAAGTCTTGTTTGACTCAAGTAGGCCGGGAATATAGGTTGTGGACTCGAAAAGACCTTTATATGTTCCTCCGGTGCCATCGTTTACATCGTCAAAGTTGTCGCCAAAATAAACCGTGTGAGATTTTGCACCATAACCTGCAGACCAGCTAAGTGTTACGTTCGTGTCTATGAATTTAGCACCATCAGGCGGATTGGGATTATAGGCCTCTTTCGGGGCAATCATGAAACTCCAGACGTCGCCTTTCCACGGACTATCCGGATGCAAATCATTGACCTCGTCGATTCGCCAGTAGTAAGTTGTGCCTGGAATCAGACCAGTCGGATCGGGATATATAGGAAAGCCGACAACAAAAAACGTCGAGCTCTGATTATACCAGAATGTATTACCAGTTCCGTTGTTGACATCATCGAAATTGTCGCCAAAATACAAATTGTGTGAGGCTGCGTGGCGTCCCGGCAACCACGAAATGACCGCCCAGGTATCCTTGTGGATAGCGCCATCGGAAGGCCACGGATCATAGGCAAGGTTTGGATCAGTAGTGAATAGAGAGGATTTTATTCTGAAGCTCCAGACATCACCTTTGTATGTGGTGTTACCATCGAATTCATCAATCCGCCAGTAGTAACTCGTACCTAATTCCAACGGACCAGGGTTATAGGTTGTAGAGTCGAGTGGACCTTTGTATGTTCCACCAATGCCCTCGTTCACGTCGGAATAACTTTCGCCGAAGTACACATAGTGCACTTTTGCACGGAAACCGGCATCCCAGCTAAGCATTACATTGGTATCGATGAATCTTGCATCATCAGGCGGAACGGGATTATAGGCAGTATAGGGTGGAATCGTAAAGCTCCAGACGTCGCCCTTCCAGGGGCTGTCCGGGTGCAGGTCATTGACCTCATCAACTCGCCAGTAGTATGTTGTGCCGGGAACCAGGGATATTTGAAAATTATCAGGAAAACCTAAAACAAAAAACGTCGCGGTAGTGTTCCAAAGAAAAGCATCGGTGTTGACGTTGTTCACATCGTCAAAATTTTCTCCGAAATACAAATCATGTGAGTCTGCATGGCGCCCCGACGACCAGGAAAGAAGCACCCATATATCCTCATGTTTAGCATTATCGGGCGGTTGGGGGTCGTAGGCAATATTTGGGTCAATAGCGTTTTCTTCCTGATTTGCATTATGATTTTCCAGACCCCAGCAGATTGAGCCAAAAATCGCAAAGGCCAGAACAAAAGAAACCAAATAAGCCAATTTTCGACGCATAATAGTCCTCTTTTGAAAAAATCAAGATGGTCTCCCTTTGTGAATAATAATTATATCAATAATCGGAGCTTGCGTCAAATATTTTTAGACGAACGGATTCAGCAGCGTATCGCTCTCAACTACTTTGCTTCTTCACCGGGCCTGGCCGGTTGTTTCTAAGACAGTCTGCCATAAATGGCCGTTAGGGTCGACTTTCTTCCTCTTGAGGATAGTAAGTGATATGGGGATATGAACGAAGTATTGATTCCGGTATCCTACCACCATATTTGTTCGGCCTGACATGCCGGCGTGGACGGCGTTTTGGCCGAGCATTACGCAAAATGCAGAATCGTTGGAGTCGGCGGGTAAGCTGCGAATCATATAGCTGGGGTCTATATATTTCAAAGATAATGGCTTTTTCTTCTCTGCAAAATACTGAGTGATTCTTTCTTTCAATATAAGCCCGATATCCTCACGCACAATATTGCCGGAAGCATCCTTCCTCTGAATACCGTTTTTCTCGGTCAGGTGCCAGCCGACACCTTCGGCGACAACAATCAGTGCGTGATGTTTTTTATCCAATCGTTTTTCCAGAGCTTGCAAGAATCCATTTTCCCCTTCCAGAACAAGAGGCACTTCCGGGATAAAGCAGAAGTTCACATCGCTGTTGGCCAAGGTGGCAACAGCGGCAATAAAGCCCGAATCCCTGCCCATCAGTTTAACCAGCCCGACGCCGTTCCAGGCGCCTCTGGCTTCTTCGTGCGCACCGCAAATTGCTAAACGCGCCGCCTCAACAGCGGTCGAGAAACCAAAAGACTGCTCTATGCCGCAGATGTCGTTGTCGATTGTCTTCGGAACTCCAATGACCGAAATTTTTAAGCCCCTTTTCTTTATTGTGTTAGCCAGCTCACGTGCCCCTCGCAGGGTTCCATCTCCGCCGATAGTAAATAATAAGCCGATTCCCATCTTCTTCAGATTATCAACCATATCGTCAATGTCCTGCGGGCCACGGGAAGATGATAAAATATCCCCGCCTTTGAGGTGGATATCATTCACCAGTTCCGGAGTTAGCAGCACAGGCTCCTGGGGAGATTTGGAAGATAGACCTAAATATCCGTATCGAAAACCATAAACTGCTTTGACTCGGTACTGCCAGGTAAGACTGAGTGTGATGGTTCGGATTACATCATTGAGGCCGGGACACAATCCGCCGCAGGTCACTATGCCGCAGTTTAGTTTTTCCGGCTCGAAGAAAATCTTTCGGCGAGGACCGGCCCTCTCGAACATTGGAAGTTCTTCTCCGGAGTCTTTGGATGCTTTTAGATTCTCAGAATGTGAGTACAGCAGAACTTTCTCGCCGTCATCGATAAAATGGCGCTTCCCTTCTATTAGAGGGGAATCTATCATCGGCGAGCCAAGTTTCTCGATGGTTAAATCGGGCAGCTCATCCGGTCTTAGGCTATACGCATCCATAAAACATCCTCAACTACTTTAGGATTATGCTCTATAAGGTGCTGTTCTGTCAAAAAGTTTTTACAGTCCCCTTTGAGGTGGATGCAGAAAGGTCACCCCAAGAAATGTCATCGCAGAGTCCTAATGTGATTATCTGTTTGCACAGAATATAGAAACTGTGCGCACCTTAGGGCCTGCTAAGATGTCGTGAAAACTCGCGGAATTTCCTACCCGATAACCTCCAAGACGGCTTCTAATTGTTCCCGTGCGTTATCGAGTATTTCCTTTTTCTCTTCTACGGCCTCGGGAAGTTCCTTGGCAGATTCTTCTATCACGTGGGGTGTCATAAATACAAGCAGCTCGCTGTTTGTCTGAGTAATTAAGTTATGTCGGAACAGACCCCCGACCAAAGGTAAATCACCGAATCCCGGAAGTTTGCGCTCGACCTGGCTGTCTTTCTGGAACAAAATACCACCGAGCAACAGCGTCTGCTTGTTCTCCACTATCATATTTGTCGTGGTGTTCATCTTGCTCCTGACGGGCTGGTTGTTCACAAGGTCTGTGGTAAGCGAGGAAATATTGACATTGACAACCATATCGACTTTATCCTCGGGCGTAATGCTCGGTCGGGCCCGCAGCTCCATACCTACCCTCTCGAAAGAAATATTCTGAGTAGTGGTCTGTTGGGTGACTGACTCGCTGCCCAGGAATGCAACTTCGCTGCCCTTGAAGAAACTTGCTTCTTTGTTGTCCTTGGTCCACAGTGTCTGCTGATTCAGAATCTTGGCGTCGGTTGTCTTGACGAGGAAATCAATCAAGGCGTAAATATCTGTTCCAATGCCGAGCACTGTCCCTGAACCTGTAGCAGCAATTGGTGAAGGTATTTGAGAAGCAGGTGCTATGGTACCCGCAATTGAGCCGTGAGTTCCGATATTTGTAAGATTGCCCAGCGCGGTAATTGCATTTTCGCTCAGCGTGCCGAAAGCTTGAGGATTCGTTGCCAACTGGACACCGAGAGAAGTTACTTTGCTGTGCTCAATCTCCACAATAATCGCCTCTATCATCACCTGCTTACCCGGAACGTCCAGTTCTGCGATCAATCCTTCAATCTCGTCTATGAACTCCGGCGGCGCGAGGGTCATAATCGACTTGGTATGTGGATCCGGGACGAAGCGAATCCTGCCGATAACATTGCTGATTGGCAGCTCTTCATCGATACCGCTACGAGCGCCGGACCCCGACCAGGGCGGCGTATAGGTGCTACTGTCCGACTGGCTGTCGGTTTGATTGTTGCTACTGCTGCTACTGCTATCCGAATCATCCATCTCCGACGCTGTGCTTAGTCCCTGGGCGGTCAGTCGAATCCTAGCCGTTTGGCCCGCTTCAATGAACATCGCATTGAGACGTTCGCTCAGGTCTTCGGGGTCTGCATACTTGAGCTGTAAGACTTTGGGGACCTCGCCCATCTCCTCTCTGTCAAGGTCGAGTACCAATCCCTCAATGACGTCGTATGCCTCGGGAATCTTACTTATTACGATTATCTTCTTTGTCCCCGGGACCTCTTCGAAGGTCAATTGGCCATAGAGCGGTCCGACAATTTTTTGCTTATCTTCCTGCGTGCCAAAATAAAAATCCCAAAACGACATGCCTCTTTCACCTTCTTCGCTAAAAAGCGTCCTTAGCAACTCTGCCATCTGCACCGGGTCGGAGTTTTGCAGTGTGATTATTCTGGGCTTGACCTCATCCACATTGATGGGGACATCCCATTCTGCTATTTGCTTTCTTACTTTTTCCATATTCTCAGCCGAGGCAATCACGGTCACCTGCTTGAGTGTAACATACGATATGACTTTGACTGTATCGGCCGACATTCCGGTACTTCCCCGACCGTAACTAAATACATAGGTATATCTGCTGCCGGAGTAAGGGCTGGTTGCGGTGTAAAGTTCCTCGATCTTTTCTTTGATTTGGTCAGGGTCGGCGTATTTTAATTTGAAATGCTCCGTTTGGAACAGACCTGCCGGAATATCTATTTCTGCAATAAGATTCTTGACCATTTGGCGCATATCCGCCCTGCCGAAGATTACAATCTGTCTTGCCTGCTCTAATGGCTGGATAAGAACGCTGGCCTGCAATTCCGAGCCCGGCATCTGCTGCAGGGCCTCGTTAAGACGCTCCGCAACTTCGCTGACATCGGCATAGGTTATTGAAATTCTTTCGTGTTCTGATTTGACAGGTTCCTCCTGGTCAAGTTTTTCTATCCATTCGCCAATCAGCTTCATATCTTCAGCCGACGCCCTGGCAATAATCCACTTTCGCGTCGGCTCCGGGATAAGCACAATCGGCTCTTCACTTGGCCCGATCAAAACCGACGATGATGAGCCTGACCTGGAACCACCTCTACTGCTCATATAACCACGACTTGACGAGTAACTGGTCCGGCTGTAACTGCTCCGACCATAACCGCTGCTTCGGCCGTAACCGCTGCTTCGACCAAGACTCCTCGAGCTGGTACCAGTCTCACCGCTGATAAGCATCCGCAATAACTGAACAATCTCCGATGGGTCGCTGTAATGAATTTCAAAAATCTCTGTAACGGTTTGCTCAGCTTCGGGCACATCGAATTGTGTAATAATCATCTCGATTCGCATTAGATTCTCGACCGTATCAATCACTACAAGATTACCGGTGGTTTCATCAGCGCTTACATAGCCGGTCTCGCTAATCAAAGGTCCCACAATCTGGCTCATCTGCGAAGGACTGTAGTTTTCTAACCTGAAGAATTTCTGAACTCTCTGATTTTTATTTTCAATTGTCTCAAGAGGTTGGTCAACAAATAGTGTAGGCACGGCCCTGTCGAGCTTCTTAATCCACTCGGCAATCTTCTTTATATCTTGAGCCGTTGCTTTTACGATAATCCAGTTGTACGTCGGCTCGGCAATAAGAATGGCCGGCGTCCGGCTGGTCCCGACCGTAACCGATGTCGCCGTCCCACCTGAGCTTCTACCTCTGCCGCCCGAAGAACTCGTTCTTTGCATAGACACGGGTCCTCGGCCTCGGCCCGGGCCTCCCGGCCCTCTCACACTGCTGCTGCTACCGTCACCTAATAGTGTCTGCAACAGCTCGACAATCTCAGTGGGATTACCATGACGAATTTCAAATATCTCTGTGATGATTTCCTCAACTTCAACTACGTCAAACTGCTTAATAATCAAGTCTATGCGCATCAAGCTCTTAACCGTATCAATCACCAGAAGACTGCCGGTGCTTTCATCGGCGCCTACATAGCCGTAATCGCCTATCAACGGTTGAATAATCTGGCCCATTTGCTGAGGACTGTAGTTCTCTAACCTAAAGAATTTTTGGACTACCTGGTCTTTATTTTCAACCATCGCAAGCGGGTAATCTTCCGATATCGTGGGAACCTCGCCGAGCTTTGCTTGCGTTATAGGTTTAAGAAAAATCGTGCCATCGGTCTGTTCGGCTATATAGCCTTTCAAACGCAGCGCACTATAAATCTTGGCAATAGCTTTACTTCTTGGCAGCTTCTCCGGCGCATATATAGTTATTTTCTGTTTCATTGACTCATCGGTGGGAATAATCACCTTGCCGGTCCATTTAGCGAGCTTCTCAATAATGGTTTTCATCTCGACGTTTTTGAGATTTACGATTTCCATCGGCTCGTTTGGCTCAACGGGTTCGCCCGGCTCAGTAATGACGGCTGGTCTTATTTGCCTACCAACACCATCTGGCCTTCCTGATTCGCCAGTGGTAGCCACTATTCGGGGCTCATTAACATCCGCTAATTCTCCGGGTTCGTTAACATCAGATGCCACCTCAGGCTCGTTCGCGTCACCCGGCTTTTGAACATCGGGAGGTTTCTCAGCCTCAGTAACTACTTTGGTTTCAGCTGGTTTTTCCGTTTGCTCAGGCACCGGCGGGTAAATACCAACCCTCCAGATAATAAGAACCGCGGCAATACCAACTACTATCGACATTATTAATTTTGACCGTTCCATTTTATTCACCTCATTAATTATTTTCTTGGCGTCTGCCACCTGCTCGGCGTCTGCCGCCTTCTCCGTCCCCCGGGCCCCGGTTGCCAAATGGTCCGCCACCGAATCCCATTCTGGGAACGAAACCGTATCTTTCTTTCATTCGAGCCCTTGCTTCTTCCCTTTCGGCCTCAGACATTTCTTCCCATCGCTCCCTCAGCTCTTCCATTTCCTCTCTGAATCTGGCCCTTTCTTCTTCAGAAAGATTTTGAAATCCCTCGCCACCCCTTCGCCGCATGCCGGCAAATCTTTCACGCATCTGAGCTTTTTCTTCCTCAGACATATTCGCAAATCGCTCCCTCATCCCTCTTCTTCCCTCTTCAAATCCGGCCCCCTCTTCGGGAGGAAGGTTGCGTTCTACCGGCATGCCTTCGGGACCACGCATAGGCCTTCTCTGGGCCAGCTCTCTTAAAAGTGGATCTGTCTGGCCGGGCTCTTGAACCTTACCGCTTACCTTAGGCTCAGTGACTGCTTGGGATTCAATTCTGGCACGCTTGAATCTGACTTCTCTTATGCAAATGCCGATTACATAAGAAGCAAAAAGCACCGAGGCCCACACTATTACGTATATTAATGTTGTTCCTGAATGTTTCATTTTTTAGCTCCCTTCAATTATTTTATCACCTTCTCTCACCTGAGCCGCGTCCTCCGCCTGGCGGCCGCTCTCCACCTGAACCCCGTTCACCGCCTGGGGGTCGTCCACCGCCAAATCTTTCTCGCATTTCGGCTCTAAACCTTTCCCTTTCCGCTTCAGACATACTATTCATAAATCGTTCTCTTCTTTCCCGCATTTCGGCCCTGAATCTATCCCTTTCGGCCTCAGACATATTCTGGAGTCTTTCCCTCATGAATCCCCCGAATTCTCTTACTACTCCAGGTCCTCCCGCTGATCCGACTGCAACCATCTGAGCACTTCCCCCTCCAGCCTCAACTGACTTGGCCGCTGCTCTTGAATCCTTCGGGCCACTCGGCTGCGAGGAGCCTTTTGCATCGATAGGGGCAAAGGTTTTTTTATTACCTTCCCATTCGATAGTAGCTTCTGTAGGTCCGATTGCGACGACTTTTGCGTCTCCCACTGAGTCACCGACCTTGTACCACTTGTCATTTATCAGCACTTCATCACCAAGTATACCCAGCACCTCCTTTACCGGATGCTGCTTCGGTGCAGGCGGCACAAACAAATTGTTTTTCTTGAGCTCATCAGCAAGCATCTTGTATTTGACAAAATACTTGTCAATATCATTGGCATCCGCGGTATTTTGCGCAACTGCATTCTTAACTATGTTTTCCGCCCTGGCTGAGGCTGTAAAAAAGCCTGTTATCTTAACCAATATCAAAACCGCTAAAAATGCTGAAACGACAAGCAGAACAACTGAAACCAGTTCTTTCTTTTCTTTCAGATAATCAAGTTTCATAATCCACCTCTCTCACTTAACAAATGTTGACACGGTTAAATCCAGATCAACTTCCTGGGGCTTTTTGCTGTCACATCTTATTCTAAGCTCTTCGACGCCGACCAGATAAGGATTCTCTTTCAGGTTGGCAAGCAAATCGAG
>JABAOF010029199.1_pt1 | contig 12756 bp, 8 predicted proteins | sample 7062171 | NCBI WGS metagenome assembly JABAOF01 (sample SAMN14538628, study PRJNA623070) | marine sediment metagenome | biome: marine biome [ENVO:00000428]; feature: marine pelagic biome [ENVO:01000023]; material: deep marine sediment [ENVO:00002113] | place: India: Gulf of Khambhat ...
CTCCAGGTCATTTTTGAGTTTCAGACTCTAATCTGCCAATTGACTGGAATGGATATCTCAAATGCTTCCCTTTATGACGGGGCATCTGCTACGGCTGAGGCTGTTCTCATGGCCCATCGCTTAAAGGGAAGACCTAAGGTTTTAGTAGCCAAAACCGTTCACCCCCATTACAAGAGAGTAATCCAAACCTATGTGAAAAACTTGGGCGTAGAGATTGAAGAGATAAAGTATTCAGAGACTGGAGAGGCAGACCTCAAAGATCTTAAAGATAAGCTGGATAATAAGACAGCGGCAGTTGTCTCTCAGTCGCCCAATTTTATGGGGGTGATAGAAGACCTTAAAAAGATTTCAGACCATGCTCATAGCGCTCAGGCTCTATCCATAGTCGTGGTCGCAGAACCGGTGTCCCTTGGTATTCTTGAAGCGCCAGGAAAGCTCGGGGCTGATATCGTGGCCGGGGAAGGACAGTCCTTTGGTCTTCCTATGAGTTTTGGCGGTCCTTATCTGGGATTTATGGCCTGCTGTAAGGAATTTATTCGTCAGTTCCCAGGCAGAATTGCAGGCCAGACAAAGGATGTGGATGGTAACAGGGGATTTGTTTTGACTCTATCCACGAGAGAGCAGCATATAAGACGAGAAAACGCCACTTCGAACATCTGCACTAACCAGGCCTGGTGTGCATTGAGAGCCACGATCTTTTTGGAAACTCTGGGCGGGGAGGGATTAAGAGAGTTAGCCTTGCAGAATATCCAGAAGGCCAATTATGCCCTGGAAAAACTGAGCCAGATAAAGGGGATAAAAAGAAAGTTCAAGGGAAATTTTTTCAACGAATTTGTTCTTGATGTAAGAGGAGGCTTCAAGAGAATCGATGGCCTTCTCAGGAAAAAAAGAGTCATAGGAGGCCTGAATCTTGATGAGGAATATCCAGAGCTGAAGAACTGTGTCCTTTTGTGTGTGACTGAGATGCATAAAAAAGACGATATAGATAGACTAGTGGCAGTATTGAAACAAAGCCTAGAAGAAAAATAAAAATGATTCATGAACCCTTAATTTTTGAACTAAGCGCGAAGGGAAAAAGAGCATTTTCTATGCCCGAGCTTGATGTTCCTTCAAAAAAGGACATACTTCAGAATCTTCCCTCCAGGAATGAAATAAAAGGTTTTCCTCAGGTTTCAGAAGTAGAAATTATCAGGCATTTTACCCGGCTTTCTCAGACAAATCATTGTATAGATGTGGGTTTTTATCCTCTGGGTTCGTGTACTATGAAGTACAATCCCAAAATAAACGAGAAAATAGCCTCTCTCTTGGAATTTAACTCCTCCCATCCTGCAGCTCCGCTTGATCTAATCCAGGGAAATCTCGAGGTTCTCAAAACAACAGAAGAGCTTCTGGCTGAGCTGACAGGAATGGATGCTTTTAGTCTTCAGCCTTCAGCAGGGGCTCAGGGTGAGCTGGTGGGCATGATGCTCATCCGCGCCTATCTTGGGGAGAAGGGAGATCCGAGAAAAATCGTCCTCATTCCGGATTCAGCTCATGGAACCAATCCTTCAAGCGCTCATCTCTGCGGTTATCGAGTTCAAGAAATCAAATCCAACAAAAAAGGAACGATTGATCTTAAGAGCCTCACCGAGAACATGACAGAAGATGTAGCTGCTTTGATGATAACTAACCCGAATACATTAGGAGTATTTGAGGTTGACATAAAAAAGATAGCTGAAATTGTTCATTCCAAAGGTGGCTTTGTCTACATGGATGGGGCCAACATGAACGCCTTGATAGGAATCTGCAGGCCCGGGGATATGGATGTCGATGTGATCCATCTGAATCTACACAAGACATTTTCCACGCCCCATGGTGGTGGCGGCCCCGGTTCTGGACCGGTAGGGGTGAAGGGACTATTGAAGCCTTATCTTCCCGTTCCTATCATAGAAAGGAAAGAAGAAAAATACTTTCTTGACTTTGACCGTCCGAAGAGCATCGGGAAAGTCCACAGCTTTTACGGAAATTTCTTAGTCATTGTCAAAGCATTAGCCTATATTCTATCCTTAGGACAGGAGGGATTAAAGGAAGTATCAGAGGTTGCTGTTTTGAATTCTAACTATGTTCGCAAGAGCCTGGAAAGAGTGTATTATTTGAAATACAAGACACCTACTCTTCATGAGTGCGTTTTTTCAGATAAATTTCAGAGAGACCACGGCGTCGGAAACATAGATATAGCCAAAAGGCTGATCGATTTTGGCCTGCACCCTCCGACCATGTCTTTTCCGTTGATCGTTCGTGGGGCTTTGATGACAGAGCCTACAGAGACTGAAAGTAAGAGAGACCTTGATCTTTTCATTGATGCCATGAAGCAGATCTCGAAAGAAGCAAAAGAGAACCCAGATGTGTTGAAGTCTGCGCCACACTTATCCTATGTAAGGCGTCTGGATGAGACCACTGCTGCGCGAGATCCTGTCTTAAGGTGGACGGAGAAAAAAACATCGCGTAAAAAAAGATAAGATGGAGAAAATTCTTTTATTATGTAGAATAAAGGTGGGTTTGATAAATCAAACCCCTACAACAGAGGTGGATTTGATAAATTAAGCCTCTACGGAATATGAAATGAGTATTCAACGCCTTATCATGAATCTTCAGAAGTTCTGGGCTGCCCGAGGATGCTATCTTGCTCAATCTTATGACCTTGAGGTTGGCGCGGGAACCATGACTCCTGATACGTTTTTCAGAGTTCTTGATAAAAGACCATGGAAAGTTGCTTATGTTCAGCCGTCGCGCCGGCCTACAGATGGCCGCTATGGAGAAAATCCTCATCGAGTCCAAAAACATTTTCAGTATCAGGTTATCATCAAACCTTCTCCTTCTGATATTCAGGAGATTTACATCAGGAGTTTGAGCGCTTTAGGCATCAAACTCCAGGAACATGATATTCGTTTCGATGAAGATGACTGGGAAGCTCCCTCCATCGGAGCCTGGGGTGTCGGATGGCAAGTGTTGCTGGACGGTCTGGAGATTACGCAGTTTACTTACTTCCAGCAAGCAGGCGGGATTGACCTCTTGCCTGTACCTGTTGAAATCACCTATGGCTTGGAAAGGTTAGAAATGTTTCTGGAGGGAAAAGATAATATTTATGACCTGAACTGGTCTGAGGATGTAAGCTATCAAGATTTGAGATTCATCGAGGAGAAAGAGTTTTCAGAATACAATTTCAGCAGCGCAAACGTGAAGAGACTCAAGGAGTCTTTCCTTTTGAATGAGAAAGAGGCCAAGCAGCTCATCGATAAAGATCTGCTTCTTCCCGCATACGATATGTGTCTTAAATGTTCCCATTTTTTTAATCTTCTGGACTCCAGAGGGGCAATAAGTGTCACAGAAAGAGTAAAAATGATTGCTCAGATAAGAAATCTGGCCAGCCAAATTGCTGAAAAATACGTAGCCAGGGAGAGTTCCTCTTGATGGAATTTGTCTTAGAGATCATCACCGAAGAAATGCCTCCTGCACACGTGCAAACCGGTCTTGCACAACTGAAGGAAAAATTCAAGGAAGAGCTTTCTTCGCATAATATTGATAGAAAAAGAATCGAGACATACGGTACTTGCCGTCGTTTGGTTGTGGTTGGTGATTTTGCTCCATTCCAAAAAGATAGAGAAGAAGAGATTATCGGTCCTCCCAAAGCTGTCGCCATAAAAAAGGACGGCTCTTTTTCTGCTGCAGCCAGGGGATTTGCCAAGTCACAAAGAGTAAGAATCAGTGCGCTTAAGGTTATAAAGACTGAACGCGGAGAGTATCTGGGCTTTAAGAAGATCGAAAAAGGAAAGCCCACACGAGAAATTCTTTCCAAGATTCTACCTCAAATAGTCTCTTCTCTCTCCTTCCCTAAAATGATGAGATGGGGGAAAAGCTCTTTCAGATTTTCTCGTCCTATCAGGAATATTCTCTGTCTTTTCGGCGGGAAGATGCTTTCTTTTTCGATAGGAGGAATACGAGCAGGGAATTTTACCGTAGGTCATAAAATATATTTTCCGGCAAAAGTTAAAGTAAGGTCCTTCATAGAATACAAAGAAACTCTAAGGAAGATGAAGGTTGTGATTGATCAGGAAGAAAGAAGAATGATGATCTTGAATCAGATAGTGCGAAAGCTGGCCTCTCTCAAAGCTACCCTCCACCCGGACGAAGATCTCCTCGAGCGTGTAGTCTATGATGTCGAATATCCTCATGTTTTCCTGGGTGCGTTTCTGGAAGAATATTTAGATTTACCTCTGGAGGTACTGAGCACTGCTATGCGAGAAGGACAGAGACTATTTTCAATTGTTAAAGAGAAGAAGCAACTTCCTTACTTTTTAGGAGTAGCTGATGCCTACAAGGATTCAAAGTCCATTATTCAAAAAGGAAACGAAAGAGTGCTCAGGGCTCGATTGGAGGATGCTAAATTTTTCTGGGAACAAGACCAAAAGATAACTCTAAAAGATAGAACAAAGGATTTGAAGAGGATTGTCTTTCAGGACAAGCTGGGAAGTTATGAGGATAAAACTCAGAGATTAAAGAAAACAGTTTCTTACCTGGCTGACAAGATCGAGGCCAACAAGGAAAAGAAGCAAGTTATTCAAGCGGCTGAGCTTTCCAAGGCAGACCTTCTGACAGAGATGGTGAGAGAATTTCCATCTCTTCAGGGAAATGTAGGAGGGCTTTATGCAAGGGAAGAAAAATATCCTAGTCTGGTTTGGAAAGCAGTTTATGAGCACTATCAACCCACAAGCCTGGATGATGAATCTCCCGCATCGTTGACCGGGGCCATATTGTCCATAGCTGATAAGATGGACTCTATAATAGGCGCGGTTGGAACTGGAATAAAAGTAACAGGTTCTAAAGACCCGTTTGGTTTGAGACGAAATGCTCAAGGTGTCTGTAAAATAATCATCGAGAAAAAGCTTCGCTTTTCTTTCTCGCGACTCCTGGATAAAGTGATGGCTATTTACGGAGAGAAGCTTCAAGAGCCTGAAGAGAAAATAAAGAGTTACTGCCTGGACTTTTTTTCAAACCGGCTTCGCTACATACTTGAGAGGCAAGGATATCGGTATGACTTGATCAATGCTGCGGTTTCCGTAGGTATCGATAACATCTATCACTCTTATCTCAGGCTTAAAGCGTTGGACAGCCTTAAGGAAAGCCCGAGTTTTGAACCTTTGATCATCATCGCCAAAAGGGTAAACAATATTCTGAAAGACCAACCTCTGTTTAAGATCAATCAAGCACTGCTGGCCGAAAAGGAAGAGAGGGAGCTTTATACGACTTTTTCCATAATAAACAATAATGTCCTGCCCTTGATTTCCAAAGGAGATTTTTCCCAGGCGCAGAGAATTGTTTTCAGGATAAGGTCTTCCATAAACAAGTTTTTTGACAATGTTCTGGTGATGGCCGACGAGAAAAGAATGAGGCGAAATCGTCTGGCTCTGCTCCAAGCTATAAGCAAACTTTTAATCCAGGTCGCAGATTACTCTCAAATAGTCATCGAAGGGCAGGATTTCTCTAAATAACGTGGCTTTGCCTCATAGTTAGAAGATTATATGTCATTGCGAGGAGCTAAGCGACGAAGCAATCCCTTGGAGAAGGAAGTTAAGGTTTCTATATTTTAGGATATAAGGCTGACCTATTGATTGGAAGCTAACTAGTCAACCTCAAATTTCTCAGTTTTAGCCTTTTCTTTGATTGCGTATTTTTGTTCAAGGGCTATGATTTTCACCATATTTCCCGGGTAATTTTCTTTTTCTTTTTCTCCGTAGGGATTAAATTGAACACCGATAAAGTATTGATCTGTCCTTTCAATATAAGATATCCACCGCACTGTTCCGAAGAGAGTTAAAGGAATTCTTTCACCGGGAATAGAAATATTCAAGGTCACTTCAGAGTTCATCTCGGGAGCTTTTTTTCCTATGAACTTTAGTCCCCCGCGGCTTATATCAACAAGAGGGGAAAATTCCTCAACATGATCCTGGAACTCGTAGCTGACCGTAGCCCCAGGGATTTCAAACCTGATACACGTCCTTTTTTCTATTTCCTTATCTTCCACCTATAGTCTCCCTTGATTGCCTCTAGCTATTCAGTTGATCTCTGAGCAGCGGTACCTGAGGCCGTCATCTTCTCTAAGAGAAGCAAAAAGATTCTTAGAACTTAAATCCTGAAATGAATATTTTTCTTAGATATTATGCAAATTTAATCGACATTTATCAACTGTCAATTTCATATTTCTCGATTTTAGTTTCTTCTTTAGTGGCAAATTTTTGCTCGAGTGAAATGATTTTTACGAGATTTCCAGGGTAATTGTACCCTTCCTTTTCTCCGTATGGATTAAATTTAACACCAACCTGATATTGATTTTTGCTTTCTATAAAGGAAATCCATCGTATCTTTCCATGCAGAGTTAGGGGAATTCTTTCACCAGGAACGCTGATTTTCAAGGTTATGTCGGCATTGATATCGAGAGGATTTTTACTCAGAAACTTAACTCCCCCTCGGCTCATATCTCCCAGAGGGGAAAATTCCTCTGAGTATTCCTTGAACTCATAGCTGACCGTAGCCCCAGGAATTTCAAAACGCTTGCATGTCCTTTTTTCAGCTTCCTTATTTTCCATGAATGATATCCTTGTCTCTGGTGCTTTGGCTAAGGATTTATGTTATAAACAGCGGTTTCGTAAGGTGTTCGGCGTTAGTTTTTCCTTTTTTCCAAGCGTGCTTCCGAAAATTTATCTTATCTTTGCTAAACTTAAAATAAAAGCTTCCTCTCCTTGAAAAACGTAAACAATATATCAAATTCGTTCTAAAAGTCAAAAGAAAATGCCCATAATACACAGAAGGAATAAAACCATTTTTTCGGGTTGACTATAGCTTTTTTATTATGATATAAACAGCAAAGATTGCTGGTGGGACTTGAGGATGCAGCAATAAAAAGCGTATTGAAGGTACGAGAAGGGAAAATTCTGGCATCAAAAAAAAACAAAGTAATTAATGGGATATTTTCAGATAAATTGGGATATTTTCAGATAAATTTCGTTAGGCTATGAATAAGACCAGAAAGTGCTTAATGAAAGGATTTCAATCCCGACTATTTTCTGAAAAAGAAAAATCTGGATTAAGGAGGGAGGTTCAAATGAGTTCATTTTTTAAACGAGCTTTTAGTTTTGTTGTGTGCCTTTTGTTGGTAAATTCTCTTTTCGCTATCCAAACAGGTGAAATCATAGGAAAGGTGATCGACGAAACGGGTGCACCTATACCAAAAGTGGTGATCACAGCTAAAAGTCCGAGTCTTCAGGGAATAAGGACAGCTGTTTCTGACGGGAATGGAAATTTTAAGCTTCCTTTGCTTCCTATCGGAAAGTATTCGTTAACCTTTGAGCTTGCAGGATTTGAAACAGTAACACATACGGGGTATGACGTCCGTCTGGGTTTTACAGCAAGTATTAATGTAGCAATGAAAATCGCAGCAGTTTCGGAGACGGTTGTTGTAACAGCCGAAACTCCGTTAATAGATGTAAAAAATACAGATACTAGTTATCGGTTTAATGCTGAAGATCTGAATCGAATTCCTACTGCGGGGAGGACTATTCAAGAAATAGTCTCCCTTACTCCAGGAGTAACTGGTGTTAGGGCGAACACAGTCTATGGGACTGGCACTGGCTCGCCTAGTTTTAGAGGGGAAGGAGAAGAAGGGAATAATTGGCTGGTTGATGGCTTATCTACGAGAGGAGCAATGCATAATGATTCTGGGGTTACGGTAAACTTTGACTCGTGGGATGAAATTCAGATTATTTCTGACCCCTTTATACCTGATTTGGGCCATTCTCAGGGAGGAATAATCAACATTGTCACTAAATCAGGAGGAAACGAACTTCATGGCGAATTAGGGGCTTTGGTAAGAGATCAGAATCTGAGAGCTAAAAGAGAGACGCAGTTATCTGTTGCTACTGAGCCCGATACATCAATTTATAATTTTTTTGGAAATCTGGGAGGTCCGATCGTAAAAGATAAACTCTGGTTCTTCGTTTCTGATAATTTCCATAGAACAGCTGATGACTCCGATGTTGAATCGATAGGATGGCTAACATTTCCTTCAGGAAAAAGAAGACTTAACACCAATAATTTGTTTGGAAAGCTTACCTTTACCCCATATGAAGGACATTACTTTTCTTTCAGTGGGACTCTGGATAAGTTTTTAGGCCAGAGTGGGGGGATTGGTCTTACCGAGACCTACACCAAAACTATCTACACAGATTATTCATACCGGATAAATTACAGAGGAATTCTAGGTCAAAATACTCTCCTTGAAGCTTCCTTTGGCCAGTCTGATCAGGATTCGGAAATAAAACTAATCGAGGAAGATTTCGGGCCAGCAAGGTATTACTGGGAAGACATCCTGCAGTATACGAATAATGCTATGGCTGATAGAGTCACTGTTCAGCGGAGAACAGATTTTAATACCCGGTTGACTCAGTATTTTGATCTCGGAGGGTTAGGAAATCACGAAATTGGAGCAGGATTCTCTTATTACAGAACTTATTCTGAAGATGATATCCAATGGACTGGTCAGGATTTAGATCTCTGGCCAGGGAATGGTTTTGATAATGGAGTCGAAGTCACATGGACTTCTCCTGGAAATCCATCTTTCTTAAGAGAATATGGGAATTATGGTGTTGTTGATTATACAAACGGAATTAGCTTGTATCTCAAGGATAGAGTCACTATTGATCGTTTTTCCTTTATGCTAGGCTTGAGAACAGAAACTCAAAGAATTTTTAATGATATGGGAGATTTGGTTTGGAGTTGGGGGCTGGGAGATTTTCTCTCTCCGCGAGTTTCTCTGGTCGTTGACCTTCTCAATGATGGCAATAACATCCTTAAATTAAGCTTTGGCCAATTCACAAATCCAATAACAACAAAAGTCCTAGAGTTTTTTAATATTGAGGCTGGATTCAATTGGGGATTTTATGCTTGGGACGGAGGGGTTGACCCGACTGATGCCCAATTGCAGGATCCTGCTAACTGGGTTTTTTGGTATGCGCAGACCCAAACATTTTACGGTGTTGATCCAGATATAAACCCGAATAGAACTACGAAGTATTTATTGGAATTTGACCGGCAACTAGGACGAAACTGGGCGCTAAAATTAAGAGGAGTTTTTTCTAATGCTAGAAACATCACAGAGCTCGTTGGGATTTTTGATCCAGATTCAGTGTATGGATGGGCATGGGAATTTAAGAATTTTAAGCATAAAAAAAGAGATTATAAAGCTGTTGAGGTTGAGTTGAATGGAAGAATTGCAGATAGACTTATGCTAAATGCTTCCTATACCTGGTCAGAAGCAAAAGGAACAAATCCCGGTCAATTTGAGCTAGGTTACTGGGAAGGTTCAGCAGGAAACGCATACGAGGCTGGTGTATTCGGAGACCGCATGAAATATCCAGAAGGTCATGATTGGAAAGACTTTGCTGACTCGTACTTTGCTGGCTTGGGTGGAGAAGATTTTGGAGATGAAGGTTGGTATGGATTCCTGCCTTACAGCGTGGATCACCAGGTAAAAATTCTGGGTACCTACTTTGCCCCTCAAGATCTTATCATTAGTGCTGATATTGAATATCTTTCAGGTTATCATTGGGAAAAGAAGGGACTTTCAGGATACGGAGACTGGTACCTTTTTCCTGAAAAGCGTGGCGTAAGAACAACCCCTAGTCATTGGTATGTGGATTTATCGTTTGAAAAAGATTTCGCCCTGACACGAGGCTATATCTTGGGCGTGCGATTAAATGTTTTCAATGTATTTAACAGCCAGAGGCCTGTATCCTATGTGAAAGCAGATACTGCATTGTTTGGTCAGGTCTGGGGTCGGCAGGAACCACGATGGCTGCAATTACAGGTTATACTGAGGTTTTAGTTATTCAGGCGTTTTTAAGCTAGAAAAAGAGAGGAACAGAAAAGGGGGACGTTCCCAAAAGTACCGCCATCTTAAAAAGAAAAAGGGGCATACCCAAAAGAAACATCTTCCTATCATTAGAAACGGGAGAAGTATCCAAAAGTACCACCCTCTTAAAAAAGGGAACGTATCACAAAGCAACATCCTTTTATCACGAATATTGTTCTGCTCTACAGAAAACGGGGACGCTCCCAAACGTACCCTCCTCTTATCATGAATAATGTCCTGCTCTATTCAATTTCCAACTATTCTCATCGACTAATAAAGTGAGGTGAGGAAATGGGAGTATACAAGAAAAAACGGATTAAAGGATTTACCCTCATTGAGCTACTTATCTCAGTTGCTATTATTGGGATTCTTGTTGCTACGTTTGTTCCGAATGCCCTAACAGCTATCCATAAAAGCAAACAGAAAGGTACCATGAGAGATATCAGAACCATCGGCGTAGCAATTTCAGACTTTGTTACTGATAATGGAAGGGCTCCTACTCAAGATGGAACTTATGATGGCAGTTCGCCTTTCTATTATTTAGTCACGCCTTTTTATGTCAGAACCCTCCCCTTTAATGACAAGTGGGGGAATGGTTACCGAGTGTGGTGCGGTTCTGCTGCATTAGAATATGGAATTTCTGGTGCCTTAAGCGATGATTTTTTAATTGCTTCTTTTGGGCGAGATAGAACGCAAGAAGGATTTACTTTCGATGAGAGTGCATTTGGAGCTGGAATCTTTCAGGTCTCATCTCTGTCGGATTTCGATAAAGATTTGATTATGTATAATGGCAACTGGATACGGTATCCAAGGATTGGTTCTGGAACCGGCACTTAATTTTTTTTGTATATTTGCTTTGTTGTTGCAAAAGGGGATATCGCCCAAAGTGAAATTCTTTGAATATTTCTATACATAAAACGCCTATCAATAATAATCGTTGAGTCGATGAGTTAAAGGGTGGTACCTGAGGGAGCGTCCCCATTTACCATTTAAATTTATTTATCTTAGTGTTCCTTGGTAGCGTGCGGTTAGCTGGCGCTTCTTCACATCTTCTGGGGTATATGATGGCAGAAGAACCGGTGCTATGAGGTCTGTTTTGATCTTTGCCTTTTTCAATTCGTTTTCGTAGTTTGAGATATGCGCCAATGTCAGGGGGCCAAGTTTAACAGATTTGATAGATTCAGCGGCATATTTCCCGGCACGGCGCCCAAAGACATTATAATCCAGAACTGAATTTCCCATAAGCCGGTTCCTTCCGTGCACTCCGCCTGAAGCTTCTCCAGCGACATAAAGGCCGGGGATGTTTGTTTCACATTTTTCGTCTATCTCGATTCCGCCATTCTGGTAATGAAGGGAAGGGTAGACGAGCATCGGTTCTTTGGTGATGTCGATTCCGTAACGGATAAACTGACGGTGCATAGCCGGGAAATTTTTATTTATGTATCCTTCACCTTGGAGCATTTCGATAAGAGGGGAGTCAAGCCAGACACCCAACCTGCCGCTCGGAGTTTCGACTCCGTTATTTCTTTCAAGGCACTCCCTGATGAAGGCTGAGCTCTCTACATCCCTGGGTTCCCTTGGAAAGACGAAGAGTTCGCCGTGCTTATTGAGAGGTTGTCCGCCAGCTCCTCTTATTTTTTCTGTGATCAAGAATCCAGCAATCTGTTCAGGAAAGACTGAACCAGTGGGATGATACTGGACAGAATCCATGTAGAGGAGCTTGGCTCCTGCCCGGTAAGCGATGACCAGGCCATCACCGGTAGCTCCATAATGATTGGTCGTGTCAAATCCTCTTATATGAAGTCGGCCGTAGCCTCCTGTGGTGATGATCGTCGCCTTGGCTTTGACTGTAAAATATTCTTCTGTTTCAAGATTGTACAGAATTCCGCCTGCACATCGTCCCTTATTATCCAGGATGAGTTCGACAGTGGGCATGAATTCGAGGGATGTGATTTTATCGGGATGATTTCTTACTACATCCATCAAAGTCCGCATGATAATTGCGCCTGTATAATCGCGACAGGAATGCATCCTTTTTCTGGACGTTCCTCCTCCATGGAGCACCTTTAATGAGCCGTCTTCGCTTTTATCCCAGACAACTCCTAAATCTTCAAGCCACTTGACCACATCAGGACCGTCTTCAGTGAGGGCTCGAACGAGCTCAGGCTTGTTATCAAAATGGCCCCCGCCGATAGCGTCCAGATAGTGCTTGGTCGGGGAGTCCTGAGAAGTGACGGCTGCCTGCATACCTCCTTGAGACATCATGGAGTTTGAATCCCCAAGGCGGAGTTTGGTGGAAATGATTGATTTAGCCCCGTTCTCCATGGCAATGATGGCAGCTGCACAGCCTGCGCCGCCCCCACCGATGATCAAGATGTCTGTTTCATAATCAAGATGGGTCAAATCGAAAAGCTCGGGCTTGATCCTGGAATGAGACTCCAGCATATCAGCCACTTCGGTAGTAAGATTCTCACCTTTATTCGGACCCATATGGATTTTGCGTCTAGCTTCAGGTTTATAGTCAGGATGGAATTTATTGAGCACTTGCTCTCTTTCTTCAGCATTCATCGGAGGAAAAACAGGTTTGCCTGATTTTTCAAGCTCAAACCTTTTGTTTCGGGATTTAGCGACTTTTTCGAGTGATTCATTCATGTATTCTGGGTACATCTGATGCTCCTTTTATTCGATGTCTCTTTCGTAGTATTTCTTTTTCAAGTCTTCTTTCTTCATTTTTATGAATTCTTGGTACTCTTTATCGTATTTATGTTCTTTGACTTCTTTTATTCTTTTCTTAAGCTGTTTGCTCTCCTTGG
>JABAOF010008087.1_pt2 | contig 12755 bp, 12 predicted proteins | sample 7062171 | NCBI WGS metagenome assembly JABAOF01 (sample SAMN14538628, study PRJNA623070) | marine sediment metagenome | biome: marine biome [ENVO:00000428]; feature: marine pelagic biome [ENVO:01000023]; material: deep marine sediment [ENVO:00002113] | place: India: Gulf of Khambhat ...
AGAAGCCGGCTACAGGGACGCGCTGCGTCGGTTTTTGCTGCTGCTGATCCTTTCTTGCGGACCAGCAACAAAATCTGACTTTTGACTGAACGTGTGAAGAAAAGGTTCTTTTACGATGGACTGGCTGTCACCAGCTGGTGATCATCCTTCACGATTTACGAATTACGACTCAGGACTTGCGACTCATGACTCACGGATTCTCAGCCATTCCGGCAGTCGCTGGGGGTTTCCTTGTCGATCCACGCAGGCCAGCGTGCTGTTGGCCGTGGCAATCAGCTCGTTGTCTCGCAGCAAGGCGTATTGGTGGTCGATGCGGGCCAGGGTGGTGCGTGTGGTCATGGTAATCAGCTGCAACAGATCGTCGTATCGTGCGCCACGGTGGTAGGCCACGCTGATTTTTGTGACCACAAGCAGCAGCCCGGCTGCCTCGAACTGGCGGTAGGTCTGGCCCAAGGACCTGAGTTGTTCGGTCCGTCCGAGCTCGAAGTAGTTCAGGAAGTTCGCGTGGTGCAAGCGTCCCATGGCATCCGTCTCGCTGTAGCGGACGCGTATCTCGATTTGGTGCTGATAAATCACAGAATCCGGCGGACGGTAGCTGGTTGACATAAATCTGTGGAACCTCTATAGTTAGGGCCACTGTAGGGTTCGCCGGGTGGCGAACTTCGTTCCTCATGCGTTTTAGTGACATTATTCAGGTCTATGAGTATTGGAGAAGGTGCCGGCACTGATTTTGCGACGATGCGGGGCCGCGACTACCCGGCTATACGTCAATTTACGGTGTTTCTAGAAAACCGCGTCGGCCAGCTTTTGGAGGTCGTACGGCGTTTCGAGGGCAGCAAAGTTCGCATTTGTGCCTTGTCGATCAGTGATTCGGCTGAGTGTGCATTTGTACGTTTTTTGTTGAGTCATCCTGAGCAGGGCCGCGAGATTTTGGAGCGGGCGGGCTTGGCCTTGATCGAGAGCGATCTGATCGGCGTGGAATTGCCGGGCGAACCACAGCCTTTGTTGCGGGTCTGCACGGCTTTGTTGCAGGCTGAGATCAACATCATTCAGGCCTATCCGATCCTGGACCGTCCGCACGAACGTCCGGCAGTGGCCTTGATGGTGGACAACATCGAGATGGCCCAGGAGACGCTGGCCGCCAAGGGTTTTTCGATGTTGACCGAGCAGGATTTGTCGCACGAAAGCTGACGGATCAGCTGGCGAACAGGTCTTCGGGAATCTGCAGGACCCCGCGGAGGCAGACTTGTGCCACGGCGTCCCAGGCGATGGCAGCCAGCGCGTAAGAGCCGTCTTCGTCGCGAGTCGCGAACAGTCCTTGCAGCGGCCCGGACAGGCTGGCCGAGTAGAATTCGGGGCGCAGAAGATCGCCGCTTTTCAGTTGCAGTTCCACATAAACACCCGCCGATCGCCGCGCCCACAAGAGTTCAAAGGCCTGTTGCAGGGACATTGCCTTGTCGGCGGCCGGGCCCCGGCTGCTGTTTGGCTCAGTCGAACGGGGTGCCAGGGAGACCGCGGGCACCGAGGCAATCGCGGTATCTTCCACGGAAAGTTTTTCCAGATCGGTCGGCGACGAAAGGTCCTGGGAAGGTTCCAAATCGACTTCCGTATCCGCAAAATGATCCGATGGTTCTGCATCGGCGACTGTATCGGGTTGGAGTGAGACCTCTGAATAATCGGGGATCATGAATTGGCTGTGACAGTGCGGGCATTGCCCCGGCTTGCCCTGCAAACTGGCAGCCCCGCTTAACTTGTGCCCATTGGGACAGAGGAACGTGATGACTCTTTCTTGGACCATAGAATTCGCTTCGAAGGCTTTGCCCGGCGGCCCCCGCCTGGTTGGCGGATCGGGAAAAGATCGGGCACCAGGTTTTTTTGCCGACATTGGCCACGACGCCCCTGCCGGCCAGAACGGTAACGGGCCGGCAGATCCAGTGACGGGTGGCCCGTGCAGGCCTTACTATCGTACTGCGGTGCGATGCGGATCGCAACGCCGCAGATTATCGGCGACCGTCCCCCCCGACTCGCTTGACTTGCACCCGGCCTCTGCGAAACTAGGCAGGGAATCGAGACCGTCAAGATCCTGAAAGGCCCCCATGGCGATCATTGTTGTTTGCCGCAGTTGCCACAAGCGCTTTAAGGTCAGCGATAAGTTTGCGGGCCAAAAGGGGCCGTGCCCGAATTGCAAAAACGTGATTGAGGTTCCCCGGAAAGAGGAACAGGTTCAGATTCACGCCCCGGAGCACTCTGAGCAGAGCGTGCGCGGGAGCGGCGGCGAGCTAATTCTGGAGCCCATCCCGCGGCAGCATGTAAAGGTTCCCCTGTGGGCCGCCATCACGATTGGCGTCTGTGCCCTGTTCATGCTGATTCTTGCCTGGGCCTTCCGTGGTGCGGAACCGTCCACCAAACGGGTGCTCGCCCCCCTGGGCGCGTTCCTGCTGGCACCCCCGCTTGTCTTCGCCGGCTATACGTTCCTGCGCGACGACGAGCTGGAACCTTATCGGGGACTTTGGCTGTGGGTGCGTACCGGCATCTGTTCAGCGGTCTACATCCTGGGCTGGGCCGTTTACGGCTACCTGATACCAGGGGAGTGGACGGACGAACTCTGGAAGTGGGCGTTCCTGGGACCTTTATTTGGCCTGGCGGGCGCGGTGACCGCCTTGGCATGTTTTGATCTCGACATGGCCAGCGGTTTCTTTCATTTCGCTTTTTATGTCGGCGTGACGCTCGTGCTGGGCTTGATCATGGGACTGAACATCTTCGGCGGATGATCGATGACCACGATCCGACAAATCCCGGAGGTGGCCGGGCTGGACGCCAAGACGGCGTTGATTCGAATTCCCCAGGAACTGGACGTACCTCTTTCCCCGCGAGTCCGCAACCTGATCGATACGCCCGCCTTTCGGCGGCTGGCCGGCATCCCGCAACTGGGTCTGGTTTCCCTGGTCTATCCGGCGGCGAATCACACACGTTTCGAACATTCTTTGGGCGTCTATCGGTTGGCACTCTTGTGCCTGCGGCGACTTTCATTCGACCCGCGTTTTAACGAAATGGTCAGTGCGGAGGATGCGGAACGGTTCGTCGTGGCCGCTCTCCTGCATGATCTGGGGCACTGGCCCTTCTGCCATCCGATCGAAGACCTCCAGTTACCCAGCGTGCCAAGCCACGAGTTGTTTGCCAACAGTTTTTTGTTGGAGGGCGAAATCGCCGATGTGCTGCGTGACGACTGGCAGATCAACCCGCGAGATATCGTGGCTCTGCTGTCTGAAAAACCCCGGGATCCGGCCCAGTGCATTTTGAGCAGCATGTTGTCCGGTCCGATCGACATCGACAAGATGGACTACTTATCCCGTGACAGTCTCCATGCGGGAGTCCCTTACGGCCGGAATTTTGACCAAAACCGCTTGATCGGCAGCCTGCGACTGAACGAAGCGGGCGACGGGCTGGCGATTGGCGAGAAGGGCAAGACCGCGGCGGAAATGTTGGTATTCGCCCGCTATGTGATGTTTAGCGAAGTTTACTGGCATCACGCCGTCCGCGCGGCCACGGCCATGTTTCAGCAGGCGTTTTTTCTGCTGCATGGCTCGCTGGACATGGATGCTCTGTTTCGCGAGACCGAGCCGGTAATGATTCGGGAAATGCTGAAGACGGCCGGCCAGACGGGTGCTGAAGAACTGTTAGAGGGTTTGTTCGGGCCCGTACGCCGGCTGTACAAAAGACTCCACCAATACAGTTTTCTGCAAGACCGGGAATTGTACCGGCAGCTTGCGCAACGCCCTTATCCGCAGCTGGCAGCCTGTGCCGAAAAGTTGGCCCATCTGGCCAGTCAAGCCCTTGGTTGCCGGATCGCTCCGCACGAAATTCTCTTCGACGCCCCGCCCGTTTCCCGCGAGGTCGAGTTCAAGGTGGATGTCTATTTTGCCAAGCCGGATCGTTATCGCCGTCTGGACGAAGTCTCGCCCGTTGTCCGCGCGCTGGCTCATGAACAATTCGACGACTACGTAAAATGCGTGCGAATCTTCGCTCACCCGCGGATCCGGGACCGCCTCGCCACGCACCAGCATCTGCCGCGGCTGATCCGCGAAGCGGTCGCGACGTTGGATTGAAGGCCCGGCGGCGGGACGAGCTGCGAGGGTGCCGCCCCGATGGGGATTCTGCGGACAGCCGGGAAGCTGGAAAGGGGGTCCTGCGAACTGTGGGGTGCGGATGCCAGGCCTGCCTGGCGCGGGCCAGCGACTGCTGGGGATTCCGCCGGGCTACGAACGGTCGCGCGATTTCCGCTCGGCAAGACCCGACTGTCCTTCGCGGCGAGCCAGTTCGGCCCAGACATCGTCCAGCGAAACCTGGCAGGCCCGCAGAACCACCAGCAGGTGAAACAGCAGATCGGCCGCTTCGTGCCGCACCCGTTCGCCCCGCTGTGGCACAGCGGCCGCTGCCTCGACCAGCTCGGCCGCTTCCTCGGCAAATTTTCCCACCATGTTCGCCAGCCCGCTGTTGAACAATAATGTGGTATACGAGCCATCTGGGCGTTCCCGATATCGTCGATCGATCACGTCTGCCAGGCGGCTTAGCACCTGCTGGGGATCACTCATAACGGCAACCTTTTCTCTTTGGTTCGGCGGTACCGCGCGAACGAGGAAATGTCGTTCCCAACGTGATCCGCGAACTGACCCGTGCGATGAAGACTTTCCAACCGATCGAGGATGCCTGGTACCTGACAGGCCCCACGGCGTCGGGTAAATCGGCCGTCGGCCTGGAATTGGCTCAACGGCTGAATGCCGAGATTATCTCGATGGACTCCATGGCGGTCTACCGTGGCATGAATATCGGCACGGCCAAGCCGACCGCCGTCGACCTGCAGCAGGTGCCGCAGCATGGGATCGATCTGGTCGATCCGACTACGGAGTATAGCGTGGCCGAATACCTGGAGGCGGCGCACCATGATGCAGAGCGGATTCGCGAGCGAGGCCGGCAGGTTCTGTTCGTAGGTGGCACGCCATTGTACTTGAAAGCCCTGCTGCGTGGCCTCTGCAGCGGCCCCGCAGCCGATTGGCAGCTGCGGCAACGCCTGACGGCAGAAGCAAATGTTTCGGGAGCGGAAGTGCTGCACCAGCGGCTATCCCAGATCGATCCCCAGGCGGCAGAAAAGCTGAACCCCCAAGACACGAGGCGGTTGATCCGCGCTTTGGAGGTGTACGATCAGACGGGCGAACCAATCAGCGACTACCAGCAGCAATTTCAGGAGCCTCGCGACGACCTGCGACGGCGTGTTTTCGTGTTGAACTGGCCGCGCGCACAGCTTCACCAGCGTATCGGGCAGCGGGTGGATCAAATGTTTCAGTCGGGATTGGTGGCAGAGCTCCACCAACTGCTCGACCGCTTCGGTAGCTTGAGCCGCACCGCAGGACAGGCAGTTGGCTATCGCGAGGTCGCCCAGTTGCTGCGGGGAGAGTGCGATCTGGCGACCGCCATGGAAAACACCAAGATCCGGACTCGACGGTTGGCACGCCGCCAATTGACCTGGTTCCGCAGCCTGGTGGAATGCCGCTGGATCGAGCTGGCAGAACCCTTGGCACCCATCCAGCTCGCTGGCCAGATATTGTCGGAGGCGGCCGACTGAGGGGGGGCGGGGGGGTGCGCCGCCCGCGGGAAACCGGGTTCTTTGCAGCTGTTTTCCCTCTTGACGCTTTGAACTAGAATACGTCACTTTGCCAGACGCTGTGCTCACGCCCGCGGTCCTGACCGCTCAACGAACTGGGATACGAACTTTGCTACGGACAAATACCTGCGGCGAGCTGGGCCGGCAGCATATTGGGCAGACGGTGACACTGGCAGGCTGGGTGGACACCTATCGTGACCACCGGGGCGCGTTGTTTGTCGACTTGCGCGATCGCTACGGCAAGACCCAGGTCGTTTTCAGCTCGGACAGCAATCCGGAACTTCAGCAGCGCGCTCGCCAGCTGAGATCCGAGTTTGTGGTGGCCGTCACGGGAAAGATTGCTGTGCGGCCGGAAGGAACCGTCAACCCGAAGCTGGCCACGGGAGAGATCGAATTAAGGGCCGAGTCGCTGGAGGTGTTGAACAGTAGCCTCTCCCCCCCCTTCACGCCGGGGGCCAGTGATTTACCTGGCGAAGACCTGCGACTGAAGCATCGTTATCTGGACCTGCGCCGGTCGGCGATGCAGCAGACGTTGCTGACGCGCTATCGCATCATCAAGATCATGCGCGATTACTTCGACGAACTGGGCTTTATCGACGTCGAAACGCCGGTGCTGGGCCGCAGCACCCCAGAAGGTGCTCGTGACTACCTGGTTCCCAGCCGAATTTATCCAGGCAGTTTTTATGCCTTGCCGCAGTCTCCGCAGTTGTACAAGCAGATTCTGATGATCGCCGGCTACGACCGCTATGTGCAAGTCGCCAGATGCTTTCGCGACGAGGACCTGCGTGCGGACCGTCAGCCGGAATTCACCCAGCTGGACATGGAGATGGCCTTCGTCGACGCGGATGACGTGATCGAGGTCATCGACGGCCTGGTGGCCCGCGTGGCAAAGGAAATCGCAGGCCTAAAGGTTTCCCTGCCGCTGCCGCGGATGACATACGCCGAGGCCATGGAACGCTTTGGCCACGACGCGCCCGATTTGCGGTTCGGGATGGAACTGGTGGACCTGACCGACATCGCCAAGCAGACTGAGTTTCGGGTTTTTCGGTCCGTGGCGGAAAGCGGTGGCCGCGTGCGGGGGATCAAGGCCAGCGGCGCTGCGGAACAGTATTCGCGGAAAGGTATCGACGAACTGACGACCTACATCCAACAAGATTTCGGCGCCCAGGGACTGGCCTGGTTCAAGGTGGACGCGGACACCAGGTTGACATCGCCCATCGCGAAGAATTTCGAGCCCGAAACTCTGAAGCGCATTGCCGACCGCATGCAAGCCCGGCCGGGGGACTTGCTGTTGATCGTGGCCGACAAGTTCGAGGTAACCTGCAAAGCGCTGAATGGGCTGCGCAATCGGCTGGGTGCTGAGCTAAAACTTTACGACGCTGAGCAGATGCATTTTTCCTGGGTTGTAAAATTTNNATGCATTTTTCCTGGGTTGTTGAATTTCCCATGTTTGCGTACGACGACCAGGAGCAGCAATGGGTGGCGATGCACCACCCGTTCACGGCGCCGCTGGCGGAGGACGTATCGTTATTATCGACCGATCCGTCCCGCTGCCGTGCCCAGGCCTACGACCTGGTCATCAATGGATCGGAGGCGGCAGGGGGCACAATCCGAATCCATGACCAGGCGCTGCAAAACCAGGTGTTCCATCTTTTGGGCCTCACGCCTGCCATGGCCACGGACCGCTTTGGCTTTTTGCTGGACGCGCTTCAATACGGCGCGCCGCCGCATGGGGGCATCGCTCTGGGTATCGATCGCTGGGTGATGTTGTTCGCCGGCCTGGAAAATATCCGCGACTGCATTGCGTTTCCCAAAACGCAACGAGCATCCGATCTGATGACCGGCGCACCCAGTCAGGTCGACGCTCAGCAGTTGAAAGAACTGGGAATTAAGATCAGCCGTTGACGAAAATCGCCACGATTGCGAAACTGGTACTTGGTCCGACCGGAAATTTCACCCATGCCACGCGAGCGAAAACCGCCCAGACTTTCGCCGGGGCAGCAACTGCCGGCACTTGTGGCGCTTTTTCGCTACCTGAAAAATTGATCGTGGACAGACTACCAGGTAAATATTGCATGACCAGTCGAGCGCGTCGCTGTCGCGCCGTGGTTTTAGCCAAAAGGAATCGAGGCGTGTCTATTCGCACCATTGTCGCTCTTTTTTTGTCGCTGGCCGCCGTGATGGCAAACGTCTCCTGCAACCAGGCGGGAACGGCGGGGGGCCGCGACGTCGCCGGCAAAAAAGCAGCGACGTCGGCACCGGTCATCCAGCGGCAACAGCCAAAAGACCAGCTAGACCAACCGCCAAAAGACCAGCTCGACCAACCGCCAAAAGACCAGCGCGAAACGCTACCGGAACATGGTTCGGCACCGCATTTTCGCGTCGATGACGGCCAGCAAGAAGACGAGGCACAGGATCCAGGGCCGGACCATCCGGCGCAAAAGCTGCCGCCCATCTTTCTCTCCACCCAGCACGAGGCCAGTTGTCGGTTGAAGCAGGGGGACACGATGCCGGAGGTCGAACTGCTGGACATCAAGGGCAAGCGGCAGTCACTGGCCGCTCTGCAGGGCCGCACAGCGACCGTGGTTTGCTTCTGGACCAGCAAGAGTCCGATTGCGACCTGGCAGTTGAGCGACCTGGAGGCGGATGTTGTCAAAAAGTACGGTCCGCAGGGGGTCGCGGCCGTGGTGATCAACTACAAGGAGCCCCTGGCGGTCGTGCAGGCGGCGATCCAGAAGGCCCAACTGTCCGTACCGGTCTTGATGGATTCCAAGGGAACCGTCTTCCAGCAGGTGGCCAGCGACTACTTGCCGCGGACCTACCTCCTGGATCCCAAGGGAAAAATCCTTTGGCTGGACATTGGATATTCGTCGGAGACCCAGCGCGACCTGCAGGAGGCGATTCGCTATGCGATCAGCCTCAGTCGGCATCCCGCTCCTTGATGGCGGCTTCCAGATCTGCCTTGTCCGGTTCGTCGTTGCCTGGCAGCTTGCCCGACGCAATCAATTCGCCGTAAGTCATGGACTGCGGATCGTTCGGGTCGGACTTCAATGCTTCGACCTTGGTAAAAGCCTCGCGGATTTGTGTTTTCACCTTTTCCGGCTCGGCTTTCCGCCGCTCGCTGCCGAAATCGTCTTTGTTCAGAAACTGTGAAAGCGCTTTGCCGTAATTATTACGAACTTTTTTACCAAGCTTGCTTTCGCCGCGGTCCTTCATATTCACATGGCAAATCCAGCATTTACCCGTCTTGGCATCAGCCGCTTCGGCCAGGGCCGTCTCTTCCGGCGTGGAGGGGTTTTCCTTGACATAGACCTCGAAAAACTCGGTCTTAAAAGGAGGAATGGCTTGGCAGGTTTGGGAGTCCCCACAGAGCACCAATCCGGTTGCAAATAGACTGCTTAACAAACCAGGTACCAAGCGTTTCATAAAAATTCTCCTCGCGAAAACTAAGGGGCGGCTCTTAACAATCAAGGCGGGACGCAAAGGGCGGGAACGAAAGTAGCCGTACGCTGGGGATAGAAGTTTTCGAAAACATCCCCATCGGCTGTAGCGGCTGTAGGGCTCTCGTGATCTTAATGTTGATCTCCGGCCCAGCGTCTGTCAACCGCCGGGAGGGTCCGGTTCGGCCGTGTCAGGCAGCCAAACGGTGCTGAATGACCTCCTTGACAACTCTTGTTCAGGTCCCTGTTTGGGAAAAGTCGCGGGACGCCTGCCTTGCGACCACAGCCGAGATCGACGTTTTCGCTATCGCTTGCCCATCGCAGGTGCGGCCCACGAATCTTCCGACCGCCAGCCGGCCTATCCCCCCACCGCTTCCTCGGCGGTCGGCGGTGATACGGGTTCGAGCTCTGGGATGGGAGGAACAAGAGCAGCTTGCATTCCCGCATCGCGGATCCCGTCCGTTGCCGCGGCCCGCGCCGGATTGGCCTTTGCTTCGTCCAGCAGATAAGCCTCCACACCCTGCTCGCTCAAAGGTCGCTCGGCATCCGCCGGGCTCTTCCACAAAACCGGCAAGGGACGATCCAGCCGCTCGCGGCCCGCTCCCCAATAGGCTTGCCAGGCGCTCCAATCCATGTCAAAGACTTCTGAGCCCTGGCTGCTGTCGATCCGCCAAAACGACGAAAGTTTCTCGTAAAAATTATGGTCTGCATTCCAGATCAGGTGCTGTTTAAATTCCTCTTCGGATTGGACACCTGTCTGCTGAAAAAGCGGTGTGTCCATGGTGATCAGGATACTATCGCTGCAGTCGACCCGAACCGTGGGCAAGTAGCGTTGGTCCTCATGGCTGAACATCCGGCAGAAGCCTTTGCGGGCAAGACAGGTGACATGTTTCAGATCAAGCTCCAGTTGAGCCTGTGCGGACGGACCCGCCGTTTGCCCTTCTAAATCGACAAACGTTTCACTGACCGCCAGCAGGCCGTTCTCCCACTGCAGCTGGACCCTATCGAGCGCCGTGCCACGCAGAAAGGTCGCTTCGCCGCGGGCCACACAGTCGCGTAGATGCACTTGCAGGCGAGCAGGTATGGTTGGTTCACCTTCGCGTATCTGCCCCACTCGGCGTGGCGGCGCGTTGACAAGGAAGAAGCTTACGTTTTCGTAGAGCGCCCCCAGGTCGGTGTGGGCGTTGCGGACGGTCATGCTACAGCGTGTGAGGCGAATTCGATCCGCCAGGATGGCTTCGAACAAGGACCAATTTTGCGACCGCACTTCGACCGGCAAGTCCAGTTCCAAGTGCACGTTCGACATCAGCAGTTCGCCACCTGCCACGTGGATCATGCTGCGTGGATGAAACACCCGATCGGGACCAGCGGGACGGAACCAGATCGTCGGCTGGAAACCCTCTCCCGCGCGGATCGTAAGCTTGCGGTCCGCGATCGCAATCGGCTGCTCGGCCTCCGCCCGACGACCGTTAAAACGGAGCTCAATCACGTCGCCGGTGCGGGCGTTGCGGCAGGCGTCGGCCAGGGTGGGATATTCCTCTTTTTGTTTCGGGTCGTCGGTGACGATCAACAGCGGTTTGTCGCCATGGTCCCCGGGCGACACAACGTCCGGGTTTGCGGCGAGCGGCTGGGGGGGCGTGTCGAGCGAACTGGTTGGGTCGGCGGCCTCGCCGCCGTTTTCTGGGGTCTCCTCGGCAAGATCCCCTTCGGCCAACTCACCCGCTTCGTTCGGATCCCCGACCGGACGCCCCTCCCCAAGGTCGCTTGTCGATTCGCTGCCAGCCCCAGTTGGAGCGCCCTCCTCGGCGGACTTTGGCAGTGCGGATTTTTCGCTGACCGTCGGGGTGTCAGTCCCCTTTTCATCAGACAGCGCGGCGGGGGCGGCAGGGGACGGCACCTGAGCGACGGGTGTGGCGTCCGCCGCAGGAGCGGCCACCAGCTTGGGTGACGATTTCGTCGAACGGGTGGGACTACGGGGACTGGTGAGGTGAATTAGCCCGCCAATCACGGCCAGCAGACCCAGCGGAACCAGCCAGGGCAAATGTCGATTCGACCAGCTGGCCCGATCGGGGGCTGTCGACATCCAGACGGAGGTCTGCGTCATGGGGGCCGGTAGTTGCAATTGATCCGTGACGATCAACAGATCGGCAATCAACTGATTTGGATCCTGGTAGCGGTCTTCGGGATTTTTGGCCAGTAACTTCCGTGCCACAGCGCAGATTTGTTCGGGAAGTTGTCCGCGAAATTCGCGCGGATCGGGCGGGTCATCGCCCTGGTGCTGCAGCAACTTCTGCAAGACGGTCCCTTCGGGAAACGGGGGACGGCCAGTCAGCATGAAATAAAACGTGCAGCCCAGCGAATACAAATCGCTGCGGACATCGGCGGTGCGTGGATCGCGCGCCTGTTCGGGCGAAATGTAGTCAAAGGTTCCCAAAGTTACACCGCTGGCCGTCAGGTCGTCGTGGGTGTGTTCCACCTGGTACAGGCGGGCCAGCCCCATATCGACCAGCTTGGCCCGGCCCGCGACATTGACCAGCACATTGGAAGGCTTGATGTCGCGATGCACAACGTCACGGCTGCTGGCATGCTCCAGCGCTTCGGCAATCTGCAGCGTGTACGAGACAACTTCGGCCAAAGGCAACGGGCCTTGCCGTTGCACACGGTCGCGCAAATTTTCACCTTCGATAAACTCCAGCACAATGAAGTGCCAGCCGCGATCTTCGCCGATGTAGTAGACCCGCGCGATATTCTCGTGATCCAGCCGAGCGGCGGCTTGAGCCTCGTTGTGAAAGCGGCGGACGGTTTCTTCGTCGCTGGCATAGTGTGTCAGCAAGACCTTGATGGCCACGGGGCGGCCCAACGCCGTATCGGTGCCCCGAAAAACAGCCCCCATTCCCCCGCCGCCGATCAACTTGTCCAGCTCGAAATGCCCCAGCCGCTCGCCCTCCAACATGCGACCCAGGTCAGCCGGCCCGGCGCCGCTGCGGGGCGGCTCTACCGCTACGGGCGGGCGATCTGTGATCACAGTGGCTTCGTGGGGAGAAATATTCGCGGCCGCCGCCGCCCCGGACACCGAGTCGGCCGCCGATGGATTGGCCGAACTGGTCCCTTCAGCCAGTTGGTCAGCCTGAGAAACAGCCTGCGACGATCCGCTCGTCCCGGACACTGGTTGACCGGTCTTCGAATCGGTCGACTTGCTGTGGCGGACCGTCGATTCGCTCATGGATGTACAAACAGCGTCCGCGGATGGACTGCGGTCCTGAAGGATCAAGCCGGCTTGATCGGCAAAGAAAGGTCCGGCGTCGCCAGATCTGCCTGTACGGGATCCAATCCGGGCGACATTTACATTTTATTTCGCCGCGGTCGGGGAGTCAATAAATAAGTCCAAATGCTGAAGCCACTTAGGTCTATCCGAGCGCCCTCGGCCAGGACTCCTGCAGGGGCCTGGGAGCGGCGATGTTGCGGTTCGGAATGTCCGCTAGCTGAGCTTGGTGCTGGGCTGTAGCCACCTCCCACCAGTGCCGCTCGCACAACACGGCCCCAACCACCTCCACCCGCACGGCCACGACATCCCCCCTGAACAGGGGCCCCCTCACCCACATCCACGCAAAAACGCCAAAAAAAGCCCCGCAAAAACACGCAAAAACGCAACACGC
>JABAOF010006044.1_pt2 | contig 12748 bp, 9 predicted proteins | sample 7062171 | NCBI WGS metagenome assembly JABAOF01 (sample SAMN14538628, study PRJNA623070) | marine sediment metagenome | biome: marine biome [ENVO:00000428]; feature: marine pelagic biome [ENVO:01000023]; material: deep marine sediment [ENVO:00002113] | place: India: Gulf of Khambhat ...
TACACATCGGGATGCTCGCGAGTACGGCGGACCAAATCAACAATGTACTGCTTGATCGATGGGGCAATATACACTCCTCGGATCGCATCTTGAGCTTTTAAGACTTCCTCAACCGAAACAACAGATTCCAGATCGTTAATGGGATGTCTGAATTGCTGAAGATCCATCACATTGATTTCGTCATCTCTGCCCGGATAACCAAGCTGAATACGCATCAGGAATCGATCCAATTGAGCCTCAGGTAACCGGAATGTCCCCTCATACTCAATTGGGTTCTCTGTGGCAATAACCATAAAAAGCGGAGGGAGGGGGTGAGTGACCCCATCAACTGTTACTTGCCGCTCTTGCATAGCTTCCAATAACGCGGATTGTGTTTTAGGGGTAGCCCTATTGATCTCATCAGCCAAGACAATATCAGAAATGACTGGCCCGGGGCGGAATTCAAATTTCCGTGTTGACTGGTTATAAACAGACACTCCAGTTACATCACTGGGAAGCATGTCGGGTGTAAACTGAATCCGTCGAAACGAACCCCCAAGTGAAACAGCCAAGCTACGGGCTAGCATCGTCTTGCCTACGCCTGGGACGTCTTCGATGAGCAGATGACCTCTACAAAGCAAATTGATCACTGCTAATTCAACAACATCGCGTTTTCCGACGATGACGCGCTCAATGTTACGGACGATTGTTTCTATAAATTCTTGGACTTCCTTCATGGTTCAACTCTATTCATTGAGATGTTGTATACCGGAGGGAGCCTCCAGAATAAAGGCCAAGTAATCCGATGGTTATATGCCCGTCTTAATAACCAGAGAAGCCACAGTCGGGGACGTAACCTCTTATAGGCTTGGATAATTTCCCTTCTGTTTAAGAGAGAAATTCTACTGGGATTAAACATTTGAATAACGAGGGCTTCCGTCAACTTCTCCACCTCGCTTTCACCTTTGAGTAACCAATCTGCCCAAAAGCTGTGCTCTGCTAGTGATTGGATCATCAGGATAAGAGTAGCGGAGAACTCATAGGGGGTTTCTCCAGGTCGAGTAGGTATTCCTATCCATCGTCCGTAGCGATAGATACGTGCATAGAGTTTCGATACGAGTCTTTCAAAAGGAATATGTCCTAGCCACCAATCGGATACCCCCCACCCGATCACAAACAAACCTACTGCAATTGAGATTGCTATACCAATCACCTTTAGCCATCGATCTGGAGCTAGGGGACGACGCTGAACAATGGGTTCAAAGTTAGGAAAAAACTCTTCACCCAATTCAGGTAGGGGTTCGGAGGGTCGTTGGATAACCGAGCGCCCAGCTGTCGGTTCAAAGGGTATCCACCCATACCCCTGGAAGTATACCTCAACCCATGCATGAGCTTGATCCGCAGTAATTACATAGGCATCATTAACTTCGTCGTAGTTCTCAGCCACATATCCCGTTACTAAACGTGCTGGCAAACCTGCGGCTCTGGCTAAAACGACCATGGCTGTAGCGTAATAATCACAATAACCCTTTTGTAGGATAAAGAGAAAGTACTCTGCACTATCTTGGCCAAGAGAAGGCATCGTAACGTCCAACGTATAGGGATATTGACGCAAGTAACGCTCTAAAGCTAGAGCGCGATCGTACGGCGTTGGTTCCGTGGCGGTAAGTTCACGTGCCAGTGCAAGTACCCGATCCGGCACTGAGGAGGGTAGGCTCATGTACCGATCCCTGATCCAGTCCGGATAGTTTTGACCAGCATTTCTCAGTTCATCTTCACTATATGTTGGAACGATGGAATCCACACGATAGATCTCGCCCTCTATGGTTGCACCAAAAATATCGAAAGTCCCTCTCTCTATGCCCCTCAAACGCCATGCTACATTGAAATCACGATCTGCAGTGATCGGTGTGCCAATAGCATGCATCAAACCACCCAAGTCTTCGACAACTCTTACCTGTTGCCGAACTAAACGATAATTCTCGGGCCAGGTAGATAAAATTTGCTCGCCTGGATCGTAATCGATGACTTTGGTTTCTCTTGATTCCCATCCACGCCCTGTATAACGATCATAAGTCAAATTACGTATATAGCGATGTGAGGGTAACTGAAATGCAGCATCGGTGGTTTCCTCCCCCTGCCAAGCTTCCAATTGGATGACCATAACTACTTTATCGGAAAGCTCCGGACCTGAGCCGAGCAAATGTCTGTTTGGTAAACTTCCAGATCGCCGAATGTCTAGAATATCAGGATCCTCTGAACTGGATTCAGGGCCCAACCCAAAAGAACGTTCCATCTCCTGGCTGCCCGATTGTGACGCCCCTAGGTCGTTGATGAATTCTTCAATTCTGCTTATAGAAATCGATGGACTTACAATCGAAACAAGCATCAATCCTAACGCTAGGGATATCGCAGCGATGATGATTTTCGGTCGGATAGTAGTGTCATAATACAAACGGCTAGTTTCCCAAAAGCGTTCCCGCACGTCGTGCTGTACAATAACCGCCAGAGCGATCATAACGCCAAGCATAAGCGCAAGATCATAGGAAGTCGTGTGCAGGTACGCTAAACTGATCGCGACCAAAGCTACAGCTGGTAGCACCCCAAGAATTGGTTTCTTGCGTTTAAAAACGAACCACATCGCCCATGCTGCTGATCCCCAAACCAGGATGCCCCAAATAAAAGCCACAGCAACAGGATCAAAGAATGGTTCTCCTTGAGATACATCCGATACCCACGTCCACAGGCGTATTCCCAAGAGACTCAACTTTTCCCAAAGCTCGTTCAAGCCTGCCTGTAAGGGTTGCGCTTCGGGGCGATCGCCATTTTGAATGAACCATTGAAATGCCTGATAGATAAATGTAAGGAGACGCGAGAATACAGCGAACAGTATGTTGTCAAGCCGACCAACGCCGATCAAAGTTAAAGCTATACCCACACCCCCACCCAAGAGGCCAAAAGCCCATCCGGGAAGTGAGGTACTAGCAACCAACCAGCCAAAGAACATTCCACTCGAAGCTGTATACCAAAGCAAGGACTTCTCTACACCACGGACCTCGTTTCCTAGGGTACTCACCACACTGGCAAATATCAAAAGAATCAACCCCCATGTACGAAGCGTGCGACTCAGCTTCCGCCAGAAAGGTTTTCGTTCTCCGCGAGTAGAGCTGTCGAGGGCGGTCGGAACAAGCCACCAATCCCTGGGTTTCTCAGAGGGTGTACCGGGATGGTCAAGCAGATCTGCCCCAATGACGTAATGGGTGATACCTAATCGGACGAGTCGATCGCGCACCGCTTTTATGTTCCCAACACCGCCGAAGGAAACGGGATCTAACAAAATAACAGTGGGAACGATACCACTACGTTGCAGGAGCTCTAAGGCGCTAAGCCACTCGGGGGATAAGTTAGGAGTAATTACTACCAAACTTACACGCTGTCCAAGGGAGGATCGAATTCTGCCGAGTAACTCAGCGATGGGAGGACCGCCTGGATTAACCGATGCCAGCGAACGTAAGATTTTCCACAGGTGATTGTCACCAAGATCAGGCGTATGCCATAAAAGGTCATCTCCATGACTAATGAAACCAACGGCCTTACCATTTTTCAGCCCACGGTTGACTAATGAAGCTGCCAGGATTACACCATATTCTTCCGTGGAGCGTTGACCCTCGCCGACATGGACACCTTGATCCATATCAAGCACTACCCACCAATCGCTTGAAGGCTCATAGTCAAAGAGGTGAACATAAGGCTCTTCCTTGCGAGCCGTTGTTGGCCAGTGGATCCAACGCAAACTATCACCTGGAAGATATTCCCGAACTCCAACTGCAGTGACCGTTTGCTCGATGCTTCGAGCGTGTGAATGCCCCTCTCCAATGCGTCCTCCTGGAGCAATTTCGATCTCTGGGAGAGGGATCACTTGAGGAACTACCATCATGTTGACAGATTCGCTATAGTCTACGCGTACGCTATACATTCCTAAGGGATCACCCGCTTCCAAGCTGGTGGGTCCTAACGTGTATAACCCTCGACGGGTGCAAATTCCCCGAGTGTACCGATGTCGATACATCCGGCCTTGCACATCCATTACTGTACTGATCTCGTAATCTTGCATATCGGATTGATCAATAACCCTAATCCACAAACCCGGTGCCCAACCATCATTCATGACCGTAATTCGTTCATGCAAATGATCACCAACCTGCTTCCAGCCGAAGCGCAGGTCCCGCGCCAGACGCAATCCATCCTTCAGAGAGCGTGCCCATAAATAGCTAACCAACCAGGCGCCTCCCAGACCAGACAGTAAGATCATCCAACCTCGACTAGGAAATAACACCTGGACCACGAACAAAATCAATACCAACACTGGTATCAGCGGGGATTTTAGTTTGATCGTCCTCTTTGGTTGTTCTCGGATAGACATAGAGAAATTATACTTTCAAAAGATCCTGGTAAATTTAACCTGTCCAATCAGGATAGGATCTGTAAGCTTCGTGACATTCACATTTCGCAAGTTTCAACCAGCAGAATACCAACAAATTGGAGAGGATAAGCAGATCTGAATACACTACACCTTCCTTAAAATGGGTTGGTGGATCAGTTCCGGAGCGTAGCATCGAACCAACCAATCAGACGCGCTTGACATCATCAGTGCACATGGCTCCAATGGTCAACAATAGCTTCTTCTCAAGCCCCCATTAGCAGATACTTCTCTGCTTAACATACTCCAAGCGGGATGGAGAGGATCACGCATTCCAAATTAAACCAAGATGGTTTCGAGAGAATTGTAGTCGGTCAGAATGACGACCTATTGCTGAACCTACGCTTTCTCGATGCATGATACCAGCTACAATACTGTGAAACGCAAGATGTTGAAATCGATGGTTCGATCAGCTGCAATGCAGGGCAATTCTCTCACTTATTGAAAGAACCTCGGGATGATTTTTCCCGGCATCAAAGATGTCCAAAAGCATCGTGACTCTAGCGGCAGCCACGACCTCATGGAAAATCCGAGGTGAACCGCCAAGTGGAGGTGATAAGTCATCAGGATCTTACTGTACTCATTGAGCCGTTGGACGAGGCCATTAACCTCCCAAATCTGGACCGATGGCAGTGATAATCTTGGAGTTGACTCCGCTTAGCGATTGATGGCTGAGCAAATTTTAAATTAAATCATCACCTAGCCTTTAGGAAGTACCCCATAATTGTCCCTATCAACAACAAGGTTATAGCGAAGAAAATGACACCTATCAGCCACCATCCCAGAAAGCCGGTGATCATCCCCGTTATCACACACACCGCTAACGCGATCATGGCTCGTGTCACATCTCGTCCTAGTACACTCAACGGTCGATTTCCTGCGATCCACAAGCCTATCCCAACCGCCATGCTCACCAAACTGATCAAAAGGGTGAAAGTGAAAACCTGATCTCCTGTCAAGTTAGGCAGGTTCAAGACCAGAATGCCGCATGTACCGTGGCGAGCAGGAAGCGGGTATTTGGCGCCCAGACGCATTCCTACAAGGACCAAATGGCCATACGCCGCATCGTCCGGCGTCACCATCCATTCTAGTGTTTCCTTTTCACCTGGATCGAGGGGGAGTCTTGTTTCGACTTCCCTCATCATTGTGACATGTCCTTGACTAACGCGAGTCTGGATCCTGTATTCGATCGATCTATCAAGAGGGTTGGTAAAGGTCGCGGTTAAAGTGCCATCCTCAGCCGTTGTCATGATCACGGGACATCTTAAGGTCCTGAGCGACGCCTCACCACGGAGGGACATATCAAACAAGGATCCTTCAAGATCTCCCCAGACAGCACTACCAAAGAGAGCCATCCCGAGAAGAACACCGATCGAAAAGATGAGCAAACCCAGAGCAAGAAAAGCCTTCTTCTTTGAGTCCATCCTAGATCTCCTTTACAGCAATATCAGCTTCACTCACAAAACGAAGCGCCAGGCTTCACTTCATTGCACTTGATGTTCTTTGCACATACTACAATGCGTTGATTGGTACGGGTATTAAATTTCTCTCAATCTTGGTTCGATAATACGTTCCAGGGCAAGGCCCAACATAACAAAGGTGAACCTGGTCAACAACAGCAAGCTGAGGGGACCAACACAAGGTGTTAATCTCCACTGTAAGTGCCATGAGAAAGCCCATTGACGAGAACCTTCCCCCAGGTCGAAAGATTGGATCGCTCACCACTAGAAATGGACAATGTCGCCTCCATACTCAGGTTTTAATCGCTGCGTTGGTCTAAACGCACATATTTGCTTGTGTGGGATCTGGAGGACAAAACTTAAAAGATACCACGCTTGCGCATGATCAGGCTGGACCTTGAGGATCTTGACCAAGGTCACGCGTGCAGCTTCATTATTGCCGGCTTCTAGAAGCGAAGCAGCTTTCCGCAAGGATCTTGCGATCTGAGCCATCTAGGAAACCACACGAATATGACCCAAGATGACTTCCTGGGTCGAATAACACGAAACAAATAGATTTACCAACCTACCAGTGCCAGTAGAACCAAGACATTGATCAATCCGTCGGTTCTATCTCCAATGAGGCTCTCTAATTTAACCGTTTCCTCGACTTAAGGACAACCCCACCGAGAAGGCGGAAGTCCTTTCTTCGGCAGGGTTGGGTGATATGAGAGGTTAGGTCAAAATTCAGTTCTTTCTCAAACGGCTGTACATAGCAGCCCCAATGATGCCGAGAAGGAGGCCACTGACCGATGCGCCGTGGGAGAGAAAGCTCAATAGATAACTTGGTTTGATGACGTCGATGACCATCAGAAAAGGAACGACAAAGCCCACTAGAACCAGAAAAAAGCCGATGATGATAATCTTCAAGGGATGTGAGCGTATCATTGGTAGAGCCAACAAGCCACATAGTGTTCAGACGCAGGCTCGAAATCCGGCGGCTCTTCCACTTCACACAAGCCGACAATCGCCTGAGGGCACCGTGGATGGAACCTACATCCCGGAGGAGGTGTAATCAGGCTGGGAGGTTCTCCAGGAGGCACTTCCTTGAAGGTTGTAGCATTCCTTGCATCCGGATCAGAGGTTGCCGTAAGTAAAGCATGGGTATATGGGTGACGAGGAGCGTGTAAAAGATCGTTCACTTTTGCCTTCTCGACGATGTTACCCGCGTACATGACAAATATGCGCTCCGAAAAATATCGAACGGTAGAGAGATCGTGAGTGATATAGATGACAGCAAGGTTGTGGGAGGCTTGCAGTCCCCGTAAAAGCTTGAGTATCTCCACCCGCACTGAAGCATCGAGCATGGACACTGGCTCATCGGCAACGATGAGCTTTGGTTCAAGGATCATGGAGCGAGCAATGACCACCCGTTGTTGCTGACCACCACTGAGCATGTGAGGGAACTTGGTTATGTAGTCCTCAATAGGGAACATTTTAACCTCTTCCATCACATCATGAATGCGTTGCTCGCGTTCCGTTCTATTTTTAACCCCGTTAATAATTAGCGGTTCTTCCAGGATGCGTTGGACGGTCATAAAAGGAGGAAGCGCACCATAAGGATCCTGTTGTACATAGCCAACTTGGGAACGGTAGAATTGCATCTCGCGCGTCCCCTTTTCGCTGAGCAGCTTATCCTCAAAGATGACTTGGCCGTCGGTGGGATTATATAACCCCAGAATGGTTTTCATTAGAGTAGTCTTCCCACAGCCGCTCTCGCCGACAATGCCAATCGCCTCTCCGTAGTGAAGGTCGAAGTCCACTCCGTCCACCGCCTGTACATATCCAGCGTGTCCAAAAACCCAACGCCTCAACTCAAACCAAACATGCAGGTTCTGAATCGAGAGCAACACACCGTTTGAGGATTCGGTAGTTTTTCTTTCGTCAAGCATCATTTCTGTATCTTTGGCTTCCATAAGTTCAACCTTGCTGTCTGATATGCTCGTACGCCTGCCCTTATTCATACAACCAGCACTTAACCTGTCGACCTTGCCTCATATACTCTGGCGGATCCACATCGCACTTCTCAAAGCGGAAAGGGCAGCGTGGTGCAAATCGACAACTCGGTGGGAGAGCGATAAGGCTTGGTGGTTGCCCGGTGATGAACTCAGGTTCCTTTTCGCCTCTTAGTCTCGGAACGCTGGCCATAAGCTTTTGTGAGTAAGGATGTAAAGGTTCGGTGAAGAATCGGTGTGCGTCGCTCACTTCCACAATCTGGCCAGCGTACATCACAGCCACGCGGTCTGCCAGCTCACTGGAAGTGGCAATATCGTGGGTAATGAGAATGAAACTTATTTCCATACTCTGCTTGATACGTTTGAGCAGGTTAAAGATGTTGGCTTGAGTCAGCACGTCCAATGCCGATGTCGGCTCGTCGAGAATAACGAGGGCTGGTACAGTCACCAACGCCATGGCGATGGCGGCTCNNCTCAACTCAAACGCATAGCGGCTCAAGAACCCAACCGGCACACCTACTCGCTCGAACATCGTGCGTGCCTGCATTAAAGCCTTATCTTTCTTCGCCCCAGTGTGGACAATCATGGGTTCCGCCACCTGATCCCCCACCGTGAGGACCGGATTTAGTGAGTTCATGGCCGCTTGTGGTACGAGTGACATTTTGATCCACCTGATCTGACGACGGAATTCATCATCATCAAGGCTCATCACATCCGTGCCATTCAGATAGACCCTACCAGAGTAGGCATCTACATTTCGGGGGAGGAGTCTCAGGACTGCTTTAGCTAAAGATGTCTTGCCACAACCGGATTCACCAAGAATGACTACGGCTTCGGTGTAATTGAGATCAAAATTTACTTTGTCCACCGCTTGAACGGGTCCTTGGGAGGTGCGGAAGTAAAGTACAAGGTCCTCGATGCGCAACAATTTCGAATCTGACATGGGTTTACAGGCCCCTTAATCTCGGATTGAACATACGATCTAGCGAAAAGCCTAACAAAGAGAAGGCAAGCCCGGTCACCATGAGGAGGATAGATGGCTCTAACATCCAATAGTATTGCCCCTTGTACAGGGCACCGTTCACGCGAGCCTCATTAATCAGCTTACCCCAGGTGGGGAGTATGGGATCACCCAACCCCAAGACGGAAAGTGCCGCCTCGACGAATACAAAATATGGGATCGTGACAACTAACTGTGGGAGCAACATCGGGATGATGCGCGGAATCAAGTAATTAAAGATGATCCGGACATTGCTGGCGCCGTATGCCCGCGCGGCCTCAATATACGGTGATTCTTTCACCTGAAGAAAGACTGCTCGGTAGGTTTTGATCGAGCCGCCAAAGATATTCAATAGGATGAGGACACCGAGCATTAACCATATACTTTTAGAGTAGAACGTCCCAATCATGATTAGAATGGGAAGAAGGGGCAAGATCATATTTACTTCCGTAATTCGCTGGATGATCTCATCCACCCACCCCCCAAACCAGGTGGCGATGCCAGAGATGGTCATGGTGGTGAGACTGGTGCCAACGGCAGCCAACAATCCGAAGGACAAGGCAATCGGTGTCCCCCAGAGCAACGCCACTGTTATGTCTCGGCGACGATGATCAGTTCCTGCCAAGCCGTAGACCTGGCCATAGATCACCAGCATGGCGTCTACATCCGAGTCCGCCTCGAACACGATCGCATCAACCCGGAGCTGGTATGTGCCTCTGACAAGATAAGGCACTTCGGCAGTTAGATCGGCAAAAAGCCCCTGAGCTGGGGGCAACCCATTGAGCCGGCGTTTGAGTTTGTAGTCTTGGGTAAGGCGATAATCGAAGAAATGATCCCCAGAGAATTCTGCAACCTGGATCTCCCTTCCATCTGGAGTCAACCATGTAATTGATATATAGGGAACTTTTGATTCGTACTGCGTTTCAAAGAACACGCTGATCTCTTTGGGGAAGTCATTAAATGGATAATCGAAGGTGAACGCAAAGGAGAGATCGGTTGTCGTCTCGGAGGTAATCTCCCTACTTTTTTCTACGGATGGATCCTCGGTACTCATTTTGATGGTTGTAGGTAGTGTTTCCCTCCTGAAAAAATTAATCCAAGCTGGGGAAGCATTTTTGGGTGTGTCGAACCACACATCTTCCCCTCCACGCCAGAGCCGGATCGCTTCATCGTAAGGTATAGCAATGACGGTATATATCGATATGCCGATCAAAACGATAACGATGATCAGACCAAGTAGTGCAGAGGGGTAGGTCGTAAGATCCTTCAGGACATTCTTTATCCTATTCATGCCGTCCTGCCCTCACTTCCTAGCTTCACCCTAGGATCAACCAGGGCATAAATGAAATCCAGGAGAAAGACTGTGATCGCCAAGAGATAAGCATAGATGATGGTCGAACCCACAATCACCGGGGTATCGTAGAGATTGATGGCCAGATAAAGAGCTCGACCGAGCCCAGGCCAGTTGAAGACGGTCTCCAAGATGATGGCTCCCGTCCAGAGGGTGATCAGAAGCAGGGCAAATTGGGTAATGATCGTGGGCAGGGTGGGTCTGAGAACGTACCGTCGCTCGATCTCACTGGAGGACAGCCCTTTGGCTTTGGCCATCTCAACATAATCCTCACTGGAATAGATCAGGAAAAAGGTGCGCCAATTATAAGCGGTCAAGAATATCGTGCTAATGATAATCGCTGAGACAGGCAGGATGAGGTGTTTACCCAAACTCAGGGCATATAAGATCGGGGTCTCGGGAGGCGGCGCATCGACCAATGCACCGAAGGGCAGGATTTGAAGGATCGCCGCAAAGATAAGTATTAGGAAAAGGCCATAAAACCAGGCGGGTGCAGAGGACGTTGGCGCGAAAGCGATAATCAGCCTGTCCAACAGACTGCCATATCTTCTAGAGAGGAAAAGGGCGATGAACAAGCTCAGGAAGAAAAGAACCAGGTTCGACAGACCCCACAGGGCCAACGTAGCCGGTAGCCGCTCGAGGAGGATCAAACGAACGGTTTTTGAACCACTGTCACTGAACATATTCTCGGCATGCCCCAGGTCCAGCGTTATGGCATCGGTCAGGAACCCGAAGCTGCGGACAATAAATGGCTTATCTAGTCCCAACCGTTTTTCTGCCAGCGCAACCTGTTCCTCGATGAGTCGGTTCCTCTCCTCAATGGACAGCATCCTTGTCTCGGCTCTCTGATCGCCAATAAACTGCATGGCAACATATTCACGGATCGCCCCCCGGCGGATCTCGTCCACATAGCCACCCATGTTAGCGATAAGAATAGTCAGGTACACGCCGACAAGAACCGTGAGGAACAACAACACCGTCCTTACAGCTGTATACTTGGCGACTCGGGAAAAGGTACTGGTGCCAGTCTTCTTTTCCTCTTCTGGCGTAAGATCAACATCCATGCTCATATCTAGAGTCGTCTCACTCATAATGTTCCTCACATTCTGTATTTTATCTCGTACATCATGGGGGCGAGTTCCAGCTCGCCCCCATGATATCTGTCGTGATTGTGCTCCGAGCAGTCTGTTTACCATCCCGGAGAGATGATGAACATCTCCCCGAGATGGTCAATCAGCAACTGGAATTACTGAGTCACAAACTGCATGGATTCGGTCACGGGCACCAGAGCGCGCAAGGAAACGACTATTGCCGCGAACTGGTTCGAGCCCGCTTCGAGTGCACCGGTCATATCCGCGCTGAGCACAGCCTGCCAGTGGCCATCCTCGACGGCTGTAGCTTCACCGACAGTAGCGAGCGCACCCGTGGCATCGAACACCAGGTACTTAACCATGGAGATTTCGGAGACGGCATAGGGTTCGCCTGCCAAGTCGACGAAGATGTCATACGTGGCTTCGTCTCCAATGGTGACGCTGCCCGGACCGTCCACCATAACCTCTGGGATCGGTGCTGTGCCGAAGCCTTCCCACCTGGTCGCCAGGTCGGGGTAGTCGGGATTGTACTGGAGGATGAGTGTGCCTTCTACGGGGAAGGCCTTCTGCAGGAAGTAAGGCCCGGTGTTGACCCAGAAATGACCGTAACGGCGGTACCACTCCTGGAGATTCGCGTAGCGAGCCGCAACTTCCTCCGCCGTGACGTACTGACCAAGGGTCGGTTCGTAGGGGATGAAACCCTCCGCTTGAGCCTCGTCCAGCCGCGCCTTCAGTAGATCCAGCGTCGGTCCGGCGATGAAGCTCATCCACTCAGCCTCAAGCGCCTCAGCTTTGTCAGCCGTGAAAGCTGCTTCGCCGTTGGCTTCTACGAGCCAAGCCGGAGCCAGGGCGTGCCAGCTGGCTTCCTGGCCGTTCCAATAAGCATTGGGGAACATGGCTCTGAAGTTGGTCACGTTGTTCTCGGCGTCGAGCTGGTAGGCGTCGGTGTAGTACTCGATCACGACCGGGTCCTCCGACACGATCTTCCAGCCCTTGAAGGCCGCAATGAACGTCGTGAAGTTGGGCACGGCTGACTCGTCATAGACAAGGCTCGCTTCCTTCGCCGTATCGAACGACATGATGGCGAACATCACCATGTCGGCGAGGGTGAAGGGGCTCCCGTCGTGCCATTTCATTTTGTCGAGGAGGTCCTCCTCATAGTACATGACCACCTTGCTGGCGGCGGTTGTCGTTTCACCGAACCTCTCGGCCGCGGTGATGAACACCTGGTTCTCAGCATCCCACTCCGCCCAGGCATCGTCCGGAACCACAATCTCGTCGACGAATTCCAGTGTAGCCCAGTCAAGGGTTTGCCCGACCGGCAGGCCTGTCTCGACAAAAACCTCGGCCCGCTCGAGGCGGAATGGTAACGCTAGCCCGGTGAAGGGATCGG
>JABAOF010075389.1_pt2 | contig 12745 bp, 7 predicted proteins | sample 7062171 | NCBI WGS metagenome assembly JABAOF01 (sample SAMN14538628, study PRJNA623070) | marine sediment metagenome | biome: marine biome [ENVO:00000428]; feature: marine pelagic biome [ENVO:01000023]; material: deep marine sediment [ENVO:00002113] | place: India: Gulf of Khambhat ...
CCAAGAGCGGCAGGCAGAACGGCAGCAAACACGATCCCTTTTAACCAACCAGAAAGCGACAGCGACATGGCAACCGTCGACAATCCGTCTTCGATGAACGAAGCGAACGACCGTGATCCGCAAAATAACAACAGCTACGGAACGCTATTCGACAGCGACTACCTGGCCGTCAAGTTGCCGATCCTGGACGTACAAGACTTCAACGAACGCGTCATCCGGGGCTACGAGGAGGGTACCGGCGAAAAAGAACTGCCTGCCGACCTGTCGGTCGCCCGCTCGTTGATCCCCGCCGGCACCGCGACGCTCCGCGATTTCAGCTACGTCGCCCCGGAAATCCCGGAATACATCGCCGACAACTGTACCGGCTGCATGGACTGCGTCACCGAATGCCCCGACACGGCCATTCTGGGAAAAGTCCTTTCGGAATCGCAACTGGCAGAAAAAATGGAAACCGTGGCTGCAGAAGATCGCGAGTTCTTCGACCAGCAATGGTCCAAGCCGCGGAAATACTACGAGGGACCGAAAAAGAAAGGGAAAGAAGGAGGCATTTTTTCGATCATTATCGACCCCAGCAAATGCAAGGGCTGCGCCGAATGCGTCACTGTCTGCGATGATTTGGCCTTGAAAATGATCCCCAAGACCGAAAAGGTCATGGACGACATCCGCAAAAGCCACCGCTACTTCAAGAACTTCGGACCCTCCAACGAAGAGTACATCAACGACAACCTCCTGATCGACATGATGCTCAAAGAACAGACCCACATCTACGTGGGCGGAGCGGGCTCGTGCGCCGGCTGTGGCGAAGGAACGGCCCTGCGGATGATGTGCGCGGCGACTGGAGCCAAGTATGGCGATCAGTGGGGCATCGTGGCAGCCACCGGCTGCAATACCGTCTATACCTCGACCTATCCCTACAACCCCTACCTCGTCCCCTGGACCAATTCCCTGTTCGAAAACGCGCCCGCAGATGCCATGGGAGTCCGCATGCGATGGGACCAGATGGGCTGGCACGACAAGCCGATCTGGTGCATCGGTGGCGACGGGGCGATGTACGACATCGGCTTCCAGTCGCTGTCCCGCATGCTGGCCGCCGGCTCTAACGTCAAGGTGTTCGTGCTGGATACGCAGGTCTACTCCAATACCGGCGGCCAGGCCTCGACCAGCACGTACACGGGACAGAATACGAAGATGAGCATCCATGGCAAGCAGTACGGGGGAAAACAGGAACGCCGCAAGGAAATTGCCCAGATCGCCATGATGCACCCGCGAACTTTTGTCGCGCAAACGACCTCTGCCCACACCAATCACTTTTACAAGTGCATCCTGGGGGCTCTCGAATTCCAGGGGCCAGCCGTCATCAGCTGCTATACCACCTGCCAGCCGGAACACGGCGTGGCCGATAACATGGCGGCCGACCAGGCTCGCCTGGCCGTCGATTCCCGCGCATTTCCACTGCTGGTCTACGACCCCGACAAGGGGGACAGCATCAAAAAACGGTTGTCCCTGCAGGGCAATCCGTCTGTCAAAGAAGACTGGTACAAAAACCCCAAAACGGGTGAGGTCGTCGACTTCATCGATTTCTGCCGCAGCGAAGGGCGGTTTGGCAAGCATTTTGATCGAGAGGGCAATCCCTCCGAACTGCTGATGTCCGCCCGCGACGAACGGCTGGAGAACTGGCACCAGTTGCAGGAGCTGGCCGGGCTGCGCTGAAAGGCCAGGCAGCCGCATCCCGTCTGCAAACCGGCAGGCCGAAACCTCGCTCTGCTTGCCGCAGCCTACCTGCTTCTTCTCTTCTTCCGCCTACGGCTCGCGAAAGCCCAGCACGACCAGCAGGCAGGGGCCACCGGCGATCACATTCATGCCGCTCTGCCTCGCCAGCTTGATCGCCCGTTCGCTTTCCGCCCCCGGCTGCATCCACACATGCCGAATGCCCAGCTGGACCGCCTCCTGCACGATTTTCTCAGTTACCGGCGGCGGGGTGATCACCGAGACCCCGTGGACCGGTTCGGGCAGCGAAGCCAGATTGGGAAAAGCTTTCAGGCCCTCGACTTCGTCGGCGGTGGGGTGAACCGGATAAACTCGCCGGTCGTTTTGCTGGTAGACCCGCAGGACCTTATTTCCGTATTTAGCGCGGTCGGCCGAAGCGCCGACCACTGCGTGCGGCTCGCCGGCCAGGAATTGCTCGATCTGCTCGTTCATCGTTGCTCAATTTCTCCTCACCCCGCCGTGCGCTGCCCGCCCTGGCTGGGACCGGCCTGGCGGCCGCTGCCGGCCGGCGACGCGGGCTCGTGTCGGCAGCGGCCGCGCCGGACAGCATCCCAGGTATCTCTGTCGGGGGCTTTCAGGTCAAGTCCCTTTCCCGCCCTGCGACAGGACGCCCGCCCAAATGGCTCTTTTACCACCCGCAGGATCCGGCTATAAATTCGCTCCCACGCCACGCGGGCAGCCCTTGGCGGCAAGAGAGATGACGATCATGGAGTTGAAACGCATCGCGCCCCAGGCCGTACCCGCCGCTCTGGAAAATGCGCTGCGCTACCGTCTGCTGAACGAACCCTGGCAAGCGGAAAGCATTTGCCGGGACGTGTTGCGGGTCGAGCCGGACAACCAGGACGCCCTGACCATGCTGCTGTTGTCCCTGACCGATCAGTTTGCGGACGCAAAGGCCGCCGCCTTCAACTCGGCAAAGTCCCTCCTCCCGTCGCTCGACAGCCCCTACGATCAGGCCTATTACGACGGCGTCGTCAAGGAACGTTGGGCCGTCACTCAGCTGGCAGATCAGATGCCGCAGGAGATCGCTTTCGACTGGTTGCGGCAGGCGATGCGTGCTTACGAAAAAGCCGAACAGCTGTCCGATCCGGACAATGGGGATCCCATCCTTCGCTGGAACGCCTGCGCGCGGATCATCATGCGGGCCGAGGCTCGCAAGCGGGACACCGGCGCTCGCCGCGAGGTAGCCGATCCACCCGACACCGAAGTGCCGGCTCGCTGAACGGCCGTCAGGCAAACAGGCCGGACACCATTTCCTCTTTGACCAGCTCGCGAGGCTGGTTCAGATGGTTGTAGACGATCGTTTGCGGATGGATCCCGAAGGCGTGATAAATGGTGGCCAGCAGCTGGCCCGGATGGACCGGGTCCTCCAGCGGTGCCGAACCGGTTTTGTCGCTGCGACCGTACACGAACCCCCGCCGCACTCCGGCACCTGCCAGCAGCGCCGTGTAACAGTACGGCCAGTGGTCGCGGCCATCGGCGCTGTTGTTGTTGCCCGAGGTGCTCAACCCCTTCTGCGGGCTGCGTCCAAATTCGCCCACCGCCACGACCAGCGTATCCTCCAGCATGCCCCGCTGGTCCAGATCGATCAGCAGGCCCGACAGGCCCTGGTCCAGCATCGGTCCCGACTGGTTTTTCATCCGCCCGGTCAGGCCGACATGATGGTCCCACGAGTGATTGTCTGAATTGGCCACCTTGGGCCAGACCACCTCGACGACCCGCGTACCCGCTTCCACCAGTCGCCTGGCCATCAGGCAGCTTTGGCCGAAGGTGTTGCGGCCGTAAAGTTCGCGAATCGCCGCGGGCTCGCGATTGATCTCAAACGCCTCACGGGCCCGCTGCGAGAGGATCAACCCCAACGCCCGCTCGTAATGCTCATTGATCTTATGCTCTGCCACCGCCTTGTCGATGGCCGGCATGGCCGCATTGATCACGTCCCGCAAGCGGGCACGTCTTTGGAGACGAGCGCCGAAGACTTCGGGCTGCAATTTCAGGTCGTCGACCTTGATCTTGTCGACTTTGCCCATGTCCATGTCGTCGCCCGGGGGATAGACGGTATACGGATCAAAAGCCTTGCCCAAAAATCCCGCCGTACCTCCCTTGCCCACCACGTTGCTCTCCTGCAAAGGCCGCGGCAACATCACAAACGGCAGCATGGGGTGCCGCACCGGTTTGAGATGGACGATTTGGGAACCGAAATTCGGGAAATCCTTGGGGCTGGGCGGTTCCAACTGCCCCGACGGACTGACCTTGTCGGTCGTATAGCCGGTCATCATCTGGTAGATGGCGGCCGTGTGGTTGAACAGCCCGTTGGGCGAATAGCTCATCGAACGAATCAAGGTAACCTTGTCCATCACTTTGGCCAGATTCGGCAAGATTTCCGTGAAATGCACACCGGGAACGTTGGTAGGAATCGTGTTAAAGGCACTGCGAACGTTATCCGGCACGTTCTCTTTGGGGTCCCACAGATCCAGATGGCTGGGCCCACCCTGCAGGTAGCACAGGATGATGCTCTTGGCCTGCCCCCAACCTGGCCCGCCGCCGCGGCCCGCTTGGGCAGCTTCAGCTTGAAAGTGCAGCAGGCTCCCCAGGCTCAATCCCAACATGCCCGCCCCGCCGGCCCGCAGCACGTCTCGCCGCGTGGGTCGCAGATGCGAATCGCACAGATCTTTGGCTGGTGCACCTGGAAGAATGATCATGGTCTTACTCCTTGTTCGCCGTTGGCGAGTCGAGGGTCAGTTTTAGCAAATCGGTGGCCAGGGGTTGAGTGGAGCCCCAGCCGGGCTTGCCGCCTTTGAGCTTTCATCCATTGCGACCATTGCTTTGCACAAATCTTTCCTAATGATTGAACAGGAACGCGGGGCTGTTGATGAGGGCCCAGGCCAGGTCCTGAGCGACCGTCAGGCGTTTGTTGTTCAGTTGTTGCTGGCTGATCTGGACATCTTTCCGCAGGGCCACCAGCTTGGGATCCAGCGACAGGGGTTGCCGGGCATCCTGCAGCCGTTTTTCCCGTTGCTGCAAGCCGGCATCGGGCGGCAAGGGTCTCTTGGCCCGGGCCACCGCCGCCACCCGCTGTTGCAACTCTCCATCCCGCTGACGAAAATACTCCCTTAACGTCCCCCGCTGCTGCTCAGTACGCTCCTCGGGCGAGGCATGCAACAGCGCGGCCAGGACATCGGCGGACAGCTCGGCCTTGTCCGTATCGGCTCGGAAAAAGAAACCACTGGGTCCGCTGAAATTGACGATCTTCAGCAGCAGATGATTGACGCCCGCGGCCAGGTCCAGCGTCAGCAGTTCCTGGTCCGCCGCGGCCCCGCGTCCGATGTTGTGGGCCAGCAGTTGTTTGCCGTTCAAGAAGACCTTGATAGCATCATCGCTGCCCAACGAGATCGGCAGCCGGGTGGCCACGGGGGCCACCACGCGGCGGTAGATATAATTCGCCGCGTTCTGCCCCTGGAAGACCATGTGCACCTGGCCATCCTTCCAGGCAGGCCGGGCCTGCCACTGCAGCTTGCCCTCCTGAAACGTCTCGCCCAACTCGACCCGTTCTTCCGGAGGATAGGGAGTCGAGAACGCCAGATCCCGCTCCCCGCCTGGGAACGGGCCCACGTGGTACCATTCCTGCAGCTTGATTTTCGGCGGCTGAATGGCGGCCACGTCGGCGTGGGTCACTGAGATGCGGAAGCGGCCCAGCGTGTGGGGGCTGTGGGGATATTCGTGCACCAAGGCAAACCGCAGCTCTTTTTCTCCGGCCCCAACCAACGGCTCCTTCAGCAGGTAAAACGCGACGTGGCTTTTTCCCGTCTGCGGCACCACCGCCCAGCCGGTGCCCGAACTGGCATCCGCCTGCAGTGAATTGGCAACGGGATACTTGTCTTGCGAGAAGGTGGCCCAGGGGTCGACCAATTCGATGCGGCTGGCCGTTCCGGCCTCGCCGTCGGCCAGCAAGAGGCGCAGCTGGGAGAGTACGAAATTGCCGTTAGCGGCTCGGCCGGGCCCGGCTTGGGGAAGCGAGGGGTGGGTGAGCGCCTCCAGCCGAATGGCGGTGATCCGGTCAAGCTTTGTACGAGCCGTGACCGTGCGGGTGTCCTTGATCGGATTGGGTCCTTCGGCCAGCACGGACTGATCTGGCAAGACGTTCAACGTCGCTTTGCCCGTCGAAACCGCCGAAACGATCTGGACGGGCTGCCAGTGGACCGCGTCCGCCTGGGCCGCCTCCCAGGCGGCGAATTTCACAGGCAGCTGCTGCTCGTAAGCCGCCAGGGCCGCCTCGGCCTGCTGAATCTGCACCTGCCGCTGACGCTTTTGCTGGCCCCATGCGGCCGCGTGCTGCTCTCGATACCTGGCCAGTTCGGCCTGGGCCTCGTCGATCCGCTGCTGACGTTCGGCTTGTTGAGCGGTCAGGGTTGGGGCCAGCTGGTTTTCCAGTTGCTGGAGGCGATTGACCAGCCCCGCGTGATCGGTATCGATATCCCTTAGCGCCTTCAGCGTGGCGTCCACCTCGGCGTCGCTGGCCGGCCGGTTCAAGATCCGCATGACCAGACCGCTGATCAGCTGCGCGTCGTCGCTGGTCTCGGCCACCAACTTCGCCAGTTCATTATTTGGGTCCCCAATCGCGGCGGCGACCGTGGGACCGCTGATCAGGGCCATCACCGGCCCCAGTTCCAGGCCACTGGTCCGTTCGCATTCGCAGGCGCTTTGTCGAGCGGGTCGGCCCATGGTGTCCAGGAAGCCGCTGGGCAGCTTGATCCCTGCATCGGGCAGGGCGGCCGCCCGCGTGCCGGGCGGCACGCCGGGCAGCTTCGAAATCGAGCCCGTCACGCGATGCAACGCGTCGTACAACACCTCGGCCGGCAATCGCCGCGGCAGCGCGTGGGAATAATTCAGCCGGTCATCTTCGTTCCAGCGGTTCGTGCGAAACGACAACTGGTAGGTGCGGGACTTGCAGATCAGGGCCAGCATCTGGCGAACATCAAATCCGCTCTGCACGAACTGTTCGGTCAGGTACTCCAGCAGTTCCGGATTCGTGGCCGGGTTGCCGGCTCGGATGTCATCGATCGGCTCGATAATCCCCACCCCAAACAAGTAGCCCCACAACCGGTTCACGTAGCTGCGGGCAAAGTAGGGGTTATCGGACGACGTGATCCAGGCGGCCAGCTGCTGGCGGCGGGACGCGTCTTCGGCCGACTCGAACCGGCACGCGAAGGGGAACTGAGGCGGCGTCACCGCCTGGGTCCGATCGTGCACCACCTCTCCCTGCGGCCGGTCAAGCACCACTTCGTACAGCGGCTTGGCCCCTTCCACGGCCGTCCCCCCAATGGTCTTCTTGCCGCTGGCCGGATCCCGCTTCAGGCCCACTCGAGCAAAATAAGCGGCCGTCTGGTAGTACTGGTCCTGGGTCCAGCGTTCGAAGGGATGGTCGTGGCACTTGTTGCAATTAAAGCGGATGGCCAGAAAGAGCTGCGTCGTGTTCTCCACGAGATCTTCCGGAGTGCGCAGCACCTTAAAGTACGAAGCGGCCGGGTTCTCGCGGTTGGAACCTTCGGCGGTGAGCACCTTTCGAGCGAACTGGTCGTAGGGGGTATTGGCCGCGACCTGGTCGCGGATCCACTGCCGGAAGGCCACAGCCCCTTGCTGGCCCAGAAACTTGCGGTTGACCTGCAGCAGGTCGGCCCACTTGTTGCTCCAGTGCTCGATGTAGTCCGGGCTGCCGATCAGCGCATCGACCAGTTCGTCTCGCTTCTGCCGCGTCTCCCGCGGGTCATCCAAAAACGCCCGCACCTCTTCGACCGTGGGCGGCAGGCCGGTCAGGTCCAGGTACACGCGGCGAATGAATTCGGAATCGGTACAGAGTGCAGAGGGCCGGATCTTTATGCGTTCCCATTTGGCCGCCACCAGCTGGTCGATGCGGCCCCAGCGGGGGGGCATTTCCCATCGGAAGCCCTCGCGGTTCCCCATCACGGTCAGCGTGGTGGCCGCATACGCGCCTTCATAACGAGCCAGCACGGGCGCCTCGCCGCGGCGGATGGCGGTCAACGTGCCGGCGTCATCCGCCGTCGCCACCTCCGTGTTGCCACTGGTAATGAACGCCTCGCGGGTCACCTGGCGAGTCGATCCGTCACTGTAGGTGGCCACCACCGCCATCGGCTGTTGTTGTTGCGGTTTTTCCAGCACCGGATTCTGGGGCGTGATCTGGATGCCGGTGACCCGCGGCACCTCCGGATCCAGCTCAGCGCCGCCGGCAATCCAGTCACGAATGATCTGGTAATACGGCTGGTCGGGCTTGACCCGCTGCCCCCCTTCGTGCGGTACGGCGGCTGTCGCTTTTAACAGCATCAGGCTATCGTCGGGCGAGGCGAGGCTGACGCGTCGCGAGCCGTGATCGTCGGTCAAGGCGCGGACATCGAACAGCGCATCGTAGCCGCGCAACGACAGCTTGAATCCGTTCTTCCCCTGTGCCGCCCCGTGGCAAATTCCCGCGTTACAGCCCATGCGGGACAGCACGGGGTTCACATCCTGGATAAAATCGATGTCGGCCGCCTTTTGCCGAGCGGTGTTGGCGGCGGCTTGATCGATTGGCGCGGGAGCAAACGTCGATTGGACGGTCCCGTCGGCGACGTCAATCAGTCGCACGAGGCCGTCCGAGCCGGCGGCGGCCACCGTCGCCGCCTGCGGGTGAAAGGCCACGGCGTAAACGGCTACCTCAGGAAGTTCTGTGCGGGCCACCACCTTGACATCCCGCGTGCGGTAGTCGGCGATCAACTTCCGTTGGTCCGCATTCCGGCCGGCCACCTGCTTGACCATGATCTTTTTTACGTTGTCCGGCAGCGTGCCGTCGAAGTTGTAGGCATACACAAACACCTGACCGGCGCCGTCCAGGCTGCTGCCAGCGGCGATCCTTTTGCCGTCCCGGCTGATGTCCACGCTGGTGACGCGGCCCCGCATCGCCGGAAAATCGCGGATCACGTTGGCGTCATCGCCAATCACCCGCGGTGTCTGGCGAAACATGCGATACGCCTTGGGGACCCCGTCCGAACCGCCAATCACAATCTCGTCGCGCTGGGGATGCCGAGCGACCGCGAGGATGCCCCCTTTGAGCGCTCCGGGCGTGATCGAGGTGACGTTGTCCACGAATCGCTGCTGAGCAAACTCGTACAGCTTGGTGGTCATGTCGCGGCCGACCGACACCAGGTGTTTGCCGTCCACCGAAAATGTGGTGTCCAGTACCCAGTCGTCATGCGCGCCGTTGAAGAAGACCTGCTCGCCCGTCACCGCATCGATCGCTCGCACCGCCTGGTCGGCACAGCCGACGGCGACCACACGACTGTCCGGCGACCAGCTGGCCCCGTACAGGGTGTCGTAGGTCAGGGGCACCGAGACCGACAGTTCCCGCCGGGCCACGTCCCAGATCTGCACTTCACCCATCCGAGCCGGGAGGCCGCCGGTTACCGCCAGCTTGCTGCCGTCCGGCGAGAACCGTACCGACTCGATCCGCTGGGACATGCCCACCAGGCGAGCGACGCGGGCGGAGCCGTCGGCCTTCATCAGCAGCACCTCGTGGAAGCCGGCCACCGCCAGCCATTGGCCGTCGGGGGAATAGTCCAGCGACACGATCACCGGCGGCCGAATGTAGATGGGCGGGTGGTCTTTGTCGTACCGTTGCCGGGCGCTGGCCGGCGTGTCGTCCACGGCACCCTCGGCGATCCAACGCCGGATCAAGTCAATCTCTGCCGCCGCCAGGGGCTGAGCGTCTTTGGGCATTTCCGCCTGGCCGCCGACCGGCGTGATGTAGTCCACCAGCAGGCTCTCCTCCGGCTCGCCCGCCACAATCGCCGCCTCACCCGACTCACCCCCGCCCGCCAGGCGGTCGAAGTCGGTCATCACATAGTCCCCCTTGGCCTTGGCCGGCTGGTGACAGCCGTGGCAGTTGGCCTGCAGGATGGGCCGCACCTGGCGGGTATAGCTGACCTTCCCCGCCTCCTCCCCCTCGGCAGCGCCCGCCCAGCAGGGCGCGACCCACAACAGGACGGCGGCCAGGAAGGGGCGGAGCCCAGCGAAACGGGGGAAAGAATCGAGCCGAGAGGGGCAAGTGAAGATCTTCATGGATCGTGACCCAACTGGGGTACTAGGAGACGGCCGCGGAGACGGCCGCAGGGAGGCGGGAAGGCAATCGGTGAGCCCCTTTATTTCTAATCGAAATTGCCGCAAAAAACAACCATTTTTTCTGGCCGGACCCGTTTCCCACCTTCCCAGCGCTACCTGCACGCCCCCACAGCCACCTGGCTGGTTCTGTAGCCAGAAAAGAACCTCACGAAAAACAGCAGCCGTGTGCAAGTTGCTGAGGACCCAGGCTGCGGGCGGGTGGGGAGCTGGAACGAGCGCGCTTTGCGGCTTTCTCTCGAAATTCATCTTGCCTGACAGGCGACCGTGGGTGGTCCGACGGTCGCCGGGGCGACGTTGTTCCATCCACCCGGCAAGCGCGCTGGTCCGCACCACGCCGCACTCGTCTTGTACTCGCTTGCCTTGCGCTGGTGACGCACGGCCGAACCTGGCCAGCGACTTGGTCTGCGAGCCTGGCGTGCCTTGGTCAATCCCATCGCAACGCGACATGCTGCATCAACTCAAAAACCAGGGACAGCGCCGGCGCTGCGGTATCGATCGAACAGCCGGCGGGGATTCCGTGGGCGTCGGGATCGGATAGGATAGAAGACTTGTCCCCCCACGTTGCTGCGGGCGGGCAACACCGTCCTCTCCCGTAAGTCTGCGATAAGCGACTCAGACGGCTGACCATGAATACCGCTCGGCCTCGCATCGTCGTCCTGGACGGCTACACGCTGAACCCGGGTGACCTCAGCTGGGAACCGCTGGAGGCCTTAGGGGACTGCGTGATCCACGATCGTTCCCTCGCCCCGCAGATTGTCCCCCGTGCGGCGAACGCCCCGCTGGTACTGACCAACAAGACGCCCCTGACCGCCGACACGATCGATCAGCTGCCCCACCTGCAATACGTCGGCGTACTGGCAACCGGCTATGACATTGTGGACGTTTCTGCCGCGCAGCGTCGATCGATCGTCGTCAGCAACGTCCCGGCGTACGGCACGCGGTCTGTCGCCCAAATGGTGTTTGCTCACCTGCTCAACCTGACCCAGCACGTTGGCGACCATGCCGCGGCGGTACGGGGGGGTCGCTGGAGCGATGCGGACGACTGGTGTTTCTGGCAATTTCCGTTGGTCGAACTGGAGGGGCTGACGATGGGAATCGTCGGCTACGGTCGGATCGGCCGCCAGACCGCTCGGCTGGCCCGCAGCTTTGGCATGGAAGTCTTGGCCTACAACGGTGGCCGGATGGTACCGACCAACGATGCTCGGCTGGTCGACCTAAAGACGCTTTTCCGCGACAGCGACGTGGTCAGCCTGCACTGTCCTCTGACCCCTGCCACCAAGGGGATCGTCAATCACGACCTGCTGGCGTTGATGAAGCCGACGGCGTTTTTGATCAACACCAGTCGTGGTCCGTTGATTGATGAAGCGTCACTGGCCGACGCGTTAAACGCAGGCCGCCTGGCCGGTGCCGGGCTGGACGTCTTGCAGACCGAACCCCCGCCCGCGGACTACCCTCTGCTGAGCGCCCGCAACTGCTTTATCACTCCCCACATCGCCTGGGCCACGCGTGCGTCCCGAGCGCGGTTGCTGGCGGCCGCGGTTGCCAATGTCGCGGCGTTTCTTGGCGGCAGACCGCAAAACGTCGTGAGCGGTTAGCGGGACGGTCCATGAAAGGACGCAGACCCTCCGCGGCTCAGTCGCCGTGCCCCCTTCAACAAACACCCGCCGGCCTGGGTGGTGTTGCAACCGCAGCTTGAGATGCGTTGCCACGACGTGTGCCCGGCCGGCTCGGTGGCGTCCGCAGGTTCAGCATCTCGGCCACAGACTGCCTTCTGATGAAGCTTGCTGGAAAGCAGCGAAGCGCGTCAAATTGTCCATATCGCGGCGCGGTGCAGATTGGCTGCATGTCAGCCTGAGCGGACCGGCACCTTGCGGATCGGAGACCCTGGACCAGGGTCTTCCACGTGGAGGATCGGCTGCCGAGCCGGAGTTGGCGGTCTGCGAGGGGAAGCATCCCCGGGAGGATTCGAACCTCCAACCTCTGGCTCCGGAGGCCAGCGCTCTATCCAATTGAGCTACGGGGACCGCTGGGGACGGCCAACAATGGCCGCGATTGAACTTAGGCCACCTCCCCCGGTCTTGCAAGGTGGGACAGAGGAAAACGAGCGGCTGGGTCGAACGAATCAACAGCGATAGCACAAGGCCGCCCACACGAGGCGGTCCGCATCGAAACTATTCTAGCGCGCCGCGGCAATTCGCTGCAGGAACACCAGCCGGCAGCGGCAGGGCGGACGGGCCACAGCGGTCCGACACCGGTCGATGGCAGCCTTCCGATCCAAGACCGGCAGGGTCGTCTGTTAAGGTTGAATTTTCAGGTAGCGAAGCGCGTCCAGAGTTGCGGCGGTTGCTGAGCTGCCGAAAGTCGTGGCGACTTTCGCTTTATCGGCCGCAGTGGCGGTTTCTTTTTCGCAGCAGGTCGCAGCGACAACCTCAGCTCGCCGCAATTTACGCTGTCTTTTTCGAACACCCAGTTAAGGAAGCAAAATATTCGAGACTTGGAAATGAACGATATCGAGCGTACCAGGCGGTGTGAACTTTGTACTGCCAACATACAGCCTGCGCAAGGTGCGCGGATGGTTGAACACGAGGTGACCGACGCGACAGAGCATGGTCATGCCCTCTGTGGACTCTGTTTCCTCCTGTTCAAAATCCGCATGTTTTGCTGGCGGCCAAAGGTCGGGCTGTGTTGTTCCATTGTTATTCTGGGGCCGGGGTGCTTGGCGGGCGGCCGTGGCTGTCAGCACCCCGGCTGCTGAGTGCCATCCTGGCGGAAAGGGATGGCGTTTTCGCCTGGGGTCGGGCTTGAGCAGCCGGGG
>JABAOF010006617.1_pt1 | contig 12738 bp, 11 predicted proteins | sample 7062171 | NCBI WGS metagenome assembly JABAOF01 (sample SAMN14538628, study PRJNA623070) | marine sediment metagenome | biome: marine biome [ENVO:00000428]; feature: marine pelagic biome [ENVO:01000023]; material: deep marine sediment [ENVO:00002113] | place: India: Gulf of Khambhat ...
TCTCGCAACCCTGAGACCATGTTATTGCCATCAATTACCACATAAGAAGTCTTCTGCTCCCCCACTTTGATCACAATAACACTTATACCGCCAGGACCCATCCCCTCCTTAATGCCGAACTCCTCTGGCAAGACACTACTGGCACCAATCTCAAAAGGAAAACAAGCCAAATGCTTCGCCTGCTCGAGACAATCAGTTGCAGCTCTGTGTATAGCGCTCAAAGCATCTTCTACATTGGTTGTTCCATCTATGCTATTGTGTGCGTTGACGACCATACAGTCTTCGAATCCAGCCTCTTCTGTCAGTCCACGAACAAACGATCCCAGTTCTTGAGGAAAGTCTTCCGTGGTCTCAGGGGCCAATGTTAACGAAACGAAGGCAGACCTTCCAAAGATCTGACAGCATACAGTAGCTAGATCATTGGTAACCTTGACAAATGGAGTGGCACTCGTCTCAGAAGCCCTGAATCTCGCAGATTTGACAACTTCGTCGATTACCTTTTGGCTTTGGCTCTGGGAAACCAGGTCAAGCTCATGACCTAGCAAACCGTGCGGTACTCCGACAACACAACCAAGCTCTTTTTCTAAAGCAGCTTTTAGGAGAGACGGTAGAAGGCTGCTTCCTACGTTCTTGAAAGGGCCAGGATGCACCGAAGGCACAACTATGACTGCCTTGGGTTTAGAGGCCTCAAACTTTATCAAAGAAATGTCAACATCCTGCTCTTCTCCCAACTTTTCAAGAAGCTCTTCGAAAGGCGTGTTTAAGCCCACTATCCAATTGAGTAGGAAGGCCTTGAAAAATGATAGCGAAGGAATCCTAAGAGTTCCTGTGCCTACGCGGTTTATCAGATAGATGAAAAAATGGTTTGATACGATGCTCACTACTGACGAGACAATCAGATATGGGTAAATGGCCAAGACAAAAGAATTACTAATGGTCTTCCAAAGGATCAGAAAGGGAATTGCAGTAAGCAGGGGTTGAAGGAGAGACGCCACCAGAAGCCGTGAATAACCAGCCGAAGAAGTGGAGTGAAAGACGGTCAGACGCAGGATCAGGACTGCTGAGAACCCTATTAGACAAAGCCTTAACCACCAAGACAGCCCAAACAAACTTGACAGCCCCAAGCCTGTAAGGACGAATGAAAACCAGAAAATCAAGCTGAAAAAGGAGAGAGCAGCAGTTCTTCTGAAATCATAGATGGGATCTAGCTTCAATATAATCATACTTACAAAATAGTCGAGAATCAGATTCGCTAGCAATAAAGGAACGCCAACCATCAATCCATAGCGCAACACAGTAGGAAAAGGAAACAGAGTAATCGTCGAGAGCATTGTTCCGATGATGCAGGACGAAGCTAGGAGGAAGATCACCTTCATATATGAAGGCAGCCCAAACAATGAGGAGTAGCGTCTAACTGCTCTATCTATGAACTGGTCAAGCGATTCTTCAGCAGTCAAACACACCATCTCAGATGCAGTCTATCAGAGAATTATTAAAATATTAATTGTTGCGAAATCGGCACAATGATCATACAGTGACATACACTCAGGGTATCCTGCATCAAGGGCTTTAATAGTTTTTACACAAAAACTGAAAAAACTGAAAGACCGGATGAGAAAAGAGGATAGCCTTCATATCGTTCTGATGTTGCACAAGAAGGACAAGTGTTTTATTCTCTGATACCTTACTTATGTTCTTGCGAGACCTATGCCTGAGCAGAGTCTACCTCCAACAATATTTCATATGCTAGAAAAGAATCTAGGCAAGAATATACGGGTAATCTTGGATTCTGCTTACGGCTTTGAGGGAAAGTTGGCAGCTGTGACGCGCGAACCTGCTGGAATATGGTTGTCAGACGCAGATGCAGTCACGATGCGTGCTACGATCGCGCAGCCCATCCCACAGGTTACGAGTAGAGAGGATAGAAGTGAGATATTCGTCCATCTCAATTCCGTCCAGCGAATAGAAGTTTTACACCAAGCGGCACGTCGTTAGAGTTCTCAATCTAGAAGAACACGTGCGCCAGTACACAGATCACAATCAGCATCACAGCGAAAAACATCAGGATTTCGGGTCTGACTTTGACTCCTTCAGTTTCCTCTTCGAAGAACCTAAGCAGTCCAGCGCTTGCAGCCGGCATCGGACCTTCACTTCTTCTTTTTCTCCGGCTCACTCTGTCGAACTCCTCTAGTATTGATTAGATAATATCTTCTCCGGATTATTAGTATTGCCCTTCAAAGGGTTTTTATCCCTGACCCAAGATACTCTCGTGCAAGAGCGTATAGGTATGATTGTTCCTAGGGACGAATATCTTAACGTGTTCAGTCTTCTTCAAAGGCATCACGAATTGTTTCAGAAATGCATCCCGCTAATAGCTAGTGAGAACGTTCAGAGCCCAGCAGTCCGGGAGGCCTTAGTTACAGATTTCGGAAGTCGATATGCAGAGGGTTGGCCTGGTGAACGGGTATACGCTGGTTGTCAGTTTATAGATCAGGTAGAGTTCAGATGCATCAAACTCATGAAAGAGCTCTTCAACGCAGAATTTGTGGATGTCAGACCCATCTCGGGTGTTGTGGCAAACCTAGTCCTTTATACTGCCTTCACCGAACCAGGCGACACTATGATGGCGCTTTCAATCCCAGCAGGAGGGCACATCACAATGGGAAAGAAGAAGTTGGGAGGCACAGCTGGCGCGGTTCATGGTCTAGTAGTTGAGTATCTGCCCTTAGACTATAAAGAATTGAATATTGACGTTGACCGTGCAAAGAGAAGAATCGAGAGGCTGGAAAAGGAGGGCAGAATGCTAAAGCTCGTGATGTTTGGAGCAAGTGTATTCCCATTTCCCCACCCTGTCAAAGAGTTGGCCGATGCAATCCATTCGGCAGGGGCTACTGTAGGGTACGACGCGGCACACGTAGCAGGGTTGATTGCGGGGAATCAGTTTCAGGATCCTCTGAGTGAAGGAGCTGACGTGGTAAGTCTAAGCACTCACAAGACGTTTTTTGGACCCCAACATGGCGGAGTTCTATCTTATGACAAACATGCCGAAAGGATAAAGCAAGCGACCTTTCCCGGAATGGTCAGTAATCATCATCTGCACGCTGTGGCTGGGCTAACCATTGCCTGCACGGAGTTGTTGGAGTTTGGGAAGGAGTATGCAGACCAAGTAGTTAGGAACTCGAAGGCTTTGGGCCAAGCACTGTACGAGAAAGGATTCAAGGTCTTAGCAGAACATAAGGGCTTCACACAGTCGCACGTAATCTTGATAGACATATCAGAACTCGGTGATGGCGGAACAATTGAAGAAACCTTAGAGAAGGCGGACATCATAATCAACCGGAACTTGCTGCCATGGGATATTAAAGAAGGGAGGCATTTCAAGCATCCGGGGGGCATAAGGCTTGGCGTCTCAGAAGTTACAAGGCTAGGAATGAAAGAATCGGAAATGGCTGATATCGCGGAATTTATTGAACGAGTCGTAATCAACAGAGACTCTGTGGAAAAGGTGAAGGAAGATGTGGCTGAATTCAGGAAAGACTACCAAAGAGTGCACTACTGCTTTGAGAATACAGCAGAAGCCTACAAGTATGTGAAGATCCGATGAAATTCGCGAAACAATCATGAACCCCTAGAACAGTGTGCGAACCAAAGCCCAGACATCATCACCACGAATCCATTTCCTCAACATATACCGCGGAAGGAAAGGTTTCAGTGTAATCCATGTATTGGAAGAATCAAAAGAACTAGCTCGACTAAGAATCTCTGTACTGTCTGTGTTAGTAGTTAAATCTGCATCCGAATATCTGAGGACCTGGTTTCCACGCGCGGCGCGAGAAGTCAACGAATAGGTTGATGTGGCCAAGATTTGTGAATCCCCTTCTGTACAGAAATCTTATTGATTCAATGTTCCGCGCTACTGGCGTTACGTTGAGATACTTCATTCCGCTTTTCCGGGTCTCACGAAGGATTGTCTCGATGAGCCTTGTTCCTATGCCTCTATGACGATAGTTCTCGCTAACCACTAAAGGCTCTATCTCCGCTTCTTCTCCTTTCAACTCAAGTCCTACGAGCCCAACCACTTTAGAGTCATGGACAGCCACCCAAAGATGATCGGGACCGACCTTGGCCAGATGCTTATCAAAGTACACTCCGAGGTGTTCTCCGCCAATCGATGAGTCTTCGTAGATCTTACGATGCCACTCAGTCAGCTCTCCCCAAAGCCCCTGACATTGCTCCCTGTCTTCTTCCCTATACTGCCGGACAACCAAGGATAGTGCCATGACTACACCTACGTAAGGTTTAGATTATTGCCTATCTTAAATGTTACCCACTCGTTCTCTATTGGAAGGAAAAGCGGATGCAAGTACACGAGTTCCAGAAGATGATGAGACATATCTATTCACAGAGAGATTCGGCCCCAGGTCTGGAAGGGACTTATGATTGGCTTGTAGACGAGGTACAGGAACTTGGAGAGGCTCTAAAAACTCATAATAAGAGAGCTTTGGAAAACGAGTTCGCAGATGTGATCGCTTGGCTAGCTTCCCTCGCCAATGTTGCCAACGTAGATCTGGAAAGGGCAGCCCTGAGCAAATATCACAATAAATGCCCGAAATGCGGACATTCACCATGTCAGTGCGTCTTCTAGATGTTTCCACTCTCTGCACCTTTTACTTGCGTGAGATATTTGCAAGGGCAAACACTATCTGCCCCTCTGGAACTTGGGGAGAGAGGGAGTAATAAGAGATTGTGAGGGTCCGAATCCTAGTGCATCCCCAATGGGCTCCAAGAAGCAGCTTGCCGCTCAGTGTCTCTTTCCAAGGAGAAGAATAGATTCACCACGGCAGCCTCTTTTGTCCGAAACCTGTGGATCTCCAGACTGCTGGTCTCCTTCCTTTTCTCTCGACTATTTCCCGCGATTCTAGAAGGATCAAGTGATGAAGGACTACTCTATAAGTCAGATTCGTTCCCTCCACGACCGTTCTTGTGTCAGCTGCACCTTTCTCCAAGACGTTCAGTATATAGGTTCTAGCCTTCAAGCCAGGCTTCACGTTTCTGAAGTCAGCCAAGTAAGCGTTGGGATGAAAGGCCACCTCCGCCACTCCAAAACCAGTATGCAAAGCTATATAGAAAAGTTTTCGATTCTAAACGAAATCCACGAGGCTGACCTGTCTGGATCCACCATTTTCAAAGAGAGCAGCAACCTCTTCCCTCACCAACATAATCCTCTGAGAATAATACTTTGGCAATTCATACTCTTCAACAAGCTTTTGTGCCGCATCTAGATATTTCTCTATACCCCCCCTATAGACTGTCAAGGTCAACGCGCCCCCACATCTGGAACACTCGCCATGCAAAGGTAGGCGTCGATAATGCCTGTTGCAAGACTTGCATCTAAAGCCCTGTGTGGAAAATGCCCGAAGGTTCCCAGCAATATCACGTATGAAATGGGTGGTCAGGACTTTCAATGCTACCTTCTTGACGTCCACAGCCTCGATCTTCTCGGCGAGTTCCAACTGACCCCTCAGCTTCTCAACCATAGTCTTCAAGCGCTTGTAGGAGCTTTGGGTATTTCCTAGATTAATATCCGAGACAGGCGTCGTATAGCCGAACCCTTCAAACTGAGCCTCGGTTCCCAGTCTATACTCAATCAGGTCTATAAGGTGACTCACGTGCCTAGCTTCGCTATTCTCCCAGGTCTTTTCATAGAACTCAACAGGATAGGCGCTAGCCACATCCACATCGTGCGCCTGCCTCTGCACCTCCTGCGTGTTGACGACTGGAACCAGAAGCAGAGGAGCATCCATAATTCCACCAATTTGAGCAGGAAGGTACTTCCGAGAGAAATTTAGCAATGTATCAAGACCAAGCATTAACGCATCCTCATCACCATCACAATCTCGCCGCTTCGCAGAATGCCAAACAGGGTGGGCATAGCAAACGCTTAAGCTCGTGAAGCCTATGATGCGACCCAAGATACCGACTGAAGTATGTGGAGCCAAGCCAATCACCAAACACCCAGTGAGATGTTGCCCGTCGCTAACATTGTAGTAAGATGGAAGACCATAGACTTTCGTCAGGAGCTCATCAACAAATTTCGCTACACGTACGAAATAGTCTGCACATCTTCTTGGAACTACAATATCCTGAATCTTTAGTTCGCATATCTGGCTTGAATCTGTGAGAGCCGCCCCTTTGATATCGGAAGAGTATCCCAGTTGCTTGAGTCTCTCAACTGACACGCCGATCTCTGAAGGCCTGAAATGTGTCAGAGGAGCATTCGTAGCATCAAAACGAATTGTCCCATCCTTGTAAACAGACAGATCATATCTAGCACGCAAAACGCCTTTCTCAATGCTCTCTGGAGTCTTTGATTCGTTGATAAGGCCTTTCACACCTTTCAGAACCTTCGGTATGGAACAGTTTAAAAGACTGCAGGCATTTTCAAGAAGCTCTTTGAAGTCAATTGTCTGCTTTCCATATGATTGAGTGGAGACCCTGCAGACTCGACATAAATCTCCTTTTGAGCTTTTACCACATCGGGAACATATACGTTCAACTGCTGTTCCAGAACCACAAGCTTCACATCTGAGCTTAAAGGTATGTGATTTGCATACTGGGCACGTGCGGTTAACAACCTCTACTGGTACTGCCTCTCTTCTGGCTGCTTCTACAATGTTTCTGCGAGACCCCCCAGCCATGCCTACAGGAAACAACACATGCACAAGCGGCGTCATCTGGCGTCTCTTAGCTTTCTCAGGCCGTCCCATACGCGCCCCAACAAAGGCGGGCGCCTTGTCCATAAGCTTCACTCCAGAGAGTATTGAAATAGCTTCCAAGACAGACTCACTAGAATAAGGATCTACGTCTGAAACGTTATGGCCTAAACAAAGGGCAAATGCCCAGGCCTCATCTCCCTTAATAACGATCTTGTCATCCTCCAGAATATGGGGCAAATATATTTTCTCTAAAGACCTCTTTATAGAAGGCTTTGCATTTCCTGCAACTCTGCGGATAACGCCGCCCTCTTCGTCAATCTCACAATTGGCAAGCCAAACTCTCAACTCTACAAGTTCCTCAATTGAGTGAAGATTAGACCAGAAGAACGTGAAGGATGGATGAAGGGGGATATGCAGGATCGACGAAATATCTATCGCCTCTTTGAGATTAGGCTTAGACAAGAAAGGCCTCCCCAGGAATTCTGTCAGTCTTTCTGATGCGATCCCAACAGCTTCAGCTGCCTTCTGAGGATCTCCGTTGAATTCCTCTACTATCTTCTTTTCCAAATCTCCGACCCACCATTCTTCGACATATCCAGAGGTCTCAAGATTCCTACTATTGTACAGAAAATCCCCGTAGCTGACAAGTATATCACCCAAGAACAGGATCTTTTCTATGTTGTGTTTTACCTCTTCTATGTTCTCAGCCGAGACGCGGACAACCGAACCGTTTTTCGTCCTCACTATAGAGGACTCTATTGTATCGACAGGAACAGCAATACCGCCCTTTCCTGGCAATTGTAATCGGAGTTGGGTGCCTGCAGCGATAAAACCTTGGAGCACCTGCATTGTTGCTGGGTGGATGCCAACTGCTGCCAAACCAGTGTTTCGCGATCTACCATATCTCAGACGGAATCCTCCTTGTCTGGAGGGAAAGGAAAAGATTGGCCGGCCGGCTATGACATCCTTCATGAAGCCAGCTGACTTTTTCTTAGAGGTCTTAGGAAGCTCTTTCAGCCAATCCCATCCTTGGATTCCAAGCTTCTCAATGATTGCCCAGACCTTGGCTGCGCGTCCTACGATTCCGTCATTTACTACACGTAGGGCTCCACCCCTCACGTGGTTAGTTTCTATGCGTGGTAGATTTCGAAAAGTAGACACCTCTACAGGATCAGACTCTGTACCTGTCACCTCAACAGGTAGCCACTGAAGCGGTTTCCGCAGTTCTTCATCAGAAACATGATACTGGAAGCGGGCTACGGAACGTTCGTAAAGCCTCACTTCTTCAATGAACCTAGAAATCTCTTCCTTGGAGGGCTTGTATCGATCCAGACCAAGTATTCTTCTGACAAAGTCCCCGACAACCAGCGTTAGGGCTTGGTCAGTCCCGCCAGCAGATCTGATGGGCCCCGCAAAATAGATTGCAAGATATTCGCTTCGATCCCTATTTGTCTTGATCTTAACCTGAGCTACACCCTGCAAAGGTGCTGCGGTTAATCCTTCCGTAAGAATTGCCAATGCTGTGCGCACAGCCTGTTCAGCAGCGGGCTCACGTTCCATATGCTCGAATTTACCATATACAATCTCTTCTGCAATCTTGAAGGCCAATTCTTCTCTTGGCAGTTTGCTGCTTAGTTCCCTTATGCTTCCAGCGACCCCTTTGGGACCTACAAGCCCTTCCACCAGGTCAGCCAAGTCATTGGCTACATTGCATTCTGGTCTCAGTGCTGGATCAAATCCTCGTTCCCGGGCTCTTCTGCTTAGACTATACAGATTTTCCAGTCTTGCCTCAAGGCCGGCCACGTATAGTCTATATGCTTCGCGCATACTGCAGTTCATCTTCCAACCTGACCGTCCTGTGTTAAGACAGATTCTTTTGGTTTGCAGACACGAAGAAGGCAAAACCTTCTGAGCACGAGTCATTACTCTGTGTATATTCTACACAAAAAGAGCGTGGCCCATTTCTCCTTTCTGCGTCCGGTTGCCTTCTCGTAGGCCTCCATTGCTATCGCACTCCTCCTATCAGCGCACTCTCTGCAGCTTGCATGCCTCAGATCGGATGGGCCGTCGCAGACGCCACAGTTCAGGATGAGGACTTCGCCTAGACCTCGTAAAGTTGTCCACGCATATTCGTGCTCATCAGATTGAACTTCAAAATCTGGCCAAACATCATATAGGTTTTCGTCATCTAAGACTTCTTTCAGGGCTTGAAAATACTCTTCAAAAGCTGTCAAAGATCTTACGCCTTGAGGCTTCTAATGCCCTCAATTATCTCAGAGACGTTATGGTTAACACTAGCTTCTTCTACGATATTGCCGGTGACTATTATGTCAGCCCCTGCAGACGCTACGGCCAATGCTTGCCTTCTGGACTTTATGCCCCCGCCTACAATCAAGGGAACATCAATAGATCCTTTTACGAAGCGAATCATTCTAGGAGGTACTGGCTTTCTGGCTCCGGAACCTGCTTCCAGATATATAAAGTGCATGCCTAGATACTGACCTGCCAACGCGTAGGCTAATGCGATCTTGGGCTCATCGTAAGGTACAGGGACAGCTCTCCCGACCACCCCAGCAGTGCCGCCCTCACCAACAATGATGTATCCCAGGGGGATTGGTTCTAAACCATACTTCCTGACGATTGGTGCCCCTGAGACTTGTGCACCCATCAAGTAGTAGGGATCAATAGAGTTGAGGAGAGACATGAACCAAATCGCATCAGCATGCCGACTTATACTCGTTGCATCGTTCGGAAAGAGAATCACGGGAATCTCCACTACTCGTTTGACGGATCTGATTACTCTATCAAGATGAGTGGGCGATGCAAACGTAGAACCTCCTACCATTATAGCCGATGTTCCACTGGATTTCGCCTTCAGGGCGATGCTTGAAGCTTTCGCGGGCGTCACCTCTTCAGGATCTATCAACGTGATATGGATGGAGTTTTCAGATTTTATTTTGTCAAGCAAATAATACTCGACTTGACCTTTCATCGAGATCACCTAACCAACTATTGGCTTTTTAAAGTCGCCATAGAACTTGTCCGAGAACATGCAGTAAACGTCGACCGAACTCTGGGCAGGCTTGATTTCAAACTCTTCCTTTATACCACAGCTGCCACAGCGTACATTGGCACGTGCCTCAACACGAAGAAGCTCCACTCTAACGGCTTTCTTTCCGCATGCAGGACAAGAGAAAAATTTCGGCAAACGTCTCTTCGGCATGCGAACGACTTTTCTTCTTCTTCGTCCCATATGTCAAATCCTTCTATATCATCACACTCATACCTTTCGTTATCCATGTCTGTCCTTAAATATTTGCCTGAGCAAACATATATCCCACAGGGATGCCTATTTGAAACTTGAACCATCTGTTTTGGACTTAGACTGGAAGAGTATTCAGACGAAGATAACACGGTTCATCAAGGATTATATGGAAAATTCTGGAAGAAAAGGCGTCGTTTTGGGTATATCTGGAGGAGTCGATAGCTGTACGGCATCAGCTCTTTGCGCACTTGCCACAGGTGGAAACAGAGTTCTAGGACTTTTCCTCCCTGAACATGAGACATACAGCGCCACAGATTCAGCGGATATAAAGATTGTTACCAGCAGGTTCGGATTCAAGGTCGAAACCATAGATATCACGAAAGCTCTAAGGGAGCTATATACATCAATACCTATCTTTGAGTCAACGGACAGACTCTCCAAAGGCAACGTGAAATCACGAATCCGGATGATTTACTTGTATTATTATGCAAACCACAAAAATATGTTAGTCTGCGGCACCTCAGACAAATCAGAGACAATGATCGGCTACTTCACAAAATGGGGAGACATTGCAGCAGATATATCACCAATAATGGACTTGTATAAGACTCAGGTCCGAAGATTGGCCCGCTATATGGACTTGCCCGAGGTTGTAGTGACAAAACCTGCATCGCCAACCTTATGGCCTGACCAGTTAGCCCAAGACGAACTCGGAATGGAGTATGGAACTCTTGACCTCATCCTCTACGGATTAGAACACTTCATGAAAACTAAAGATATAGCCCAGCAATTAGACATAAATGTAAGACTTGTGGCCGAAGTGAAGTCTAGATGGATATCCACAGTACATAAAAGGAGAATGCCTCTCACGACGAAGATTCAGTACCGTACACCCGGAGCCGATTTCAGGCTTCCTGTAACATACAACAGAGAGGACGAAGAGCTATGAAAGAGCGGATAAAGGTAGCTTTAGGGCAAATTAGTTGCAGAAGAGGGGACAAAAAATGGAATTTCAGGAAGATGCAGGACAAGGCTGCAGAAGCAAAGCAACAAGGCGCTGACCTGATCGTTTTTCCAGAACTCTCGTTAACCGGTTACACCCTAAGGGACCATGTTTATGAATTGGCCGAGACTATTCCTGGACCCTCGACAAGAACCTTGCAGAAGATAGCCAGACAAGAAGATATCCATATCATATTCGGTATGGCTGAGCTGTCTGATAAGACACTGGCCACCGTATACAATACCGCCGTTCTCGCAGGTCCAGAAGGACTGATTGGGAAATACCGGAAGATATACCTCCCTACTCACAGTGTTTTTGAAGAGAAAAGATACTTCCGCGCTGGGTGCCAAGTAGCAGCATTTGAGACTGAATTGGGAAAAATAGGATTAGCCATCTGCTACGACATCTTCTTCCCAGAAGTAATTCGGCTAACACGTTTGAAAGGAGTCCAAATGGTCGTCTGTATATCTGCCTCTCCAGCGGCGCGCCGGGCATTCTTCGAAACGTTGACTGCTGCAAGGGCTATTGAAAACAATGTCTTCGTCGTTTACGTGAATCTCGTAGGAATAGAAGACGGCCTACAGTTTTGGGGAGGAAGTAGGCTCATTGGACCAAACGGGAAGGTTTTGGTAAAGGCGAAGTATGACAAAGAAGATTTAGTGGTAGGCGACGTCAACTATCCTGAAATCAGACCAGTCGAGACATTCATCCCGATTTTTAAGGATTTGCGTCCTGATCTGTTCGTGAAGTTAACAGAGGCCGTAGACGAACTATAGAAAGTTTGTAGTACATAAGCTCATAAATCCTTTGCAGATGCCACATCGACACCACACCTATGACTATTCAGAAAGGTCATAGACGTACATGTGTCTAGACCACGCCGAAATCGTTCAGCTTTGCCATTGCAACACGTGACATCGAAACATCGTGCTCATAAACTACTGAGTGGTCCAAAGAAGCTGAGAGAAATATTTGGCAAAAACAATTGAGAAAGCAGAATAGATCCGCATAAGATAGGGGGAGAAATGACCAATGATAAGTAGGAGCTAATTCTGGTTGCTGACTGCTCTTTCTATGCGGTTCAAAGCCTCTTCTAGCTGTTCATATGAAGCAGCATAGGAGAGTCGGATATAACCTTCACCGTAGTTGCCGAAGGCAGAGCCCGGAACGGTTGTCACGTGTGCCTTCTTTAGAAGAAATTCAGCAAATTCCTCTGAGGACTTACCAAACCATTTTACATTTGGAAAGGCGTAGAAAGCCCCTTTCGGAAGCATACAATTGAAACCCTTGATCTCATTCAACCTGTTGTACACTAACCGTCGTCGCTTATCAAATTGCATAACCATATCTCTTACAAAGCTTTGTACTCCTGTCAAAGCAGCCAATGCAACATATTGAGCTAAAGTGTTAACACACACTACACTATACTGGTGGACCAGCCATGCAATGGAGATGAGCTCCCTAGGTCCACAGGTATACCCTACGCGTAGACCAGTCATTGCATAGGTCTTGGAAAATGAATTCACAACAAGTGTACGATCTCGCATCTCTGGAAACTTTGCAAGGCAATAATGTTGTACGTCATCGTAGACGATCTTTTCATATACTTCGTCAGAGATCACAACCAGATCACGTTCCACAGCGATTCTAGCCAGGGCAGCAAGCTCATCGTATGAAAGCACGGCGCCGGTTGGATTGTTTGGATAGTTCAGAATGATCACGCGTGATTTCTCTGTGATCAGTGACATCACATC
>JABAOF010023654.1_pt1 | contig 12732 bp, 8 predicted proteins | sample 7062171 | NCBI WGS metagenome assembly JABAOF01 (sample SAMN14538628, study PRJNA623070) | marine sediment metagenome | biome: marine biome [ENVO:00000428]; feature: marine pelagic biome [ENVO:01000023]; material: deep marine sediment [ENVO:00002113] | place: India: Gulf of Khambhat ...
ATTAGCGGTGGAGACTTCGTTGAGTGGTCCAGTTTACCAGATGCGTTTCGCGGCGGGATAGCCTTGGATACGGACAATGTGTACGTGGTAGGAAGGAGATTTATAGACGATTGGTCAATCTTTGTGGCTAAGTTCGGCAAAGGTGATGGATCATTAGCTTACGAGACAACCATCGGGAAAGGTAGTGGTCTAATTGGTTTGGGAAATAATGTTGACATTGCTGTGGCCTCGTCTGGCGAAGTCTACGTTACAGGAAAAACCGACGATCCTGGTTTTTTTAGCAAATTGGACGACACCTGGGACGGGACCCCGCACAGCGGAGCCAATGACGCCTTTGTGGCGAAGTTTGAACAAATGGTGGATTCCACAACAGGGGAACCGTTGGATCCTCCGTTAAAGCTCGTATACGGCACATTTATTGGGGGCAGTGGTGGAGAACGCGGACATGGTATTGCCGTTGATGCCTCAGGCTGCGCCTACATTACAGGAATGACATCTTCACTTTCCACTAGTTTTCCTACATCTTTTCCTATAAACGGCTACCAGACCGAACTCGAGGGCCCGACTGACGCCTTTGTGGCAAAGCTCGATTCTATTGGAGATGTTATATACTTCACCTATCTAGGAGGATACGAATCCATGTATGAGGAGGAGGGCTTTGATATTGCCATTGATAATGTTGGCAATGCGTACGTGACGGGACAGATCATGTCTCAAAATGGCTCCTACGACGGCTTTTTGGCTGTGTTTGATCCTGCTGCGTCAAATGGAGTTAACAGCTTGCTCTACTTTTCATACCTAGGAGGAACCTCGTATGACATGGGCTTTTCCATTGCCCTTGACGAATCGGACAAAGCATATGTATTTGGAGGCACCTTCTCCAGTGACTTTCCCACAACAGAAAATGCCTTTGATACATCCTACAACGGCCAGAAATATGACACTTTTCTGGCTGTTCTGGATCCCTCAGTGACAGGTCCCCCAAGCTTTCTGTCTTCTACCTATTTTGGAGGCGAAGGTGCTGACAAACCTCGTGGTCTTGCTTTACATACTACCACTTGCAATAGCAATAACATTATCAGCGCTTACATGTCGGGAGAAACCTCTTCCCGGAAAGATTTTCCTATCACCCCCGGGGCCTACGATGAGACCTATAATGGTGGGAAATATGATGGCTTTTTATCGATTCTGGCTTTCGGAGATTTTGCCAATCCCCCTACTGTGACTATATTGTCGCCCTCGGACGGCTCGACTTTCGATTCTGGAACCGAGATTTATTTTGAAGGAATTGCCAGTGACGTTAACCCTGGCGACCTGACAAGTTCACTCGAGTGGTATTCGGATAAAGACGGCCATATCGGCACCGGAGGCAACTTCTCCACGACGCTCAGCGATGGTAACCACACAATCACCGCTAAAGTCACCGACTCAGATTNNAGGAGAGGAAAAGGGAAAAAAGGAAACTAATAAAAAGTTAGGGGGTCGCGTCTCAACATTTGATATTTAATAAAAAGTTAGGGGGTCGAATCTCAACATTTGATATTCAATAATTCTTAACTTCTTTTTCAAATTTTTTCACTATCAATTTCAGTTTGGCATTCTTTTCTGAATCCAATATAAATCGCTTCACCATCTGACATACTGCTGCATAATCCATCTCAGATAATTCACCTATCTCTTGCAAGCTCAAATCAGTATATTTTTTCAATCCATATAAATATATTTTCCTGTATATATTTCCTCTTTTCTTAATCAATAGTTCCTCTTCATTAACCTGAAAAGTTCTTAGGATTATATTTTTTATATCTTCTCTGTTTAGCTTACTCAGGTGCTTTAAGTCAGGCTTTTCGCGCAGATCACTTTTTTCAGTTTCAGATTTGAATTTCTTTATCGTCTTATCTATAAATTCTTTTCCTCCTAATATCGCATATTTACCACTGATATCTTCCTTTCGGATTTCATTACCCTTAATCATGAAGTTATAAACGAAAGTCTTATGTGCTTCTCGTCCCCCTGAAAACATTCTCAAAATATCATCCGTGAATATCCAATGAATTGATTTTTCAATTTTTAAATAGTCATTAAAGCTGCTCCATCTGTATTTTTCTGGTTTATTCACTATCTCTGCCCGAACTGGATTTAAGTGAATGTATGCGCTTAACGTTAATAAATATGCCTCTTTCTCCACTAAAATTGACTTATATCTCCCTTGAAATACTGATCCTATGACTTGATGCTTTGATTTAAACCAATTGGAATAACTAGTATTAATATAATGCATTGCTTTTGATAGATTTCCTTCTGGTGTCTCTATTAAAAGATGATAATGATTATCCATCAATGTGTAACAATGGATCTTCAAATTGAATTTATCGACTGCTTCTCCAAGTTTTTCCAAGAATTTCAAGTTATCATTATCATCAAAAAAAATATTGTCTCTTCTTTCTCCTCTTGAGATCACATGATAAAAAGCCCCCTTATATTCAATTCTTAGTTGTCTTGCCACAGGTAGAGATTCTCTGAGATGAATAACGAAATAATTACTTGATATTTCTCATTTAATGGAAGAAAAAAATTTAAGGTGGGATTTAAAGTAGATTATGACAATAGGAAAAGATTGATTTATTTTTCAACGAAATGGAAAGATGAAATGTCAAATGTTGAGACGCGACCCCTTCTGACTCTGACGACCCCTCCTAACGTCAAAATCATAAAAAAGTTGGGAATGATTAGCTGCCATCAAGACAGCTGATTATCCTCCTCGCTCTTGCTATCAGCTCATCTGCTTGTGCATCCGTTAGCTTGTTGCCCCTTGCGGCCTCGACGCGGCGGATAAAACCATTCAACTGCCATGCTGCCGCCTGATCATTTCCCGCCTCTATAGCGTCACTGGCAGCCTGAAGAGGAATTTTCAGGCTCGTTTCGATGCCGAGTGGAAGCCCCTGGCTTTCTACGCATGTAATCAGAGCTTGAGATTGGCTATACTGGTAATGCTGCTGGATTTCCGAAGCTGTGAGGGCGCGGTTGTAGATTGCAACCTCGTCGATGATGCCGTCGAATGCTGTAAAGAGCCACCCTGTGCATCTTGTCTGGCCGCTCCACCAAGCGCCGGCAGAGCCTATCAATAAATCCTCTGTAATGATTGGCGAGAGAAGGGCAGGTGTTGAATTTTCCAGCACACCGTTTATATACAGATCCATGTTAGAAGCATCCTTTGTGGCCACGATATGCATGAAAGAATCTGACATTTTTGAAACTGAGGAAACTTCAGCAGTCGTGAAATCGCTGAGTCGTACTTTTATGACTTGAGCGGGATAATAAGGGCTATTACCATAGTGAGCCGTTCCAAAGTAGGCAAATTCACCTTTAGGGTCCATGACTGTTGTGTACAAGTCACCCTCGCCGGACTCGAGGGTTATGCTTCCTGCTCGGGTGAAATCACTGAGATTCACTTTTATTACAATACCAGGTTCAGTCCACGCTGCAAAGTAAGCAAATTCTCCTTTGGGGTCAATAATTGCAGTATCTAAACCACGATCGAGCTCGTCGAAAGTTATGCTTCCTTCCCTCGTGAAATTGCTGAGTCTTACCTTTACAACCTTTACTATTGGGGCTTCCGTTCCAAAGTAGGCAAATTCTCCTTTGGGGTCTATTACCGCCGACCACAAGTCATTCTCGCCGGATTCAAAGGTTATGCTTCCTTCCCTCGTGAAATCGCTGAGTCTGACTTTCACAACTTTTCCTGGAAAAGTGCCTGTTCCAAAATAGGCGTATTCTCCTTGAGGATCTATGGCCGCTGACCATGCGTTGTCCTCTCCGTAATTGAACGTTAGGCTATCTACTTTTGTGAGGTCGCTGAGTCTCACTTTTACCACTTTAGCAGGACGAGTGCCTGTTCCGAAATAGGCGTACTCGCTTTGGGGATCTATTACCGCTGAGGCCATATCCCTTTCGCTTGAGTCGAGGGTAAGGCTCCCTGCTACTGTGAAGTCGCTGAGTCTTACTTTTACCACTTTAGGGGGAAAATACGGAGCACTCCAACCCGTTCTCCACGTTCCGAAATAGGCATATTCTCCTCTGTGGTCTATTACCGCCGCGTCCAATTTATATTCGGCGGTTAGGCTTCTTACTCTAGTGAAGTCACTAAGCCTCACTTTTACAATCTTACCTGGATAAGTGCCTGTTCCGAAATAGGCGTATTCTCCTCGAGGATCTATGACTGCTGACCATATACGGTCCTCATCAGTATCGAGAGTAAGACTGTCTGCTTTTTCAAAATTTTCGAATGCGTCTTGAACCAGGAATTTCACTGTTCCGTCTGGCATGACTGAGATTCTGTAAGATATATCACTCATTCCTTTTGTCATAAGAGCTTTTTCAGTGTAGCCCGGTGAGGTGTTTTTTGCCCATAAAGAAAGTGAAAATTCTGATGGATTTAGGGATGGAGTGTCGGATATGCTAACATAATCATCCATCCCATCGAAACTCAAAGCCTTGCCATCCATACCAGTTGTCCATGTTGCGCCGTGAATGGTTCCATGATTTCCGTTTAGAGAATCATAGCCTGTGTTACCCGCTCCCTCATCGAACTTCCAAAAAGAAACCATTCCTTCTGGGTAAACCTGAGCAAGGACAAAGGCAACGATTAAGACAAAAGCCATAGATAGCACCCCAATTAAAAGCGATTTTTTCATTTAACTCTCTCCTTTATATAATTTTATGTTTCAATCTTCGCTGTTCCTATGAAGACCTCTCTAAGGAAGAGGTTTAAGTAGGTCTCCAGTCCTATTTATTGATTTTGTACACTTGTTCGCTCACTGGAACAAAAACTCAAAAAGGAATTCCCTATTTTTTTTCCCGTTATCATAGGGCACAAAGACATTTACAGGCTCTCTTAAACTGTTTTCAGCGGCGCCTGTACACTCGACTGTAATAGTGTAGATCCTAACATTTTTTTTTAGGATTTTGCTTTTAGTTTTTTGATTTATAAGAGTTTCCACGTTTGTTTTTATTCCCCTCATACCTTAATCATCGCTTCAAAAATTCAATTTCAGTCAATTCCAATATAATGAACATAATGTAAAAATGTGTTAAAAATTTGTAAAAAGATGTAAAAAATAAAAAAAGGGGTCGCGTCTCAACATTTGACATTTCCTCCTTCCATTTCGTTGAAAAATAAATTAGTTTTTTGAGATGGATTATTCTGCAATATGTTAGATGGTGAAGCGATTTATATTGGATTCAGGAAAAAATACCAAACTGAAATTGATAGTAAAACAATTTGAAAAAGAAGTCAGGAATTATTGAATGTTAATGAATGTCAAATGTTGAGACGCGACCCCTACTTTTTTTCTACTTTTTTTTCGGTAAGAAGTTTTCTATGACCCAGGTTTCGAACACCTCATGATGGTCGTGGAACGCGATCCTTCGGCCGTCAGGATGGATACAGAGGCCGGTCACATCCTCCATTGCTAATCCCAGGTTTTCAGGTTCTCCGCCTTCTGCAGAGATACGCCACAGCTCCACGAACATGTCGCCAACTTCCCAGCTTCTCCACCTCCAGAACAAGAGATGGGCACTATCGGGTGTCCATGCCAGTCCTCCGTGAGCATAAATGTATGGTGGTGTACTGTCTGGACTTATCCGCAACCGCATCAGTTCGAGAGGCTCTCCACCCGCTGCTGGCATGACTTTCAGGATATCCATCATTTCATCACTATTAGGTAATTTTTCTCTACGATAAAAAACCAATTTCTGGCTATCGGGCGAAACGGCAAAGCTTCTTATGTTAAAGTTGGAAGGGTCAACCGGTTTATATATTTCCTTCTTCTGGCTGGTTTTGATGTCCAGGGCCACAATAGGGGCATCCTTGGCCAGCTCTCCTTGCAAATAGAAAATCGTCTTCCCATCAGGAGACAAGGCAGGCATTCTGATCACTTCTTCTGGTTTTATCCAGAAAATTGGGGAAATATCTCCGGTTTTGACGTCAATCCTGAAGAAACCCTCACGATTCAAGTATAAACCTCTTGCAAGAATCGAGCCTCCTTCGGGAAACCAGCCGAGGAGGGAGATGAGAGACTCACTCTCGAATATCTGCGAGTGAGATTCCAGCCCGACTATGCGTTCTTCGCCGGTCTCTAGAGATCGAATCACTAGGGCATGGAAACCGCCGAGGCTAACGTGAAAAAGCTGATGCGATATGTAGGCCAGGGATTTTCCATCGGGCGACCAGACTGGCGTCACATTATGGCCTGGGAATCGTGTACTAACCTTTACTGGTGGGGAATGGATTTTTCCGGTCTGGGGATCGAGGGCAGCAATATAAACATCCTGAATCATTTCTTTATTCTGGTAATAGAAGGATCCTTCTTTGGTGAATCCCACCGGCCATCCTACTCCTATACCTGCCCTTAACAGTTCTGGGGCTCCTTGGGGTCTGCCTTCCTTGACCCGAATAACCCACATGCCGCCAGATCCTGTGCGGCCGCTGGAAAAAAGGAAGTCACCGTCAGGCGTCCAGTCGAGGGCGCAATCATTGGCCGGATGCTCCACAAGAGGCACTTCGTGACTCCCGTCTACGGCCAGAAGGAAAATATCGGCGTGCAAGGAGTTTGGCTGTGGGGGACCGTCATAGACAATATAGTGGCCATCTGGTGAAAAACGCGACAACCTAATTATGTGATTGTCCCGTGTTTTGAGGACGCGCAGGGAACCATCCGCAACTGAAATCATAACAATCTGATAATTATTTCCGTTCGCTTTTACCAAAACCGCAGAGATGTACATGCCGTCAGGAGACCACCCGCCTATATCATGGAGGCGGTCTCCGTTCCCTGTCTGATACAGAACTCGGGGCTCGGATTCTTCGAGACCCATGAGGCGCAGTTCATCGAAGTGAGGCAACCAGTATTTATAGGCGATCTGTTTGCCATCCGGCGAAAGTTCAACTTTGGATTTTGTATTGCCGGCAGTAAGACGGCGACTCTTGACAGTGACGAGGTCGTGCACACCCACATAGCCCACACCTCTAAAAATGAGGTAGCGTCCGTCAGGGGATATCGATCTGGCAAATCCCCTTTTGGGAGTCCAAACTCTGCGTACTGACAGGCCCTTTGCTGCAGCTGGTACTTGGGGCTTCTCAAGGGCTGCCAGCCGAGCCCGGGCTTCTGAGGCTACTTCTTGTTGGTCGGCAAATTCCCTAAGGATGCGCTGGTAAGCTTTCTGCGCCTCCTTTTTGCCCAACTTTTCCCAGCAGATGCCGATGTGGAGAAGGGCCTTGGCAGTTATCGTCCTTTCCTCTGGGAATCGTTCCACCACCTGTTTATAAACAGCAATCGCCTGCTCCAGCTCCCCTTTTACTTCTTCCAGGTGCAGCCCTCGATGAAAGAGAATTTTGGCATCTTTTTCATTCTGGGAGAAGGAAGTTACGCAGCAGATGACAGTCATCAAGATGGCGAGGACTTTTTTAAGAAAATATATTCTTATTGCCTTCATGGCTGAATCATTAATTCAAAAATCTAATTTCAATCAATTCCAGTTTAACGCGTAAAATGTGAAAAATTGTTAAGAATTTGTAAAAAAATGTAAAAAAAATCTTAAGGATGAGGAAGATGACATGAAATATTTTAAGTTCTGATTGCATATAGTTCTGTACTACCCGACAAGCTTGTAACCAAGGCCGTGAACAGTGATGATAAACTGGGGAGACTCCGGGTTGTTCTCGAGTTTCTGGCGGAGTTTGGCAATATGGATATCCACAGTTCGAGTCGTTGGATATCGATCATAGCCCCAAATCTCATCCAGGAATTGATTGCGGGATATGACTTTACCACGTTTTTGGATCAACAATTTCATCATCTCAAACTCCCGAGAAGTCAGGTTGACGGGCTTTCCTTCTTTTGTAGCTCGATAGTGTTTGAAATCAATCTCAACCTGCCCAAAGCGGTATAATCCGAGCTCAGCGTCCTTTTTTTCTGCTCTTCTCAAGAGCGCCTTGACGCGAGCCAGGAGTTCCAGGAGACCGAATGGCTTGGTGAGATAGTCGTCGGCGCCAACTTCAAGGCCTAATACCTTATCCGCCTCCTCTCCACGGGCGGTAAGCATGAGTATGGGCATGTCAAATCCCTTATCCCTGAGCTCGCGGCAGACCTTGAACCCATTTTTTTTAGGGAGCATTATGTCCAGAATAATGAGGTCTGGTTTTTCCCGTTCTGCGGTTAATAAGCCCTCTTCGCCATCGTATGCCACAGCCGTTTCATACCCTTGAGATTCGAGGTTAAAAACCAGCCCTGTTACCATTTCTTTTTTATCTTCTACGATGAGGATTTTTGTCATTGTACTCCCCAAGATATTTTTAATGTTTTTCTCTTTGCTCTTGTATTGGAAGTTTAATGGTGAAACGGCTGCCTTGGCCTACTTTACTTTCAACGCTGATCTGTCCTCCATGGCTTTCTACGATATGCTTGACGATTGTAAGACCTAAACCACTTCCTTGAGCATCAAGGGCAGCGCCGTCTTCACCCCGAAAAAACTTATCAAAGAGATGTTTCAGGCTAGACTCGGGGATTCCTGATCCCTTGTCTTTCACGCTGATCCAGACATTGTTATCTTTTGGGATCACATCTACACCGATGTATTTACGTTCTTTTGAATACTTTTCAGCATTGCTTAAGAGGTTCAATAGGGCTTGAGAAATTGCATCTTTGTCTAATTGCATCAGAATAGGGCTCTGAGGGAGGGAGACGACAAACTCGAAACCCTGATCCCTGAGATGAAATTTATAAGCTTCCAGAGTATTGGAGACGACCTTCACCAGATCTGCTTCCTCAAAAGCGTATTCTTTCCGGCCAGAATCGATTTTGGAAAAATCCAAGACATTATCAATAAGGTGGCTAAGGCGCTGACTTTCCCGGGCAATGATGCCTGAAAACTGTTTTCGCTGCTTTTTGTCTTTCACGTGATCCAGTTCAAGAGTCTCCCCAAAAAGCCTTATAAGAGACAGGGGAGTCTTTAGCTCGTGGGAAACGCTCGAGACAAACTCAGATTTCATACGGGCCACCTTTGCCTCATGCATGGCAGCCTTAAGAGTCATTATTATCCCGACCAGGATTATGCTAAAAATACCGAACAAGACAGCGCCGTACAGTCTCTTCTCTTTGCGGACGATGAGTTCCACTGTCTTTCCCATTTTATCAAAGAGCACGAGCCTCCACGATGGAAAAAATTGCGAAAAGCTCTCTGCTGCAAGTGCTCGAGGAGGTGACGGGGTCTTGGCAGGGTAAAGCAGTGATTCCTCTTCACTGAATATGCCAAGCTGGATGTTGTATCCAAGATTTCCTTTCTTCTCGATATCAGAAAGAAGCTTTGTCAGCACAAATTCTTTATCGATCTGATAAACCAGGATTCGCCCTGCTGTTTGGCCTTGGGGAGAGGATAAAGGCACATATCCAATCTGATAGGATTTCCCTTCTGTATCTTTTACTATATAGCGCACAGGAAGCCTGGAGCCTTGGGCATTCTCCTTACTATTGAAGGCCGGCTCAGATTTCAATTGTGAAAGTATATCTGTTTGAATTAGCTGAAGATAGCGGACTCTTCCCATCTGATTCGTCTCTTCCTTTTTCAATTCATCCAAACGGACAAGGTCTTCTTTTCCCCAGTCATGCATCTGAGAGGCTTGTTCTAACTTAGTCTTAACAGTTTGTAGATAGAAATCATAACTATCGAATCCCATAGGAGTAGAAATCAATCCCTCATATAGATCAAGGAGAGTATGGCGCTGGGTTTGATCTTGTCCAAGAAGGGCATAGGTTTCTGATAGCTGACTAAGACAGACTATTTTCAATGGAGTGCCACCGGGAGTTTGAACGTCCCCGCTTTCCTCAAGCAATTTGCGGAATTCTTGTGCGGCTTTCTGATAATTCTTCATCTTGAAATAGCATCGGCCGACGAGCAGACGGGTGTAAGATCGAAGTTGACGGGATGTCGCCTGCTCCATCGCCTTTTTGTAGTAAACCATGGCTATTGGATAGTTTTTCTCTTTGAATTCATACCGTTCACCAGATTGAATCAGTTCATTTTTACTAGCTTGAATTATGACTTGTTCCGGCTGCATTGCGCCTCTTACACTCAGAGTTATCTTAGGATGGATCACTGCACCTTCAGTATCCATGAGGAAGATTTCGTTGATTGATGGATGCTGATCTTGAGTTTGGCTGAGCTGATGCTTAATCGTCAGGACATCTTTATTCCAATTTTTAGTTGTGATATCCCGAAGGAATGTTCCTTCAAAATTAAGAAGTTCGTCCTCAATGTTATCTCGTAATAGCCGGGCTAAACCTTGATAGTTGTCTTTGAGCCTCAGGCCCCGGTCTTCGATAGATTTGAATCCAAGATAGCCCAGAATAGCACTTGGCAGGATTATTAAGAGAAGGGCAAATATGAGAATTTTTGTCTTGGCGGAGATGTGTTTAATCTGATTTATCATTAGGATTAAAAAATACAAAGAGATAATATGTTGATTCTAACGGAGTGGAAATTACTATGCTTGCTGATGAAGATGTTGGCCATTTTCCCTTTTAAAATATCTGATATTGCTTATAGCATAAGGGAATAATAGTGTCAATTTAATGAAAAAATTTCAATGCAATGTTAGAATTTATGATTTGCTAAAAGATTAATTGCCTAAAAACATGATTTGAATATAGAGATTGAAGCCGGAGAGGGCATGTTGTATAATGCATGCCGCTAACAAGCCAGCGAGTAAGGACAAATCATTGGGTACAAAAAAAATCCGGGTGCTTATAGCCAAACCAGGGCTTGATGGGCATGACAGGGGAGCCAAGGTTGTTGCTCACGCTCTCAAAGAGGCCGGGATGGAGGTTATCTACACGGGACTTCATAAGACGATCGAAGAAATCGTCAATACGGCTTTGCAGGAAGATGTGGATGTGATTGGCCTCTCCATATACTCTGGGGCTCATCTTCCTTTAAGCCGTAAGTTAATGGAGCAGGTTAAAGAAAAAGAGATTGCCGATAAATTGATTTTGATAGGTGGAAATATTCCCCAGAAGGATATAAAGATTCTTAAGGACTGCGGTGTGGCTGAGGTTTTTCCAGTTGGGTCAAAGCTGGATAATATCATAGAATTTATAAAGCAAAGAGTTGGGGGAGAAAATGAATAAATCTGATATGGAAGAGATAAAAGAGGTCATTCTTGAATCAGGGATTAAAATTAAACCTGTCTATGGCCCCGAAGACATCAAAGATTTTAATTTTGAGCACGAGATAGGCCAGCCCGGTGAATATCCTTTCACGCGTGGTATTCATCAACTCATGTACCGGAAACGGCCTTGGACGATGCGCCAATATTCAGGTTTTGGGACGGCCAGAGAGACGAACGAGCGGTTTAAATGGCTACTCGATCAAGGGCAGACAGCTCTCAACGTGGCTTTTGATTTGCCTACACAGTTAGGTTTGGATTCCGATGATCCCAGGGCAGAAGAAGAGGTGGGCAGAGTAGGGATGGCTATAGATACTCTTAAAGATTTGGAAGATGCTTTTGCTGATATTCCTATCGATAAAATAAGCACCTCGCTTACGATTAATCCTGTGGCTTCTGTGATGCTGGCCATGTATCTTGTCGTGGCAGAGAAACAGGGGATTCCCTGGGAACAAGTCAGAGGGACCACCCAGAATGATATATTGAAAGAGTATATAGGAAGAGGCACCTGGATTTTTCCCGTAGAACCTTCCATCAGGCTCATAGGCGATGTGGTTGAATTCTGTGCGAAGAATGTTCCCAGGTTCAATCCATTCAGTGTCTGCGGCTATCATATAAGAGAATCGGGGGCGACTCCCATCCAGGAAATGGCTTATGCTTTTGAGATTGCCATCACCTATATCCAAGAAGTCCTGAAAAGGGGGCTGAACATAGATGATTTTGCAAGCAGAATTGCTTTCAATTTTGACATTCATGGCAACTTATGGGAGCAGGTGGCTAAGTTCAGAGCGGGAAGAAGGCTCTGGGCCAAGATCATGAAAGAGCGTTTTGGAGCCCAGAATCCACGGTCGATGACCTTGAGGATGATTGCTGGGGGTGGGGGCGGTGGGTTGACAGTCCAGCAACCTGAAAACAACATCGTTCGTGGTGCTTATTATGCCTTGATCTCTGCCTTATCCGGAACCCAGACCATGGCCCTCTGTTCTTATGATGAGGCCTACACGATTCCCTCCAAGAAGGCAGCACTAATCAGCTTAAGAACGATGCAGATTCTTGCCGATGAGATGGGACTCCGGGATACGGTTGACCCTCTGGGGGGAGCTTATTATATAGAATGGTTAACGAATGAGATGGAGAGGAAGATAGTCGAGTGTATGAAAAAGGTAGAAGAGATAGGGGATATGGTTAAAGCCATAGAATCAGGTTATATCCAGGGAGAGGTCAGCCGACAGGCCTACATTCACGAGAAAAAGATTCAATCAGGAGAGATCGTAAAAATCGGTGTGAATAAATATGTGATGGAGGAGGAAGAAGCTGAGGTGGAACTTCATCCGTTTAATCCCCAGGTCGCTGAGGAGCAAAAAAGAAAGCTGAAAGAGATAAAGGACCAGAGAAATGACGGCCAGGTGAGGGAGGCTTTATCAGAATTGAGAAAAGCGGCTCAGACCAACGAGAATGTGATGCCTCCTATTTTGAATGCCGTCAAAGCCTATGCTACTTTGGGCGAAATC
>JABAOF010041968.1_pt2 | contig 12731 bp, 9 predicted proteins | sample 7062171 | NCBI WGS metagenome assembly JABAOF01 (sample SAMN14538628, study PRJNA623070) | marine sediment metagenome | biome: marine biome [ENVO:00000428]; feature: marine pelagic biome [ENVO:01000023]; material: deep marine sediment [ENVO:00002113] | place: India: Gulf of Khambhat ...
AGCTTGATCGACGCGTTCAACTTCGCGGTCCGCCACGACTATGATTGGCTGATCACGATGGATTGCGACGAGCAGCATGAGCCGTCACGGATTCCATGTTTCGTTGCAGCTGCCGACCAGAACGACGCAGACATCATCAGCGGCTCTCGCTATCTGAAGGTTCTGAGCGGCAACAGCCTTCCCCCGCCGGACCGCCGCCGGATCAACGGCATCATAACGGACATGCTCAACAACATACTCGCGCTGGGGATCACGGACGCGTTCTGCGGCTTCAAAGCGTACCGCGTTCAGTCGCTACGGGAACTGGCGATCACGATCCCGGGATACGNNNNTTCAGGCCGCCCAGGCGGGGCTGCGGACCAAAGAGATTCCGGTCCGACTGATCTACAAGGACCCTCACCGCCACTTCGGGGGGATGCTCGACGACCCGGAGGCCAGGCTTCAGCACTACATCAGCGTGCTCATTAATCAGCTTAGCGAGGCCGGGCTGCTCAGGAAGTTGCAGGCGCGTTCGGAAGCTCGGTGCTGCCGGCCATCGGAATCATGCTAGACTTCGGCGCTCTCGAGACACCTCGCGGTGACGGAGAAACGCTCATACAGCCGCCCGCACGGCGTCTGCTCGAATTGCTGGATCACAACCGCAGCCTCGCCACTTCATACCGCGTAAGGGTGATCGATGTCGAGCTGAGTGAGGTGCGGCAACAGACCAGGCTGGAATTGACGGGCAGCGCTGACCAAGTAGTGATCGTCGCAGGCCACCAACCGGAGTTCTTCCACCCGGGGGTCTGGGCCAAGCACGTGGTGGCGGACTACTTGGCCGAACGGCTCGGCGGGCGGGCCGTCAATCTGGTTGTTGATAGCGATCTGCCCAAGAAGATCAGTCTGACCGTGCCGCTCTGTTCGCATGGGCACCTGACGACGAGGGAGCTTCTACTCCGCCGGGTCGATCGGCGACTGACCTTTGAGCAATTACCGGAACTCACCCGGCACGATGCGGAGCGCTTCGAAGCCGCCGTCGCCGGCGCGATGGGCGCGCGGTTCCAGGCGTCCTTCATGCCCGTGTTCCTGGCGGGGCTCGCGCAGGGCTGCGAAGGCGAGGATCTGGTCGGCCAGATGATCTCGGGCCGACGGGCGATCGATGCAGCCTTCGGTATTGACCTAGTGGAGCGACGCGTCAGTCGAGTCTGGGGAGGGCCCCTGCTGGCGGACATGATCCTGCATAGCCGTCGGTTCATGGCCTGTTATAACGACGCGCTGGCCGAATATCGCCAATCCATGAAGATCCGCGGTTCCACGCGCCCCATCCCGGATCTGGCCCGAGACGGCGACGTAGTGGAACTGCCGCTGTGGATCCATGGCCGCGATGAGCCGAGGCGCAGATTGTTCGTGCAGCAGCGAGGGGACGTGATTCGACTGTTGGCGGACAGAGAACCGGCCGGCGAGGCGGATGCAACAGCTTTGAGGCGATGGGACACGGCGCAGCAGAGCTTGAAAAACGCAACCGAACGGCGCATCCGGCCGCGGGCGCTGGCGCTGACACTTTGGGCCCGACTGGCACTGGCGGATGTGTTCATTCACGGCATCGGCGGCGCGAAATACGATCGGATCACGGACCGCTTGATGGAACTGTACTACGGCGTCGGGCCGCCCGCGATGATGGCTGTCTCCGCAACCGCGCGACTGGACCTACCGCGGCACAACGTGACGATGGACGATCTTCGCAGGTTCCGCGCGCGGCAACGTGACTTCCGGTTCAACCCGGATCGGTACTTACCCCGACCGGATTCCGCTAGGAACCTGCTTTTGCAGCGCGAGCAAATGATCGAGCGGTCCGAGTTCCTGCGCGCCCATGACCCGGAAAATCACAGAGCTCGAGAGACCACGTTCCAGGCCATCCGGGACGCAAACGCCGCGATCTGCGCTCGGGAGCCTCACATAGAGCACGAGCTCGCCGACCGGGTCAGCACGGCTGAAGCACAGCTCGCTCACAACCGCAAGGCCGACTCGCGGGAGTACTTCGTGGGCTTGTTCCCCCATGCAAGACTTGCCGAGCTGGCTTCCGAGCTGCGAACGGGAGTAGAGCAGGCTACGTGGCATGACGCAGGCAGCCCGAAAGCCAAGTCCTGAACGGAGCGATCTGCGCCGGAGGTCGGGAGCCCGGCCTCGTGGGGGCCGTTGGGCCACCAAGTCGCGGAACCGGATTCACAGGCACGGGGTTGGAACACATGGAGATCAGCGAGTGTAGTTTCGGCCGCCTGACCATTGACGGGGTCAGTTACGACACGGACGTCATCATCCACGCCGGACAGGTGCATCCGAACTGGTGGCGCAAGCAAGGTCACAGCCTGTGTGTGGACGACTTGGCGGCGATCCTGGCCGCTCCGCCGGAGGTGCTGGTCATCGGCCGGGGGCACATGAAGGTAATGCGTGTACCGGCCGAAACCCGTGCCCGGCTGGCTGAACGAGGCATTGAACTGATCGAGTTGAGTACGCCACAGGCAGTTAGACGCTTCGTCGAGCTGCTCGGCCAGAATCGACGCGTCTCGGCTGGATTCCACCTGACCTGCTAGGATCGCTGAGAACCGCGCGGTGCCTGGGGTGTCTGCGGGCACGAGGGTCTGCTAGAATGTGTGCATACGCGTGTGTTGGCGTGTTTGAGGGAGGAAACTATGCCTGACGACGCTCAGAGTGAGCCCAAGATCCATGTGGATTCGGATTGGAAGGCCGAGGCTCAACGCGAAAAAGAACGCCTCGATCAGCAAACGCGCGACGTGGGCAAGCGCGGACCGCTGCCCGAGCCGACCTTCGCGGAGATCGTGAATCTGATCGTGATGCAGGCGGTCGTCGGACTCGGAGGGCTGCAGGTTCCGGGGGGGGAGCGACTGCCGCCGGATTTGTCCGTCGCAAAACATCACATCGACTTGCTGGCAGTGCTTGAGGACAAGACCAAAGGCAACCTGTCGGACGAGGAGAAGGGGTTGCTGGACAATGCCCTGTACGAGCTGAGGATGCGGTACGTGGACGTGGTCGGCGGCCCGCCAGCGGGACCCGCTCCCCAAACGTCTTAGTGAGAGCAGCGGGGCCGCTGGACCACGCGGATCCGGTGTCAGTGCCCAGCGGGCCGGCGGGCCCGGATCGCCCGCCGGAACATGCCTGCCGGTCAGAAGGTGAGCAATCCGGTCCCCTTGAAGTGCAATGGCATCCGACGCGGAGTCGCACCGGGCAATCAACAGAACGCGACCGAACCGCCGGGTGCCCAGGCTGCAGACTTCGTTGGCTAGCAAGGCGCGCGCCCTCGTGAGTAGGTGACATGTTCATTCCCATCCGCACAGACAGCCCGGTCAAGCGAACTCCCTATGTCAACTATGCGTTGATCGTGATCAACGTGGCAGCGTTTCTGACTGTGGAGCTGTCCGGCTCCGGGCTACTGATGCGCCTCGAAAGCGAGATGGCGCTATCGGGCCGCTGGCCGGAGCTCTATCAGTTCTTCACGTATCAGTTCCTGCACTCGCATGAACAGAAGGTCCATCTGATCGGGAACATGCTCTTCCTTTGGGTCTTCGGCAACGCCGTGAACGGCAAGATGGGCCATGTGCCGTATTTGCTCTTCTACCTGGCCGGGGGGGTGTTCTCGGCGGTTGGGTATGCCCTGTTTTCTGAGAATCCGATGATCGGCGCGTCGGGCTCGATCGCAGCCGTGACGGCTGCATACCTGGCGCTGTTTCCTCGTAGCTACATCACGTTCTTGTACTGGTTTTTCTTCATAGGCACGATCGAGCTACCGAGCATGATCATGATCATCTTCAAGATGATCCTGTACGACAACCTGATTGAGCCGGCGTTGCGAGGGGGTGGACAGGTGGCGTACTCGGCTCACCTTGCAGGCTATGTCTTTGGGCTCGCGGCCTCAGTGGCGATGCTGTTGGTCCGGGCGCTGCCCAGAGATCAGTTCGACATTCTGGCCTTGTGGCGACGGTGGTATCAACGTCGAACGTTCGCCGATGCGACGAGCAGCCCGGAGGCCCAAGCACGGGCCCAGTACGGGCGCGTGGCTAGGCCTGTCGAGGTCCGCCAGGTGGACTCGCGTCCGTTGCGCGATATGACCCTGGACAAGATTACTGAACTTCGAGCCGAGATAGGCGAATCACTGGCCCAGAACGATCGAACGACGGCGGCGAATCTCTATGAGCAGATGATCCAGATCGATTCGGATCAGGTGCTTTCGCATCAGCAGCAGCTCGACGTGGCCAACCAGCTCTACACTCTGAATCGCCCGATGGAGGCTGCGGCCGCCTACGAAAAGTACCTCGTGCACTACCGTGGGACCGACGAGTACAACGACGTGCAGCTGTTGCTGGGGATCATCTACGCGCGCGATCTCCAGCAGTACCAAGCGGCAGAGAAGCACCTTGGCGAGTCGTTGGGAAAATGGTCCGACGAGCGTCGTCGGGAGCAATGCAGGCAGTGGTTGGAGGTCGCGTTGCAGGCGCTGGGTCGTCCGCTTCCGGATGCCTGAGCCGGCGGACTGCGGGCAGGCTCGGCCGGACGGCTTATGATTCACCAGCAGCCGCGGGACGCGCGCTTCCGGGCACACCTCGGCTCCTGTTCGACGAGGCTTCGCGACGGTCACCGAAGCAAAGGCGGGATTGTCTTTGAGCGACTGCGTGCGTACGATTCGCTAGAGTCGGGAAGGATAGTCAGCCATGGCCCAGATGAGCGTTGCGGAAAAGCTGGATCAAATGCGAGGGATTCTTCGCTCGTTGAAGCGCGTAGCGGTCGCGTTCTCAGCGGGCGTTGACTCGACGTTCCTCTTGAAGGCGGCCGTCGATGAACTCGGCTCAGAGAACGTCCTGGCTGTCACGTCCGACAGTGACTCAATAGCACGACAGGAACTGCAGGAAGCACGCGCTCTAGCCGAGCAGATCGGAGCCGAGCACGTGGTCATCGAGACGAAGGAATTCGAGAATCCCGATTACCTGGCGAACCCCGTGGACAGGTGCTACCACTGCAAGGCCGAGCTGTTCGCAGCTATCACGGAGTTAATCAACCGGCGAGGGTTCGGTGCGATCGTGTGCGGGAACANNGGAACAACGCGGATGACTTGCACGACTGGCGACCGGGAATCAAGGCCGGACAGGAGCGCAACGTTCGGGCGCCGTGTGCCGAAGTAGGTCTGACGAAGAACGAGATTCGCACGCTCTCGGAGGAAATGGGCCTCCCGACGTTCGACAAGCCCGCCACGCCCTGCCTGGCCAGTCGCGTCGAGCTTGGTGAACCGATCAGCCCGGACAAGCTGCACATGATCGAGCAGGCGGAGGCATTCCTGCGTTCGCTCGGATTGCGCGAACTTCGGGTACGCCACCACGGCAAGCTTGCCCGCATCGAGATCCCTGCCGATCGGATCACGGAATTCATGCAGCCGGAGGTCCGCACCAGAATCCACGAGGAATTGCGCCGGATCGGGTATACATGGGTGGCAATGGACTTGAGGGGATTCCGCAGCGGCAGCATGAACGAGCCTATTGCGTCAAGCAAACAACAACAGTAGGGTGAGTCGGGCGAGCGGAAACCGGCGACGAATGCCAGAAAGGTGTTCCAGCTTGTTCAGTTGCTCGGCTGGCATCGGCAGCAACGATCCATGCCGAAAACACTCTACCTGATCGACGGTCACGCGCAGATCTACCGCTGTTACTACGCACCATTTCGGGATCTGAGCACCCCGTCGGGCGAGCCCACAAAGGCAACGTACGTTTTCTGTCAGATGCTGTTTGGTTTGTGTCGTCAGCGCAAGCCGGACTACCTGGCTATGGTGATCGACATCGGCACTGAGCCGGTGTTTCGCACCGAACTGTTGCCGACGTACAAGGCGAATCGCCAGCCCCCACCCGACGACTTCCACCCACAGAAAGAGCGGATATTGTCGATTCTGGAAGCGCTCCACGTGCCGATCATCGGTGTGCCCCGGTTCGAGGCGGACGACGTGATGGCCACGATCGTGAGCCGGCTTGCCAATGAGGACGTCGAAATCTTCCTGGTCAGCAGAGACAAAGACCTCGAGCAGCTTCTGTCCGGGCGGGTACGCATGTACGACCCGCATAAGAATGAGGTCATCGGCCCGGCCGAGCTGGTGGCGCAGAAGGGTCTTCGGCCGGAGCAGGTCGTCGAAGTATTGGCACTGATGGGGGACACGACCGACAATATTCCCGGGGTGCCTGGGATCGGGCCGAAGACGGCGGCCAAGCTCGTCGCCAAGTACGGCTCGGCCGAGAGCGTAGCTCAGCACGCCGACGAGCTAAGCCCCAAGATGTCGGAGAACATCCGGGCATTTGCGCCGAATCTTCCGGCCGCCAAAGAGCTCGTCACGCTGCGAAGCGACGCGCCGGTGGATTTCAGTCTTCCAGCGTGCAGGTTCACAGGGTTACACCGGAGCATACTGCAGCCGATGTTCGAGGAGCTCGGCTTTTCGCGACTGCTTCAGCAGTTGGAGGATGGGGAGCCTCTGCTGCGCGGCCTCGAGCAGGAGACGGCGCATACGCCGACGCTGCCAAGAACTACTCACGGGCGCGGCCGCTACGAGTTAATCGACCGAGCCGACAAGCTTGCCGACTTCGCGGCTAGGCTCGCGACACAGCCAGCGTTCGCGTTCGATACGGAGACCACCGGCCTGCACCCCGTCGCCGCGGAGCTTGTTGGAATATCGTTCTCATGGAAGGCGGGCGAGGGGTACTACCTGCCGGTGCGTGCCGCGGTCGGGGATGTCTTGCCGTTACAGGCTGTCACCGAGCGCATCGGGCCGATACTGGCCGACCCGAGCATCAAAAAGTGCGGCCAGAACCTCAAGTATGACCTAGTCGTGCTCAAGTGCGCCGGCGTTCAAGTGAGTGGTGTTGATTTCGATACCATGGTGGCCAGTTCGCTGCTGGACGTCGGTGCCGCTTCGCACGGTCTGGACCACCTGGCCGAGCAGGTGCTCGGCTACAAGACGATCCGGCTAAGCGATTTGATCGGCAAGGGGCGCGATCAACTGACCCTCGATCAGCTCGATACGCGCCGCGTGTGCGAATACGCGGGCGAGGATGCCGACGTTGCTTGGCGTCTGAAGCAGGCCTTTGAGCCGAAGCTCACGGCGGCCGGACTGGAAGAGCTCTTCCGCCGGACGGAGATGCCCCTCGTCGAGGTGCTGGCGGAGATGGAGTATAACGGCGTGGCGCTCGATACGGATGTCCTGGCACGAATGAGCAACGCTCTGGCTGAGCGGCTGCGGCAATTGGCGCGCGACATTCATCGGCACGCCGGGCACGAATTCAACGTCGATTCAACCAAACAACTGGCCGAGGTGTTGTTCGACGAGCTGAAGTTGCGCGTGGTCAGGAAGACGAAAACCGGGCGAAGCACCGATGCTGAGACGCTGGCAGCGCTGGCGCACGAGTCCGGCCACCCGGTGCCCAAACTCATGCTGGAGTACCGGGAGCTCTCGAAGCTGAAGAACACGTACGTGGACGCGCTTCCGGATACGATCTGCGAGAAGACTTCAAAGGTGCACGCAAGCTTCCATCAGACGGCCACCGCAACGGGGCGGCTATCGTCGAGCGATCCGAACCTGCAGAACATTCCCATTCGCACCGAGACGGGACGCGAGATCCGCAAAGCCTTCGTGCCCGCCGGCAAGGACAATGTGCTGCTGACAGCTGACTACTCCCAAATCGAGCTTCGCGTGCTCGCCCACTTCTGCCAGGATCAGGCGCTCCTAAGTGCCTTTCACAAGGACCGCGACATCCATACCTTCGTGGCCTCACAGGTCTTTGACGTGCCGATCGAGAGTGTCTCGCGCGAGCAGCGAGGCCGCGCCAAAGCCGTCAACTTCGGAATCATCTACGGCCAGACGCCCTTCGGACTCTCACGCCAGACGGGGATGTCCGTCACGGAAGCCAGGAGGTTCATCGACAAGTACTTCAGTCGGTATCCCGGAATCCGCCGGTTCATTGACGAATGTATCGACATCGCCAGACGGAGGGGCTTCGTTGAGACGATTCTCGGTCGGCGCCGGCAGAGAGATCCACGCCCGAAACCGTCAGCGTGCAGCGCTTGCCGAACGCCTGGCGGTCAATACGGTCATTCAAGGATCGGCCGCGGACCTGATCAAACGAGCGATGATCGCCATTCATCATCGCGTCAAGCGCGAGCAGCGCCCCACGCGGACGCTCATTCAGGTGCACGACGAGCTTGTCTTCGAGCTGCCCCGCAGCGCTGTCGAGGCCGAGGCGGAGATGATACGTCGGGAGATGTCTTCCGCGATCCCGCTGGACGTTCCCATCCGGGTCGATATTGCGTGGGGCCGGAATTGGCTCGAGGGCAAGTGAGCCCGCGCAACTCCACTCCGAGTGTTCGGCCTGCAGGTAGTAGGTCCTAACTCGTCAGACCGGACCCCGAATAGACGCCTGAGCCGATCAGCGCGCAGCTAGAAGTCGTATTCATCGACGTTATCCCTGTCGAACACCAGTGGCGGGCCGAGCAGGACTTCATCGTCCCGCACGGTGATCTTGCCCAGTCGGCCGGCGTCGATTGTGCCAGGCTTGAGCTTGCCTTCGGCGAGCAGTTTGGCGGTGTAAACCGTCAGATAGCCAAGGTCGATCGGGTTCCACAGGACGAACTTCCGGACGGTCCCATCTTTGACGTAGGGCCGCATGGTGTTGGGCTGGGATAGGCCGGTCAGGAAGACCCTCTCGGCGGCCCTTTCCTGCCGCAAAGCTTCGGCCGCACCCGGCATCGCGACCGATGTGAGGGCGAAGATCCCCTCCAGGTCCTTGTAAGCCTGTAGGGCGTCGATGGTTCGACGCGTAGCCAGCGCCTGGTTTTCCTCGGTCGCGATCGGCTTGCCCGGCAAAAGGTTCGCCAGTTGCGGGTACTTGGCCTGGCGGTACTTTTCCATCCGGTCCATCCATATGTTCTGGTTGGCTGCGGTAAGCGAGCCGGTCAGGATGATGTATCTGCCGGTCGGCCCGATGCTTTCGACCATGACGTCCACCAACGTCTTGGCGATGTCCTCGTAGGTCGCTTGGTTGACGAAGAACTGGCGAGCGTCCTTGGCGGCGTCGGCGTCCCACGTGAGCACCCCGATCCCGCGTTCTCGCGCCTTGCGCAGCTTGTCAACCACAGCGTTGGGGTCGTTGGGCGCTATGGCGATTACGTCAAACCCGCGGGCCATCCATGTCTGGATAAGCGCGTTCTGCTTGACAACGTCATTGGTCGTCGGCCCGTCAAAGGTTAGATCGATGTCCAACTCGGCGGCCGCCTCCCGCGCACCCTTTTCACAGGCGTTGAAATAGGGAATGCCCACGAGTTTAGGCATCAGCCCGATCTTCAACCGGCCACTTGTCCTCGTGGAGCGTTCCCTGCAGCCGGCCGTGAACAGAACGAGTAAGGATAAGACACGCGCGACGCCTATCGAACTTGGTTTCATGAGTGTCCTCCGGTCCGCAGAGCCACCGCTATTCGCGGCGCCCGGTTGACGTGGACTCCGCCCGGGCCATCCTACGTTGCATCATCGCGTCCCTTCGGCGGGCCATCCATTCGTTCAGAACGGCCGTGAAGATCACAATCAGGCCGACGACGATAATCGTTCGTTGCTGCCTCAAGCCCGCCATTTCCATGCCGTACTGCATCATGCCAAGAATGAGTACTCCTAGCAACGTGCCGATGACCGAGGCACTGCCGCCGGTAATACGCGTCCCGCCGATAACCACACAAGCGATGACTTCCAACTCGAATCCCAATGCGGCATCCGGCTTGGCTGTCGCCTCGCGGGCGACGAAGGTCACCGAAGACAAACCGCAGATCAACCCGCTCATCCCGTAAAGACCAAGCGTCATGCCCCTGATGGGCACGGCACCGAAGCGTGCGGCGATCGGGTTCTCGCCCATGGCCAGTGCGTAGCGCCCGACCCACGTGCGATGGAAGAGGGCTACCCCGACGCCCGCGACCAGAACCCAACCGAACAGCTGTACGGGTACCGGCCCGATGCTCCCCTGGCCGAGCCATAGATACGAGTCGGGGAAGCCGAAGCCGTGGCCCGGTCGGACCAAATCTTGGCCGACCATGCCGAAGATGCCCATAGCCAGCCCCCGGTACATTGCCATTGTCGCCAGGGTGACCACCAGCGGCGCGATTCCGAGAGCGGATATTGTCAGTCCGTTGAACAATCCGCACGCCAGCCCCGTCAGGACACCCAGGCCCACACAGAGCCAGACGTTCATGCCGGCACCATGCCAGCAGGCCCCGATGACCATCCCGCTCAGCGCGAGCATTGACCCGACCGACAGGTCGATCCCGGCGGTGGCAATGATCAACGTCATTGGCACAGCCACCATGCCCAGCTCAACCCAGTAGCGTGAGCGCTCCATCACGTTTTCGAGCAGAAGGAAGTTGGATACCCTCAGGCCGAAGTACGCGACAATCCCCGCGAGGATCAGAACGAGCGCCGCCTCGCGCGAGGCCGACCGTTCAAGCCATTTTGTGCGTGCGGAGTTCATCGTATGCGCCGTAACTGCGCGTCCAGAACGACGGCAAACAGAATCAAGCCGCCGATGAACAACTGATGCCAATACGATGGGATGCCCAACAGCACAAGCGCGTTGTAGATCAGGCCGATCAGTAAAGCGCCGAGCGCCGTGCCGGTCGCCGACGCCGTGCCGCCAGTAATCGCGCAGCCCCCAATGACAGCGGCGGCGATGGCCTGCAATTCCATACCTTCACCGTCGTTCGACTGCACCCGGCCCTGGTATCCGGCGTAGAGCAATGCGGCCAGGCCGATCAGTGCACCGTTGACGGAAAAAGCCAACAGCTTCAGTCGCCGATCCGGCAGACCGATCAGCGCTGCGGCTCGGGGCGAGCCGCCGACCGCCAGCAGCGACCGCCCGGTCCTGGTGGATCGCAAGCAGACCCCCGTCGCAATGGTGACGAGAGCGGCGTACCAGACCAACTTGGGCACGCCAAGCCACCATCCTTCGGCGATGGCTCGGAAGGTCTCGGGCAGGCACGCTTCGGCACCGAAACCCCGCGGCACATCCTCCCCGTTGGTGACGGCCAGCATCACGCCGCGATAAACGCTTATCCCAGCCAGCGTGACGACTATCGGATGAACTCGGGCCGCCAGCGACGCCGTCGCGTTCAGCGCGCCGCACGCCGCTCCCAGCCCGACCGCGGCCGCGACGACTCCGCCGATCGGCCAGCCAGCCAGCGCTGCCTTGGCAGCTAGCGCTGCCACCAGGCCCAGCAACGAGCCGACGGAAATGTCAATGCCTCCCGAGCCGATCACCAGCGTTGCGCCAAGAGCCATGATGGCCAGGAGCGAGATGGATCGGGCCACGTGAAGGACGTTGTCCACGGTTGCGAAGGACTCGGCACGTAAGCTGACCATGACACCGACAATCATCAGCAAGGCAAAGAACAGGCCCAACTCACGCACCAAGCGAGCCACGCGCACGTGGAGCATCCGCCGCCCGAGCTTGCGGTCCGGCGCAGCAGCGGCTTCCGGCAGAGCGGCCGCGGCGATCGTCTCCTCGCCGTCCATGCGGGGGTCGAACTGCCCGGCAAGTCGCCCTTCGCGCAGGACGAGCACCCGGTCACTCATGGCCATGACTTCGGGCAGCTCGGAGGAGATCAGCAGCACCGTCTTGCCCTCCCGGGCGAGCTGCTCGATCAGTCGGTGGATCTCGGCTTTGGCCCCGACGTCCACGCCGCGCGTCGGCTCGTCCAGCAGCAGCACGCGTGGGTCAGTCAGTAGCCACCGGCCGACCACGACTTTCTGCTGGTTCCCGCCCGACAGCGTCTGCACCGGCTGCTCGACACCGGAGTAGCGCGCTTGCAGTTGAGCAAGCACGTGCCGCGTGGAAGCAGCCTCAGCGGCAGGGCTGGTAATCATGAACGTCGCCCATCGCCTAAGGACCGCCACGACCGTGTTGAGCTGCACGCTGAGCCGACCGAATGTTCCCTGGACGAGACGGTCCTCCGGCAGATAGGCGATACCGTCCCGCATGGCCTGAGCGGGGCTGGCGGCCGTGACGCGACGACCGTCGAGAACCACCCGACCGCTGGCCACCCGACGCGCCCCGAAGATAGCCTGCGCCAACTCCGTTCGACCCGCGCCGACAAGCCCATACAACCCGACAATCTGGCCGGCGCGGACCTCGAAGCTCACGTCAACAAACCTCCCGGCGGCGTCGGTCAGATGCCGAACCGACAGCACCACGCGCTCCGGTGCCTCGCGCGTGCCCGTCAGCGCCTCGCGTTCGTCCTCGGCCAGCCCAGCCCGGGCCGGACGCGCCACCGCGCGGCCCACCATCGCGGAAACGATCTCCGGCAATTCAATGTCTCGGGCCCGCTTGGTCCAGACGCGGTGGCCGTCACGAAGCACGGTGATCCGGTCCGACAGACGCTTGACCTCTTCGAGTCGGTGGCTGACGAACACGACGGCCACGCCCAACTCACGGAGACGTCGAACCTGCTCGAAGAGCGCTTCGACCTCTCGCTGGGTCAGACAGGAGCTGGGCTCGTCCAGGAACAGGATGGCCGCCCGCTGATCGATCGCCGCGGCGATCTCGGCGATCATGCGATGGGCTATGCTCAGCCCACGCGCCGGCTGCCGAACGTCGATCGTCTCGCCGAGTCTGGCGATGGCCTCGCCAGCCCGGCCGTAAGTGTGTTTCCAATCGATCGTACCGAAGGCAGTCCTC
>JABAOF010022519.1_pt1 | contig 12729 bp, 9 predicted proteins | sample 7062171 | NCBI WGS metagenome assembly JABAOF01 (sample SAMN14538628, study PRJNA623070) | marine sediment metagenome | biome: marine biome [ENVO:00000428]; feature: marine pelagic biome [ENVO:01000023]; material: deep marine sediment [ENVO:00002113] | place: India: Gulf of Khambhat ...
GGGCATTCCTTAATACCGCACTGTAAGTGCCCCTGGACCCCCCGCAAAAGCTTTTCATAATAGCTGAAAAACTTTTTATTTATTGGGAGATGAAAATTGATTCCAGGTTGGAATAATACGTTTTATTTAAAATAAATTTCTCCCCTGTTTTAAAAATAATGACATATTCCTTTTTAAACATAGGCTGCATCTCTTTGATGAAACCAGTATTAATAATAGTAGAACGATTAATCCTGGCAAATTTTCCCGGGTCGAGACGGGCTTCCATGTTGCTGAGAGTCTCTCTTATGCGAAGGGTCCGCTCACCAGTATGAATATTAACATAATTGCGGTCGCTTTCCAGCCATTTAATATCGTTTTCATCCAGCACCACTATCTTTTCCCCGGCCTTCACCATTAAGCGATTGAGATAACTGTTTTTCTTTCTCTGCTCCTCCAGGAAAGCAAGAACAGCCTGGAACGCCGCAGTTCTGTCTGCATCCTCTTTGCGGAGGGTTTTCCTGGCTCTTGCCATTGCCGCCTGGAAACGGCTCCGGTTAAAAGGTTTCAAAAGATAATCAAGGGCATGGAATTCAAAAGCCTTTATGGCATATTGGTCATAGGCAGTAACAAACACCACAAGCGGTATCCGGTCAGGCGCAAGAGTTTCCAGGACACCGATGTCGTCTAACCGGGGCATGCGGATATCCAGGAAAACCAGGTCCACCTGCCTGCTCTTGATGAATTCCACCGCTTCTTTGCCATCATTACACTCGCCGATGATCTCGATGCCGGTTTCCTCCTCAAGAAACCGGCGAATTTTTTTCCGGGCCAGGGGCTCATCATCAACAATAAGGATTCGAATTATACTGGTTTCTTCCATTTTTTATTCATTATATACGGTTCAAAACTTATTTTTCACCTTGATTACTATTATAGGGGATATCGATTAAAACAATCAAGCCCCCTTCCGGGGAGTTTTCCAATCTAAAATTGTAATCGGATTCATAACCGATTTTTAACCGCTCAAGGGTACTCTTAAGGCCAAAGCCTTTTTTGATATTCATCAAATCACCAGTGTCCAGAAGGGGAATGCCAGGTCCGTTATCCCGGATTATTAAAACTAATCTTCCATTCTTATGCTGGGAACCGATGAAGATTTTATTCTCTGGTTTTTCTTTTGAAGTGCCGTGTATCACGGCATTTTCCACCAGGGGCTGCAGGAGGAAATTGGGGATTTGTGCCGCCAGTGTATCGTCAGCTATTTCCATTACCACGTTTAATTTGTCCTGGAAGCGTACCTGGTGGAGTTCAAGGTATATGGAGATAAATTCGATTTCACTCTTTAACGTCACCATTTGTTGGCCGGCATTGGAGAACATGAGGCGCAGCAGGTCACCGAGCTTTGTCAACACTTCATCGGCAGCCTCTACATTTTCGTGCATTAACGAAGATATGACATTAAATGTATTAAATAAGAAATGGGGATGTAATTGCGCTTTGAGTGCCTTTAATTCGGCCTCTGCCAACTGCGACTGCATCCGGGAAAGTATTAACTCCTGTTCACGGTATTTTTTTACACGGCTTATTTTTATTTTGACATATCCCGCGATTGCACCCACTACCACCACCAGCACCGATAAACGAAACCACCAGGTGGCCCAGATTGGGGGAATAATTTTCAAACGTACCGTCTCTTCAACGGTGTTTTTTGCCTTTCCCACTTTTATATGAGACCGCTTTATTTTGAAAACGTAATTTCCGGGTTTAAGGTAGACATACCTAACTTGCTTCATTCCGGCATCATCTTGAGTCCATTCGAGATCGAATCCTTCCAATTTGAATTCATAAACAAGGTCATTCCCGGAATATTGTTGGGAATGGTAAATATGGATGGTGATAATTCCTTCCCTGGCCGGTATTTCGACATCATTGATTCCCTTAGCCTTACGGGTCATGACAGAACGATTATTCCAACCTACTTGAATGTCTTTGATAATCATATCCGGGGGCAATTCCGTCACCTCTTCATCCTGTACGTCGTCTTTTGCTTCTTGTGCGCTGATATTACCGGGAAACCCGCGGAAAATCATTGCTAGAAAAAGCAAAAGTACAAGCAAAACTAAAATTCGTTTCATTTGATCCTCCTTCTTATTATACATCCATTATAGTTTTATCTGGGGATATTTCAACTAAACCGGGACAAACCCCCTATATTGGAGGGACAAAACCCTGACAAAGCAGGGACGAAGTTAAATTTTTCGGGAGAATTTAAAATAACGGCTTCAACCTTGACTTTCTTTCAGAGATTGAATATAATGGATGTGGTCTCCTTTTGGGCCAGCTTAAAAAAACCATTAAAAAGGAGGGAATATGAAAATTAACTCGTTAAATAACATCACCTGGCTCCAGGATCCGGTCAGTGACATTGTGCAGCACAGCGATGAAGCTGATGATCCAATAATTTGCATCCTTATAATGTGCAAATTATTTTGCTTCATATACAAATTCCCGCAGGAAAGATAGACTGTCACGAACCCGACATCTGTTTAGTATCCTTACTATGACAGATTGATTTAAAACGTTAAATGTAACGTGTGGTGTAAGAGGTCCGCCGTGGAGCATTACCCATTACTATCCCATTTCCTCAAATTACTATTGATATGTCACATGTTACCTTTAAACCCTGGAAGTGTTTAATTGCAGGGCAAAGAGTAAATCCCTGACCTGTTAATTCAAGTTAGTTAAACAAAAGAAGCTGGCCAAAGGGGGACCCCCAAGGGATATTAAATGGTTGGGCTGCGAGTTGAGAAGAGGATGTGTTCTTTGACAAAAACAGGAGAAAACATGAAAATATCAAAATATAACTTTTTTTATAAACTGGGAAATGAGGATTTTCTTGCTTTTAATGCCTTAAAGAATGGGCTTGCCGTGGTTGATAAAGAAGTGGTCAATACAATAAACTCGCTGGAAGATGGCTCCAACCTGGAGGACGTTGATAATGAACTGCTTAAAGAACTGGAAAAAGGTGGCTTCATATGTGCGGATGACTTTGATGAATATGGACTTCTTACCATTAGAAGGCACAGACAGCAATATGATACACATTTTTTGTCACTCACAATTGCTCCCACCTTAAACTGTAATCTTGCCTGTAATTACTGTTTCGAAGATCCGGATGAAACCGTAATGAGCGATGACGTTATCAACGGGGTGGTGAAATTTGTGAACCATCATATTAAAACCACGGTGAAAAACCTGGAAGTGTGCTGGTATGGCGGTGAGCCGTTACTCTGCCTAGATGTAATTGAAAAACTAAGCAGTGAATTTATGTCACTTTGTAAAAAAAATAATGTAAGATATTCATCATATATCATTACCAATGGAACTCATTTTACTCCAGAGGTGGCAAAAAAAATGAAAGAATGGAAGGTAAAGGGAGCACAAATTACCATTGATGGAGATAGAGAGACTCATAACCTGCGAAGGCCTTTTCGGGGAGGCAAAGGTTCCTTTGATAAAATTTTTGAAAATGTCAAACAAACGGTGGGCATTATTCCTATTAGTATCCGGATAAATGTTGATGCCCACAACGTGGATCGAGTCATTGGATTTTTTAAGGAACTGGAAAACGAAGAGTGGTTCCATAAAAATTTTGGAGAAATGGTTACCCTTCATTTTGGGCATGTCAGGAAATATACCAATTCTTGTCGGTGTAAGGATGAAGAAAGCTTAAAACAAGGAAATTTTTGGAAAAAAGAGCTGGAACTTCAGAGGCACATTTTTAAAAGTGGATATAAATTTAATATTTATCCGGATATCTCTTCCGGCTGCGTCGCCACTTCAATAAACTCATATGTAATTGACGCAAAAGGCAACCTTTACAAATGCTTCAATGATCTTGGCGTTCCTCACAATTCGGTAGGAACTATCTTTAAACCCGTTACTTTCACCTCCCTTTATATTACCAAAATGGTGGAAAGTTTTGAAAAAGATACGGGATGTCAGAAATGCAAATATCTTCCCATTTGTATGGGGGGATGCGTGGATATCCGGGTTAGAGCTAAAAAGGGTGAATTTTCTGCCAAAGACTGCACTGGGTGGAAATATTATCTCGAAGAGACATTGCGCATGTTTCATCTATACAAAATGGAGCAGAAGGCAAGCCAAAAACAAAAATTTTGACTGGCACCTTTTTTTCCTTTCTTTACCTGGATGAAACCGGGGAAGTGATTTCTTGCCCGTCTCTTTTTTTTCTTTTTTTTACAATTAGTTTTGGATCCTGAAATATCGGCTCCCGACCCCTTCGGTATTTCCCGCACTGTCCGTAACCACCCAATGGAGTGTATGAATACCATTGTTAAATTGGGTGGTATCTACATCAAGGAATGCCTGAGCACCACTGCTGTTAGCATAACCGGGGAATGATTTTTCGATATCGGGCCTGAACACATTGTATTTGGCATTCCCAACTTTCTTGTTGTCGATGTATACATTTATGGTAGAGCCGTCTTCAGGGATTTTATTGGGCATTGGCGTCAATACCCAACCTATAATCCTGAATTGATCTCCCGAGACCATTTCACCGGGTTTGGGGTTGTCAATAGCTCCAAAAGGTCTAACCGCATTTTTGTTATCACAAATAATTGTCCTGGAGGCAAGGGTGATCTCATTCCCGGCTGAATTTTTCGCCAAGACATAAATCTCAAATTTACCATTTCCTCCATTGGGGAGGGCATTGGTAAGAAGCATATAACCCCATCCTGCTTTATAGCTGTTGGGATATTGGTGGTAAAGCTTCTCCACATCGGGTCTGGCATCTTCAACAAAAATGGCATCTCCAAGATAAATGAGGTTGTCTCCTTCATGCGGGAGAGGAGCCCTGTAGATCGTTACGGATTCCAATTCGATTTCATCCAAAACCCATCCTGTGATGGCAACGCTGCCCTGAACAACAGCTCCGTCTACAGGGGTGTCAACACATCCAAAGGGATCTTTATTTTGCCCTGGTTTATACACATTAAGCGTTACTTCTATGGTTTGCATTGGATTAGCCGCTTTCGGGGCTCTCACTGTAATTTCACCTTTGTGGGTTCCAGCGGGTAATCCAGTGGGATTTACAGAGACCATTACATTTTCAGCATTCACGCCTGAGGGCTCACTGCAGTTCAACCAATTGACATTCTTACCACTGGACCAGTTTAATGTACCACCTCCAACATTATCTACAGAAAAGCTTTGAGAGTGGGTTTTGTTGCTATTTTCCAGGGCTCCGAAATAGAGTTGGATGCGGTTAATGGACAACTCAGGCGGATCTGCAACATCTTTAGGGAGATCCCAGCCGGCAATGAAATTCAGGATGTATTCTGATTTGACGGTATCAAAAGGATTGGGTTTTAACACTTCCCGCTTGAAATCATCGTAATAAGGATATTCATAATGCTTGGCCCTGAACGGTGATGGCGTATGTGCCATTTTCCAGATACTGTCACATACTTTTTCCAGGTCCTCCTGGTATCTTTGCCATGCACTGTAACCAGCTTTGAGCCAGAAGAGTGACATGTCATAAGGGGCATAGGCAAAACCGCTGTATTTTGTGACCGTTTTTCCATCTATTACTACCTTCTTTGATCCAAAATTCACCCTGTACCATCCGTTGGCCCCATCAAAGAAGTTACTAAAGAGAGGCATTGAAAAATCCCCATTAAAGACTTTATAACATATTTGATTCGCCAGCCCCTGTAAGACCTTCTTGCGAGGAAAGGTCTGGCCTGTAATGTGCCGATTTCTATATAGGGTTTCGAACATCTGAACAAATCTCCTGGCATGACTGATGTCCCAGGAAATGCTTTCAGGAACCGGGTGATCATTTGGATCAATGACCTTCTCATTCCCGGGGTCCCGTCTATCTTCGGGGAATTCGTCTCCTATATACCCTGCATATTTGGTTTCATCTCGTTCCACTGATATCCCCGGGTCAAAGTTATATCCGAATGTTTTCTGACCCTTAAAATTCAAAAGAGAAGTTTCAACGAGGCGGCTTTCGATCAACCGGGAAGCCACACTGAAATATTCCAGGTATTTTGCTTTTGTTTCAGCATTTAGTTCGAAAAGATTCGACTTTTTGCTATGTGCAGCGAGCATCTCAATGGCTCCGGTAACAATCCACATGTCTTTATCGTAAACACCATTGCACTGCGGGTAATTATCTCCTATTTTTTTGTCCAGTTTCAATTTTAGAAATTCCAGGTGATTGTACCTGCCGGAGTAATTTTTTCCAACCTTACACCCCCATCCCCTGTGGTGGAAGACCCCGATGGACTTTTCCAGGTCATTGGTACCATTACTGTCAAATATCCAACGGTTGTAATGCTCCATGACAACCGGTGTGTATTCCTTAAACAATCGCCGCATATTGAGAGTTCGTTTCCCGGACGGCAAGGAGACAAAACAGTGAATGGCATGTGAAATTAAAAACAAGAACTGCGAGGAATGCAGGACGTCTTCGTCGACTTGATCCCCGGTTTTCCTGCCCCATATTTTGAAGGGTTTGCCAAGCGAGTTTTTAGCGTATTTTCTCTTTTTATTTTCATCATAGCCGGCAAAAAACCAGTATTCATCCATCTCCTTTAAATGATCCAACGGGAGCAAATAGAGTTCAGCCAGTTCATCAAGAAGGTCGATGTAATTATGCTGGTAAGCATAGTCAAAAGGCAAATTGGTTATATTTTGTAAATCGTAGAGAACACGAGTATAATTATTGGTTTCGCCTAATTTTGTGGTAAATATTCGGCGTTGTTGATTCCAAATATCATACACGATTTTTTTTCTTTCATTAAAACTCATTGTTCATACCTTCCCTTTTTTAAATTTCATAGTAAGGATTAAATTATAGAGGAAATAATTTAGAATTTCAACCCATCTTCCGTAATTCCCATCAAAAAAAATATTTTTTTCAAGACGACCATCAGAATTATCTATTGCGATATTTAACACTTTCGTTCAGGTGCAGAATTAAAAAATGGGGGGATACCAGATTTTTGATCTATTGACATTCTTATGAATTTCTATTAAAATCTTTTAACAGTAAGATGGTTAAAAAAGGATTTTCTAAAAGTTATTTCAATTTAAAACGAGTGGAGGTTATTTTCTTTCTTTTTGTTTTCTCCTTTGCCTCGCCGGGTATAGGAAGCGCATCAGCTAATACTGGTAAATCCGGTTTAAAAACCTCTTCAAACAATAAAAAACAGGTAATTATTTTAAAATCCGATGACTTTATTTTTTCAGAGGAATGGAAAAGATATGTCAAATATATTGAAGACAAGGATATAAAAGCATGTTTAGGGGTAGTAGGCAAAGAGCTTGATAATGAGTCATTATGTGAATGGATAAGATTGCTCTCCACAAAAAATAATTTTGAGTTCTGGAACCATGGATTAACTCATTCCTGCGGAGAAGACTACAGCGAATTTAAAAATACTTCTTATGAATATCAACTCAGTCATTTACAGGCAACCCAACAATTATTTAAAGATAAATTCGGGATTACCTTGCGTGCGTTCAATGTACCATGCATGGATTCTGATGAAAATACGACAAGAGCACTCGCTGATGTCGAGGATATCAAAATATGGTTCTTTGGTAGAAAAGGTGCGTCACAACTTTGCCTGGATAGAAATGGGAATATCGAATTTCCCTATGGATATCCGGACTATAACAAATTTGTTGAGAGATATAATAAAAACCGATTGGGACAGTACGATCATCTAGCACTGCAAGTACATCCGGGTTTTTGGAGGGATGAAACGTGTTGGGATGAGTTCTTGAAAATTATGGATTATCTTTTTCAAAAAGAAGTCGTATTTATGACCGCCTCTGAATACTATCAATCGATTACGGCAGTCATTAGGGTTACAAACAGCAGCAACAACGGGCCCGGCTCCTTAAGGGCAGCCATCGATCAAGCCAATAACCACAGCCTGGAAAATGCCGAAATTTTTTTACCTGCCGGAACTTATTAATTATCCGGGACAACGGGGGAAAACAACAACAGCGGGGGTGACCTGGATATTGCTTCCGACCTCGCCATCCTGGGTGCCGGGGCTGATTCCACTATTATCGACGGTAACCGCAGTGACCGGGTGTTACACATCCACAGCGGCAGGGTCGCCATATCCGGGGTTACTATTCGTCACGGTAGGGCAAATTCCGGCGCCGGTATCCGGGTAGATGGCGGTACGGTGACGATCAGAAATTGTTTAATAACCTGGAATACTATTGTTGAGGGAGGAAATCAAGAAGAGAATGGGGGCGCTGGAATTTACGCCCAAAATGCAAAAGTCACTATTTCCGGCTGTACGATTTCCAACAATAAAGGCAATTCCGCCGCCGGTATTAGGGGAGGGGGAATATATATACCAATCCAATATCAGCAAACGTGTCGATATCAGGAATTGTCTGATCGAAGGAAATACCGCAAATAAGAATACTCCAGGTGCAGCTTGGGGCGGAGGACTTTACCTGTTGACCAGGAACCCTGCCTATGAGGTAACCCTTTTTAATAATATTTTCAAAAACAATATTGCCGGCACAGGCGGACAGGGTGAAGGGGGAGGGTTATACCTCCGGGAGATAGGGAATGTCAACCTGGAAAGGAACTGCTTTATTGAAAATGTCGCATCTGTGAATGGAAATGGCTTTGGAGGGGCGATTTTTGCCGATGGCGGGGCTGCCTTTATCATGACCAACAACCTGCTGGTAAATAACAATGCCAGCAGTTTGGGGGACGGGATATATCTAAATGGCCGGGCAAGCCCTGGACAAAATAAAACCATCGTTTGCACCATGATCCACAACACCCTGGCAAATAATAACCGGGAAATCGGCGAAAATGGGGGTGAAGGGATCTATGTGGGTGACTATGTAACATTGGACCTAACCAACAACTTGATCATGGGACATACTAAAGGTATATACAACAACAATACCACCGGTGCCAGTACTATTGCTGCGGATACCAACCTTTTCTACAATACCAGCGACCCGGTGGTGGGGATCAATGCCCTGCGGCAGGACCCACTCCTTACTTCGGAATTCAAACCAATGGCAAATTCCCCGGTTGTGGATGCCGGGAAAACCATTGACACTGTAACCAAAGACCTAGAAGGTACCTCGCATCCCCAGGGGAATGGCTATGACATTGGGTGTTATGAATATTTACCGGACCTCATACCGTTGATTTCGCTAGACAGGACCCTGTTCAACTTTGCCAGCAGTGGTGTCCATGTCACCAGCAGCCAGTTGCTCCGGATTTCCAACAGCGGTACAGGAACGTTAAACTGGACCGTAGAACCCGGTGAATCCTGGATCCGGGTTCGTCCTTCCAGCGGCAGTGGCTCAAGGCTTGTTACAATTTCTATTGATTCTACTGGTTTAACCCCGGGGTCCTATACCGGTACCATATCTGTCAGCGATGCCGGTGCCCTCAATTCAACCCAAATTGTAAATGTAAATTTGACTGTTTACAAACCCGGTTTAACCGGTTCTCCCTTTGGTTGTTTTGATTCACCGGAAGACGGAACCACAGGTGTTACCGGTGCGATTCCTGTAACCGGATGGGCCCTGGACGACATCCAGGTGGAGAAGGTTGAGATTTACCGTGAACAAGTAGGGACACCTGTTTTTGTCGATAATGCGATATTTGTAGAAGGTGCCCGGCTGGATGTGGAGCAAGCTTACCCTAACTATCCGTTTAATTACAAAGCCGGCTGGGGCTATATGATATTGACTTACTTTTTACCCAACCGGGGCAGCGGAACCTTTACTTTTTATGCAGTGGCCGCAGACAACGAGGGTAATCGTTTCACCCTGGGAAGCAAAACCATTACCTGTGACAATGCCAATGCAGTGAAGCCCTTCGGTGCCATTGATACACCGACTCAGGGTGGCAGTACCTCTGGTAAACGATTCGCAAACTGGGGGTGGGTATTAACACCACAACCCAACCGTATTCCCCTAGACGGTTCAACCATTAATGTGTGGGTCAATGGCGTAAATCTAGGTCATCCCACTTATAACATTTACAGGGCTGATATTGCCAATTTATTCCCTGGTTATTTCAACAGTGATGGAGCAGTGGGATATTTTTATTTAGATACTACCGTGTATAAGAATGGCATACATACAATTTCTTGGACTGCGGAAGATTCTGCCGGAAACAAAGACGGGATCGGCAGCCGATATTTTTTGATCCAGAATATCGGGGGCCTGTACAATCCACTTAATACCAAAAATACCGTAAATTGCAAGCATAAAAAATTAACTATAAGAAGTGAAGATTTGAACGCTTTACCTGTGGATCATCATACTCCTTTATTGAGCAAGAAAGGGTACCGGGAGAATATTAAACCACATAGGATATATCCTGGTGATAAGGGTATAACTTATATAAAGATCAGGGAACTTGAGCGTGTTGAAATCCGGTTTTCATGTGAAAGTTCGGAAGTTTTCGGGTATTTGCTGGTAGGAAATCAACTCAGACCTCTACCTGTTGGCTCAACTCTTAATGCCCAAACAGGAACATTCTGTTGGCAGCCCGGGCTCGGGTTTGTGGGGGTGTACCGGTTGAATTTTATTGTAAAGGGGCAGAATGGTGAAATGAGGCGGATAGATATAATCGTCGAGATTAAATAAAATTAAAAAATTGGCCTGTCACTTCCTCATAGAAGAGATTAGATTAGGGGGTCGAGTCTTGGCAGGCTGTCCGAGAACTAAATACAGCCATAGGGGTTTGATTTATAAAACCTTGGAATGAAATGTCGATTGAAGGGCTTGATTTTTTTTTGTGATAAAATATCCGCAGATTTATATAACCATATAAGGAGAATAAAAATGCATACGAAAATAAAAAAAGATAAACGTCGCTGGTTAATGGTTTTGTTAATGGGATGTGTACTGATGGCAGGCACCTCCGGATACGGACAGTATGCCGAGGATGATGAGGAAGAAAGTCCCGGAGTTATACTGTACAAACATGCCGGATTTAAAGGATCACGAATATTTGTGAAAGCGGGACGTAACATCCAAGACCTTAAAAAGATAGGGTGGAACGATAAAATATCCTCCATTGAACTGGTGGACAATGCCCGTATCCGCATATATGAACACAAGAACTACCAGGGCGCATCAATTACCATAAAAGATGATATTATCGACCTGACAGAGTTTTCCGAAGAGATCCAGGAGACCTGGAACGATAAAATATCCTCCATCAAAGTGCTTCATGGGCCGGGATATCATAGGGGTGTTTACTATGATGATGAGGAGGTTTATTGCATTTTCTATAAACACGCCAATCGCCGCGGCAGCTCATTTGAGGGCGAACCGGGGCACCACCGGTCGATTAAAAGACGGTGGAACGATAAAATCAGTTCCCTCTGGATTCGGCGGGGGTACCAGGTCACCCTGTATGAGCATGACAAATTTAAAGGGAAACGGCTGGTGCTAATAGGCAAAGGCAGAAAAGGATCGGTTTATAACCTTGACAGCTACGGCTTTAACGATATTGTTTCATCCTACAAACTGGTACGCATAGGGCGTTAGCGTTATTGTCTCCTTTTTTCAACCTCCTAAAAGTCACTCCCACCATGCTTTTTTCACTTTATAGTTGAATTGAGTCTTTTTTGTGGTCAAAAATTTTGTCTCCTACCATATAAACTAAATAAAAAATCAAAAGGAGAATTGCTGAAAAAGAGGCATTAAACTTGCAATTTACTGGTATTTATGTTAATTAGTATTCTTTTTTAGCGGGATTTTTGCCCGTAATAGATGACGATGATAACCACAACCGGGAAAACAGTGGTTAAGAAACCAGGGGCGGAAGCCTGCCTGAATGATAATAACGCAAGCAGCGAGGAGACGTTGATATGAAGCCTGATAACGATGATGTAAAGGATGCAAAAGGTGCAAAACAGTATTTTGACCGTGTCCCTAAACAATGGGACGCTTTCTACTCCCACGAGAACCGGCTGATGTACCTGGTAAATAAGCTTCTCCGTAAAGGGCTTTACCAGCGATATCAATTAACTTTCCAACATACCGGTGACCTTACCGGGGCCATAGTACTGGATATTGGCTGCGGCACAGGCCGGTACAGTATCGAATGCGCGAAAAGAGGTGCTAAACGTGTTGTAGGTATAGACTTCGCACTGCATATGATTGAATTCTCAAAAAATATCGCCGCCCAAATGGGGGTCAGCGATACCTGTGAATTCATCTACGGCGATTTTTTGACCCATCCCTTCAATGAATCCTTTGATGTTGTCCTGGCATTGGGTTTTTTTGACTACATAAAAGAGGCAGAGCTGGTGTTAAAAAAAATCGCCCAACTAAACCCCCGTAAATTCGCAGCATCCTTTCCTAAATTTACCCCTGTCTGGGGATTTCAACGTACCATCCGCTATAATTGGATTAAAAAATGCCCGATTTACAACTATACCCATAAACAATTAACGCATTTATTCAGCGAAGCCCCCTTTAAAGAATTCAAAATTATCCCCTGTGGGAAAGGTTTCTTTGGCGTGGCCGGCCAGGATGTATAAGAAGAAGTTGAGAAGAGAAGAAAAGAATGAAAATTACAAATTACAAACCCTTCTTTGGAAACGGAATACAGATGATCCCAATGGGGTAATATGTTGAGAAGCGTGGTACAGTGACTGACCATGTATAAAAAATTTTGCGGGGGTCCAGGGG
>JABAOF010026752.1_pt1 | contig 12723 bp, 7 predicted proteins | sample 7062171 | NCBI WGS metagenome assembly JABAOF01 (sample SAMN14538628, study PRJNA623070) | marine sediment metagenome | biome: marine biome [ENVO:00000428]; feature: marine pelagic biome [ENVO:01000023]; material: deep marine sediment [ENVO:00002113] | place: India: Gulf of Khambhat ...
GATCGCCCCGCCAAACCCCTCCCGGACCAGCTTGGGCAACAACCCGCAATGGTCGAGATGGGCATGGGTTAAGAGGACAGCATCGATTGTTTTGGGAGGGATGGGAAAGGGGTCCCAGTTTCTTGCTCGCAGCTGCCTTTCCTGATAAAGTCCGCAATCTACCAAAAGCTTGCACCCGTTCGCTTCAAGAAGATATCGTGAGCCGGTAACGTTCTGAGCTGCGCCGAGGAAGGTCAACTGCATGCATACGCGGTTCTCCCTGTGTGACCGGACAGCTGGGTACGAATCTTGTGTCCTTCTCAGGCCGGCGTCAAGCGGCGAAAAAGATCGGGCTCAGCCTGCCGAGCCCTTGATGAACTGCCCTAGGACCGATGCCTCTGTCAGGGCATCGCTGATCCAGGCCTGGAAGCCACGAATGGTGGGAAGAATGGGCTGGAGAGAATCTTTTCAGTGTGAGGAGGCTTCGAAATGACCCGTGGCTCGACCGCTGCGGCACGCGCCGGCCGCATTCTCGCGTCCGGGCTCTGCTTGAGTTTGGCCGGTCTCGCGAAGGCTGACAACGATGTCCCGCTATGGAACCTCGCGTGGGTTACAGACACACAGACGCCCGAATGTGAGTGGATCACGACGCTGACCCGCAAGGTGCAGGCCAACAATCCGGCGATGGTCATCCACACCGGCGACACACGATTCGAGTGGGCCAATCGAGGCGCCTGGAAGGACGTGATGGCCGCCCTTCGCATCGAGACGCCGCCGATTGAGTTCCATCTGGCCCCGGGCAACCACGACCTGACCCACGGAGTGCTGAAGCCGCATTTGCGTCGCGCCGCCACCGAAGGCATCTATCGTCTGGATACCGGTAGGAAGGCCCCAGGCAAGGGTCACTACCACGGCCGCGTCACAGAGGATGCTTCCGGCCCCCGGTGGCCCGTCTGGAACCCGGAGGTGGCGCGCCACCCCGCCTGGCAGGCTGCTGCCAACAAGAGACCCAAGCATCACCAGCATCCCGAGATCCCCTACCGATACGTGTTCAAACGCGGCGGCATTCGTTTTATCGTGTGCGACTGCTACTACACCCAGGAGCAGCGGGACTGGATCCGAAGGCTGATCGTGCAGCCCGATGACAGCTCGGTGTCCGTCATTCTGCATCACAAACACGAGGTGGATGACCTGGCCAAGTACGTGGAAGGCCTGGAGGGCCGGCACAATGTCAAGCTCGTGCTCTCGGGCGATCACCATCGATATTGCTACGAAGAACGCCATGGGGTCACGTTCATCACGGCAGCCGGCATGGCCAACGGCCATTGGCAAGACAGCGACGCGATGACGCTGTGGGTCTATAGGGATCACCTGCGCCTGGACCGGTACGTGATCCCCAAGGGCCTGCCCATGACGCCAATCGAGGGGCCGAGCACCATCTGGACCTGCAAAGGTACTTTCTCCCAGTACTGCCGCCCTGCGGCTGCAGGACTTACGTCCCGCCGCGCCGGTGCCGCTAACACGCCGTCGACATCGCCGGCTGCAGCGAACGTCAAACCGGCGACTGCCGCTCGGACGCTGAGCCCCAACCTGCTCTACAACGGTGATTTCGACAATCACATCTGGTACGAGCGGTTTCGGGGTTGGTCGCCCAGCGGATGGTATCAATGGTTTACTCGCGGTGGACACGCTCCCGAACACGCAGTTGGCAAACGACTCCCACATTCCGGCAAGGAATATGTACGCATACACATGCTATTCAGGGCATGGCGTGGGGGCGTCCTGCAGAACGTGAGAGGCGTGCACCCGTGCCACATGTATCGGTTGACCGCCTATGGTTTCTTTCAACCTGAGGGCGCGTCCAAGCCCAACGCACGAGTCGGCATTGATCCCTGCGGGAGTCTGGCCGACCAGTTCGCCGTCGATGTCACCAGACACCCCGCCCCGAAGTATGACGAAGGCGTCGGCGACGACCCGAAGACGCCCGGGATGGACGGGCCCGACATCCCGGAAACCACTGTGTGGTCGGACTGCAAAGAGCATTACCGGTGGGGAAGATTCGAAGTGACAGCGGAGGCCAGGTCCGACGCGATAACCGCGATTCTCTATTGTGCACCCGAACAGCGTCCGCAGGAAAAGCCCATATACGAGATGAACTGGGACACGGTCGCTTTGCACGAGGTGCCCTGGCCGAGGAAGCGCCTGGTTGCCACCGGGGGCGTGCTCGCGGCAGACGATCGACTTGAAGGCTTGATCGTGACCGTGCAAGAGAGACTCAACACCGCTCAGGTGACATGGGGAACGAAGATACCCACCGGTGCCTCCCAGGTGCTCTATCGCTTCCTGGATTCAAATGCCGTCGAGCGGCGGCCAACTGGGACACGAGATCGACCCGCCGAGGTACGAGCGGACGGCTTCCCCTTTGAGACGCCGGTTGCCTATGAGCGATCCGCCAAGCGCCACTGGATCGAGATCGAGAACCTCGCCATACCTGAATCTGCTGCAGAGCTGCAGGTGGTGGCCTTGTCACGAGCGCTGGTGGACGGCCAATGCAAGACGCTGTGTTCGCCTCCCCGAAAGGCGGCGTTGGCGAAACGTTGAGCGGCGGCCTGATGCCGGGGCGCGTTTATCGTCAGGGTCCTGACAATCTGGTGTATTCTCGGGAGGACCATTTCATGATGCGACGAGCTTGTGGGGGGGCACTGGACGGATCTCGTTCGCGGCCGCGGGGGCCTTGACTTGTTGCTTGCTCTTACTGTGATCAGTGTCGCCGGCTTGTCGTGCGCCCGGCCCGAGGTAAGCTCAGCGCGGGTCCCGCGAGGTCGAGCCATTGCGCCTCCGACGGCTGGTGAGCAGCGGGCACCCGACGGCTCGGTGGCAGTCAAGAGGCCTTACTCGGCCAAGGTGGCCGGGACTTCATTTGGCCGGCGAGGCACCGTGGCATTGTGGCTAAGACCGGCCAGAACCTTGCGTGAGGAAAGCTTGGAGCTGCCGTTGCTTGCCGGCGAGGCTCTGAGTACCCGGATCTGGTGCCGTGGCAATGCTGTTCACATCCTGAGCCACGTGGGCCCGGCAATGACCGGGGACAACGAGGCTGGCAAGCCGTCGCCCTACCGATACCAGTCGCTGCTGACGCATCTGAAACGCGGGCGGTGGTACCACGCCGCCTGGAGCTGGGACGCCAGCGACGCGAGCCGAAACGGCTTCTTCCTGGACGGCATCTGTCAGGGCGGGGCCGGTACCTACGCATACCCGGGTCAGCTCGTTCCGGCCAAGGGGGACCTCAACGTAAGGGTCGGGGCTGAGGGCCTGACTGTCAGCGCGCTGCAACTCTTTGACGAGCCTTTGGACCAGCCTCAGCTCCAGGCGATCTGCCGAGCCGCCGGGCACGAAGCCTACACGAGCGAGGGGGTGCGATTCAGAGGCGAGAAGCTCGTGCCGACGGACGTCGATTGGGCTCATCCGATCTACGACACGTCATTCGACGGTCCGTCCGTGTTGAAAGATTGGCACCTGGAAGGCGGTCTGCGGATGAGCGTGGCAGGCGGGAACCTGTTGCTGGAGAACGGCCCGGACGCAGAGCAACCACAAACTCGCGGCAGGCATCTGGTCTGCTGGCTGAGGCGGGAGGTGCCCGCCGATTTTCTGCTTGAGTTCACCGTCTGCCCGCAGGAGCGAAGGCGCGGGCCGGCCATCGTGTTCTTCAATGCTCGCGGGCTCAACGGGGAGAACATCTTCAAACCGCCCATCAGGGCTCGGGACGGTACCTTCCGCCAGTATCACAGCGGCGACATCGACAGTTATCACGTCTCGTACTGGTCGGGCGGCCGAGCCACTGCCAACCTGCGAAAGAACAAGGGCTTCCACTTGGCTGCCGTTGGCAAGGACTTGGTTTACACGGCGCCAGCTGGCGCGTTTCAGACCGTCCGGCTGTACAAGCACGGCGGCAAGATCAGGCTCATGGTGGACGACATCTTATCGCTGTCGCATGACGACGACGGCAAGACCTACGGCCCGGTCCATACCCATTCGGGCTGGATCGGCCTGAGGCAAATGAGGCACACGCAGCTTTGCAGATACGGACACGTGCGCATCTATCCTCTCAAACACTGACTCGGACCCGGTGTTCGCTTACCGACAGGAAATCCACGCATGGTCTCGAAACACATCAACCGGGTTGGTCGCAGTGGCGCCGGAGCGCGAGACATGGATGGCCCGTCTTCGGCGCGCCTGATCGTCCGCCTGTAGACCTATTGATCTTGTTCTTATCAGTTGGCTCGACACAGTGCGCTTCTGACCGCGGTCTTCCCCAGGCCGGATGTCCACGCTCCCTGGGGCCGGCCGGCAGATGCGTCACGTCGTTTTGCTCGCCCCATCGCGCAGGTCTCGTCCAACCGAAGTTGCGAGAGGGTCAACGTGATCCGCGCGGGAACACCGTCTTGAAATCTTCCTTCATCCTTATGACCGTCCAGCCCCGCTGTTTTGCGAGGCGCAGGCCCTTCCCGGCGCCCCGTTCAAAGCTTGAGCGGATGTTCTCGGGAGGGCACCTGCCCTTGAACGGCAGATTCCGTCCATGTCGGCTCTCTGAGTCGCTGAACGGACATTCCCATTTGCCTGACCGTAAGCTCTCGTGCTACATCGAGAAGCGTCTTGACAGCAAGCCAAGATCGGCCGTGTGATCGTGAGTCGCGCCCGTTTGGCCCGTGCATCATGTCAATCTGGCTCCATCCGCGTGTTGAAAAAAAAAGGTTGTTCTGCCCGTTCTCGCGCAGCGGCAACCTTTTCCCCACGCCAGCCTTGGAGTTTCTGATCCAGCCGTAACCATCGTTCAGCCCTTGCTGGCGTCGGCAGCAGGCCGAACCACCCGATCTGCTCAAGGATCGCAGCGAGCAACTCACGCAGCACGGCAACTTAGGCGTTCTGGAACGGGACACACTTGGCCTGCCGGATCACCTTCGCACCGACTCTGGTCGGCTTCTGCCGCATTGGGGTCAACGGCCAGCGCCGAACACTTCAATAACGCCAGCGGACGCAGGAAGCTGATTGGACGGTCGATTCACTTGCATGGGCCCGGGACTTGCTTCGAGACGCACGGAGACAGGGCGGCGTTTGCCAACTAAAGCGCTTCGGGCTTATATTGTGCGGCGAAGTGCGGACATCGTGGCATGCTGTCAGGCTGCTGTAAACGATCTCCGAATGCCGGGTGCGTCATGATCCTCGCCTGCTCTGCATTTGGCACCTCTTGGGGCATTTTGGCTGTCGTGGTAACGCTTTGTGCGGCAGGTTCGGCCCTCGCAGTGGATGCACCCGGACAGCCGCGCAATCTGCGCTGTGAGTATAGGACAAACCCACTCGGGCTTGACGCGCGGGCGCCGCGGCTCTCGTGGGAGGTCAACGACTCGCGACGCGGTGCTGTGCAGGGGAGCTATCAGGTCCTCGTGGCGACCGACCCGGAGGGACTCGACCGTGATCGCGGCGCCACGTGGGACAGTGGGAAGGTCAGCTCCGGCCAGTCCGTGCACGTTGTCTATCAGGGCAAGCCATTGCAGTCGGGCCGGCGCTATTACTGGAAGGTACGCACATGGGATGCAACCGGGAAAGCCTCGCCGTACTCAGGCCCAGCGTGGTGGGAGATGGGCATGCTCAACGAAAGCGACTGGGCGGCACGCTGGATCACGGCGCCGGGCAGGCCGGCTGACGCTGTGCCAGAGATGCTGGGCCGGTGGATTTGGCACCCGACGGAGCAGGCAGACGGTGCTACGGTCTTTTTTCGAGCGTCGTTCAACGTTCACCCCGGGGCCAAGGTCGCCAGCGCGCTGATCCGAATCACCGCCGACGATACCTACGTTCTCTACGTCAATGGCCGCAAACTCGGCGAGGGTTCGACTTGGCAGATTGNNTGACGCGGCTTCGGCGATTCGGCCGGGCATCAACGTGCTCGCGGTCCAGGCCACCAATCTGACCGGTCGGTGCGGCTTGCTTGTCAGCATGCGAGTGCGCTCTACCGACGGCCGCCGCGTGGAGCTACATTCCGGCCCCGATTGGCGGGTCTCGGCAAAGGCCAAGGGAAGCTGGATGGAGCCGGAGCATAACGACACGGCCTGGGAAATGGCCGCTGTCCTCGGCAAGTACGGCGACAAGCCATGGGGCAAGCCGAAGCCAGAGAAGAAACCGTTCCGTTCGCTCTGCATGCGCAAGGAGGTCGTACTGAAAGGCGAGGTGGCACGCGCCCGCGCGTACGTCAGCGGTCTGGGATGCTACCGGCTATCGATCAATGGGCAGCGTGTGAGCCAGGACGTGTTCACGCCGGGTTGGACACACTATGACAAGCGCGTCCAGTACCAGACCTACGACTTGACTCGGCTGCTGCGTGAAGGAACCAACGCAATCGGCGCCGTACTCGGCAACGGTTGGTGGTCCGGACAGCTTGGTGGGAGTTGGTCGGGGCCGGTGGGTTGGGATCGGCCCGACTCTCGCGACCAGGGTACATTGCGTCTCATCATGCAGCTCAACGTCGAGTACGCCGACGGGACGCGAGAGCGCGTCGCCACCGATGACACGTGGAAGACACATCCCTCACCGATCACGCGAGACAGCTTCTACCACGGGGAAACGTACGACGCCCGGCTGGAGATGCCCGGTTGGGACCGCCCGGGCTTCGACGACCACGAGTGGCCGCCCGCCTTCGTCCTGACCGACGCGCCGCTGGGACAGCTCGTGGCGCAGCGAAGCGAGACCATTCGCATCACGCAGGAGCTGGAGGCGCTCAGCGTCACGAACCCGGACCCGGGGATCTACGTTTTCGACTTTGGGCAGAACATGGCAGGCTGGGCCCGCCTAAAGGTCCGCGGACTGCGCGGCACGAAAGTCACACTCCGGTTCGCCGAGGTCCTCAAGGACGACGGCCACATCTACCGCGACAACTATCGATCGGCACAGGCCACCGACGAATACATCCTCAAGGGCGAGGGCGAGGAGGTCTGGGAGCCACTGTTTACCTACCGCGGCTTGCGCTACACCGAGCTCTGCGGTTATCCCGGCGAGCCGCCGAAAGACGCACTGAGGGCCTGCGTGGTACATTCGGCCGTGCCCTCTGCGGGCAGGTTCAGCTGCTCGAACGAACTGCTGAACCGCCTGCACCGAAACATCACGTGGGGCCAGAGATCCAACATGCACAGCGTGCCGACGGATTGCCCCCAACGTGACGAGCGTCTGGGATGGCTGGGCGACGCGCAGCTGTTCGCGCCGACTTCCTGCTGGAACATGGACATGGCAAGCTTCTACTCGAAGTGGATGCGCGACATTGCTGACTCGCAAGGGGCCGACGGCCATGTGACGAACGTAGCGCCGGTCGCCGTGGCCACGGAACCTGCTTCGCCGGGCTGGGGTGACGCAGTCGTCGTAATACCCTGGACGGTTTACCAGTTCTACGGGGACACGCGCATCATTGAAAAGAATTACGACGCCATGCGAGCCTGGGTGGAGTACATGCGTCGGCACAGCTCTGATCACCTGTACGAGAGGGAAGGATACGGGGACTGGATCGCGGTTGTGGCGTCGCCAAAAAAGCCGATGGCCGCCGCCTATTACTTCTATTCCACGAAACTGCTATCGAGGATGGCCGCTGTCATCGGGCGAAACGATGACGCGGCCAGATACGCAGGACTTGCCGACCACATCGCCGAGGCGTTTAACTCAAAGTACTTCGACACCGATGCGAATAACTATCTGAGCGGAACGCAGACAGCGAACATCTTGCCGCTCTATTTCGGCATCACACCCGAGGTTCGTCAGAAGGCGGTCGCCGAGAACATCGTTCGCGACATCCGGCGCCGCGCCGATCATCTCTCAACAGGCATTCACGGCACCGCCTACCTCATGCCCCTCCTAGCGGACCGAGGTTACCAGGAGCTCGCTTATCGCCTCGCCACGCAAACCACGTATCCCTCCTGGGGCTACATGATCGAGCATGACGCCACGACCGTCTGGGAGCTGTGGGACAGCGACAAGAAGGGCCCGGAGATGAACTCCAGGAACCATTTCACCCTCGGCTCCGTCGGGCGTTGGCTGTTCGAAACCGTTGCGGGCATCAACATTGATCCGAGTCAGCCCGGGTTCAAGAGGGCCATCATTCGTCCGCGGCCCGCCGGCGATCTGATTTGGGCTCGTGCGGAGTATCCGTCGATGTACGGTCTGATTCGCAGCGAGTGGCGACGAGACGACGGGCGCCTTGCACTTGAGGTCCTGATACCGGCCAACACATCGGCTCTGGTCTTTCTGCCAACGCGGGGAGAGCGAAAGATCAGCGTCACTGAGCAGGGCACACCGGTCCTGACGAACGGCCAGTCTGATCAGCGCATGCCCGGAGTCAACTTCCTCAGACACGAACGGGACAGCGCAGTGTTCGAGGTCGGCTCCGGCCGATACGAATTCGGGCTCAACACGGGAAGTTAGCATGCTGAGCACCAAGACGGTTTCCCTCCTGACGGCTCTCGTCTTGACTTCCCCAGCGAGCAGACCTGTGAGCTTCGAGCCGCCAACATCCGATGAGAGGCTTCGGGCAATCGGGTCCACCGAGGGGCTTACGGAATTGCTCCGACGGGCCTTTGATCCTCATGATGGTTTTGAGCCCATACCTGTGCCGAAGGCAGGCGACTGGCTGGCTGTGCATTCAGAGCCCGGACAAACATTTGACGAGTTTGCCAGCTCGAAGCCACAGCGCCCCGTCGACGGCCGCGCCCGGATCTACCTGCAGCCACTTGGGGAGTTTCCAAAGAACCGCAGCCCGTCACTCGAAAAGTTGAAGGCCTACGCAGGCGCCTATTTCGGTCTCCAAGTGCAGCTCCTACCTCCGCTCGCGCTGACCGGTCACAGCCTTACGACACGCATCAACCCCTTCACGAGGAACCGCCAAGTCCTCACCGGAGACGTATTGGCTCTGCTGACGAGGCGGCTTCCTGCCGACGGCTTCTGCATTCTGGCTATCACAATGGAGGACCTTTATCCCGATCCGTCGTGGAACTTCGTGTTCGGCCAGGCCTCGCTTCGGGGGCGAGTCGGGGTCTACAGCTTTGCCCGGTACGATCCGGCATTCTATGGACAAGAACGTGGCAAGGGTTATCAAGAGCTTTTACTGCGCCGGAGCTGTAGGGTCCTCTCTCACGAAATGGGCCACATGTTCGGTCTAAAACATTGCGTATTCTTCCGGTGCGTCCTGAATGGGTCGAACCACTTGGCCGAAAGCGATTCGCGTCCATTGCGTCTCTGCCCTGTCTGCCTGCGCAAGCTGCACCACGTGATCGGTTTCGACGTCGCAGAACGTTATCGCGCGCTCTTGGACTCTTACAGAAAGCTCGGCTTCGACGCTGAAGCCCGGTGGACGGAATCGCGCCTTCACAGGATCACGCAAGGGCAGAGCAGTCAAGCGCCGACGGAGAAAGAAGGCTCCCAATGAGGCGTGCTATTCTCTCCGATTGTACACCGCACACCATGGGCTAATTGGACACGGTTGCGACCATACGACCGCTGACCTGCAGTGACGCGGAAAGGCCCGATGCGATGTTGCCAACGATCTGGTTCGGCCGGCCTCTTAGCCGACGTGCGCAGACTGGACTGGCCCTGTTAGTTCTACCGGTCGCCTTGCAAACGCCGGCTGCTGCACAAACCAAGACCGGCTGGGTCCCGATCAGCAACTTTGAGGGCGTAGCCCGGCCGTGGACTGCTGAGTCAGGGCCCAGTAGGCATGTGGCTGTGACCGACGAGTACGCGCAGTCGGGCCGCAGAAGCCTGGCTGTCACAATGACGTACGCTAATCAGGGCCGAAGCGTCCGTCAGACGTGGGCAGCAGACGTGGGGGACCTGCTGTGGTCTGCCGACAGCCGCATCCGCTTTTGGGTCAAAGGTAGCGAACTTGCTCAAGTACCTCACGGCGGCGTGATCGTGGTTGAGGCCGGCGGCGGTAAGGATGGCGGCGATTCGTACTGGTTTGTCGCCGTACCCGGCAAGATCTACACTGATCGCGAATGGCACGAATACACTTGTCCTCCAATTAGCACCGCGACAGACCCTGGCTGGCGCCCCGACGCCGACGGAAAGCTGGACCCGGCGCGGATCGCGCGCCTTCTGTTCGTCGCGCAACAGGAGGCCCCGCCTGAGCTGAACGTGCCGTTCACCTTCTACGTTGACGACGTGGCGGCGAGCAACGTCCACAGACAGGAGGTTCGATACGTGGCAGCGACGGCAGAAGGAAAGCCGGCCAACGTCAGGCCAATCCAGCGCGGTTTCAAGGCTCGCAAGCGCGAGCATCCACCAACTGTGACCTTCGAGAATGTGAGCGGGTGGCGAGTGGGCCAATGGGGCGGCACGCAGGCGACGATGATGCGGTCGGAGCAGGAGCCCTGCTACGAAGACCTGCGGTACCAGGCCAAACTGGTTTATGCGTCCCAAAGCGGCTCGGGACGCTTCGAAGCATTGCCGCCGAAGCCCATCTCCGTCAAAGGGCGCTTTAACGCTGCCTGCGCGTGGGTTTACGGGAACAACTGGGCGTGGATCCCAGATCCCGCGACGCCCCCGGTGCACATCTGGGTGCGAATCGTTGATGCTGCAGATCAAAGGCACAGGATCGGCCTGGGCGTCGTCAACTTCAAGTTCTACGGATTCCTGCACAAGCGCCTGCGAGACGATCCGCGCGGGGACCCCGGCCACCTCTACTGGGGCGGCCCAGCCGACGGTAAGGTCCATTTCCCGGCGAAGTTCGAGGCCCTGGAGGTCCACGGCGGCACCAACGCGGAGCCGCGGATCATCTACGTTGAGTCCGTCGCCTTCTACCAGGACCAGATGGAGCTTCCCCACTTCCGTCCGGAGCTAATCAAGAACCTGCCCTTCCCGACCAGGCCTGAGACAATCCTGCCAACGGTGGTCCAGCCTACCACCGTGGACCTCACCCGGGACGGTAGCGCGTACGTTTTCACCATCGAGGGCGATGAGCGCGTCGTCTATCGGTACCTTCCCCAGACCGGGACGCTGTCCGATTTGACTGTGCAGGTCGCCGGCCGAGCGCCGTTCACACCGTGCGCCGGCGGCGGACCCGTCTTTCTGCTCGCCGGATCCGAGCGAGAGCCCCCGTCAAAGGACCTCTCTCGCCAGCTCCTTAACGTCACAGCTAATGAGGACGGACTGAGCACGCAGTGGCGCTTCCGCCTGGCCGGCGACGCAGCGGAGTTCACCCTCTCCATGCGAGCCAGGAGTAAATCGCTGATTGTGGACTGGGCGTCGGACGACCCCAAAGCCACGGCCCTTCGCCTGGGACGGGCGGAAGGCCTGAGCAGTCCGAAGCTCATCCGCGTGCCGTACCTGACCATTGATAGGCAGGGGCCCGCCGTCCTGCTCAACGACGATACGTTCTTCATCACGCTCCTGGATTGGTACAACACCGAGTGCTCCAGCTTCTACACGACAACCTCGAAAGAGGACGACTCGGCGATCGTGAACGGGGGCGCTTCCTACCATCCGCTCACGGACGGGACGCGTAACTGTCTCGGCGAGCGTCAGTTCATTAACGTCTCCTCTCGTTTTGAAGAGGTGCTGCCCAACATTCCGAATCTGCCTTCCACCCAGGCAGAGGTAACCCGCACGCATCTTTACTCTCATCTGGGCGGCACGGCTGTCGAGCGCTTTGACACTTGGCTACGCATGTGGCGTCGATTCCACCGACACGGGATTGACAAGGTCATCGTCACCCACCATGAGGATGCGTGGACGGATGGCGCGGACGTCGGCCAGGGCCCGCAAGAGTACACCATGTGCATTGAGGCCGCGCCGGAGGTGGGCGACGAGAAGTTGATCGCCTACTGCCAAGCCTTGCGAAAGATGGGCTACTACATCGGCCTCTATGAGAACTTCACCGACTACAACCCGCTGGGCAAATCCTGGTACGAGCCCAACGCCGCTCGAAACCCTTACGGTGAGCTCATGCGCGTCTGGCCGCCGACCTATGCCATCCGACCCCTGAAGGCGGTGGAAATGGCGCTTGACTATCCGCGTCGGGTGGCGAAGAAGTTCGGCTGCAACACAGCCTACCGCGACTGTCACACAGCCTACCCGCCGTGGGGACAGGTGGACTACCAGGCCGGNNCAGGGCCTGGGGCGCGCTCCTGCTGGACGGGCACAGGGCTTATGGCGGGCCCATCTTCAGCGAGGGCACTCACCACTGGTTCTTCGCCGGTCTCGTGGACGGCAATTACGGGCAGATGGGGATCCCGGAGGCAGCGGACTACCCGCTGCTGCTCGACTTCGACCTGCTGAAACTCCATCCTCTCGAAGCCGACATCTCTATGACGCCCCACTGGAGCTGGGGCAAGGGGATCTACCACTGCCAGGCCACAACCATCGCGTACGGCCACATCGGCTTTCAACCCGCCGGTGAATTGGCGACGGCCGGGCGGTACTACTATCTCATCCAGCAACTGCAGTCGCGTTATGTCATGGTACCGGCGGCTGAGATCCTCTATCACCGCGACGGCAAGTTTGCACCCATCTCCGAAGCATTAAAGACGGACGCGCACAAGGCGAACCAAGTGCTCGTGCGCTATCAGAACGGTCTGCATGTGGCTGTGAACTGTAACCCACAGCAGCGATGGGAGGTCAAGCTGGCCGGCACAACGTACGACCTATCAGCTTACGGGTGGGCGGCTGTGCAGAGCGGGGAGTTCGAGGAGTACTGCACCGAACTGGATGGGACAAGGG
>JABAOF010001131.1_pt7 | contig 12722 bp, 16 predicted proteins | sample 7062171 | NCBI WGS metagenome assembly JABAOF01 (sample SAMN14538628, study PRJNA623070) | marine sediment metagenome | biome: marine biome [ENVO:00000428]; feature: marine pelagic biome [ENVO:01000023]; material: deep marine sediment [ENVO:00002113] | place: India: Gulf of Khambhat ...
AATGGGGTGAGGATCAGCGAGGCGAGCCCCAGGCGATAGGTCGCGATTACCAGGGGCGGCGCTTCACAGAGCTTGATGAATATCGCAGCCGTTGAAACGCAAAATATCCCCAAGAGAAGGCCGAAAAGGATTTTCACTTTCGAGACATCCACCTCTGACCCCTGCGGCGGAAAGATGGGTCTCCTTCCGCGGTCGGTGGACAAACAAATTAGACGCGGTGCACCAGAAAAAAGCCTGTAACAATCGCTGCCCCGCCCAACAACTGCGGCGGGGTTAAACGCTCTCCCAATACCAGGTAGGCTGCAACCACGGCCATTAGGGGTTCACCGCAACCGAGCATCATGGTGCGGGCGCTACCGATTTTCTCGATGGCGGCGAGAAAGAGGAAAACCGGAGGAATCGTAGAAACACCGATGAGGAGAAGCACAAACAGCATGCCCTCTCGACCCGCCGGTCCAGAGAAGAGAGAAAGGGGGTTGTGGAAAAAGGAGAAAAACACCCCCGCCGCCGTGATGACATAGAGGTTCACTGTTCGCGGCGGCGTCGTTCTCATGATACCCTGGCCGATGATCGAATACAGTGCACTCACAAGGACAGCGAAGAGGGCAAAGAGGATCCCTCTCCATTTGACGGGACCAACTTGGAAGCCGATGATCAAACACGCGCCGGTAAAGGTGACAATGAGGGCCAAGAGCTTTCGGGGGGTTAAGGGTTCCTGAAAGAAAAATCGAGCAAGTAGCGTCGTTGTGGAGGGCATGAGGGAGAGGATCAAGGCGGCCAGGGATGCCGATATGAGTTTTAGTGCAGAAAAGTAAGCCAGAGACATCGCGGCATACCCGAGAACACCCATGGCCAAAACAATGGGGAGATGGTTGAGCCTGCATATGAGCGTTCTTCTGGCAAAGACGAGGGAGATAGTCCAAAGGGAAAGTGCCGATAGGCCAAAGCGGTAGCTTAGGAGTTCAGTTGCTCCGATGCCGTGCTGATAGGTCAGCTTAGCGAAAACTCCCATCCACCCGTAGGTAAACGCTGCCAGTATGGCTTGTGTCATGCCTGTAATCTTTTTGCGCTCGCTCAAGATTGGGCTGTTCATTTCTCTAAGACTTCGACCACCTCAATGCGAGTGAAAAGCCACTTTTTTTCGATCTTCCTGAGGACACAGGCGAGTTCCTGGATCTCCTGGACATACTCTCCGTCTTTCAAATTCCCTTTGAGTCTCGCCGTCAACATGACCTCCGCCATGTCCGCCTCCGGGAACTCGACACTCAGATCGTGGAAACGTAAAGACACTTCTGAAAAAAGGAGGCGGACCTTTGCCGCATAACTGGAAATTTCCTCGGGCGTGTAGTTCCCTGAGAGTGAGGCCATGTCGACTTTGATTCGGCATTCTCCGGCAAAGAGGGTCCCAATATTCTGGGTGTTCTTGGCCATTGTGAAGACATTCTCGTCTGCCTCCTTTGACGCCCATTCAGAAAGCAAGTCAAACTGCTTCTTCACCCGCTTTTCTTCACTTGGTGAAAAATGAAGGACTGCCCAGATCCCAATTATTGCGGCCAATATGGCTATGATGATGTATTTTGTCCTTACCATAAGGGGCCTCCGATAATTCGATGGATTGAGGTTTGTCCGAAGAGATGGCCTTCCATTGGCACATTCCGATTGTCGCCAACAACGTATACCGAATTTCTGCCCACGACCCGCGGCGGGAGATTCCAGTCTGAGGGGTAATTGACATAGGGTTCGTCCATCTCACTTCCGTTAACAAAGAGTCTCCCATCCCGAAATTCAACCCGCTCACCTTCTAGTGCGACAACACGTTTCAAGAGCATTACCCTCCTCCCCGCAAACCGCACCGCGACAACATCGAACCGCTGGGGCTTACGGAAGAGATACCGGAGTCGACAACAGAGATTTACACTCCCATCACGGTATGTGGGTTCCATGCTGGACCCCTGAATTCGGATGGGGATACAGACATAGCTGAAGAAAAGGTATGCACAGAGCGCTATGAGGGAGAATCGTATGAGAGATTTCAGTGTGAAAGAGGGGAGAACAAACCGACGAATCTTTTGATCTTTATCCATAGCGCTCGACCCCACATGTTTTAATCAAAGCGGAAATGGTGATAATATGCTCCATAGAGGATTGATTTCAAGTCCGTGCTGCGAAAATTCCCTCAAGAAAGGAAGAAGCATGATGGAAGACATCCACAGTGTTTTTACTCGGTTCAAAAAGGATTTTCCAGGCGTCCATGCGAAACATGAAGCACTGGGCAAGGAGATCCACGAAAGGTCGGGACCATTGTCGGAAAAGAGTCGATGGTTGATAAAGATTGCCATTTCTGGAACGTGTGGTCAAGAAAGAGCCCTGGAAACCCATATCCAGAAAGCAAAAGCAGCGGGGGCAGCAGATGAGGAGATTAAGCACGCCCTACTTTTGCTCATACCCACTGCTGGATTCCCGGTTTTCATGAGTGCCTATTCGGTTTTTAAGAATACGAATTAAATGTGAAGGTCGTCTTTTTTGAAACGTGCCTTCTCGATTGGAGCCATTGAGAGAATGGATTTTCCGTGTGGATTATTGAGATACCAAAACAAGGGTCTGGGGGAGACCCCGTCAAGGGCGGAACTTTCAGTCGCTGAAGATGTCTAAGTATATGAGTGAAGGGGTGGGCACACAAAAAGAAGTGAATCAGGAAGAGATCCCACTGATCAAGGCCTTCCTGGGAGGGAATCGTGCCGCTTTCGATAAGATTGTCCTTAAGTACAAAGATAAGATGTATAATCTGTGCTACTGGTTTTTCGATGACCATCATGAGGCGAACGATGCCGCACAGGAGACCTTCATTAAGGTCTATCGATCTTTGGAGCGGTTCAAGTTTGAATCTGCATTCTCGACGTGGCTCTATCGGATCGCCGTGAATACCTGTAAGAACCGGCTGAAATCAACTGAATACAAGCAGAGAAGGAAGATGTTTTCCCTCCACAATCCAGGGGGCTCAGCAAACACCAACGGGGAAGTCGAGATCATGGATAAATCCCGATCCCCCCTGACTGAACTCGAGAGGAAAGAGCGGTCGTTACTGATCAGGAGGGCGATCAATTCTCTGCCCGCGGAGCAAAAGACCGTGGTCACCCTTCGTGACATCGAAGGACTCTCCTATGGGGAGATTGCCGAGATCACCGGCTTTAACCTGGGCACTGTAAAGTCGAAACTGGCAAGAGCAAGACTCGATCTCAAGGACAAGCTCAAGGGAGTCCTATAGAATGGAATGTGCCAGGATTGAAGAGCGCCTATCGGAATACGTTGATGATGTGTTGGACGGGGAAACGAAAGCCCTTGTTGATAAACATCTTTCAACCTGTGAGCGGTGCCAAGAAGAGTTTGCCTCACTGAAGGCATTGATCAAGGAACTCGGTTCTTTGGAATCGGTCGAAGCACCGAGGGACTTCCTCGAGAGGGTCCACGAACGAATGGAACCGAGGTTCGGGCTTAGGCAGTTGATAAGATGGTTGTTCGTTCCAGTGAGAATTAAGGTGCCACTCGAGTTTGCAACGGCTGCAGCAATCGCGATGCTGATCTTCTATGTGTCGACTATCGGGCAAAGGGAAACCCGAATTGCACGAGCGCCTAACGCCTTGACGCCGTTATCGGGTGAGAGAGAGGGTGCTCTCGACACGGTTGAGACCAAACTGAAAGGAGAGCTGGGAGGGCCAAGGCTTGCCCTGGAAGAGGAGCAGGCGCGACAACGAGACCGAGGAAGAGAGCCCGTCCAATTGGCTCTGGTCCTGGAGAAAGAGAGATTCAGGACTGCGGATGAGCCAAGTGCAGGGATGGAGGCTGACCAGGTTCCCGAGAAGCCGGCGACGATGGCTAATGAAGAGGCCTTTGAGGTATTTCGCCCTGAAGTGAAGAAGCAAGCCGCAGGGGTAACGCAAAATGTGGCCCTCTCCAAGGTGAGTGAGGTGATACGACGCGCCGGGGGCAAGGTGATTTCCATCGAAGATGAAGCTGAGGCTGACCAGGCAAAGTCTGTTCGCGCCGAGATCCCTGCTGATCGTTACAACGCATTTGTTGAGAACCTAAGAGAGATTGCCCCTTTCCATAGTCCGCCGCCAACGGTATCCGAAACAGGCCGAGAGTCTGTTCAGATCCGGATTCGCTTTATTTCCCCGAAATGAGACTCTCTCGGATTTTTGACCCTGCCATCCATTTCGCGATCGAATAATCACGCCCCCAAGGCTGACGGTTTCTGCTTGTCGGTGTCTCCCGGCAAACAGAGGCTTACGCCGCTGTGGGCTCAATGTCTCTGTGGCGAACGAAATCGATCATGATGTTGCCCGGGCAATCGAACTCTTGGGAACTTTTTTGCCTCTCTCTTGTCTAATGAGATCAGAAGAAAACAAAACGTGAAGGAGGCAAAAAATGAAATCATTCGGAAGACTCTCGGCACTCATTGTGGTGATTCTTCTTGCCTCGGCCGTCCGGACCGGATTAGCGCAGCCCGAGACACATGCCGACAAAACCCTCTCACCCTATTTCTTTGTCAAGAGTGATGACCCAGGACTCGACCAGCTACCTCTGAAATCCACGTCCGTGAAAGTGAATGTTTCTGGTGTGATTGCGGACATCGTGGTGACCCAGGTATACAAGAATGAGGGCAAAAAACCACTGGAGGCCATCTATATTTTTCCAGCTTCAACGAGGGCTGCGGTCTACGGGATGAAAATGAAGATCGGGGAGAGAACCATCACGGCGAAGATCCGGGAACGACAAACTGCACGGCAGCTATATGAGGAGGCAAAACAGGCGGGAAAGAGTGCCTCCCTTTTGGAGCAGCAAAGGCCCAATGTTTTCCAGATGAACGTGGCAAATATCCTCCCTTCAGATGTTATCAAGGTGGAGCTCAAATACACGGAGTTGCTCGTTCCAACTGATGCCGTGTATGAGTTCGTCTATCCGACCGTTGTTGGACCTCGTTACTCGAACCAAAAAGTCGAAGAGGCCTCTCCATGGGAAAAGTGGGTCGAGAATCCCTATCTCCATGAAGGGGAGTCCCCATTGTCCACGTTCGATATTGTCGTGAACCTCGCAGCTGGCCTCCCGATTCAGGATGCAACCTCGACCTCTCATAAGGTCAACATCCACTATAAGGGCTCCAGTTTCGCCTCCCTAAAGCTCGACCCAGCAGAAAAATACGGCGGTAACCGGGACTTTGTCTTGAGGTACCGACTTGCTGGCGGCAAGATCGAGACGGGACTACTCCTCTTCGAGGGTGATGAGGAGAATTTCTTCTTGGTCATGTTGCAACCCCCCAAAGGGATCACCGAGCGCGAGATTCCACCTCGGGAGTATATTTTCATCGTTGATGTCTCCGGTTCCATGCACGGATTTCCCCTCAATATCTCCAAGGAACTTCTCAAGGATTTAATCGGGAGTCTCCGTCCAGTAGACAAGTTCAATGTGCTCTTATTCGCCGGTAGTTCGTCTGTGATGTCGCCCCAGTCCCTGCCTGTGACCCCCCAAAACATCCGCCATGCTATAAACCTGATCGAACGGCAACGTGGTGGAGGCGGAACGGAACTCTTACCTGCACTTAAAAGGGCCCTTTTTCTGCCGAAAGCCGAAGGGACTTCGCGCACTGTTGTTATTGCGACTGACGGCTATGTCACGGTCGAGGAAGAGGCTTTTGATCTGATTCGCAACAATCTCGGCAATGCGAATATGTTCGCATTCGGCATCGGATCGAGCGTCAATCGCTACATCATCGAAGGAATGGCCAGGGTTGGCATGGGTGAGCCATTTGTGATTACCAAGCCTGCGGAAGCACCGGAAAGAGCGAAGAAGTTCAGAAAACTCATCGAGTCACCCGTACTGACCAATATCCAGATCGACTTCGGTAGTTTCGAGGCTTATGATGTCGAACCCCTAAGCATCCCTGACGTCCTGGCTGACCGTCCTGTCATTGTCTTCGGGAAGTGGCGTGGCAAACCTCGGGGCCAGATCCAACTCCGGGGAGATGCGGCAGATGGCCTGTTCGTAAAGACAGTCGAGGTGGATGAAGTGAGCCCGTCGACCACCAATTCCGTGCTTCGCTATCTCTGGGCACGGCACCGGATCGCTGTGCTCGCCGATTACAATCGGTTGAGACCCATGGATAGGAGAGTCAAAGAGGTAACTCACCTTGGCCTGACCTACAGCCTTTTAACCGCCTATACCTCCTTTGTTGCCATCGACACCCAGGTCCGTCTCGAAAATGGCCAGGCGGTAACTGTCAAACAGCCACTTCCCTTGCCCCGAGGTGTCTCCGATTACGCTGTTGGGAATGGATTTTCAATGCAAAAAATGGGGGCCCCTTCTGCTCCCTCTCCGTCTGTGGTAGCTCGAGAAAGCAGGGTAGAGGAAGAGCTTCGTGGCGATGAAGGCGACTCCGTGGTCTCTCAGGCAACGTTGAATCAACCCGCCTCAGGGGAAGTTCATGTCAAACTTGGAAAAATCGACGTGACCGAGGGCATCTCAGAGGAGACGGTTCGGAAGGTCCTCCAAAAACATCTCGCTTCCATCAACTCATGCTTTATAGGGGCCCAGGGAGATGGACCTCAACTGGAGCGCAGCGTTGCCTTCACTTTCATGATTGACTCCACTGGCCGGGTCAAAAACGTACACATCGCCGGCAATAAGAGGCGGAACGGTGCGTTCGAGCGGTGTGTCGTTCGAAAGCTTGGGAAACTGCTCTTTCCAGCCCCAGAAGAAGGCAAAAGAGTTCTCGTCATGATGACTCTAATCGTGAAGGACATTTGATTGGAAAGACGCCGGCCGCCCGTTCAGCGGCCGGCGTCATCGTCCGACCTTCGGGAGAACCGCCCTCAACGTCTCGTCACCGGAAACAATCCCAAAAGCTCCCCTTTTTACATGGTTTGCCGATGAGCGTCTCGATGTGGAATCGATCGGGAAGGAGCACGAATACTATCGGATCACCGATTTGGGAGTTGCCTGAAGCCGGGTGACCAGCATTTTTGATCGGTCGAGCATGAGATCGGCCTGGGGCTTGATGTGGTTCTGCCAGTAATCGCTTTCATATACCTCCTTGTACAATCGTTCTCGGTCTTCTTCACTCTCGAACCGGCGTATCCACACGTACAAATCCTCTTCCTCCTGCCCCACAAAACTCCCGACAACCACCACGCCTTTTCCGATTTGAAAGGGTATGATCTTCTTCTCCATCAGTTCGACCCATTTCTCACGCTGTCCTCCCTTGATCCGGTACTGCCGAAGCTCGAAGAACATTCCATCCTCCTTTCTCTCATTGAGGGACGAACGCAGCGAATTCATTGTCCCATCCATTTTTCTTTGGCCGGAGAACCGCTCCGATCCGAGGGTCATCCCGGGCAATCAAATCGGTCACCCACGTGGCGAGTTCTTCAAAATCCTCCGTGTTTTCTGGCAGGTAGAGCCATTTCCCCAGGACCAGATGAGCCACCAGTTCAGGAACTTCTTTCATCTGAGAAGTAGATACCAGGATCAATCCCACTTTGCTCAGAGACGGGTGGGACCGGAAAGGGCAATGGAGGGAAGACGACACGGCGGCGCGACGGCTGGGGGGGAGGGCCTATTTCATTTCGGTCGGAAATCCGGCCCCAGACCAAAGATTCCAACCACCCTTGAGAACGTAAACCGTAGTGAATCCCTTTTCTATCAGTTGCTGTGCCACCCGGGCACTTATACCCTCGCTGGGTCAGTCTCAGTAGAGGACGAGTTTCAATTCCTTGGGATACTTGTCAATCCAAGATTCCACGTTCTTTGGATCCTCCCACACCGCACCCTTGATCTTTCGGTCACTGCCTTTCCAGGCCTCAAGCAGACGGACATCAATGATAACCATGTCTGGCTTCCCGAGCATAGAATTCAGTTCATCCGGAAAAATCATCGAAATCTCGGCAGGCGTTGCCGGTGTCGCAAAGATGCCCAGCATGACCGTGCACCATGCGAGGCCTAAGAATCTCAGAAAACGACGCTGAGACATCGGGTTCTCCTTTGTTCAGTCGGTGTCAATGTTTCTGCGAGTTTCTCTTCGGTCAGCTTACTACCGCACACGGGGTTGGATGATGCTGAAAAGGTATATACCACGTTGCAGCCGTCTCGGTCAAAAGTGTTCATACACCGATCTACGCTGGCCGTCGGAAATTGGCTGTGTAGGACCACGGACGACCGAATCGCTCAAGAAAAATAAATCCTCCCCCTTCAACCATCACACGAAGTCGGGAAAAGCGCGAAAAGTCAGTATCCGGCAAGTGTTCGGTGATCGAGAGAATTCCGCCACGACGAATCACGCGGTAGAGTTCTTGGAGGCATTCTTGCTGGACGGCGACCTCGCCGAGGACTGTCACAAGGAATGCGATATCGAAGGCATCCTCCGCGAAGGGGAGTGTGGTTGCATTTCCCTGGGTATAGCTGACGACCCGAGAAAGGGATGCTGCTTCGACCTTGCGTTTTGCCTTCGCGAGCATCTCGAATTGAAGGTCGAGGAGTTCAAGGTGGCCCCGAGGAATGTGTTTGGCAACCTCAACGCTGAAGACACCTGATCCGCAACCAACTTCGAGGACTCTAGATGCCTCCGACAGGTGAAGCCGGTTGGCAAGGGTTAGGGGAGTAATGAGAATTCTTCGAAGAGGAGATTCCAGAATAAACGTGATTTGAGGGGGGAAGGCTCGACGCCCAAGAGCGTGCTTGATCCCCTCTCGAATGATCTCCAGCACCATCATGTGACCTCGTTTAGCCAAGGGGGACGGAATGGAAACATCAGGTGACTCGAAATCTCGGTTCCTCGATGTGTTGTCCCCGACAGCGTGGACAGCGGCTCGGCCTCGTAAATCGCGTGCGATTACGAAACCCAAATCCGCAAGTCAGGCAGCTGTAAGGCAGGGTGATCAATTTTCTCTTCTGAGGAGAGAGTGAGCGGGCGATGTGGCCAAGATGTTCTGGAACATCTCTCATGGGAATCCCGAGAATCTTAGAAAGGTCTCGACAGCCATAGGCCTTTTCTGAAAGCACGGTGACCATTTTTTGACGAATGGTTTGGTCAGCCTCTTTTGGTATCGTACACATCGCTCCACTCCCTCTCAGCCGAACCGGTCTTCGTGATAAACAGGAGCCTTCGGTCTACTTCTTGCCGGCAGGCACTCGGGCCTATGCGACCAGATGCAAGTAACGGCCATGAGTCACCCTTCTAGATGGTGATATAACCCTCCATGAATGGAGTCGCCTTGCCGGCGATGACAACCCGATCTCCCCGGTCTTTGCAGAATAGTTCTCCGCCCCGCTTGGAAATCTGGCGCGCATTCAAATCCTTTTTGCCGAGCTTCTTCGCCCAAAATGGTGTGAGTGCGCAGTGTGCCGATCCTGTGACGGGATCCTCATTGACACCGAAGTTGGGTGCGAAAAAGCGTGAGACGAAATCAACCTCTTTTCCCTCAGCGGTCACAATCACGCCGCGCCGATCCAGTTGCATGAGCATTCGCATATCTGGATTTAGTTCTCCAACCTCGTTCTCGCTGGAAAATAAGGCCAGATAATCCTCAGACCGTAAGACCTCTAAGGGTTCCTTGCCAAGCCCCTCGACGAGCGCTTTCGGAGTCTCACAGGGAGCGGGAGGTTGGGAGGGAAAATCCATGGCATATAGCTCCCCTTCCTGAACTACCGCAAGCATCCCACTCCTCGAGCGAAAAGTCACACGGTCGGTCGACTTGTCGAGATAGTTCAGGACGACGAAAGCAGACGCCAATGTTGCGTGTCCGCATAAGTCTACCTCGGAGACGGGGGTGAACCAGCGGATGTGGTATCCACCTCCCTCTTCTGAGACAAAAAAGGCGGTTTCGGAGAGGTTATTCTCCTGAGCTATCCCTTGTAAGACTGTATCGTCTAACCACGCTTGAAGGGGACATACCGCTGCAGGATTGCCCGAGAAGATTCGACCTGAAAATGCATCAATTTGATAGATGGGAATTCGCATCGCCATGACAAACGCTCACCTCCTTGGATCAACAGCCTCGCCGCCGTGCTGCGAGCAGGAGTCCCACCACACTCATGCTGTCCATAATCTCGCTCTTGAGAGTCATTCGCAAGGCCTCGTCGAACGAGAAGACGCGCCGTTCGAAAAACTCCGTATCATCCGGTGGTGCCTCGGCGGGCGCCAATTCTTCCCCGATGTACAGGTGTGCCGTCTCGTCGCAAATGCACTTCGATGTGTAGTAGCTGCTCACGTGGATCAACCGTCCGGCATGGTGGCCCACTTCTTCGGCCAGCTCCCGCTGTGCGGCTTGCTCCAGGTTTTCTCCCTCTTTGACACCGCCCGTCGGGATTTCCCAGCGGTGGCTTTCACCCTGTACATAGCGGTATTGACGGACGAGGATGACATGGCCACGGTCGACAAAGGGGACAATCCCCACACAGTCGCCAAAGGTAACGACACCGTAGATGGTCGTATGCTTGCCTGGCAGTTCAGCTACATCTTCGCGTAGGCGCATCCAGGGGTTCTCGTAAATCAATCGACTGGAGAGGGTTTTCCAAGGTTTGGGCTTCATTTCTTATCTCCCTATCAAAAATGAGAGAGGGAGTCTCTTCGGGAATGAGTGGTTCCAAAGTAGGGGTCCCTGTTCGACAGAAAGCGCAATCAAGCATTGGGCGGAGAAATACGTGCCTAATATCACTATCTGGGCATGCCTGAATTGTCCTCGAAACCGGTTGATGGCTAAGGCCGAGTCGGAAATGATAAACAGACCAGCGCCAAGGAAAGCGAGGAGCGCGCCTTGTTCTCTCGTCCCATCCCATCGCTCCCATGCCTGCCACGCCATGACGATGATCACGACGATGTAGAGAAGAACGGGGAGCTTCATGCGGCCCAGGTGCTGTGAGATTGTCTTAAAGATGAGAATGCCGAGAATGACCAGCGGTGCCAATGACCAGGGTGAGAGACTGAATCCAGTTCCTGATGTGAAGGCCCCGATGTAGAAAATATGAGCGACCAGAAAGCTGACGAGACCAGCAAGCAGCCGATCTGATGGAAGCATGAGGAACACGTCGCCGATTAAGGAACAGGCAAGACCTGCCATGATGGCGAGTTTGTAGGTCGAAATGCGTGCCCCCCCCGATATCACAGCGATGAGTAGAATCAGCACCATCGTAAGTGGCTTGAAAAGATAGACCTGATACCTTGGGCCGTGGTATTCGGCACGGATGTGAAAAAAGGCCGAAACGGCGGCCAGCAATATGAACGTAAGGGCTAACATCTTGCAGAACTCAATCTCTGAAGACTCGTTCGTACTTCTGTTCCCTGAGGTTTTGCCCCCATTGGGTGACTTCTCGTTCCTCGCACAGACGGAATTGGTATCGTTCGTAAAGAATGCGCGCTCTCTCCAGGCCTCTAAACGTCCATAGATAGATCCGGCTGTAACCCTTGGTCTCACAGAATTTCACAGCCTGATCCATCAGGGCTTTCCCGATTCCGGTTCCCTGAAGATCCGGAACCACGATGAACCATCGTAAACGAGCGCCTTCGGTACTTCCCTTCCGGCCATCTATCGCAACGGAGCCCGTAAATCTCTCACCCCTCATCGCCACCCAAAGACCGTCTCTGTCTTCCTCGAACTCAGTGATGAACTCCGACAGCTCTCTTCCGACCCGTGTTTCAAACGTGACATCAAAGCCCCAATGTTCGTGATAGTAGACCGCATGCACCTCCGTGATCTTGCCGACCACGCCCGGAAAGTAGCCACAAAAAGCAATTTCCCTCTCCATATTCATGAGATCCAGTTCATCTGTTTGAGACGGGGTCTCAGGCACCGGACGCCAAATGCTCCGGCATCCGGACGGCAACGACCTCCCCACGGGCACAGATCTCGCCCCGAGCCGACACCGTGATCTCGACGGCGACTTTCCGCTCTTTGATTTCCCTGACTCGCCCCCGGAGCTTCAAGGCCCCGTCGAGCGGGGTTGGGCGTAGGTAATCGACACGAAGTGAAGCCGTCACGAATCTGAGTGGGGGGTCTGAATCTATCGGGCGCCCCTCGGCACGCGCTGTTGCCGCTGCGGCGGTGCCGGTCCCGTGACAGTCGATGAGCGAGGCGATCAATCCGCCGTAAACATAGCCGGGAATGGCGATGTGATGGGGTCTTGGGTGAAAGGTGCAGGCAGACTCCTCACCGTCCCAGTAGCTTTTGATTTGCAGACCATCCTTGTTCAATCGGCCACAGCCATAGCAATGGCTCAAATTCTCTGGATAGTAGTCCTGAAAGGCTTTCTCTTTCATAGGATGCTCCCATTGTCGAGTTTTGGAAAACGGAAGGCGGACCGTGGTGAGGCTCAGTCGCCATCGATAAGATTCCCCAGGCCCCCCAAAATCGATCCCTCCCCTCTCCGCTTACCTCCGGCTGAAGGGGCATGCTCGAGAATACGGTCTGCCATCCGCGAAAAGGGGAGGCTCTGAAGCACCACCGATCCTCTGCCGCTCAGTGTTGCGAGAAATAGGCCTTCACCCCCAAAGAACATCGACTTGAGGCTGCCTGTGCGCTGAATATCGTAATCGATTCCCGACGTGAATGCCACAATGCACCCCGTATCGACGCGAATGCGTTCGCCGCTGAGTTGTCTCACAATCACTGTTCCCCCCGCATGGACAAAGGCCATACCATCGCCGCAGAGACGCTGGAGGATGAATCCTTCACCTC
>JABAOF010009493.1_pt4 | contig 12719 bp, 12 predicted proteins | sample 7062171 | NCBI WGS metagenome assembly JABAOF01 (sample SAMN14538628, study PRJNA623070) | marine sediment metagenome | biome: marine biome [ENVO:00000428]; feature: marine pelagic biome [ENVO:01000023]; material: deep marine sediment [ENVO:00002113] | place: India: Gulf of Khambhat ...
GGTGCGTAGCGTTCGCCAACGATCTTGCCGTCATACACCACCACAATGGCGCGGGTATTGTGCTCAGTTTGAGCCAATGCCAATTCGAGGGCATCTACAATGCCATTGATGTTCACGCCTTCCGGAACGGGTTTTGTTGCGCCGGCGTCGCCCATCGGCCATGGTTCGCCGGCCGCATCTGGCAGATTCCGAGGGACCATCATCGGTTTAAAGTAAACCTTGTCTTTTCCTCTTGGCAGAATTGTCGAGCCCTGGTCCCCGTTGTACACAGCCGTTCGCGGTGGAATCCCTGGTGCGCGAACGGTTACACTTTTTCGCTGCCTATCGATCTCATATTCGAAATCATCTTGCCAGCCAAACACGCGGAATGGTTTGATGTCCTGGGCTAACACCTCTTCCGGCGTGCGCTGATAGTGGCGTCCGACCACCCAGAGACCTGAGGCTATATGGTGAGCGATCATGGCCGCTCGCGACTCCCGGCTGTAATTGTCATCTACAGCAGGTGCTTGCTCAAAAATGATATCGGCCGGTATTCGGTGATCCAGGGTTGAAGCTTGCACCCCGAGCGTCTCCGCGCGGGCAACCGTGTTGGACGGTGTTCTCTGTAAAATACCGGAAGAGGGAATCAAGATGAAAGCTAATATGGCGATTGCCAGCACAAAATTCCTAACTCTCATCGTATACTCCTTTTGACTGTCATGATTGATCCAATAACATCCCGCAACTAAGGCAACACCACCTTGTGCGCATTTTTCTTAAGATACTGTACCACGAATTTAAAGGCAAGGTCTTCAGGAGATGCTGTCAGTAACTCTGATAGAATTTTCGAGAGGGATGTTTTTGGTCAACATAATCGATTTGCCAGTTGCGTGGTTCGTTTTGTTATTTTTGTGCCTTTTAACACACGGTAGAAGTCACAGGTTCAAATCCTGTATCACCCACCATTCCTTTTTATTCTTGGCCCCTCTACATCATTCATCTTGACATTATCCTCGACATTGCTTATTGTATGTATGTAGGATTGTAAGATTTCAAGGAAGTAAGGAGATAACATGGATTACACAGAAACCGCTAAAGTCACATCAAAAGGACAGGTGACGATTCCTTCAATCATAAGAGAGATTCTCAAATTAGAATCCGGATCAACAGTCATATTTAAAGTTACTGAAAAGGGTGTTCTTTTATCACCATGCAAGATTATCGAGGAACCTGCTTATACCGCAAAGGAATGGAGAAAAATCGAAAAAATGGTGGCGGAAAAAGGAAAAGCATATAAGACCGCCCGATCTGCCAAGAAACATCTCGATTCCTTATGAGATTTGAATTCAAACCCTCCTTTGACAGATCTGTAAAATCGCTTCCCTCCGAAACCAAACAAGAAATTAAGGAGTTATGTATAAATCTGATAGATAGGCTATCGAGTAGTCGCAGTCTCTCCACAGGGTTGGGCCTTAAAAATCTGAGAAAGAATTTCTGGGAGATTAGAAAGGGACTCAGACTCAGAATACTTTTCCGATGGAAAGGCGACCTTGTCGAATTTATACTTGCCGGGACTCATGAAGACATCAAAAATTTCTTAAAAAGATAAACCTTCTCAGACTATCACTCAATCGGCAAAAATTACAGGTTCAAATCCTGTATCGTCCCTCAATTTTCTTTTCAACAACTTTCGGAATTTCTCTCTCCTGTCCTAAAAACGTACTTTTCAAAGAATTAATCTGTTTTGTTGATAATGATAACCTGGCCTACCGCTGTATCAAGGGAATAGGTGAAATATGTGTGATCCCGGCTGGTCATGGGTTCGGCACCTTTTATCTCAAGCGGCCAGGCCGAGCGGATGCGACAGGGCCCTCCGATTTTTGAAAGTATTGTCGCTTTGGACAGAGTTCCGTTTTGCCAAATGATTTCCACTTCGAAGTTACCCCTGGCCTTCAGGCCTTTGATCTGGCCGTCCTTCCAGCCGGACGGAAGGGCCGGAAGCAGATGGATGGCCCCGTCGTGGCTCTGAAGCAGCATCTCAGCCATGCCGGCCGTGCCGCCGAAGTTCCCGTCAATCTGAAAGGGAGGATGGGCACAGAAGAGGTTGATATATGTCCCTCCACCTCTTTGATAGCCTTTATCCTGGCGTTTTTTTCCCTGCTCGACGAGGCGCAGCAGGTTGCGCAGAATCTTGTATGCCCTGTCACCATCCAGAAGCCGGGCCCAAGCGCCTATTTTCCAGGCCGTACTCCAACCCGTGCTTTCATCACCTCGAAGATCGAGTGTTTTTCTACAGGCGTTGGCCAGATCTTTGTCGGACAGTAGCGAAATCTGATTGCCCGGATACAATCCCCAAAGGTGGGAGAAATGACGGTGGTGTGGATCCTGTTCCTTGAAGTCCTTATACCACTCCTGGAGCTGGCCCTTTGACCCGATTTGTAGGGGATAAAGACGAGCTCTCGCTTTCTCCAGTTTATCCGCCATCTCCCTGTCAATATCCAGCAGATCTATAGCGCTTATCATGTTGGAAAACAGATCATGGATGAGCATCATGTCCATGGTGGGGGCAAGCGAAGTGGAGCAGTATTTCCCTTCGTCATTGACAAAGAGGTTTTCCGGCGATGTGGAAGGGGCGGTAACAAGATACCCGCTGACCGGATCCTCCACCAGAACATCCAGACAGAACTCCGCCGCCCCTCTCATGAGGGGATAGGCCGTCTTTCGGAGGAATTCCATATCACCCGTAAAGAGGTAGTGCTGCCAAAGATGCTGACACACCCAGGGCCCGTTCATGTACCAGATGGACCAGACCGGATGCCCTTCTCCAAGGTTGCCAACCATGTCAGAGTGGCCCCATATGTCCGAGTTATGCCCGCCACACCAGCCGCCGGCGCCAAAGGTCTTTTTGGCTGTAAATGTCCCGTTGGCGGCCACCGCCTTGACCAGGCTGAAAAAAGGATCATGCAGCTCCGAAAGATTACTCACCTCAGCCGGCCAGTAGTTCATCTCCACATTGATATTCATGGTGTAGTTGGAGCTCCAAGGCGGGCGCATCAAATCGTTCCAGATCCCCTGGAGGTTGGCAGCCACTCCACCGGGACGGGAAGAGGAGATCAGTAAGTAGCGACCGAACTGGAAATACAGGGCTTCAAGACTGCTGTCTTCGGCCCCCTGAGCATACTCTTTCAGCCTGACATCGGTCGGGATGTCATTCCTGTCCGGGCCAGCAAGATCCAGCTCAACCCGGTCAAAATAAGTTTTATAGTCACGTATATGATTCCGTTTCAAAGACTTGAAACTTTGGGAGAAGGCCTCATCCAGATATCGGGATGCCAGAGCCGCTTCGTCCTTTCCCTCTAAGTCAGGATCCTTGTCGAAACCGTTGAAGCTGGTCGCTGCCGAAATGAGAAGCATGAACTCAGATGCATCACTGAAGCGGATGCTTTTTCCCTCATACTTGATTGTTCCATCCCTGCTTTTCATACTGGCGAGGACTTGGAACCGCATCCCTTTCTGGCTCTTTTTGTTCTCGTAGAGGATCGGTTTCCAGCCCTCCTCCTTGGCATACCGGTTGCTGTCGAAATAGTTGGGATCCGCGTGTGCGGGCGCCCGGCCCTGCATCACAAGATCGGTTTCCGTAGTAGAAAGGGAATTCAAAAGCTGGCTGGTCAGCTCAATCCGTCCGTTGAGGCGCCCATCACCCTCAGCTGTCATGTGAACCACAATCACCTCATCGGGCGCCGAGGCAAACACCTCCCTGGTGTAGGAAGTAGCGCCGCTGGTGAATTGTGTCTTGCAGACGGCATTGGATATATCCAGCTCCCGTCTGTAGTTTTCCACTTCGTTTATCCCGTCAAAATGGATATAGAGGTCTCCCAACGGCGCATAGGATTGGGTGAACCGCCCCTGGAGCTTTCGGCTCAGCTCATCGGACCGGGCATAATCTCCCTCGAAAAGCGCCTCCCTGATAGCGAGCAGGTGTTTGTATGCTTCCGGATTGACATCATTGGTTTCCGGTCGGCCCGCCCAGAGGCTTTCCTCGTTGAGGCTTATCCGTTCTGTGGAGGTTCCTCCAAACACCATACCTCCCAGTCGTCCGCTCCCTATAGGCAGTGCCTCCCCCCAGATTTCCGTGGGCTGTCCGTACCAGAGCTTGAGGGAGTTTGATTTCCTCCCGGTTTGGAAAATACAGGATGATATCAAAGACACAGTCAGTAATAAAAGAATTGCTTTGTGTTTTCTCATAGCTAAAGAATATTGAAACAGGGTTAAAGAATCAATAAAATGAAGCTTTTCATTTAATTGAAGTGGAACTATTGATACTTCACCTGCGTCTACATTACTACGGAATTGACTGGAAGTTGCACTTCAGCTCACCCTATGCATAATATTATTTCAAAGGAGAAATAAATGACAAGAAGGGCTTATACCGCACTTATTATCTTTGGTACGCTCACAGTTATTCCTGCCATCCATGCCATGATTTCAGACCAAGTGATCCGCCACGATACTGAAAAATTCGTTTTCGAATCCGGCCATTTTAAGGTTGTCGGAGAGTTGAGAATACCGTTAAGTGACGGGAAACATCCGCTTGTCATCATGGTTCACGGAGACGGACCGGCTTATAAGAGTTACTTTTTTACTTTAAAAAAGTGTTTTCTCCGGGCCGGATATGCAACTCTGATGTGGGATAAACCTGGATTCGGCCAGTCCACTGGGAAATTCAGTCAGGCGCACTTGAGAGCAGAACGAGCGGAAATCCTTTTGGATGCGATCAGACATGTCAAGAGCCATCCAAGCATTGACTCCAACCGCATCGGTGTCTGGGGAATCAGTCAGGCGGGTTATGTGATACCTATGGCTTATCCTAAAACGGAAGATATCTCTTTTATGATAATGGTCGGGTGTGCAGGAGAGGGTGGCATCCATCAAACAGCCTATCTCATACGGAAGCAGCTTGAATTTGAGGGTGTAACGGAAGAAGAGGCCAGGCAGGCTGAGAACCACTTTATTCAAATTTTTTATGCTAAGACTTTCGAAGAGTATATTAAACATGCCAAGCCGCTGTATGACAATCCTGTGCAGAGAGAGATGGGATTCGTTTCTGCCCTCTGGGATGAAACAAACTGGAAGCCTCATTCTCCAGAAAGCGAAGCTTTTTACAATCCCATCGATATTATTGAAAAAATCACCGTTCCAGTTCTTGCTTTTTTTGGCGAAAAAGACACTCAAGTTGATCCCGTCCAGGGAGTTGAAGCTTATAAAAAAGCATTAACAAAAGCAGGAAATAAAAATTTTAGAGTGGAGCTTATCTCCAACGCTGACCATAACATCATTTTATGCAAAACTGGAAGCATGAAAGAAAGAAGAAGCCGAAGCTCTAAGGAATGGCAGAACTATGCGCTTGAATATTTAGAAATGATGGAAGAATGGCTCAAGAAATTAGCGCGAAATTAATTATTTTACTTCATTTCCATTAAGAGAAAAAAGGTTGACTTGACCCCTACAATCAGTCCTGACACAGCTTCGAACCGGTGAAACAGGAATTCAGCGGACGGCCTTTTTCTATTCTGTTTTTAAGAAACTGAAGAAAAATTGATTAAAGATAAAGAAATGGCGCATAATACTACAGTTAGAGAAATATCCATTATGAAACTAGAAGATCTGGGATTTAGTGATTGGTTTAAAGAGAGATTTCAAGGACCTATACATCCTGAGTACAGCTTAGCTCGCGTTACAGCTGTCAATAAAGATAATTACCTAATAAGAAATGAAGAGGCAGAGATTCCAGCAGAAGTCACAGGAAAATTAATGTACGGAGCCGAATCGAATCTCGATTTACCGGTAGCCGGTGATTGGAGTTATGTGCAATACTTCAATGACGGCACTCTCGCCATTATCCACAAGATATTGCCCAGAAAATCACTCTTAAAGAGAAAAGTGGCGGGTAGAAAAATCGAACATCAACCGATAGCATCCAATATCGATGTTGCATTCATCGTCCAATCCACAGAATTTGATTTTAATCTCAGAAGACTCGAAAGATATTTGATAATGGCCAATGAAAATCATATCAAACCTGTGATATTGCTGAGCAAAAGTGATCTAATCTCCAAAGAAGATCTGGAACAAGAGATTAGCGAGATCAAAAGAACGAATCCCGACTATAAAATTGTAGCCTTCAGTAATAAAACTGGTGAAGGATTGGAAAATATTCAAAGAATACTCAAACGTGGCAAAACGTATTGTCTGCTAGGGTCATCTGGGGTGGGAAAGACAACTTTAATAAATAGACTCATCGGGGAAAATATTTTCCCAACAAATGCCGTTCGTGACAAAGATGGTAAAGGCAGGCATGTCACAGCTCGTCGACAGCTCATAATTCTTGAGCAGGGTGGGATGATCATTGATACGCCCGGGATGAGAGAACTGGGCAATATAGGAGTTGAAACAGGATTAAAGGTAACTTTTAAGGATATATCAAACCTGGCACAGAATTGTCGGTTTAAAAACTGCACCCACACAAGTGAGCCGGGCTGTTCTGTTATAGAAGCTGTGAAGAATGGGGAATTATCCGAAAAACGGCATCAAAACTATCTAAAAATACGTAAAGAGTCCGAATATTATGAAATGTCATATTTAGAGAAGCGGCACAAAGATAAGCAATTCGGGAAATTGATCAAGACTATGAAGAAAATAAAAAAGCAGGAATAATCCGGGGAAAATTCTATCAGGAGAAAAGCCAATTTTAAGCAGATACGTAGAGGCATGAAAACTAGTATTCAGGAAATTTTTACCTAATATCAGGAAGAAGTGCGGATATGGATCTACAGGATGTTTGGATTCCCTATGTCACCACTCATATCGTTGCTTTCTTATTGATTTTAATCTGTTACAAATGGCTAAAAATTGGAAAGGTGGCCTGAGGGATAATCTTCATACTCGCCGGAATATTCAATATATATACAGGGATTTCAAATCCAGAAGCATATGTAGAATATGGACAAAATGCAGTGGGTCTTTATCAAAAATTCATTTATGGCATATTCAGCTCCTACACGTCATTGATCGTTTCCTTGAACGCCTTAGGCCAGATTTTGGTAGGCGCTTTTCTGTTCTTTAAGGAAAAGCCCTTTTTAATAGGGATTCTGTGTGGAATCATCCTTCTTGTCGCCATCTCTCCGTTAGGTCTGGGCTCAGCGTTTCCATCTACACTGTTGATGTCGATCAGCCTGATCTTGTTGTACTCCCGGCATAAGAGGGCTTAAGCTAGAAATTCATCAAAAAAATTATAGAACGCCGCATCATTAATTATTATGTGACCTATTATTAATATGATGGCCTGGTTTCTGATGTTTTTATAATTTGTGATTCTCTTTTCCACCTTGAGGGCTGTTTAAGTACTGTGTTCAATCCACTGAACTCTGAGCTTCTTACGATTCTCAGCGCAATCCTTCAGATAGAGATTGATAAGCGTCTGGTATGAGAATCCCGTTTCTCTGGCAAGCTCTTTGAAATACTCTATAGTGTTATTATCCAAACGGATCGTTATCTGTTTTTTCAGACGGTTTGCATAGGGATTTTTTCGACTTTTCATCTTTTTAAGATCATATTCTTTTTTCATATTAATCTCTCAAAATAGATTTTTTGTTCGTTTTTTGTTGATTTTCGGAAAGATATTATTCTGATAATATCTTCATTTTTTCCTTCCGTCACTGAATAGATTACAAGCAATATCCTCAATTTTGAGTTCAATCTTAGCATCAAAAAGCGGGCCTCCTTCAAAGAATGATCTTCGCCATAGAATTCAATGGCATTTTCATCGCAAAAAACAGTTCTCGCCTCATCAAGCGCAACACCGTGATTTCGTAAATTGGCTAAATCTTTCCTTCTGTCCCATTCAAATCGTACTTTTTTCATAATTATTTTATATTTATTTTGTAGTGCATTGCAAGTGCTAAATTATCAAGTCTCATTCATTTATTCCAGCTGTAATTCAGACGGTCTGTCTGAAGAGAAAATCTCAATATGAAATTTCGATAGACATGGAAGTCGATGGATTATCTATATTTACCTCTTGACAATGTTTCAATTTATACCTATATTAGTAACAAATATTGGTTACCATGAAATGCATTAATGTCAGAAATGGTAATAAAAAATCAAGTAGAGGTAGAAATGATAAGGGGAAAATCTAAATTTAGTGCAAGATTTTCACCGTCTTATTAATTTTTATTGGTAACCATAAAGGAAGAAAATGAGTAAAGTTGAAAAAGAGATAATGTCCCTGCTTAAAGATTCTCCGGATGGGATGCAGGTGGATGAGATAGCGAAAAAATTGAACCTCGTGAGGCACACGGTCAGCAAATATCTTCAGATTTTGAATGCCAAAAAGCTCGTGATGTACAGGACAGTTGGCAGGACAAAATTGTGGAAAGAGGCCAGCTCTGGAGTGAAGATACGACCGCTCAGTCTGGATAATATTAAAGATATTGTGAAAATCGAAAAGCGGATTGAAGGGAAATTGGGGATAATCAATGAAGAGCGAATGGAATATTTAAAAGAGGCAACACGATACAACATTGAACGCAGTGACCCCATGATGAGCCTCGGAGCGGAACTTGATGAGAATATCGTCGGATACATCATCGGAGAAATAAGAATTTGGGAATTCGGTATAGGAGAAAAAACCGGATGGATCAGAATCTTGGGTGTGGATCCTGATTTTCAAAGACGTGGAATAGGCAGAAAGCTGGGAGAAGCCCTCCTCGAGCATTTTGCGCGGAGAGGGATTAAAAGAGTCCGGACAATGGCGGAATGGTATACGGGTGATCTGATCTCATTCTTTAGATCACTGGGATTCAATATGTTGAACATGATCCCTCTTGAAAAAGAATTGAATACATAAGGAGCAATTTTCTTGATAAAAAGCATCCAAGGAAAAATCTCGATGGATCTAAATATTTTAAATGAATGGAACACTTTTGAATGAATAAAAAGGAAAAAATATGAGGTACGCAGAGACAGGGAATAATTTAGAAGTTGATCTCACCCGGGGAAGCATCGAGAGGGTTGCGACCGACCCCAGAGAAACCGAGCTTTATCTGGGGGGACTCGGTACGAACGCCAAGATATTGTGGGATAGAGTTCCTCCTGAAATCGACGCTTTTTCTCCCGATAATCTACTGATATTTGCTGCCGGTCTTTTATGCGGCACACCTGCCACCGGTTGCAACCGGACCATTGTTTCCACAATTTCTCCTCAGACCAAATTAATGGCCTTTTCAATGATGGGGGGATTTTGGGCACCGGAATTGAAATATGCTGGCTATGATAAAGTGATCTTTCGCGGCAAATCCCCCAGTTTGGTTTATTTGTGGATAAACAATGACAAAGTCGAAATACGTGACGCCTCTCACCTAAAGGGTAAAGGCGCTGTTGAAACTGGAGATCTTATTCGGCAGGAGTTGAATGAGCCCAAAGCCCAGGTGGCGGCCATCGGCCTGGCCGGTGAAAACAGGGTTTATTTTGCCTCTATCGAGCAGGGCAAGGGCAGTGCCAGCCGGGGCGGAATTGGGGCCGTCATGGGAGACAAAGGATTAAAGGCGATAGCTGTTCGCGGAACAGGGGACATCAATATTGCCCGACCGGATGAATTCCTGGAGCTCTGCAATGAAGTGCTGGAATACATAAAAGTCCGGGAAGAAAAGCCGATTCCGGGGGTCATGCCTATTTTAGCCAGGCTCGGGTCACCGCAGGAGATGAAAATCCATGATGAAAAGTGGCACACCGAGAGTTTCATGTGGGGCAATTCCCGCGTCCGCAGAAAAGATTTTTGGAACGAGGAAGTCGAAAAGGAGTGGACGGAGACTATGGAAAATGCGCGCGTGCGGCTCATAAGCTGTTATAACTGCTCGTTGGAATGCGCGGCTACGATTTCCATGCCAGGAGTTAAGACATACATGATGAAATGCTACTCGAAACTGACATACACAATGGCGGCCATGTCAGACCTGGATTTTGGCTTAAAAATCGCTCAACGTGCAACGGAGTATGGAGTGGACGCAGTTTCAACTCCGCAAGTTATGGCTTTCGCCCTTGAACTGTATGAAAACGGCATTTTAACCGACGACGATATGCCGGGATTACCGTCTGATAACGAGGAGAGATTTTACTGGTTGCTCGACAGAATTGTCCGGCGGGAAGGGATAGGAGATGTTTTGGCCAATGGTACTTATTGGGCGGCCCAACAGATTGGCAAGGGCGCAGAAGCATATGCTCATAATACCATCAAGAAACATGAGCAGCTGCCTCTCAAGCTATCAATGCTGAATCCCATTTATTTCCTTATGTACTGTACCGGCGAGAAGATAAACATCGTCCAAATTGAAGGACAGTTCCCACAGATGCCTTTTCCTACGAGAGAAGAGAGAGAAGAGTTTGTTAAGGATTGGTTCCAGGTTCCCGATGAAAAGTTCAAGCAGTATTTTGTGGACTGGGAACTGCGGGGAGAAAACTCATTCCCCTATTACCCAACTGTCCAAATGTGTTGTGATATTGTCGATTGGCAGGAGAGGATGCACTACATCGATGACGCCCTCGGGATGTGCGCCGGTTTATCGTCATTCCCCCTAAAACCCCCCTATCATATACACAATTTCCCGAAGTTTATCTCAGCAGGGGCCGGGATCGATATGGATGAAGCCAAATTAACCCAAGCAGCCAAGAGATACCGAACTTTGGTGAGAGCCATTAACATAAGAAGAGGCATGAGGAGAAAAGATGATAAGCCCCCGGAGAACCATTGGAAAAAAAGATTTCCCGAACTCGAAAAGAAGCTCTTAGATGGGTATTACAAAATGAAGGGGTGGAATAAAGAGGGAATTCCTACGAAAGAATCTTTACATGAATTGAGCTTGGATTACGTGAGCGAAGACTTCATACAGAGGGGAATCTTTAAGGATAGTAAAGGCGCTTTTTCCAAAAAGGCTTCGTCGAAAACAGAAAAGAAATAATGGGAAGAGGTGGTATTCGTCATGGGTGAGAAAAAAAAGAAAATCGTTAAAACAATAAAAGTTGATCTTGATAAATGCAATGGTTGCCGGGCATGTGAGGTAGTCTGCTCCGCCTTTCACGCTGCGCCAAAATATAGCAGCACTAATCCAGAGAGGTCTCGGATTCGGGTGCTTTTTGATCCACTAAGAGATATTTATGTTCCGGTATTTGCCGGTGAGTATACTGAAGCCGAATGTAATGGCAGAGACATTTATACGATTGACGGAAAGGAATATGACGAGTGTAGCTTCTGCAGGGCTTCCTGCCCATCCAGGGAGCTTTTCAAAGAACCTGATTCCGGTCTCCCTCTAAAATGTGATATGTGTGAAGAAGAACCGCCACTACCAGAGCCGTTATGTGTTCAGTGGTGCTTATCTGATGCCCTGNNTAATCCGGCAAGGTCTCGTATTCGGGTGATTCATGACCCACTAAAAGACATATATGTTCCTGTATACGTGCCGGTGATTATACTCCAGCCGAATGTACAGGCAGACACACTTATACGATTAACGAAAAGGAATATGACGAGTGCAGCTTCTGCGGAGTTTCCTGCCCGGCCAGGGACATTTTTAAAGAACCCGATTCCGGTCTCCCTTTGAAATGCGATATGTGTGAAAGCGATCCGCCTTTAGCAGAGCCGATGTGTGTTCAGTGGTGCTTATCTGATGCCCTGACTTACGAAGAAAGGGAAGAGGAAGTCGAAGAAGAAGAGGAGAAGCGGGAGGAGATGGAGATCGGATTGGAATCGATGGTAAAAAAATATGGATTACAGAAGATAATGGATACCGTTGCCCGAATTTCTTTGTCAAAGAAAGGTCAAAAACAATAGGCGAAAGTAAAGGATTGAGGAAACAATGGAGACTGTAGCCCCTTCCAAAGAGATCATAGATGTCATAAAAGAGAGCGGTGGAGAAGCCTTCAAATTATGCTATCAATGCGGATTATGCGATACCGTTTGTCCGTGGAACAGGGTCAGAACCTTTAGTATGCGCAAGATAATCCGACAGGCTGTGTTCGGCTTGACAGAGATAGAAGTTGAAGACATGTGGCTTTGCACAACCTGCGGAACATGCCCCCAGCAGTGCCCCCGGGATGTGAAACAGATAGAATCCAGTGTATCCCTGCGCAGGATAGCCACAGAATACGGGGTTTTCCCCGCTTCAGTCAAACCGCTTTCAGCCATACGCGCAAGCCTCGCTGGCGAAGGGAATCCCTTGAATGGAGAGCGAAAAAAGAGGGCTGAATGGGCAGAAGGTCAGTCTGTAAAAACCTTCACCGAGGGAATGGATTTTTTATATTTTCCCGGCTGCTATCTCTGCTATGACCCAAGGCTAATAAAGGTAGCCAGAGCCACAGCCAATATACTCAACCTGGCAGGGACAGATTTTGGGATACTGGGTTCCAAGGAGAATTGCTGTGGAGAAAGCATCCGCAAGACGGGCGATGAGGAATTATTCAAACGCTTGGCCAGGGAAAACATCAAAACGTTTATCGAAAATGGAGTGAAGAAAATCCTTGTTTCTTCCCCTCACTGCTATCACACGTTCAAAAACGAGTATCCCGAATTTATGGTGGACTTTGAGGTGGTCCATATCTCCCAATATTTACTCGAGCTTATTTGCGAGGGAAAGCTTGACCTCACCAAGGAGTACAGAAAGAAAGTGACCTATCATGACCCATGTTAC
>JABAOF010013856.1_pt1 | contig 12718 bp, 12 predicted proteins | sample 7062171 | NCBI WGS metagenome assembly JABAOF01 (sample SAMN14538628, study PRJNA623070) | marine sediment metagenome | biome: marine biome [ENVO:00000428]; feature: marine pelagic biome [ENVO:01000023]; material: deep marine sediment [ENVO:00002113] | place: India: Gulf of Khambhat ...
CAGGGTATAGCGGAACCGAAGCCCCATGCCACTAGGTTTTCGCCGAAAGTTCCTCATGGAGCAAAATAGTAGGGAGCGACGATACCGTTATGACGCCTGCTTCTCTTTATCACCCAAACTGCCCTCCGTATCGCAATCTGCTTAGGTTTACATCGAAGGCTTTGGTATCCGGACAGGGGATATCGCGGACGACCAAGGAGGAGGTTCCTGATCGCTCGAAAGGGATTAAAAGATCTTCGCTTCCTATACGGTCTTCGGGTGAATAGGAGAAAAAGCCGTGTTTCGTGCTGACCGCATTGTCATAGCGGCTCTCATTGCGATCCTGCTTATCATTCCTCAATTCGCATCGAATTATGTCGTCTATGTTGTGATCCTGGCGATGTTGTACGCCATGTTGACAGCGAGTTATGACCTCCTCACGGGCTATACGGGCCCGCTTTCGTTCTGTCATGCTGCGTTTTACGGTTTAGGTGCCTACACGTCGGCCCTGTTGACGCTAAAGACCGGCATGTCCTTCTGGCTGGCTTTTCCCATAAGTGGCGTATGGGTCTTTCTTTTCGCAGCAGCCGTCGGATATCCCGCCCTCAAGATCCGCGGACATTACTTTGCTGTGACGAGTTTTTTCTTCGGTCATTTTGTTTACCTGTTCTTGTTGAATTCTCGAAAACTGACGAACGGTCCCCTCGGCTTGCGGGGTATCCAGCCACCGGAGAGCATACTCGGCATCGATTTTAGTAGCCTGACGGCCAGTTACTACTTGGTCTTACTCTTTGGGGTGCTGTTCATTGTCTTTCTTCATTTGCTCGTTCATTCGAGGATTGGAAGGTGCCTTGTATCGATCCGAGAGAACGAGGATCTGGCGGAATCGATCGGTATCAACACCTCGTTTTACAAGGTGTTGGCCTTCAGCATCAGCGCCGGCTTGGCCGGTATGGCAGGTAGTCTCTTTGCCCATTTTTTTCGTTTGTTGCACCCATCGACATTTTCATGGATGATCTCGGAGATGATCGTCATCATGGCCCTTGTGGGCGGCCTTGGCACGTTGATCGGTCCCATGATCGGCGCTGGTGTTGTAACCTTTTTTCTTGAACTGATGCGCTTCGCGCCGGAGTTGAGATTTGTCATCTGGTCCGTCATGTTGATACTGGTTCTCCTGATTGAACCGAAAGGGCTGATGGGGATCATCAGACGGATTCGGGACCAATTTAGGAAAGTCGAAAGATGAAAGCGGGAGCATCTGCACAGGTGCTTGAGGTTAAGAACCTCAAGAAACGATTCGGCGGCTTGACCGTCCTTCGCGACCTCGACCTCGATGTCTTCGAATCAGAGATACTCGGGATCATCGGCCCCAACGGTGCTGGCAAGACAACGCTGTTTAATATCATCGCTGGCTTTTTCCCGCCCACAGCAGGCAAGGTCGTGTTGAGAGGAGAGGAAATCACCGGCCTCAGAGCGAATCAAGTCGCCCGGAGGGGTATAGGAAGGACTTTTCAGGCGTCGACCCTGTTCAACCAGTTTACCGTTTTTGACAATGTATATGCCGCATTTCACATGAACTACAAACAACCGTCATGGAAGGCGCCCTTGCACACGCGGGCGGTCCGTGAAGAAGAGGGGGCGATGAGGCAGAGGGCTATGGAAATCCTCGATTTTACTGAATTGACCTCACAAAAAGACAAACTTGCCGAGAATCTCTCCAGTGGGTACCAGAAGCTTCTCGCCATTAGCATCGCCTTGGCGACAGATCCCAAACTCTTATTGTTAGACGAGCCTGTGACCACGCTGTCGCCCCATATGGTGGAAACGGTCATGGGACTGGTGACTCGGGTGCGGGACACGGGAACTACGGTTGTGATCATTGAACATAACATGAAGGCAATTATGGACTATTGCGATCGAATTGTCGTCCTCGCTTACGGGAGGAAAATAGCCGAAGGTCTCCCGAAAGAGATCAGAGAAAATAGAGAGGTGGTTGAAGCCTACCTTGGAGTGATGGGTTGATGTTTCTTGCGCTCAGGGACATGTTTGTCAACTATGGGAAACTCGAGGTCTTAAAGGGTGTTTCCATGGAAATCGAGGAAGGCAAAATAAGCCTTCTTCTCGGGGCCAATGGCTCGGGCAAAAGTACGCTTCTTAAGACGATATCCGGCTTGAATCGGCCAATTTTAGGCAGCGTCTGGTTCCAAGAAACGAGGATTGATGGCATGGCTTCGTACGACATCCTCAGGCTAGGAATTGCACATATCCTCGAAGGGAGAAGGATTTTTCCCCAGATGACAGTGTTAGAGAACCTGGAGTTGGGAGCTTACTCACGGAAGAACAAAAACGAGATAACGAGAGACATCGAGATTATGTGTGAACGTTTTCCCGTACTGGCAAAAAAACGGAAGGAGAAAAGCAGTAACCTCAGTGGTGGCGAACAGCAGACCCTCGTGATCGCACTGGCCTTGATGACCAAGGCGAAACTACTTCTTATGGATGAGCCCTCTCAGGGACTCTCCCCTTTTCTGGTGAACGAGGTGGCCAATACGATAACGGGACTGACCAGAGATGGCCTGAGTATTGTTCTTGTTGAGCATAACCTTCGATTGGGCCTGAGTATCGCCGATAAGGTCTATGTGCTTGAGAATGGCAGGATTGCCTTTGAGGCAGAATCTACAGACCTATCAGGGGTGGAATATGCGAAGAAGATATATCTCGGTGGGTAGGAATTCCCAATCAATGTCGCCAAGTCGTAAACTTCACGGTTGGAGGAAAAATCATCATGTCAGATGTTGCGAACCCGGGTATCGAGACGACTGCCGCAGCTTGCTCCCGTGAGACCTGTGAAGGTTGTGAGATTCAAGGTAAGTTGCTCTGCAAACACACGGGGAAGGATCTTGTGGACTTCGCGGTCTTGGCTGTCGGTTGGATGATTCCATTTGGTGCTGGGATGATCATGGGTAAGTTCTGGACTGGATTGGCGGTCTGGATCGGTCTGGCGTTATTGTTCTTTGGCTATGTCGAGGCCCTGGTGCTCTGTCGACACTGTCCACACTATGCTGAGAGCGGCTTTCTGCTCAAGTGCCATGCCAATTCAGGCCTGCCAAAGATACCCAAGTTCGATCCACATCCGATGACCAAGGTGGAGCACACCGTCTGGCTCATCTATGTGGCTGTGCTTTTTCTCTACTACATTCCATTCTTCATCATCAGCGAACAATGGCTGCTTTTGACACTCACGACCTGGGCACTGATTGTCTGGGGCTGGACAGTCCTGAGGACACAATGTACACGCTGCTACAACCTCTCCTGCCCAGCGAATCGCGTGCCGGAGGAAGTGCGGAGAGGTTTTTTTGTTAACTACCCGCAATTCGCCGAGGCGTGGGGGGAGGATGTATCGCCTTATCACAGGAGAACGGTATGAATATTGATTTTAGAGGCAAGGCCGTGCTTGTTACGGGTGCTTCCGGAGGAATAGGGCGGGCAATTGCCCAGCAATTCGCCCGATGCAATGCACGTGTTGTCGCTCATTATCACAAGAACCGTGATGCTGCCGAGCAAATACTGACTGAACTCCCAGGGGGACCTCATCGAATGGTTCAGGCCGACTTGTCAAATCCCGAGTCTGTGCTGAACATGGCTGAGATGACCATCAAGGAAATGAAGAGAATTCATGTTTTGGTCAATAATGCGGGAATATTTGAAGAGCGTGCGATAAAGGGGTTGACATTCGAAGAATGGCAGGCTCTTTGGACGCGAACCATATTTACGAACCTGATGGGACCGGCTCATCTGTCATTTTGTTTTGTGAAGCATATGATGGACCATGGTGGAGGCAAGATCGTCAATGTCTCTTCGAGAGGCGCCTTTCGGGGTGAACCCGATGCCCCTGCCTACGGTGCGAGCAAGGCAGGATTGAATGCCTTGAGCCAGTCCATGGCAAAGGCCCTGGCCCCGAGCAATATCTTTGTTTATGCGGTGGCACCGGGATTCGTGGAAACGGCAATGACGGCACCATTGCTTTCGGGTCCTCTTGGTGATTCAATTCGGAACCAAAGCCCCCTTGGCCGGGCCGGCAGCGCTGAAGAGGTGGCGCGCACCGTTGTGTTCTTAGCTTCAGATGGGACAGAGTATCTCACCGGATGCATCGTCGATATCAATGGAGCTTCTTACCTTCGAACCTGAGGATCCTTTCATCTCGGATGGGCGTGACATAAAGGCTTGTCTTTTATGGTATGGTAATATTCCCTCGCGTGGGTGAGGATATTGGGCGAGCGGTCATTGGTTGGCGTTTTCTTGATTATGATTTCAATTCTCTTCGGGTTGTTGTCGAACGTGGGGAGGACGGCTGAGCCGACGAGGCCGAACCATGAAGACGAGTGCGTTGTTCTCCTTCATGGCTTAGGAAGGACGAGGCGTTCAATGGGGAGACTCGAAGAATACCTCTCGAGTCGGGGCTACCGGACCGTTAACTACGGATACCCGTCACGGGGTGAAACGGTTGAACATGTCGCCGAGGTGCGTATCCCCGAAGCCATTGCGCAATGTCGCCAGAGCCGCCCAGCCAAGATCCATTTTGTGACCCATTCCCTGGGAGGGATCGTCGTCCGGCAGTATCTGCAGGCCAACTCACTCCCTGAGGGGAGCCGACTCGTCATGCTGGCCCCACCCAATGGGGGGAGTGAGGGAGTCGATTATTTTATGAAGGTCTTCCTTTACAGGTGGATAACTGGCCCCGCAGGCCAGCAAATGGGGACGAGCTTCGAAAGCATCCCGAATCGATTAAAGCCGATCGATACTGAGGTCGGCATTATCGCCGGCAACAGGAGCCTCAATCCACTTTTTTCAGCGCTCATTCCCGGACCAGACGACGGCCGGGTTTCTGTCGAACGGGCCAAGTTGGAGGAGATGGCAGATTTTCTGGTGATTCCGAGCAGCCATAGCTTTATCATGAGGAAGCAGGCTGTCATGAAGCAAGTGGTCCATTTCCTCGAGCGTGGGAGGTTTAATCACAGCAAGGTGCCCGAGGGGGTTCAACCCTGAGAAATCCGAAGGCTGAACCGTGGCCCCATGGAAAGCCTGGTAACATGACGGGTCAAATCGCCATACCCATCTGGATTTTCGTCCTACTGCTGGTCGTGACCGTCTGGGCGGTGCTGGCCCGAGTTTGTATCCCCAGCGTCCGCTGGTTTTTCAGGCGGCGAATCCATCGCGTTCTCGATGAGATCAGCAGCCGCCTGGATATCGAAATTCGGCCCTTTCAGCTCACCAAACGGCAGGTCCTGATTGACCGGCTGGTTTATGATCCCAAGGTCATCCAAGCCATACAGACCCAGGCGCAGGAGACGGGTACTCCCCGAGGTGTTCTTCAGGCAGAAATTCTTGGCTATGCGAGAGAAATCGTCCCGTCTTTTAATGCCTACCTCTATTTCCGGATTGGTTACTGGGTGGCAAAGAAGGTTGCGCGAATGCTCTATTGGGTCCGTGTTGGCCTCGTCGACAATGAAGAATTGGCCCGCGTCGATCCCGAGTCCACAGTCGTGTTTGTGATGAACCATCGGAGTAATATGGACTACATTCTTGTCGCATTTCTGGCCGCGGAGCGAACGACACTCTCCTATGCTGTTGGCGAATGGGCTCGAATTTGGCCCCTCGAAACACTGGTGAAAGCTCTGGGGGCGTACTTTGTTCGTCGAGATTCCAGAAATCCCTTGTATCGCCTGGTTTTGGAGCGGTATATCCACATGGCGACCGAAGAGGGCGTGTGCCAGGCTGTGTTTCTTGAAGGGGGACTCAGCCGAGATGGTCGGCTCAGGCCACCCAAGTTTGGCCTGGTCGATTATATGCTCCGTGGCTTCCAGGCGGCGACTGACCGGGATATTGTCTTTATTCCGGTAGGGATTAACTACGACCGAACCTTGGAGGATCGGAGCCTTTTACGACGCCTGGACCCTCACGCCAAAAGACGAAGCCAGTGGTTCGTTATCAGGACGACGACTCGGTTCATTTGGCGCAATCTGGTCTTGATGGCACTGAACAAGTGGCAACGCTTTGGCTACGCCTGCGTCAACTTTGGCCCAGTGGTTTCGATGCGTGAATATTGTCAGGACCACGACATCAATTTCAGCGAGTTAGACCGTGAGGATCGCTTTAGGGAGGTCGAGAAGCTGTGCAACGGGCTGATGGCTTCCATTCAGGGCGTCATTCCCGTTCTTCCAATATCCGTCCTGGCAACCGTGTTTCTGGAAGCCCCAGGAGATGGGCTGACCGAATTCGATGTGAAAGGGCGAGTACATCGTTTGATGGAAGAATTACAAACCCAGGGTGCCCAGGTCTATATTCCGAAAAGAGGCCGTGAGCTGGGTATCACGACGGCCTTGAACATGTTGAGGATAAGACGGATGGTCATCGTCGAATCAGATGGATCATTTCGGACTGATCCTGGGTCGCGTGACATACTCTCGTATTACGCGAACGCCATTGCTCACTGGCGAGAAGCCCCGGCAAGCCATCCATCTCCTTCATCGTTACACTGATGACCAGATCTTCTTCAACGACGACGTTTTTCAGCCTTTTTTCCTTGACAAGCGAGCCCTATACTTCTATAATCGCCAACGGGTTAGGAGTCGGGTTTTGCCCGACTTCGGATCGAGAACGAAATGGATAAACCAAAAAGGAGGGACGAGAGATGAGACTTTCTAAGCTGTGCGTTATTGCAGTGTTGGTGACAGTCATCGTCGCGGCGAGCGTGGCGATGGCTGGGGAAACCCTCGAAGCAGTCAGGGCGAGAGGGGTTATCATCGCCGGCGTAAACGGTGGTGTCTTTGGATTTAGTATGCCTGACGAAAAGGGTGTATGGAAGGGGCTTGACGTGGATACGGCGAAGGCCGTTGCCGCCGCCGTATTTGGTGATGCGAGCAAAGTCCAGTTTACCGCTCTGACGGCTGTGCAGCGCCTGCCGGCGCTTCAGTCCAAAGAAATCGACGTTCTAGTCCGGAATACCACACAGACCCTGACTCGGGAAACGGTGAACGGCCTGAACTTCACTCATGTGAACTACTACGATGGCCAGGGGTTCATGGTGCCGAAGAAACTGGGCATTAAGAGCGCCATGGAACTGGATGGGGCAACGATATGTGTTCTTCCGGGAACAACGACGGAGATGAATGCGGCGGACTTTTTCCGGGCAAACAAAATGCGCTGGAAACCGGTGGTGATTGAACAGACGGCTGAACTCTCAAAGGCCTTTTTTGCCGGGCGATGTGACTGCTTGACCTCCGACGCCTCTCAGCTGGCTGCCCACCGCTCCGTCGCCACGAATCCGGACGACTACGTAATCCTGCCCGAGATTATCTCCAAGGAGCCTCTGGCCCCGGTGGTCCGCCACGGTGACGATCAGTGGTATGACATTGTCAACTGGACGGTGATGGCCCTCATCGAGGCAGAGGAACTGGGCATCAATTCGAAAAATGTCGATGAGATGCTGAAAAGCACAAACCCCCAAATCCAGCGTATTCTGGGAGTAACCCCTGGAATGGGCAAGGCCCTCGGTCTTGATGAAAAGTGGGCGTACAATATCATCAAACAAGTGGGGAACTATGGCGAAATCTACGAACGGAATGTGGGCCCCAACACGCCCCTCGGCCTTCCACGCGGTTTGAATGACCTGTGGACAAGGGGCGGAATTATGTACGCTGCACCGCTTAGATGATCCTTTCTTCGGGTGCCCCTCGATGAGAGGGGCACCTTTTTTTCTGATTGCTTGAAACCGTACGACGTGCGCCAGCCAAAGGCCCATCGTGGAAGGTGGTAGCCCCTCATTTTCACGATTCAGAACCGGATCGTGAATTCTTGACAAGCGATCGACCCCGTCGAAAGAAATGAGCGAGACGAAGGACAGACCGGTCCTGGACAAGGTACCATTCTGGCTTGACCCCAAAAAACGGTCCATCATGTTCCAGATTGCCGTGCTCGCAATGGTGGGCCTGCTCGCCTATTATCTCGTATCCAATACAATATTTAATCTCAAAAAACAAAACATTGCTACCGGATTCAGTTTTGTGAATAAGGAGTCTGCCTTTGAGATCGGCGAATCCCTGATCTCCTATTCGGCCGCCAGTTCTTACGGGCGAGCCCTCATTGTCGGGGCTCTCAATACCTTAAAGGTTGCCTTCGTTGGGATTATTCTCACGATCTTTCTGGGGACCATCATTGGGGTGGCCCGGTTATCATCCAACTGGCTCGTCTCAAAATTGGCGGCGATCTATATCGAAGTCATGCAGGATATCCCCGTCCTTTTGCAGTTGTTTTTCTGGTATGCCATCTTTTACGAAACCCTTCCATCCCCTCGACAGGCCTTGTCCCCCATGAATGGGGTGTTTCTATGCAACCGCGGCGTGGCTTTCGCCATTCCGGAGGCCCACCCGGCCCACCGCTACATGCTTCTGGCCTTCTTGGTCGCTTGCGGGCTGGCCTATTTCATTCGTCGATGGGCCAGAAGACGGCAGGAAAAGACGGGACGGTTTTTCCCTGTCTTCCGGGTTTCAGTGGGCTTGATCGTGGGGCTGCCTTTGGTCATTTGGTATCTGGCCGGTTCCCCGACGAAGATGAATGTCCCCGAGCTTGTCGGGTTTAACTTTGAAGGGGGCATGATGGTCAGCCCCGAATTTGTCGCGCTCTTGTTGGGCCTCGTCATCTATACGGCTGCTTTTGTGGCCGAGGTTGTCCGTGCGGGTATCCAATCGGTCAGCAAGGGCCAGAGAGAAGCCGCCATGTCAATCGGGTTGAAGCCTCCCATGGTGCTGAACCTGGTGATTTTGCCCCAAGCCCTCAGGGTCATCATTCCACCGCTGACGAGCCAGATGCTCAACCTGACAAAGAACAGCTCCCTGGCCGTGGCCATCGGATTCCCTGATTTCGTCTCGGTCGCGAACACAACCATCAATCAGACGGGACAGGCCATTGAAGGGGTGGCCCTCATCATGGCGGTTTATCTGATCTTCAGCCTGTCAACATCGGCCTTTATGAACTGGTATAACAAGAGGGTAGCCCTGGTCGAGAGATAATGAGCCATGGAAGCATCTTTCCCAGAGACAGTCAGAGAAGAGCTGAAGCCCCCGGTAACCAGTGTGGGGGTGATTGGGTGGGCCAGAAGCAACATTTTCAACGGGTGGTTCAACTCGCTCCTCACCGTTGTGACCCTGTTTTTTCTCTGGAAGATCGTGCCCCCGCTGTTCCGATGGGCCTTCATTGATAGTGTTTGGACGACGACTGCACAGGAATGTAGAGCGGCAGGAGGGGCTTGCTGGTCCATTATCACGACAAGCCTGCGGTTTATCATATTCGGTTTCTTTCCCTATGAGCAGCAATGGCGACCCCTTTTGGCCATGATCGTTCTCGTCGGCTTGCTTGCCTACAGCAGAAACCGAGATCATTGGAAGAGACCCCTGGCCTATGCCTGGCTCATCGGACTTTTCGCGATGGGCCTGCTCATGAAGGGAGGGCTTTTTGGCCTTTCTTCAGTGGGAACCACCCAGTGGGGCGGCCTGCCCCTGACCCTTCTCCTTTCTGTCTTCGGGCTGACGGCTGCCTATCCTCTTGGTGTTCTCCTGGCCCTGGGCAGGCAATCCAAATTGCCCGCTGTCAAACTGCTTTCTGTCTTGTATATTGAATTGATCCGTGGGGTACCCCTCATCAGCCTGCTCTTCATGTCTTCGATCATCTTCCCGCTCTTCTTGCCCCAGGGGATCAGAATCGACAACATTCTCCGGGCCCAGGCGGCCATTATTCTGTTCACCGCGGCTTACATCGCTGAGGTCGTCCGGGGTGGTTTGCAGGGAATGTCCCGTGGGCAATATGAAGCAGCGGAATCGATTGGATTGAATTACTACCTCACCATGCGGCTCGTTATCCTGCCTCAGGCCCTCAAGATCGTGATTCCGCCAACGGTGAGCATCCTGATTTCCGCATTCAAAGATACGTCTCTTGTGGTGATTATCGCGCTCTTCGATTTGCTGAAGACGACACAGACTGTGCTTTCCAATCCGGAATGGATGGGATTCAGTCGTGAGGCGTATATCTTCGTGGCGATCCTTTATTTTGCGGGCTGTTTCTCCATGTCGAATTACAGCCGCAAGCTGGAAAGGGAGCTGTCAACCGGTGAGTGACGTCATCGGTCTTGGGTATTGCATATTTCCGTGGCCTATATGAAAATGAAAAGATCTATGGATCGCAAGGGGTCTTCATGAACAAGGAAACATCCAAGAAGAATCAACACCAGTCCTCTGTAGGGCTGATGATAAAAATCAGCGATCTTCACAAGTGGTTCGGTGACTTTCACGTGCTTCGGGGCATCGATCTCACCGTGGACAAAAAGGAACGCATCGTCATCTGTGGACCTTCCGGCTCTGGAAAATCGACCTTGATCCGATGCATCAACCGTCTGGAGGAACACCAACGGGGCCAGATCATTGTCGATGGTATCGAGCTCACGAATAACATCAAGAATATCGAGAAAGTCCGTGCAGAAGTGGGCATGGTTTTCCAACATTTCAACCTCTTCCCCCATCTGACAATCGTTGAAAACCTGACCCTCGGGCCCCTGTGGGTGCGAAAAGTCCCCAAGGCCGAGGCTGAAGAGACGGCCATGTATTTTCTGGACAAGGTTCACATTGCGGAACAAGCCAGAAAGTACCCTGGGCAGCTCTCTGGAGGCCAGCAGCAGCGTGTCGCCATTGCCCGCAGCCTCTGCATGAACCCGAAGGTCATGTTGTTCGATGAGCCAACCTCTGCCTTGGACCCGGAGATGATCAAGGAAGTGCTCGATGTCATGATTGAACTTGCTCAGGAAGGTATGACCATGATCGTGGTGAGCCATGAAATGGGCTTTGCCAAGAGTGTGGCTCACAGGGTGCTTTTCATGGACTTTGGTCAGATTGTCGAGGGAAATACACCGGAAGAGTTCTTCAAGAATCCCAAACACGACCGGACCAAACTCTTTCTCAGCCAGATCTTACACTAAGACAAAACGAAATTCCTTTCCTATTCCTTTTTGAAAAGGGTCTCCCATTCGGCTTTTGCCTTCTCTTTTGCTTCCTTCTGGGTCCGGCCGACCTCTCCCAAACGGTACTGGAAATATTCACAGAAATTGCTTCTTTCACGGTCAGACACGTATTCGGCCTGCGGTTCCCGGCACCTGTTGTGAGCATATTCATCGTAGAATTCGCAATTCCGGCAGCAGTGGAGATCACGGCCACAATGAGGGCACTGGTCTAGCCTCGAGACCTTCGCCTCCAAAGTCAGTTCGTTCTGGCAGTGAAAGCAGACAAAGGGCATTTTCTTACCCTCGTGTGACCGTCAGAGATTGATACGACTTTATACCACGGTCCGAGGAGGAGGTGGGGTCAAACCTACAAAATACATTTGAGGCTTTGCCATCGAGTAGTGTTCCAAGAAGCAGTGAGTCCGTGCACTTACCGCTAAACGCTGGGTTCATCACGGCCCTGCCTTTCTGTTTAGTACGTATAGAGTATGGCGTTTAGTACGAGGTGGGATTCCGTTTATTTGCATCCCAAATAATCAGGTCTGAAGGTGGGTAAGAACCCTATGTTCCAGTTGAAAGGAATCACTCAGTTCAGGGCGCTCCCTAAAGCGCTTCAGTGGGAAACGGGTCGGCTGACACCCATGTTACTTCAGTCCCGCCTTGCGCATCGATTCAATAAAGAGTTCTATATCTGCTTGATTCTTATACGGCAGCGTCTTTGCAAAATACGCTAGGGAGAATTTGGGATCTATCCTGAGGATTTCTGCGGCTTCCGTATGGGCTTCCTCCTCTCGCCCTGCTATACTATAACTGGCGGCCAGGATAATGTGGGCGATGAGATCGTCAGGGTTGCGCTGGAGGGCCTTCCGCAAGGTCACGATCGCCTCCTCATACTGTCCCGTAAGGCGATAGGTGTGGGCTAGGTCGGCTAAGTACCAGTTCGGAGGCATCGGGTTGAGACGCATCGCCTTCTTAAATGAGGCAATGGCTTCTTCCAGCCTGCCCACAAAGGTCAGAGTCATGGCCAAATGCGCATGGGCGTCAGCCCCATTAGGATTCAGAGCAATAGCTCGTTCCCCTTCAGCAATCGCCTTTTCATGCTGCCGCATCATAAGGAAGATATGGCCCAATAAGGAGTGGGCATAGTCCTGGGTGTCATCGAGGGCAAGGGCCTTTTGCGCCAGTTCGGATGCCCGCTCCATGGACTTCTCAGGGGACTCACTCGAGCCATACCACACATCCATCACGTGGGTCCAACCAAGCATCGTGTATGCCAGTGGGTTCTCCGGGTCTAAAGGAACGGCATCTTCAAACATCTGCCGGGCCACAGCATTATCATCTTCATTGAAGCGCAAAAAATGGTGCATCCCTCGTAAGACCTTCAAAAAGGAATCGAGGTTTTCCGTACTTCTATCATACACACGGGCTTGCTCCCCCTCCGTCAGTGTTACGCGCAGTGCCGTCAGGATCTTCGTCGTGATCTCATCTTGCAGCGCAAATATGTCTTTCAGATCCCTGTCGTACCGCTCCGACCACACANNTCCCGCCTTGCGGACGCTGCCCTCCATTACATAGCGCACTCCCAGTTCCTCAGCCACCTGCTGGACCTTTACCGGCTTGTCCTTGTAGGTAAACGTCGAGTTTCGGGCAATTACAAACATGTTGTGGACCTTGGAGAGGGCCGTAATGATTTCC
>JABAOF010015549.1_pt1 | contig 12714 bp, 23 predicted proteins | sample 7062171 | NCBI WGS metagenome assembly JABAOF01 (sample SAMN14538628, study PRJNA623070) | marine sediment metagenome | biome: marine biome [ENVO:00000428]; feature: marine pelagic biome [ENVO:01000023]; material: deep marine sediment [ENVO:00002113] | place: India: Gulf of Khambhat ...
AATCTTGATACGGCAGCCGGGCCAGGAGCAAGGATTCCTATAAGTGTAATCCTAGCTCCGGACCTGACTCACCTTTTCCCCGGGGAAATGCCGGGGTCCCATCGCTTCGTTTTTATATAAAAGTCGAATTCTTTCTGTGTGGTAACGGCCCGAAGTATTGAAATAAGCGTCCATTGCTTGTGCATTGAGCTTTGTGAATCAAGGCCCATAATACACAGGCGTTTTATCGCATCAACAGGAGTTTCAAAAAAGTGCGAGTAATACAATTTCAGAATCTCCTTGATCTTCCGGGACAGAGGTTTCTCTCCTTTTTCCGCAACAAGTCTTTCAAGTAAGGGGAGTTCCTCCCTGAAGTACACAAGCAGCCTTTTTGGTTTCAAATTTACAGCTTTCAGGTCGGCGGGTGGCAGCATATCAGGGGGAAAAATCCCATCGTTGTCTAAATATATTTTACAGATTTTTTTGATAAAGGCAGAAAGCGCGATGCTCTTCAGCTTCGCGTGGGAAGTAAGAAGCCCTATCAATTTTAATTCTTCTTCTCCATTGAAATTAATGTTCTGCGTCGGCCCATATGACGTTTTAGTTTTAAGTGATTCCCTTATCGCCATGTTGATAATTTTATCAATTTGTCAAAATTTGTAAAGATTTGTAAAAAATTATTTCCTAAACCTGGCAAAAAGGGGGAATATTGCAAAAAACATTTGAATCCAGTATTATAATACAAATGGCAGAAGATAAGAGAATTAAAAAGTGGTTAAGCTTTAATCCCCAGCAGTGGGAGATAGTCAAAAGTGCAAGTGAAGAAAAATTCGCTGAGCCGGACCCTGAACCAAAAGACCTTGTATTACTTCTCGTTGAGTTGTGTAAAGAGTTGGTGGATTTAAAGGATAAAAAAGATTAAAGCTTAATCATCTCCGAATCGTTTTTCTGTCCAAAAAATAGTATCTTCCCTTTAAACCATCTCCACAAATTTCTAAACGGATGGTTCCGGGCTTCGTGCCGTTCGAGGGTTCGCATGGCGAGATTGAGCTTCAGGTTTTGTATCCGCTTGTAAGGATGGATTGCAATTGCAAATTTATTTGGAGTTTCCTCGTTGTTCTTTACAACGAGCATTGCTAATCCCGGGTGGATACCCATAGATAGGAGTGCCACAAGGCGGGCGGCACGGTAATATTGATATTGCAGAGACCCTGGTTTGAGTACGGTAAAGTCGTCGTCAATTATCTCTTTGCCTTTGGTCTCATTAACGAACTTTTCGATTTCTTCTTTTTCGGGTTCAGTGAGATTCTCTGTGTAACCTTTGAGGGATGACAGGACCATTGATAGATTTTCATTCCAATAGCTTGCTTCACGGATTGATCTTTGTAGTCCAGGGATGGACGAAATTCCTATAGCTGCAGCCACGGGAGAAATAGCTTTAAATAGTTCAAGCGGAATGCTTTTAATGCGCCTATCTACGCATCCTCTACATTCTTTGATTTTCGCAGTACCCTTATCGCTTATCTCAATCTTAAATTTTACCATTCAATCCTCCATACATTCAGCTATACGGGATAGAAATTCCCAGAGTTTTTCTGTGTCAGGAACCTCTACTAACACGGGCGGTCCGGTCCCCAGAAACAATGGAATCTTGAGCTTTTGAGGTTTGGGTTTGGGTTTTGGTCTTGACCGAACTCCTGCTGTCGGTATTGAATCGAATAAGCGGCCTTCTTCTTCAAACAACGGGAGTCTTTTTATCTTTCCCAGGGATGGCTTTATTGCATGTTCTGTCTTTACTAGAGCCTCAGCGCATCGCAAAATCTTCTCCAGAGGTGGTGGTTTAATTGTAAGGCCCATCTTCACATCCACACCACAATATCGGTTCGTCCATATCTTCTGTTCCGGCCAATGTGTTTAATGCTGCTTCCATTTCTTCCCAGGTAACAGTAAGATCGCCAGGGGGATGGCGGGTGATCGCATCGTTCAGCGCATCCACAAGTCCCTGACCAAATGTCCAGTCCCCGCAAATATTCATATTGAAAAGCTTAACCCGCTTACCGTCCACCTCGATGTAGGCTTCACCGGCCAACTCATCTATTTTGACTTTATTGCCCATAAACCACCTCAGACGATTTCTTCATTAAAAACCAGGTCAACTTTAATCCGCATGAACAAAGCAAAAATTCCCGTGCGGTTTGTGGATGCACGTCTCGCGGAAGTCTTCCCGGCCACCTTTCTGGTAGTCGGGTCATTTTTGATGAAGGACGCTGGCAGCATGGGCATTGATAATGTACATATTCCATTTTTATTGTCTCCTCTTCCTTGACTGATTTTGTTTCTTTATCCGCAATTCCAAATGGATAAAGGAACAGGAATAAGGCAACCAATGCTAAAATTAGCTGTCTCATATTTCTTGCGCCTCGGATTCAACCCACATTTTTACTAAGTCTTGAAAAGGGAAAAACCATCTTTCGGTTGCCTCTTCTGTTCTCCTTTGTATTTCTTCTGCAAACAAGACAAAGCTTAATGGTTTTGTAACTCCGGCGTCAATCGCAATCATCAGTCGCTGTGCTCTAAGAGCTGCGAATTCTATAGTTTCCGGTTCTATGTCAGATAAACCATTTTCATCAAGGACATTTCTATCCTCTTTCTTATCTCCATAACAGAATCGCATGATTACTTTTTTATTCCATTGTTCCTGTGGGATTAATTTTTCTAACTCATTCATAGCTTCAAGGAAATCTCGTTTTGGTTTGTCAGCTGCTGTTAAATATAATTCTAAAACTTCCTGTCTGTTCATATCGCCCATTGATCTTTACCTCCTTTATCAATTTTTACCCTGTTCTTTTCCTTCCACTCCCGGAAAGCTATCTCGAAAGTAAAAGCGGTTGCTTCATGCCGCCGGATAAAATCCTTTGCCTCTTCAAATTCCATTCCGGCGGCCTGCAGCCAGTACAGGCGGTCTGCCCGAAGGTAGGAAAATCGCTGACTCCCGGGTGTAATCTTCTTTCCCTTTTCGTCCCGGATTGGAATCCCATCCGGGTAGCCGTCATAGAATAGCCGCAACTCCTGGAGGGCTGGGCTATCCATTAGGCTGTCAGCCAACTCCCGGACCGCCTCGAACTTCCTGGCGAATTCAAGGGATTCATTTTTAGTTGTTTTGAAGACCATTAAGCCGCTCATTATTGCTTTTTTTAGGTCCGTGTTATTTTTATCCATTATCTGCTCCTTTGGGTTCGGCAATCATTTCCGGGACATGCAATTCAACACAATTTTCGTCGTCAAAAGTTGAAAGTGTGCCGCAAGACGGGCACCAATATTGTTCTTGGCAATCTTCCACCTCCACATCGCCAACGTAATTAACGAACTTCAAATTTTCGCTTCCGCAGTGTGGGCATTTCATTTTGGTGGACCTCCTGTGTAGTTATAATTAGGGTTAACGATACTCTGTGTATGTCCACAATTGCAGCATTTGTAACCAGTTACCTCCCCCTCAGGGGTGATCTGCCAATTTACCTGATGCCATTTATTTCCATTACATTTAGGGCATATCATTTTTCACCTCTATTATACCGGGCACCCGTGGTGCACTTCTCCTTGCTGATCTGAGTAGAAGTCCTCATCAAAATACGTACATTTTTCGTTCGGGCATCGCCACATTGCCCCAAGCGGTTTCCAATTCCCAGGATAAAAAAGCCCGATACTGGCATCTCCGTAATAATAATCCGGGCGTCCAGTCCCCCAGGTATCAATGAAGAGCATTTCCGTTCCGCACTCAGGGCATTCCACCTTACTTCTCCGTGAATAACGTATCGAAGTTCTTCCGTTGGTGCTCTTCTTGCGCCATTAAGTGTAAAATTTGTTCATTACTGAGATGTAACCCTGCCGAATTTTTCATACAGAAACACCAATTAGGCTCATCATACCAGCAATACAATCCGTAACTATAGACATTTGCCTGGAATAATCTTATAAAGTTGGGGATATCGCTTTCTTCAATCCCGAACTCCTGGGCCACATCTTGCATGTTCACTTCAACTTTACCCATGCCGCCTTCTAAGGTTAACTGTTGTTTGGTGCTCATAAGGAACTGGCGCATTTTTACAAAGAGATTTTTTTGATTATTTTCCATTGATCACCTCCACTATATCTTCCTCCCAGCCGTCTGCTGAAATGAATAAAATCTCCTTAAAAGAGGGTGTTTACCCTTCATGCTCTTTTTGAATTCTTGATATTCTTCCGTTGAAAAGATTTTTTTGGCAATAGCCGAACCGTGAAAATTGTCATGTAATAGAGCGCTACATTGGCATCGTGATTCAGTTTTAAACCACCATACGTCTATCGTCACTTCTGCGTAACAAAAAGGGCAGAGGGCTATAAGATTACCATATTCAGGACCCTCACTTCTTATTACAGTGTCTGTTATTGCCCACATGATAACCTCCTATTCCTTTCCCACCAAAACCACCGCGCTTTCAATCATTTTGTGTTTTTCGCCAGTACGGGGACCGGAGAGAATAAGGCTGTTGTATTGCACCTCATCCATATTGTCGTACATTTCCGGTTCAATCTTGCGCAGTTTAGTACCTATACTATCAAACTCCTGTCCGATTGCCAGGCGGTGAAATAGCACATAACGCCCCTGGGTCAACAGGTTCCCTTCCAGATCAAATTCATATTGACCGAAAGGCAGGAAATGACCATTGCTGTCACCGTTCCAATCAACCCATTTTGAATCTAAATGACGAAGGAAATATGACCCGCCTGTTTGACTTATCTCGTATTTTACAAGCATTTCCTTATAGATAGCATAAAGATACTTCATAGAAGATTGAAGGTTTACAGGTGCGATATATATCCTGTAATCTTCATCTCTCTCTAAAGACGGTTCGAGGATGGTTAAGTCCAGTTCGGTCTTAATGAGATTTTGTACGAACCTGTGAATTTTCTCTTCAACGTCTTTTTTTATTTCCATAATCGCTTCTCCTTATTATACCACATTACCGCCTTTTGGAGAAAGCAAAAGGCGGTCGGTGTGTTTGGTTGCTTCATGAAGAACAGCGTGGTAATCAACATTGTTCTCAATCTGAATATCAATATATTCCTGGTAATCAGGATGTCCGGACCGGAAGACATTAACTGTAATCTTCTTGCCAGGAAACGATTTCTCAAGCGCTTCCTGGACTTCATCTCTCTTTCCTTCCAAATCTCCTATTTCTCTCATGGTCTCCTCCTCTGTTACTCCGTCCGGTTTAGATTGAACACCTCTTCCGGGAATTCCTCTCTCAAAAAAGTCTTGACATCGCCCTCGGTAGGCTCGCCGATCCATTTCACATTAATCCATATTGTTTTTCTAGTCATTTCAATTTTTTTTTGTTTCATCTGTTTCGGCATTATTTCTCTCCACTTCTAATGCATATCCACATTCACTACAATCTCCAAAGCATTCTGAACAAGGGTTATGAAACTTTGGATTCCAATGTAAATTATAATAAGTTCCGGGATTCATTTTCATACCTCCTATCCTACCTGAACAATATTTCTTGTTTGGGGGTTATACCATCCATGGCGGCGTTCATTATTGACTAAGGCAATATCAAAATATCGGTAATTGCCCCAATCCTCACCGCTTTCCATTTCCGTTTCAACAAAATTGGTTGAATACGCAAAGGACACTTTCTTGTACAGAGGAGTAAACACCGCTTTGCACTCGCCGCAATACATCATTATGGTAGTGCTTACAGCATTATGTTTTCTCCCACAGCAGGGGCAACAAAGAGCCTCTTTCCACGCCTCTTTCAGGCATTCAGAAAATAGCGGTTGTTCTCCGTTCCCGGTCAATTCTGCAATCTCTTTTTCGTGGGACGCAAGCCGGTGTGCCCTCTTCATAACCTCGCTTAATAATGCTTTATCTGTCATCGTTTATCTCCTGTTAATTTACATATATTTTAATTAAAATCATCAATGGGTTTTAACATAAATCTTCTGCCACTTGCATTTCCCATGATGGTATCATCAAAATTTCCCTCCCAGCGGCCAAAAATCATGTCGGATTCGCCGACCTGGGGAAACATCTTAGATACAATATTTGGGCTAATTATTTCTATAATGAATATGTCTTTTTCTATATATTCGTTATTGCTATCATCGGAAAGTTCTTTAACGATTGCAACGAAATTGCCTTCGATGTAAAGGTAAGTTTGATTTAAGGGCGGAACGCTTGCCACACCGTGTACTGCGTTTGATTCATTAACTGTCATCCTCATTACCTCCAATTTGTTTTCTTTTTTGTTTTTCATATGTATATTGTATCACCAAATGATACATTTGTCAAGGGTTTTTTTGAAAAAAAATAAAGTTTTTTTTTAACGGTTTAAAGCCGTTCCTTTAGGGTATTGACAATTACACTAGAAAGCATTGGTTTAGGAGGATTTACTTTGGTCCTTTTTAGATCAGGCATTGGCGCGTTTTTTTTGATTTTTCTTAGCAAGACCCCCTCATCTGGTGGGTCTATATTAAACTCATTATACAGTTCGAGTTTTATAAATTCTGTAATATTTTTTATCTTCCGTTTTTTAGCCGTTCTCTCGATAGTTTTCCATAGTGTTGGGGGGAACCGACACGTAATGCGCTCATCCGCTATTATAATGTGTTTTGTTTTTCCATATTTTGACATATTCATGCCTCTCTTGTATCACACAATGCTACATTTGTCAAGAGTCTTTTTAACTCACCTCCTGGCTTTCCCATTTGATACAACTCTTGCCATTTTTGTTAAACTAACTTGTAATGCCATATTCCATTAGCATCTTTTCTTCCATCCAGGGACACATTATATTCGAGGCTTTTTGGTGTTTCTACAATTTGAAATGTTTTATGGCAATTGTCCTTTTTTTTACAGAAAAAATCTTTGAGATTTACGTTAAAATCTTTCTCCTTGCAACCAACCCATTGAATAGCTTTCTTCAAAATTTCTCTTGTCAACACCATTGTTACCTCTTCGTCCTCATGAATGTAACATATAAGTTTATCCCGGATATCATTCTTGTTGCGACTCTTGCACTTTAAGTGATTATGAGACACCTTTTTATCCACAATGATATATCTATACGGTTTTGTATCACTGTTTACCGTAAAAATTTGCCCTGGGTCAATATCCCTTAATTGTTTTAGTGTCATCTGGTTTCCTCCTATTTTTATATATATGCCAATCATTAATTATTAAACTCCTGCTTTCCCCATTTCAGGTAACTCCTGCCCTCTTTGTCAAACTCCCTTGTCAGGACCTGCTCTAGGATCCCCAGGTCGAAATCATGCTGATCGTAGATATCAGAATATGGCCTGAGTTCAAGGGTTTTGACAAAGTCGTTAATTCTTTCCTTCGCCATCAACAGGGCCAGCAGATTTTGCTCAATGCTGTTCCTGTATGTGACAAAGTGAATCTCCGTTATCCCGATGCTGTTGAAACGAATGAACCTGAAATAATACTGCTCCAATCGCGGGAAATTCCAGGGGAGCGATTCTATTATCACCCGATTGCACGAAGGGATATTAACAGAGCTTTTAAGGCTTTGCTGGGTAGACACCAATATCCCGTTATCCGTCGCCTCGAACTCCTTAAGTATTCGTCCCCGCACCTTGAACGATACAGAACCAGTAATATAGAAAACTTTACGGTCCGGGAACCGTTGCGAAACGAGCCCGCGGTAATACTCCGCTGCCTCGATAGTAAGGCAGCCCACTGCCACTTTTTCCCCGGGGTTACCTTCTATGATTTTTAATATTTCCCTGGCCTTCGTAGGTATTTCCTCCGACGTATATTCCCTGTACGCTTGCGGCATAGATGTGGCCCTTATTAACATGTTCATTTGCCGCAGCAGTCGTAGCATTGCGTCTTTTCTTGAATTGCCGATCGATCTGAAGTACTGAGCAATCATGACGTGAAGCTCCTTTATTATTTTTATGTATACTTCAATCTCACCGGTGTTCATCTCAAATGAATTATTTATTATTCTATATTTATCCTCCCCGGCGATCTCCCGGAACTTCCGGGTAATTATCGTTTTTTCGATTAGTCGCCGGAGATTTTTTACATTGAACAAGTCTTGATTATGCGTCTTTATCCCAAAGACCCTTGTTTTAGCAGGGTTAAAACAACTGTTGAAAATCCCCTGCCCCCGGTACGGCGGGAAAGGCTTACCGTAATGAGGATTATCATTTTCTGCTATTTCCGTCCTTCCCTCTTTTGTGCGGCTTTCATGAAAGCATGTCTCGCAGTCGTTCCAGAGGTTCCAGGAATTATTATACAGCAATTCAAATTGTGTATACAACTCCGCCACATTGTTCCGGGTAGTGGTGCCGGTTGCCAATAGCTTTGCCCGGACACGTCGGAAACAATCCAGGACCGCCCTGGACCTCTTGGCTGAATGGTTCGTCACTTCGTCGGATTCATCGAAGACAAGACCCACTTTCCGGGATTGGATTCTAATGTACCTCTTGATCTCCTTTTTGAATTTCATTAACATCGAAAGGGAAATCAAAACCACCTGGCCTCTTTCTATTCGACGCGTATCCTGCCGGTTTTTTATGAAGATGAAATTTGCCTCGTGTCTTTCTAAAAACGGTTGCCAGGTGTTATTGGCAGCCAGAGCGGGAGCCACCAGGAAAATATTACGTACCTTTCCATGCTGCAACCGAGACTTAATCCAGGCATAAGCCGCCGGCGTTTTGCCGCTGCCCTGCTGCCAGTTTAGAATTGCGAACCGCTTCTGGAGTATTAGGTTAATATCCCTTTTTTGCGCCTCGTTTAAGCAGCAGATATTCCCGTCGTCATCGATGAACCGATATTCATTGAGAAAGAAATCAATAGCAGAGTCGCGCTCAATCTCAGAAAACGGTTGATCCTGCCGCAGAAACTCCTGTCTTTTCTTTTTCAAAAGACTGGCGAACTGACCGCCATCGATACCCGGGATTTGGATGTCGAGGGTATCCTCTCCTTTCCAGACAAGGTCGTTTATTTCCCAATTCTTTTGTCCTTCTGACCGGGAAAGCCGATGCTTCGCTTTGCCGGAATAGGCTTTGAGCTTAATTGTATTTTCCGCTTTCACCAGCGTTATCTCGTCTCTTTCAACACGGTGCTGCGAAGAAAGCACCCGCCGGAGGTAGGAGATTACCTTGTTTTTTGTGATTTTCCTTTTCTCCCACTCCTTCCAATCCATGTTATCGGGCTTCTGCTGGGATTTATACTTCTCCCAGTATGCCAGGCAATCACTATATTTTCCCTTCGTTTTCGGATTAACGCGGATGTCAAAGAGGAGTTTTATTATTTTCTCCTCTTCCCTTCCGCTTTCCTCCTTTCTCATCTCCAGGAACATCCGCGCCCGCTGCTTTTCGTTTTCTTTCAACAGGGGCTGGATATATATTTTATGCAGGGTTTCAGTGTCGCCCTTAACATATTCTATCCGGTACTCAGTGTTCTCCAGGTGATTGCTTTTTCGTTGAAAAACCATAACCTTTGTTTTGAAGTTTTTTACCCCCAGTTGTTTGAATGCCTGGGGGGATACCCGGTATTGCAATACGAAATTAAAAAGGTCATCCATCTTTTGAATTGCCCATTTCTCTTGAAATTCATCACTCAGAAAGCTTTCCGGCACCAGGACAACCAGAAAGCCACCTGGTCTTAACAATTCCCCAGCTTTCAGGCAATAATAATATTGCGAATCCATCCCCATTATGTTAAGGTTGAACGGGGGGTTCCCGAAAATGATGCTAAATTTCATCTCCGGGTTATAATATTGAATGTCCCGGATTTCCAGGTGGGCTTCCGGGAATAGATAACGTGCGATGCTAACCGCATCGCCATCGATGTCGCAACCGTAAAAATTTGATTCGTTCGTGAGAAAATTACAAAAGCTCCCTTTACCGGCCGTTAAATCAGCGATAAGGTCATCAACCCCCGGTTTAATTAATTGCACCATATCGGCACAGATCGCCGGGGGCGTGAAAAACTGGCCCATTTCAAAATCTTTTTTTGCCGTTGAATACCGATGATAGTTTTCAAAGTCTGAGAAATCCAAACCGTGGAGACCTCCTTTGCCGGTAAAGCAGTTAAACATTTCCTCTGCGGTTATCCCCTGGTTGTCCCCGGTGCGTGCGATGTATGCGATCTTCGTATTGATATCGTTTCGCTGTTCTGCTGAAATTGCTATTTGTAGGTCTCTGTATTTAGGGCACATGTTATTTACCTTTCTTTGATGAAATCAAGCTCAAACGTATTCCAGAACTCCCTGGCGATTTCGGGAGATGCAAATCGGAGGTCAACGTTACCGTTTTTGTACAAGCGTAAACCTCTTATTTTTTGCCCTTCTCCTTCGTCCCTGTATTCTTCTTCTACATTAACCTCTTTATAGTCCTCTAATTGTCTTGCCAGGAGTGATTGAACATTAAATGTTTCAAATTCAAAAAACGAAATTACACGACGGAAAAGGTCCACTTTTTCTCTGTTGTGATATGATATTTCCAAACCCCCGCGGAACATGTTTTCTAGTCGGAAGTAATCTACGAATTTGATTTTACACCCCTGGAGCTTTATTCGCTCCTTCCAGTAAATTGTTTCCCGAAAATTCTTTTTTAAATTCTCTTCACCTTTCTCTTCCAGTTCCAAACCATTTGATTTAGAGAAAATATAATCCACTATGTCTTTACTGTGGATAATTTCCCTTTCAAGCAGTTTACTCCGGGTAAGCTCTAAGTTGTATTTTGAATTGAAATATCCTAAAATTTTTTCAACAAATTCTTCTTTTGCCTTTTCAAATAACTTATCAATTCTATGAAGCCCACCCTTTGGAGAAAATTTAAATCGCTCATACCAGGGAGCATCATATTTAGTGGAAAACCACTTCTTGTCCTTTTCATATTCGTGTGCCGAGTCTTCATCCTCTTTTAACTTGGCTTTAAAAAATTCACGATACCAATTCAGGTTTCTTGACACTTCGTCATGTTCCCGCTGGTATCTTTCGACCACTACCTGGTCTTCCGGGGTTAAACGGTCTTCTTTAATTGTAATTGCTTTAAATTTTTCCAGAACACTGGCCCCGTCAAAATCAAATTTTCTTTGTTCCATATTTATTGTTACCTCCCGGAGGGCGGCCGTTAGGCCGCCCCGCTATACTTCTTTTGGATTTGCATTGCCTTTTTTATACCGTCTGGCGTTAAGAGAACAGACCGGGATGGTCTATGCCGATATTGTATTATCATTCGTTTTTCTTCCAAATTATTAAGTACCTCGAATTTATAACCCTTCATGGCTCGAAAAATTTTATTCCAGGGATAAACGGGCTTTTCACCGGGATGAGTAGGTTTTCTTACATCTTCTTCCCAACCGGTCAAATACATCAGTAAAAGGGTGAGGTCTGAAATGTCGCTGCTCCCTACTTGATTGTAATTTCTATCTTTGTCAACTGTTTTCCCTTCAATGCGAATGTCAATATTTACCTGGTCAACAGGAACGTTATTGAACTTGGCAACTACAGCTTTCAATTTGTTTTCAGCTTGAAGTTTTTCCTCTTCGTAATTAGTAATTACTTTCGTAAGTGCTGTTTCCCAGGCTTCTTCCAGATTCTTGCTACCCTGAGCTATCCCGTATCCATAACGGTCAGGATTAAGCTCAACTAGATAAAACGTCTGATCACCTGCCGTCCACTTCCAAAACGTGTTTCCATCGCCATCTACTGCTTTAAAAGTTGATTCTTTTTCTTTTTCCCATTCTAAGGCCGGGAGTGGTGGGACCACGTTTCCTTCAGTTTTTTTTGTTTCGCTTAACGCTTTCATGTTTACCTCCTGTTTTTCCCCCTGGCTAACCATAAAAGGTTTATCCCATTTCCCAACTTCAAGGTGGATATAATAATTTGTGTCAAAGTAATCAAACTGTACATCTGATCTGTCATAATGATAGTGAGTAATTATTTTTTTCAATTGGTTAAGCAGCAGCCAACCTTCTTTTGTATACATAACACTATCAGGTTCCCTGCATTCCCATTCAACATATTCTTCATAACTCTCATATTTGTCAATCCAGTGATGGTTGACCTGTTGATATTCATCACCTCTTTCAACTATTTTAAAAGGTGCTGACATGACGGAAACATACAATGATGAACAAAGATTATTACCTCCGCTTCTCACGGAAAACTTATAACCGTCTTTTGTGGGGAATTGAGTTTTTAATTCCCCTCTCACCCATTTAGCTATTGCTACAATGTCGTGTGCATCAACGATTTGACTGTCTTTCATGTTTACCTCCAATTTGTTTTCTTTTTTGTTTTTCATATGTATATTGTATCACTAAATGATACATTTGCCAAGGGTTTTTTTGAAAAAAAATAAAGTTTTTTTTTAACGGTTTAGAGGATTAAGCCTTTTATGACCGTCGATACTTGGTCCCCTTTTTCTTGCAAATGTTTAAGTAAGGCGTCCTCGTTCGGTGGCTCGATACCTATTGCCTGGTAGAGCATCCATTTTATTTGATCGGAGAACCCCCTGCAGTTTTTCTTAGCCAGCGTACTTAATTGGCTATACTCTTCTCTTGTGAGACGGACCTTTATAGCTATTTTGCCACTTTTAATTTTGAATGTAACAGTATGTACGCTCATGCCATACAAATTTTACCATAATACATACAATGGTATCAACAAGATGGCAGAGAATACCTTTTTTACTGTATTAACCTACAGAGAA
>JABAOF010018431.1_pt2 | contig 12709 bp, 11 predicted proteins | sample 7062171 | NCBI WGS metagenome assembly JABAOF01 (sample SAMN14538628, study PRJNA623070) | marine sediment metagenome | biome: marine biome [ENVO:00000428]; feature: marine pelagic biome [ENVO:01000023]; material: deep marine sediment [ENVO:00002113] | place: India: Gulf of Khambhat ...
TGATTTCACTGTCTGCTGGAATGATGAAAATATGGGGAGGAATTTCTCCTACATGTTCACGTAAGGCAATGACTTCGGATGGCTCTCCATTCACTCCATCCCGAACGTTCTTCACAATATTCGCAGGGTGGACTTTGACCACCCAATTAACCGCATCATTGGCACAAGCCGCCCGGACAGTCTCGATGAACCATTCTTCGTAGTTACTGAACAAGTCGTTCCCCCAGAAGAATGTGCCGTCCCACAAAATATGTGGAAAGATGATCGCCGTCTTTTTTGTCGGATCCAGACCGAGGCGTTCCCGAATTTCATCTGCGCTCAATAGACGCTTGCCAAATTGAGTACCGACTTCACTATACCAATCTCCACTGGCATAGCTGTCCAATAACTCCTTCTGAAGAAACTTTTGATGGACATCAGTCCAACCTATCGTGCGGATATACTGCCAGGTTCTGTCCGAGAGGGATGCAGGATGCTCATCACGATTCTCTGAAGTGTATCGTTTCAAGACGATGGCATTGCTTTTATGAGCCGCGTTCCAGGTAATCGTATCGATGTTATTCTTCAAGCAAATATCAAAAATCTCTCCCTGAGGGGTATAGCCTCGATCCACAACTAACATCACTTCAGGACACACCTCATGAACGATATCTTTAATTGCGGTTGCGAACTTCATCCCAGACGCGATGGCGTACGTCAATTGTTCACGTATCCATGGTGATCGAAAGTCCAAAGACCCTAGCCGAAGATTTCTGAGGGCTGTAGATGCGGCAATGCGTCCGACTCGAGCACCATGATACTCGAACGCAAGCAGGTCATCAAAAGACTGAAAACCCTCGATAACCGACTCAACCTTCCTTGGATCAACTTGGGCTGTAAAATCATCCCAATGAATAAGTTTATCGACACGTGCAAGTTTATAGTATTTAATGATCCACGGGTCTCGACCCGAAAGAACAACGGTTTTAAAGCCAGCTAGCTCGAGGCCTTTAATGAGTCCTAACTCCGTTTTGACACCATCAATAAACCCAATGCTAATAATTAATGCACTTCTCTCTGGGGTTCCATTTTGGTGTAGTCTATGTCGAAGCGATTTTCCATATAATTGTTTAAATCGCACAAAATCACGCCAAAGTCTCCATTCACGTCCATCGAACGCAGGACTTGTTAGGACCCTAATCCAATGAACAAACCATCGAGCTATCGGAAGGAGACCAGTAGCCTTCAGGATCGATTTCATGCGAGGAAGCAAACGATTGGTGCGCATCTTGGACTATACTAACTCTCTGAATAAAAGTCCTATTCACGCCGAAACTGGTTTTGTAGCACGAGAAAACTCACTGGATTTATGCCCGATTTCTCGCTAAACCATTTCGTCCTGGAGGTAGGGCAGTTCAGTAGTCTCCCACCGTTCGAATATGGCGCCAGATTCCATAAGCAGACGTAAGCCCTCCTCCAATGACACACGAATCCTAAAACCTAAAACCTCCCGAATTTTGCTAGAATCGCAGAACCGCTCTGAAATTTCTCGATCCTCATCACGATCTGTGAATCGGAAATCAGACCGCTGGACAGGTTCGAGTTTGTCTTCCTTCCCTGCGATATTGATCACCATTTGAGCCAATTCCCTCAAGTCCAAAACCCTTAAGCCATCCCCTACATTGAAGATTTGACGGTCTGCCTTTTTACTGTTAAGCGCTTCAATTGTGGCCCAGGCCACATCCGAAGCGAAAGAATAGGAGCGCTTCTGATTTCCATCGCCGTAGATAATCGGTGGTTTATCCTTCAAAACATTAGCCACAAACTTAGGAATAACGAATTGGGCTGTTTGATAAAGGCCAAATGTATTGAAATAACGCAATATGACGTACGAGAGTTCTGGGAAGCGTTGGGAGTAAGCCTTGCAGAGTTCCTCTCCCATGATCTTACTCACGGCATAGACACTCTTACCAATAATCGGAGCTTCCTCATTCACGGGGTTATCGAATGGTTCACCATACACTTCCGATGAGGAAGCATAAACAATCTTCTCAATCCTGTGTTGAATGGCGCACTCTAATACATTTCTGCTGCCCTCAACGTTGATTTCGAGACATCTGAGCCGATTGCGATCCGTCCTGCGGACCCCTAGCATTGCGGCTAAATGGATAACCGCTTCACAACCGTCGATAGCATCGCGAAGAGAAGAGGAATCAAGTATTGACCCATAAAACACCTTCACATCCTTAGAAATCGCTTGCTTTACTCGAAAGACTTGCTCTGGAAGATCGAACAAACGGACCTCAACACCATGTTGGCTGAGTTGATTGCACACCTCTAAGCCAATACAGCCAGCACCACCTGTCACTAAGACCGGATTGAATTTCATGTACCGTCTCTCTCTTTAGTATGTCATTCTCTTATCTAATAGTCGTTGGTCTAAAGGTATCTCTGAGAGGATCTTCACTATTCTTTCAGAACTCTCACCATCCCCATACGGATTTATACAGTCACGAAGCTTTTCTTTAAATGTGTCATCGAACAATGCTTTTGTGATCGCATCTGTGATTGCATCCTTATCGTACGGAGCATTGATAACGTTCGAGGCTTGCATACGATCCCTTTGGCGATTTCCAATGTTGACGGCTGCGAGTTTGAAAGAAGGAGCTTCAAGTATGCCACAGCTCGAATTCCCGACAATCACAGATGCAACGGCTAACAAACTAATAAAAATTTTGCGATCCAAATTAGGGAATGATCTAATGAAAGGAAGATGTTCATACTCGCGAATAACATCGATGATCTCTTGGCCAGCAGCATCTACATTGGGGTATATCATCACAGTTTGATGACCGAGCGTATTAATAGCCTCCATCGTCTCAGTCATCTGATCCCTTGCTTGGTCAAACTCGGCCAAGATTGGATGTTGCAAGACGATGATGATGGGTTCTTCTAGGTTTAAATCCAATTTTTCGGCGATCTCGGATGGGGCCAGCTTTGGACCGTGGATCATTTCGTCAAGTTGGGGGGCGCCCACATTGAAAATACGCCACGGCTCCTCTCCCATTTTCTGTACTCGTTCAGCTGAGTCGTCACAAGAAGCGAAGTGAATGTGAGAAAGTTTGGTGATGGCGTGGCGCGCAGAACCGTCTATGTGTCCAGATAAATCACCAGATTGTATATGAGCTACCGGAATCCCCATATATGCTGCGGTAAAGGTGGCGGCAAGCATCTCACCTCTGTCCCCACTCACCAGGACGATATCGGGCTTGATCATATCGAAGACCTGAGCCAATCCTTGGACGCACACTCCTAAAGACTTCGCCCACGCTGTCGGCGTATCTCCTCCCAGCATCATGTCTACCCGGGCTGCCAATGGAATCCCATCCCGCTCCACTTCCTCTACAGTCAACCCATACTCCTTAAGAAGGTGCATACCAGTGACGATCACAGCCACTTCGAGATCCTCGGCTTGATCAATTAGTTTCATGATGCGCCGATTGTAGCCATACGTCGCACGAGCTCCGGTAACAACAGCGATTTTTCGGCTGTTCACTCCAGGTGCTCCCACTTTACTTGTACATCTTTAGGAAGATCAACCTTTGCGATCGTGCCAATCACCTTGTCTAGATCTTTCGCCGGGACTACTCCAGGTCCTGGGGCGGGTCTTTTTACCCAAACCATCTCAGGAGTGATGGTGCTTCCCTTCGCAATTTCTTTCTCGGTAACCACGCTCTCACGAGCCCAAGCCAAGATGGGCTCCTCTTGTGGAAATACCTGCTTCTCGTCTCCAAGAGCGAGGAAAACAGCTTCCGCACCTTTCACAAGCTCCGCGAGCTCGAATGGCTCGATCGAAGAGGGATGATCCGGTCCTTTTTGCATTTTGTCCAAAGTGAAATGCTTCTCCACAAGGCAGGCTCCCAGCGCTACGGCTCCGAGCGCCGTGTAGATACTCCGGCTATGATCTGAGAGACCCACAGGTACTTTATACAAATCCATGTACTTGGGAATCATTTTTAGATTGACGAGGTGATAGGGGCAGGGATAAACGGAGACACAATGAGTAAGCATGAAGGGCGTACCCACATCTTTAATCAGGTTTACCGTCTCTGTTATCTCCTCGACAGTACACATCCCCGTAGAAATAATCATGGGTTTTTTCTTCCTGGCGATGTGCTCCAGAAGAGGGAGATTGGTCAGCTCACCGGAGCCGGTTTTGTAGACAGCAACATCTAGTTCCTCGAGAATGTCGGCACCATCACGGCTAAAAGGGGTGCAGATGTAAGTAATACCAAGGGATTCGCACAACGCTTTCAGTCGACGGTGCTCCTCAACGCTCAGGTTGGTCCTATCGAGCGTGTCATATAAGGGCTCATCAAAGTTTTCCGATTGGGGGGTTTCTTGCAGCATCTCGTTTTCAAGCATATGAATCTGGAATTTAATCGCATCCGCGCCTAGAGCATGCGCCAGATGGACCATCTTTTCGGCAATCTCATATTCCCCCTCGTGGTTTATAGCCGCCTCGGCGACGATGAACGGTTTTAACCCTGGACCAACCTGACGGTTGTCAATTATTATCGGGGAAATCATGACCCGAAACTCCCTTCTCCCTCCATTGCATCACCGCTTCCGCGATAACAAAATCTAACGGGGTATTGATGTCGATAGCCTCATCCTCTCGCGCGATGACCGCAAATAACTTTTCCCCAAGGACCGATTTGTTTTTCAACAGTGTCTCCGTCTTCGTAACATATACCGTGCTACTTTCTATGTACATTGGTTGCCGTAGTTGCCTCCTGCGAGGTTGATCTTTGAATAGGTATTCGAATTTACCATCATCGATCCGACCAAAACATTCCCTCGTTTCAGTTACCGATATCACCGAGTCAGCACCTGAGTCCAATAATCTCTCGATGCACCTATCAACAAGTTGGACAGTGCGGAGAGGAGACGTGGGCTCAAGAGTCACGATAATATCAGCTTCATACCCTTCTTGCTCCTTCAAGGTCTCGATAACATGGATCAGAGCTAACTCAGTCGGCGAGGTGTCGGTTGCCAACTCCGGAGGCCGAGTTATTACCTCCGCTCCAAGATCCTCACATGTTTTCAGGATTTCACGATCGTCTGTAGACACTACAATCCTGTCTAAGTGTTTCGACTTTTTTGCCTCTTCGAGAGTGTAGTAGATTACAGGCTTGCCCGCGAGAAGCTTGATATTCTTCTTAGGGACACCTTTGGAGCCTCCCCTCGCTGGGATCACCGCAAGTATTTTCATCTCACCCGATTTCCTCTTGATGAGTTTTATCCTCAACACTTGAGGGTTCCCACTCCCACTCGTGTGTTACAACCACATTGCCCCACCTACGAGTTGGAATGACCGCGAAGCCTGTTTTCCCTCCGTCGATGACCTCAAAATTTGAAGCTTTATCAATGGAGTCTACGAGACCATGATCATCTTTTAATAATATGTCAACCCAATATTCTCCAGGTATCAAAGGCAGATTCTTGATTCTACAAATGATCTGCCCATTTGCTGGAACATCACGAAAGTCCCGCAAAGATGTCATCGAGGTGGTGCAAGCAAACACCCTGACTCCATATGAATCCACTACCCCAATGGCGACATGCATCCTCGATAATGGTTCATCTGAGGATCCAGAATACGATATGACAAAATCTGCATCTGAACCGGTTTGAGGTGTAAGGTTTTCGCTTCCAACGGATCTTGCGATGAAACTTACAGCTCGAACCTTTCCGCTACCCGATCGATCTGATCGTTCAGCCAGGTTTTCGATGTCAGATCTGGGTGAAGTACGAACGCTAGTCAGATATGCCCGGATGGTCTCGTCGGCAGTCCCTTGAGCTCGCAACTTCCCCTTATCGATCCACAACACCCTAGAACATAGCTTGCGAACAGCCGCCATGTTGTGACTCACGAACAAGACTGTCCTACCACTACTTGCTACCTCATCCATCTTACCTAAACATTTCTCCTGGAAAGCGGCATCCCCAACTGCAAGTACCTCATCCACAAGGAGTATTTCAGGAAAGAGATGAGCAGCAACAGAAAACGCTAGACGGACATACATGCCACTTGAGAAACGCTTGACTGGGGTCTCAAGGAATTTACCTACTCCTGAGAACTCAACGATCTCGTCGAAACGATCTTCAATTTCGTTGCGTTTCATGCCCAGGATAGCGCCATTGAGATATATATTTTCCCGTCCCGTCAATTCCGGGTGAAAACCCGTACCCACTTCTAGCAGTGATCCCACTCGACCATAGAGGTCAATAGTACCCTCAGTTGGTTCCGTAATGCGGGATAAAATCTTGAGCAAGGTCGTTTTCCCTGCTCCATTCGGGCCGATGATCCCTATTACCTCTCCTGGTTTCACCTCAAAATTGACATCCTTCAAAGCCCAGATGTAGTTGTCCGGCGAACGACGAGTGGATTCCTTCGCTTTCTGGGGTTTCAAAATAGAACCCATAGCTCGAAATGGCGCGTACATGGCATCTGCAAGAATGTCCCGCAAGGCTTTATATCTCTCGAGCTGGCCCACACGGTAAACCTTACTTAGCCCTTCGACCTTGATGGCAACATCATTCATTGAGAAATCTTTCGTACCATGCTTCATCGTGAAGGAAATAAAATCTTGCCAAATATATATACTCGTCTTTCAATTAGTGCTTTCGCGAATCGAAATATGGACCGTGCACCTTTTAGTTCCCACTTATCAGGGAAAAACCATTTCCATACAAGGCTAAGCTTTTCAGGAATAATATATTGTTCTTCTTTAGAGAAGTATCCCAGTTCGTGAGCAAGACGATGAGTTCGGTGAAAAATGAACTCTCTCTCCCGTATTGTTAGCACTTCATCGTATTTGAATTTTTTTGACATATCCATAACGACGCGCTCAGGTGATCTCACTCCCACTTGACTGGGACTAGAAGGAAGTTCATCCATGATTTTACCCCCCAGTACAGTTTGAAGGCTGGGATCTTCAGGTGGTGAAATTTGAAGCCATTGACAGATACTTCGAATGTTCACTTCCGGTTTTTCGCACAAATCTTCGTATCTAATAAGAAAGTGTTTATCATTAGCTGTCGCACTTGTATCCGTAATAAAGCGGGCGTGTGGAAGCCACCTTTTTTCGAGAAACATCCGCAGTTCATCCCCTCCATGATGCCAGAATGGCCATCCTTTCTTTACCATATTGGTGCGCTTCAGCGAGGCGTAGTTGGTAATTGGATGTCGAATGATATGGATAAATCTCATCTCCGGGAATGTCTTTGCATATTCTTCAATGTAGGGAGTTTCAATTGATTTGAAAATAATATGCTTCGGGGCCATGGAAAATCGCAAATCATAAACCGACCTTACGCTTTCCAAGAAGGTTCTTAAGAACTCATCTGCCGGAAATTTACTTCTTAATCCCATTCCATGTAGAGGGTTACCTGTTGGTTCAAATGTTTCCACTAAGTTCTGAATATAATTCTCATTCAGCTCCTTGATATGTCGAGAAAAGACTTTAATAAGTAATTTTGTATTAAGTTCACCCCGAAGCATAAGGGGTTTGCTTGTAGTAGCGTTGAATGCTGTCATCTTTCTTATCCGGCCAAACCTTAATAAGTCACTAAAAACCGATAGATAATTTACTTCGATGGGATGCACCCATACATCAGGACTGCCATCCAACAGCCTCATTAATAATGTAGAGCCGTTTCTGCCAGATCCAATAATGGCTATAAGCACTTTATCTTCCTTAAAAGATATGAGATTTTTTGCCTTGATGTCTGAAAAGTACCTAAGTCCTTGAGAATTCTATGAAAGTACTCCTGGTCGAGATGGTTTGTACCCAAGTCGAATTGCCAATTCTTCAATCTCCGACAGTTGATCTATCTCCTCGTCTTTATAAGCCCTGATTTTTCCATACGGCTCATTTGGAGGATGCCCATGCTGCGGCCATGGTGGCGAGTAGTCCGGGAAATGAGGAGGTATGAGTTTAATAATCTGAGGCACTTGTGGCAACTCGAGACAATCAAACAGCTCACGAATTACTTTGTGAGAGTCATTTAAAAGACATTCATAGTGAAATGGAATTAGACGTTCGCCTAAAAAACTACCATTGGCAAATCCTATGTCCTGAAGAGTTTGGAGCTGCCAACATAATCGTTTTACTAATGGTTCCTCGAGATGTTCTTCATAACCAACTGGAACCAGACCCCAAAATCCTATCTCCGCAATTCGCGTGCGTCCCTTGTCTGAACGATCTGGAAATCTGTACATTCGTAATATTGAGTTTAGAACCGATCTTGGATCACGGATGCAAAAGATGTGGAGGCTGTCAGGAAATATTGAATCGATTGCATCTGCCATCAGAATATAGGCGGGCGTTTTGTCAAGCACCCTGTATTCACAACCTCGCTCCCAAAACCATACTCTATGTAAATCGGAATATCTGCGGCGTACTTCCTTTTTCTGATTCTCCGTTAGATCATCCCTTGTTAAAAAGCCAATGCTGTCATATGGAATTCCTGCATCAAGCCAGAAGTGCCTTAATCCTTCATAAGGAATGGGATAATCTTTCAGATGCTCGGGTGTCGTATCCCCCCAGTTCATATCTCCCCACAACCCTTTCTTCCACCGACTTGTTGTCTTAGGGTATGTCAACGCAGGATGGAGAGAAAGAATGTCAAGTAAGAGGTGCGTTCCAGACCGGCCGATTCCCCAAATGAATATTGGCTTATACATTGAAACGCACTTTTTCTTCAGTACAAAATCTCTCATCTTCACTAGCTTTGAATATGTGTTTCTAATCGCTTTTTTCATACCCATCTTCATGCTCATTTGGTGCCACGCTTCCGGTCCTCTGCCATCTGCTCTAATCCAATCGTTATCGCAGCGGCAGCGATGTCAGGCGTGAAGTAGCGCTCATAAGTACGCCGCGCGCCTGCACCAAGTCTTTCCCTTAAACCCGGATCACGTGCGGCACGAATAAGCTCACCAGCCAGGTCTTGTCCATCTGATGCTAAAAGTGCATTCTCCTCATGCACAATTTCTGGGAGATTTATTGCATCATTTTTATGTGCCACAACACAACATCCAAAGGAAAAGCCTACAATAATGCGCTTGCGCGCTCCAAGCAGGATCGGTGTAGGCACAAGTTGAATATCTGAAGATAAGAACTCGGAATCAGCAGGCTCGATGCGACCGCGAAGGATTACCGTTGGCCTTGGTAGTAGTCTCTTCAATTCTTCTGGTGGTTCGCCTTCCCCAACCACGTGCACTTCAAATTTCTCTGGTCCAAGTTCACGTTCCANNCGTTCCAGAATTGGTAGTATCTCCATAGCAAACAAGCGAAGTCCGGCTCGGGTTGTGGTGATAGCAAGATCACTAGGACCTAGAAGAATTTTTAGTTTCCTTTTCTGAGATACCTCACTACGCAACCTTTGCCACTCGGGTCCACAATCGTCAATAATGGGGCTGTGAAAGTAAATACAATTGGTCGCCCCATTATCTCTAAGCCAAGACGCAGAATGTGATTGAAAGCAGCCACTGACTTCACAACTATTCAATAATTGGACCATGAATTTGGGGGCAATTAAACCATCCCTCATTGTCCTCAGAGTCCATTTCGCGTATGAACTCGTGAATTTAGGCTTGGAACCTTGCCACCTCCTAAGGTTCGGTAAATGCCAAAGATCATCTACAATCGTCATCCGGGGGAACATATCAATACTATGAATTGCTGCCAAAGAGTCCCAATGATACACGAAAATGGCATCTGGATTAATACGCTCAATGACTGGAGCCATTCGATGTACTAAGTAGGCTGTAGGAAAAAACGAAGCTAAATCGGGCCATAACAACCAGCGAATTTTCCGTTTCAATCTTTGAATAAAGGAACGATTTCCAATGTCGTCTGGCTTGATAGAGTCAGTAGTATCCACCATCACAAGATCGACGCCCAAGTCACGTAATATCTGGCGGCGCTCAGGCGTGTTAAAAGGAGCTGATGGGTATGCCAAAGCAACCACGGAAACCCGATGTCCGGCATCGAGGAGAGCCTTGGTGATAGCCCAACAAGTGATTGGTCCGCCATTGCTGCTCGGTTGAGGTAAGCTGTGAGTTACTAACGCAAAATTCATGAATTGAACCTTCAACAATTGAATATATCTATTAAATTCATTCAGGCTTTGCTATTGAATTTATTATAGACGAAGATATCAACCTACTTATTTTCACATCAAAGTTATAGCTCCTATTCAGGACATTGAGTTGATTGGTCGATGATCGCAGAAAGCCTAATGTAATTTCGACACAGTGACACACTCTCAGGAGTGGATAATTCATTCCCAACACCCGAAAAGGTTGAGAGCCCTCCCCTACGTCTCAAACTACATCTGCGAAAGTTTTTTCCATGCGACGGAAATAAAAGAGACCGCCTACAAGTAATATGAAGACGACGATCGTGGAAACAATGAGCAACGAACCTGGCTCCTGAGCTTCCCCTAGTAAGGCCCATCGGAATCCTTCAACTACACCAGCCATCGGATTTAGACCATACACAGTACGCCATGGCTCCGGGAGGAGACTGCTCGGATAAGCGATCGGGGTGAGAAAAAGCCAAAATTGGGTCAGGAAAGGGATGGTATATCGCACATCCCGATACTGCACATTTAGTACCGACAGCCACAATCCAACAGCAAGGGCAGTTGCGATAGCGAGAAAAAGGAAGAAAGGCAGTGAGAGTATAGCCGCGGATGGGAACATACCGTAGTAAAGCATCATAGCAAGAAGCACGATGAATGCGATTCCGAAATCAACAATCCCTCCCAATAGCGCCGCTATAGGGATGATCAATCGTGGGAAATAGACCTTGGTTATCAAGTGCTGATTCGCCACAAGGCTGTTCCCTGATTCGGTCAAGGCGTGAGCAAATAATTGCCAAGGTAAAAGTGCGCTGAAAGCGAAGAGTGGGTATGGAATACCGTCGGATGGAACCTTTGCCAATCCACCAAAAAAGACGCTAAATACAACCATGGTGAAGAAGGGCTGGATGATGGCCCAAGTCGCCCCAAGCACAGTTTGCTTGTAGCGTACTTTAATGTCTCGCCAAACCAAAAAATATAGCAACTCTCTGTATTCATAAAGTTGTTTTAACCCCAAACTGGGCCAACCTCTACTCGGCCTAATACGGATCCTATTCATTTCAGATCTCAATTTACACTCCATTTCAAAGCCAAGCTTTTAACATCCTTGCATCTGCATCCGTTGCAAGACCAAGCAATCGGCATATACGCTATATTCTGAAATGATTCTCGATATTGGAGTGGGATTCTCGGGCCGAGAAATCCTAACACGCATGCTGTTTTAATGTNNCATATATTTCCCTGTGGATCTACATACCCTATCTACCAATTCAGACTACATCTTTATTCGGCTCCGGGTTATTTGCGTCACCGTCGTATTCCAAAGTGAGCCTGGCACTAATCAGCGATGGCAGGTGTGATGAGTTCACTGAAGATATCCTCCAGGGTTCGCGTGATGTCCCAGCCAGGGTAATCAGTTTTAAGACGCCCCAGATTGGAGATGTAGCAAATGTGATCCCCCCTCCGGGGCTCGTCCAAGTATTCGGTCTTTAGTTTCTTCCCTATAAGGTCCTCAAAACGTCCGATCGCTTCAAGCATGGAAACACTGTTTTCTCGACCACCACCCAAATTGTAAACTGCTGCAATTCTCGGATTCTCGTAGAAGGCCATAAATGCGGTGCAGACATCATAGGAATGGATGTTGTCTCTTACTTGCTTCCCTTTATAGCCGAAGATGCGGTATGTTCGTCCCTCACGGATTGCCCTGGCCAGATAGGCTAAGAAACCGTGCAGCTCTGCTCCAGAATGATTGGGACCAGTCAGGCACCCACCGCGGAGACATACCGTGGGCATTCCAAAGTAGCGACCGTACTCTTGAACCATGATGTCGGCAGCTGCCTTGGATGCACCGAACAAACTGTGCAGGCTAGCATCAATCCGGCAAGTTTCATCAATGCCGTTGAAATCTTTTGGATCGGCGTAATCGTAACGGGTCTCCAACTCCTTCAAGGAAAGTTCGTTGGGCGCATCTCCATAAACCTTGTTGGTACTGAGAAAGATAAACGGCGCCTCCTTGCAATGTTGGCGTACTGCCTCAAGAAGATTTAATGTGCCTACTGCGTTGATGTCAAAATCCTCGAAAGGCAAACTCGCGGCAAGATCGTGTGAAGGCTGCGCAGCGCAATGGATGATTAATTCTGGTTTCTGCAACCGGATTAGGTCGATAAGTGCTTCTCTATCCCGAATATCAAGATCGTAATGGACGAAGTGACGGGTTACCTTCTTCAATCGCTTCAAGTTCCAGGTAGTGTCACCATCCGGGCCAAAGAAGATCCGCCGCATATTATTATCGATCCCATGGACTTCCCACCCACGCTCGTCGAAAAAGGTGACCGCCTCAGAGCCGATCAACCCACTGCTTCCGGTGATTAATACTCGTCGCATTTTTCTCCTTTTCGATAATCTCTGATGAATCTCAGGCAGGCTAATCTAAACCAGGTGGTTCCGTTCTTCCATGAGGATTTCATACTTTTCAGCGTATCGCCTTGCCATCAAGTCTAGTGAATACTCTTTAACCGCAATCTCACGTGATCTCCGGCTCATTTTCCCCCGCAATTCAACGTCAGCTAAGATTAAT
>JABAOF010003251.1_pt1 | contig 12707 bp, 12 predicted proteins | sample 7062171 | NCBI WGS metagenome assembly JABAOF01 (sample SAMN14538628, study PRJNA623070) | marine sediment metagenome | biome: marine biome [ENVO:00000428]; feature: marine pelagic biome [ENVO:01000023]; material: deep marine sediment [ENVO:00002113] | place: India: Gulf of Khambhat ...
GGTCGAGCCGTTGCCCAAAACGATGTTCGCCGGAGCCAGCCCGTTGAGCCGCGCCAGCGCCTCGACCAGATCGACCCGCCCCTGCCGGGGATAGCGGTTCGCCTCGCCCAGCCCCTCCACGATCGCCCGGCGCGCGGCGGGCGCCAGGCCCAGCGGGTTCTCGTTCGAGTTCAGCCGTAAGGTCTCGCCCTGCGATGACGGCGTGGCCCAGGCGAGATCTGGCAGCAAGCCCAGTCCGCCTCCCAGGCCGGCTACGCCCGCAGTCAGCCCGGCGCGCAAGAAGGTTCGGCGTTCCATGGGTCACCCCACTGCGTCTCGGTTGAATGGGCTGTGAAGGTCTGTGAAGTCCATTCTGCGTGCCCGGCACTGGCACGCAAGGGCGCCGTCGGAGCCGCCAAGCCTGCCGCGCTGTCGCCGAGCCAGGGACCGATCTAGTATCTACTGGCTAGGCACGGGACGTAGGTGGTCTTTCTCGGAACCGAAAGCGAGCGTTAGAACAGGAGGGATGGTGGGGCGGGCTCTTACAAGGTTGGCAACGGCCGCGCTGGTTCTCTGGCTGAGTGCCTGTGAGGCGCCGGCCCGCCGCTACTTGGTGATCGGCGAGGGGACCGAGGTGGGGGTGCTCTTGCCGGTAGTAGAGACGAGCGAGCTGGACGGCGCTATCAACGAGCTGCTCTACCTGAGCTTGAACTCGGCCCGCTGGGGCGACGGCGCGATCGAGTACACGATCGATGATCTGTCGCTGGCCGAGCGCTGGGAGTTCGGTCCCGACTCCACCACGCTCACCTATTTTCTGCGAAACGGCGCGGTGTGGTCGGATGGTGAGCCGATCGACGCCGGCGATGTCGTCTTCACCTTCCAGCTCGTGCGCAAGCCCACGATCGCCTCGCCTTATGTGGATTCGTGGGAGCATCTGGACTCGGTCGTCGCCGCGGGCGACCGCGAGGTCATTTTCTACTTTCGGCGGCGTTATCCGCGCATGCTGTTCCACACCGGCATCGGCATCATACCTGAGCACATTTTCGCGGATGCCGCCGACGACGCGGCCAGCCTGACAGGTCACCCAACGGTCGTGAGTCCCGCCGGCAACCTGGTGGTCAGCGGCCCCTATCGAGTGGCCGAGTGGCGGAAGGGCGACCGGCTGATGCTCACATCGAACCCGCGCGCCTTCACCGGGGCTCCGGCCACCGACACGGTGGTCTTTCGGTTCTTGCCCGAGGAGTCGACTCGCCTCATCGAGCTGGAGAACGGCGAGCTGGACGTCGCCGGCCCGCTGCCGATGGCTCGCGCCGCGGAGCTCGCCGCCGCCCAACGTTTCCGGGTCGAGACGGTGAGAGACCGCTTCTACGACTACATCGCCTGGAATCCCTTCAAGTTCGAGCCGTTCGGCGACCCGCGCGTGCGGTTGGCACTGTCGCTGGCCATCGATCGCGCCCAGGTCCTGGAGGGGTTGGAGATCTCCGCGCACGCCCAGCCCGCCGCCGGACCCTATCCGCCCATCTTCAGCCGCGTCGCTGACCCGTCCGTAAGACCCGACGCCTATCGCCCCGACAGCGCCCGGGCGATCCTGGCAGCGCGCGGCTGGCGCGACAGCGATGATGACGGATTGCTCGACCGCGGGGGGCGGCCGTTCCGCTTCACGCTGCTCACCCAGGCGGGCAACGAGCGCCGGACCGACGCGGCGGAGCTGATCCAGGCCCAGTACCGCCGGATCGGGATCGACATGCAGGTTCAGCCGGTAGAGTTCAACACGCTGCTGGGCCAGGTGTTCGAGGAACGCGACTACGAGGCGGTGTTGCTCGGCTGGCAGGTGGCGCTGGAGCCGGACTATCTCGTGGGACACTTCTGGCCGCCGGACCACCCGTTCAACATCACGGGTTACGGGGTATGGCAACACGGTCCTCGACAGCCTGATCCCGCTCGCTCAGTCGGCGGCGACGGCGGAGCAGGCGGCCCCGCGCTGGCGGGAGGCGGCGCGGCTCATCGCCCGGGACCGACCGTACGCGTTCCTCTGGTACTTCGACGATGTGATGGCCGTGAGCGAACGCGTGAAGGGCACGCGCATCGATACCTACGGCCGATATCAGAACCTTCACCAGTGGAGGTTGGAAGACTAGCGTCGTTGGATCGATCAGCTTGACTCTCTAGTTTTCCCTGTCGCAGCTGCTCGCCACACGTTGAAAGCCCAACCTGGCACGGCAACGCAAAGAAAGAAGGGCGGCCGATACACCGGCCGCCCTTCTTCAGTCCCGCGGGGGCTCTCCCCCAAGAACTAGCCGCCCCTCGGGGACCTCGACGCCGTCGCCTTAGCTGTCGTCCTCGTCCAGGTCGTCATCGTGCGGAATGCCGTCGCGATCGTCGTCGCGGAAACCCTCGATCGAGTTCCTGATGTTGTCAGTCACCAGATTCTCGTTCGGCTGACCTTTCACCGCCGTGCGCGGATCGATCAACATCAAGGCGCCGTTGGTGAACCGGGTCGCCAGGTCGATCGTCAGCGTCACGTTCAGCGGTCCCGCGCCTTCGGCCACGGTCAGGGAGCTCGTCAACTCGATCTCCTGCTCCTCGTTGAGATCGGTGGTGTAGAGGAAGCTGGCCCCGTTGTACGTCCCCGTCACGCGAATGCTGACATCCGCGAAGTTCGGGTTCCGAGCGATGAAATCGAGGTCCCCTGCATTGTCATCATCGGGCTTGTGGATGTCGAGTTCAATCTCGTCGTACAGGCCCGGCGCTGTCTGAGCCTCCAGCTTCTTGCCGCTTTCTGCTGGGAGGCCGCCTGCCCGAGATGTAAGACAAGCGGTTCTGGCTTCAGGTGAGTCAAAGCCGCAGGTGAAGGCGTCGTTGAAATGTATCGGAGCGATACAGTTGAACCGCTGGCGCGATATTTGTATCGTTTCGGGTCAGTTACACCCCTGCCGGGGAGGGTCATGAGAAGTCGTCTACTGGTTTTCAGCGAAGTGGACTCGTTCCGCGAGTACTACCAGGAGCTCGGCGAGTCGACCGGGCTGGAGCTGGAGATGGTCCGGGATCTGGGAGGGGCCGCGGCCTGCGCCGCCCTGATCATTTCCTGCCCGGGTGTGGAGGACCGAGCGGCCGATCGTGTGCGCGACGCGCAGGCGGTGGCGATGCGGCCGCCGGTTGTCGTGGGGACGCGGGCCGATCATCGACTGGCCGTCGAGGTGGTGCGTGCGGGGGCCGACGACTACTTCGTGTTGCCGGAGGAAGCCGAACGCCTGAGGGATTACGTACGGGCTCGGGCGGAGTCGGCGCGCAGCCAGGAGGCGCGGGCCGAGCTGGCCGAGTCGCAGCGTCGGGATTTCGACTTCTCGCGCATCGTGGGCGAGAGCCGCGGGATCAAGGAGGCGTTGGCGCGGGCGGCGCGGATCATCCCGCGGGGAAAGGCGACCGTCCTGCTCACCGGCGAGACGGGGACGGGTAAGGAGCTGTTGGCCCAGGCGATCCACTACAACGGGCCCCGTGCCCAGGGCCCGTTCGTCGAGCTCAACTGCTCCGCGATCCCGCCCAACCTGATCGAGTCCGAGCTCTTCGGCCACGAACGGGGAGCCTTCACCGACGCCCGCCGTGCCAAGCCGGGGCTGCTGGAGGTGGCGGACGGCGGCGCCCTGTTCCTGGACGAGATCGGCGAGCTCCCCTTCGAGCTGCAGGGCAAGCTCCTCAAGGTGCTCGAGGACAAGCGCGTGCGTCGCGTGGGTGGCACGCGCAGCCAGGAAGTCGACGTCCGCATCATCGCCGCCACCAACCGTGACCTGGCCGCCCGCGTAAAGGAGAGGGAATTTCGCGAGGATCTCTACTATCGCCTTTCCGTCATTCCCGTCCACCTCCCGCCGTTGCGCGAGCGCGGTGACGACATCCTGCTTCTCGCCAATCACTTCATCGAGGCGCTGGCCCGTGAGTACGAGCTGCCCCGGCCCGACCTTACCCCGGCGCTGCGAGATCGCCTGCTCGCTCACCGCTGGCCGGGTAACGTACGCGAGCTGCGCAACGCGATAGAGCGCGCTCTGTTGCTCAGTGAGGGCGAAGAGCTTCGTCCCGAGGACCTCTTCATGGAGATGGCTGCGGGACCCGCCCGCGGCGGCGGTGGGCCGCTCCCATTCCCGGCGACGTTAGAGGCGATCGAGCTGGAGGCGGTGCGCGCCATGCTGGAGGAGACGGAAGGGAACAAGAGTGCGGCGGCCAGGCGGCTGGGGATTTCGCGCTCACGCTTGCACCGGGCGCTGAACCGGCTGGCGGAGATCGAGGGCGGCGCGGCGGGTGAATAAGGTGATGTGTCGCGAATCGCTACAGCTGGACGGAAACGGCACAAGTGGCGAGGCCGCTAAGTCTCGATCTGATAAAGGGATGCATACGGAATGCCGTTTGCGCTTCTTCCCGGACAGAGCGAGCTCGGCGCGCGGGCATCGAGCTCCGCGCGCCCGCTTCGGGTACGGCTTGAGCTACGAGGAGGCGAAGTGCGGATTGATCTGACAAGGAGTTGGGGGTCCGGCCTGGCGCTGGCGGCGCTGGCACTCGGGCTGGGGCTGAGTGGCTGTGACGACACCAATTCGAGTGCGCCGGACCTGGTCCCGGAGGCGGAGCTCGAATTCGTTCCGATCAGGACCGGTGCGCCGCCGCTGGAGACGACGGACACCTCGTTCTGGGCCGTGAGAGGCCAGGATCGGGAGTTGGAAATCCGCTTCGCGGGCCAGGGTGGACCGGGAACGGGCAAGCGGTTCATGGAGCTGGAGGTCGAGGACGAATCGCTTTTGCGCCGTCCGGACGGCACGCTGTTCGCGCCGGGCGACTCGATCGAGATTTTCGTGAGGGTGCAGGACGCGCAAATTTACCGCGTGACTTTCGAGCCCCCGGGCCTTCAGTTCAACCCTCAGGAGCCAGCGGTGCTCGAGTTCAAGTACGACGAGGCCGATCTCAGCTTTCTGGACCGCGAGATGGAGTTCGACATGTGGCGGCAGGAGCTGTCGAATCAGCCCTGGGAACGCATCGGGTCGATCCAGATCGAGGACCTCGATGAGATCGAGGCGGAGCTTCTGAGCTTCACCCGCTACGCCCTGGCCATCGGCCGCTAGCGTTTGGGATGATGAGCGCCATGCCCGGCGATGTCAGGGCACTGAAGTCAGCGCTCGAGCGCCTCGAGGGAGAGCGACGCTGGAGTGAGATCCGGGACCGCGTGGCGGGCCTGGATCAGGGCGAGCTCACCGCCGATCCCAAGATCGCCTTCCTCGCGGGGGAAGCGTTCGTCCATCTCGGACAGATGGAGCGTGCCCTCAACCTGGTCCTGGCCGCCGAGTCCGAGTTCCGGGCGCGTCACGATGCCGTGAACCTGCTGGCGGCGCTCAACCTGGCGGGCGCGGTTTTGTTCGAGCTCGGCGATCTTAAAGGCGCGGAGGAACGTTTCTCGGATCTGCTCGAACTGGCGCGGGAGCAAGCTGACGACGAGATGAGCGGCCGCGCCACCAACAACCTTGGGGCGATCGCCAGCCTGCGCGGCGATCACGAGCGGGCGCTTTCGCTGTTTCGCCTTTCGCTGCCCGCCTACCAGAAGACGGGCTTCCTGGTTGGACTCGCGCAGACGGCCCACAACCTGGGGATCGTGCACCGGGACCTGGCCAACTGGCGCGACGCCGACCGTGCCTTCCAGATCGCGTTTCGCCGGGCCCGGCAGTTGGGGGATGAGCGCCTGGCGGCGATGGCCCGCGTGGGACGCGCCGAGGTCTCGCACCGGCGCGGCGACGACAAGTACGGCCGCGCCGAGGCCAATCACGCGCTGGAAACCTTCATGCGCATCGGCGACGAACTGGGTCACGCCGACGCGCTCCGTTTACTCGGAAACATCGCCGCTGCCCAGCAGGACTGGGATGCGGCACAGCGCTACTTCGATGAGGCGCTCAACCTTGCCCGCTCGCATGCCAACCCGCTGCTCGAGGCCGAGATTCTCGAGGGGCGGGGAGAGCTACACGCGGCCATGGGACGGGGCGGCCTGGCGCGCGCCGACCTGGAAGTCGCGGCGGCGATCTACCGGCGGCTGGGAGCCGCCAAGCGGCAGGGTGAGACGGAAGCGCGCCTCGCCGCGCACTTCTAGCTCGACGCCACTCAGCCATCGCGTGGCGCGGAATTGAATGGGCTTAAGGCTTCACCCTCCTTCATCCTCAGTTCTTCCTTGGTTCGATGATCTCATCGCTAACGGTCTCGGGGGTCGCGCTGTCTCTTATGTGGAGGTAGAGGGGATGCGGCGTCTGCCGCGCGCGCTGGGCTGGGCTCAAGACCAGGTAGACCTCCCCCCACTTTGGTGACCCACCGACGGCGCGATTCGTCTTTAGGTTAGAACCTCCAACAGAATTTTTCCTCGAGTCTGTGGCACCGTGAGTGTATCGAGCTGGCGGGTCTGATGTAACGATCCTCCTGCGGGGTGGACGTGTGCAAAAACACAGGGAGAAAAAGCGATGAAGACGGGATTGAAGGGAGCTGCCTTGGCACTAACCCTCGCGCTAGCCGTCACCCCGGCGCTGTACGCGCAGAGCGGACAACAGCAAGCACAGCAGCGGCAGCTAGCGCAGCTGCAAGAGATGCAGCAGCGCATGAACCGCATCATGGAGCAGACTCACCACTTAAACCAGCAACTGGCTCAGCATATGCAACAGCAGCAGAGCCAGTCGATGAACCAGCATCGCGAGCTGCAGCAGATGGGCGAGTCGCTGGATCAGATGGCGCAGCACATGAACCGGCTGATGGAGCACTCGCGCAACATGATCCGCGACGAGGCGTTCGTGCGCGACCGTGAGATGCAGCGGGAGATGGAGCGGTTGCGTGAGCACATGAACGAGATGGCCGATCAGATGGAAAACACGTTGCAGATCATGGAGCGGATTCAGAGGCGGCTGAATCAGCCGGCCGGGGAATGATCCGCCTTCGTGTCGCTGGGGTGGCTGGGGTCGCACTCGCGACCCTGGCCGCCCGGCCGCTTGCCGGCCAGGTCGATTACGTCGGCTCCGTCCAGTTCGCCAGCGGCGATTACATCTTCACCGAGAGGACGAACAGCGCCTTTCTGTTCAGCGGGATCTCGGCGTCGGTGGGCGAGCTGGGACTCACGCTCAATATGCCGCTGATCCTGCAGAGTACGCCGTGGATCACCTACGGCGCTGTGACAGCGATTCCGTCCGGCGGTACCGAGCACTCGGAGCTGAGCCGGCAGATGGGGGGGCGTCAAAGCCATGAAGCTGTGACGCTGGTGGACACGACGGCCTACGAGGACATCGGGATCGGCGACCCGCTGGCCCACGCCGACTTCCGGTTGTGGAAAGAGGGCGCCGTGTTGCCGTCGCTGCGCATCACCGCTGAGGTCAAGGTACCGATCGCCGATGTAGACCGGGGCTTCGGCACCGGAGAGTGGGACTACAGCGCCGGCGTCTCGCTGTCGAAATCGCTCGGCCGGACGATGCTGTTCACCGACCTCGCCTACTGGGTGCTCGGTGATCTTCCTGATCTGGAGCTGAAGGACCCTCTGGCGTACAGCTTCGGTCTCGGGCAGATGCTGCCGGGCGGCCGGGTGGGCTTGCTCGCATCGATGTCTGGATATACTCGGATGCTGGAGGGGGTGGACCCACCGACCCAAATCTCGCTCGGCCTGTCTTACCTGCTGGGGAGTGGACGCAGCCTCATGGGCAGCGCCGCTTTCGGGTTGAGCGAATCGAGCTCGGACATCTCGCTCTCCTTTGGCTGGCGACTTTCGCTCTAGTCTGAACGTCAAGCCCGAACAGATGGATCGGCGTGCGGCGCCCGGCGTGGCGGCGCCGCCGCTCCCTGCCTATCATCCCCAGCGACCCCAACCCGGAGCAGGCTTATGCTGAGAGAAGTGCTCGTCGTGACCGTTGTTGCCGCTGGCGTTCCGTGTATTGCCGACGCGCAGGATCAGTCTGACGCTCGCCTGATCGCTGAAGCGGTGAGCGCCTTGCCGGAACCGTTGCGTGCCGGCGCCGAGGTCCGCGCTTTTCGCGGCGGCGAGCTGGTGAAGGTCCGCGATGGGACGAACGGGATGATCTGCCTGGGCGATGACCCGTCACAGGACGGTTGGCACGTCGCCTGTTATCACAAGGATCTCGAACCGTTCATGGCTCGCGGACGCGATCTGCGCGCTCGCGGGGTGACGAATCGGGCCACCATCGACTCGGTCAGAGCAGCGGAGATCGAGACGGGGAATCTCGAGTTTCCCGATCATCCGACCGCACTCTACTCGCTCTTCGCCAACGAGGGGATCATCGATCCTGCGACCGGCGAGGCGGAGGCTCGCGGTCTCTACGTCATCTACATGCCCTACGCTACCGAGGCGAGCACGGGCATCTCCGCGGTGTCTTCGCGGGAACGCCCCTGGCTGATGTTTCCGGGCAAGCCCTGGGCCCACGTGATGATCCAGCGCTGACCGGCTGCGGCGGCGTGAGGCCGCGGCCGCGCCGTCGGCCTGGACGAGAATCGGATGGACAAGCACACCCTGCACAAGAAGGTCGAGACGCCGACGCCGGGCCCCAGCCTGGCGGGCGCTTCGGTCAGCGGCTTACCCCCCGATCTGCTGGAGGAAGCGTCGCGGCGTTTGGGCTGGGCGTCGCTGATCTACGCGGCGACATTTTTTCTCGCGTATTTCGGCACCGACCTCTTCTTCGCCGGCCAGCAAGAAGCCATGCCGGCGGAATACGACCTGTTCAGCGCGGAGCGTGCGATTCAAACGATCGTGGCCATCGCCTCGATCGCCCTCGCCCTGGCGACGTTTGCGCTCTCCCGATTCGGGAAACTCCAACCGGCTCTGCTGCTCGACATCGGACTTGTGTTCGAGGTGGTCGGCGCCTTCGGCATCGCGATGTCGACGGTGTGGGGTGTCTTCCCCGAGTGGACTGGTGAATTTATACAGGAAGTCCCCGGCATTCCTTGGGAGTGCGTTTGGATCATCATCTTTCCGCTGCTGGCACCGAACACCCCCGGCAAGACGCTGCTCGCCTCCCTGGCGGCCGCGTCAACCGGAATGCTCTCGGTCATTTTGTCGAAGGCCGCCGGCCTCACCAGTCCCGACCTTCCCCTGATCTACGTTTTCGGCTGGTACCTGTTCAGTACGTATCTGTGTGCCGGGATCGCCTTTGCGATCTCGAGGGCCGTCTATCGCTTCGGCAAGCGGCTGCACCGGGCCCGAGAGATCGGTAGCTACCAGCTCGTGAAGCCCCTCGGTCAGGGCGGTATGGGCGAAGTGTGGATGGCGCGTCATCGCATGCTGGCCCGGCCGGCCGCCATCAAGCTGATCCGTCCCGAGGTGCTCGGCGCCGACGAGTCGGTGCGCCGAACCGTCCTGCGCCGGTTCGAGCGCGAGGCCCGCGCCACGGCGACGCTCGACTCCAATCATACGATCACGCTTTACGACTTCGGGATCACGCAGGAAGGCGCGTTCTACTATGTGATGGAGCTACTGCGAGGGTTGAGCCTGGACGTGCTGGTCAAACGCTTCGGGCCCGTCGCCCCGGCCCGTGCCGTTTACCTTTTAAGACAGGCCTGTCACTCGCTCGCCGAGGCCCACGAGCGCGGGCTCATCCATCGCGATATCAAGCCGGCCAACATCTACGCCTGCCGTCTCGGCTTCGACTACGACTTCGTCAAGGTGCTCGACTTCGGGCTGGTCAAATCCAGTCGCGGCCTGGAGGCGGGCGCGTCGGATCTGACCGCGGAGGGCGTCGCGACCGGCACTCCCGCGTTCATGGCGCCGGAGATGGCGCTGGGAAAGACAGAGGTTGACGGCCGCGTGGACATCTATGGGATCGGGTGCGTGGCCTACTGGCTCGCATGCGGCCAGCGCGTCTTCGAGGCGGACAGCCCGCTGGCGACGGTGGTGGCCCACGTGCAAGAGAAGCCGATTCCACCCTCGCGTCGCAGCGAGCTCGACATCCCCGGCGCTCTGGAGGAAATCATCCTCGCCTGCCTGGAGAAGGATCCGGCCGACCGCCCGCAGACCGCATCGGAGCTCGACCGTTTGCTCGCCGAGTGCGGCCTCGACGGCGAGTGGAGCGGGAAGAAGGCGCAGGAATGGTGGGCGCTTCACCTGCCGGAGATCGTTCTCCACTCCCCCGCTGAGGCGTTCGAAGAGCGAGAAGCGACGATTCTAACGGTGAGGCAGTAGACAGGTTTAGCGGCGCGCAGAGTAATATATGCTACAGTATCGACCTTTCCGTCGGCTCATTGTCGATCTTCTGAAATGGACGGTTATCAACGACGCTCTTTTGTCTAGTTATTGACTAGACCACATCCAGGAGGCCCGCTAGCGCCCCTCCACGCCGCTCCTCAGGTAATCGAGGACCAGGTTGGCCATCACGCGGATACCGACCGGCACGGAGCTATCGTCGGCCATGAAGTTGGGCGTGTGGTTGCCGCCCGAGGTGGTGCCCGGCTTGGTGGTGCCGAGGCTGAGGTAGAAGCCCGGGACTTCGTTGGCGAAGTAGGCGAAGTCTTCGGCGGCCATGATCGGGTCGAGCTGGTGCAGCCGGCCCGGCCCGAGCACCCTCTGCAGCGTCGGGAGCATTCGCCGGGCCAGGTCGGGGTCGTTGATGGTGGCCGGCGCCCCGCGCTCGTAGTCGAGCTCGAAGCTTCCGCCGCCGGCTTGTGTGATGCCGGCGAGGATCTCTCCCATTCGTCGCTCCACGTCGTCGCGTACCTGAGAATCGTAGGCGCGCACCGTACCCTCGAGCTGCACCTCGTCCGGTATGATGTTGAAGCGGGTGCCGCCGCGGACGATGCCCACGGAGATGACGCTGGGTTGGAGAGGCGGCAGGTTGCGGGAGCGGATGGTCTGGAGCGCCATAATCGCTTGCGCCGCCATCACGATGGGATCGACAGACTGGTGGGGATAAGCGCCATGGGCCTGCACCCCGCGGATCGTGATACGGAAATGGTCGGAGCTGGCGAGAGCGGGGCCGACCGTGTAACCCATATGGCCCACCTCGAGCCCGGGGTTGGTGTGCAGGCCGAAGATGGCGGACGGTCGCGGATTCTCCAGTACGCCTTCCTTCACCATCAGGGGGGCGCCGCCCTCTTCGCCCGGCGGCGGCCCTTCTTCGGCGGGCTGGAAGATGAACTTGACGGTGCCCGGGAGCTCGTCGCGCATCCCGGCAAGCGTCGAAGCCACGCCGAGCTGGACCGCCGTGTGGATGTCGTGACCGCAAGCGTGGCTGACGCCGACGTCCTGCCCCAAATAAGTCGTTCGCACCGTCGATTTAAACGGGTAGGGCGTGTCTTCGGTGACGGGGAGCGCGTCCATATCGGCGCGCACGGCCACGACGGGCCCGGGCCTACCACCCCGGAGGATGCCGATCACTCCGGTGTGGGCGACGCCCGTGTGCACTTCCAGCCCCAGCGCTCGCAGATGCCCGGACACGAGCTGCGCGGTCTTGAACTCGCGGTTTCCCAGCTCCGGGTTCTGGTGGATCTGGTGGCGAAGCTCGATGATCTCGGCGCGGTGGCGTTCGACGGCGGCATCGACCTTCGAGTCTTGAGCTGCGGCCGAGCCGGGTATTGCGATCGCCAGCGAGACTAAAATGCAGAACTTTCGCACGTGGCCTCCGTCGATCTTTGCACGACGTTCTAACAGCAACCTTCTAAGGCGAGTTGCCAGTCTGGCCGCCGGGTGCGGCCCGCGCGGCGGCTGATCGGCCCTCACCCGGGCAGGAGCCCATGGCAGCGGGCGCAGGTCGCGAGCAGGCCGGCGTAGATGTCAATTCGGAGTCCGGTGTCGACCGCCGTCTTACCCTCGCCGGCCAGGGAGTGAACGCGGAGGGCCAGCGCCTCGATCCTCGGATACAGGGGAACATCGGGCGACAGCGCCTCGGGCCGCAGGGCGGCATCGGCGAGCGCCGCGGCGCCCTGGGCCCAGGCCTCGTCCGAGGGAACCACCAGTCCCTCCCACAGCCGGTCGGCCGCCCAGAGGTGCCGCAACATGTGACCGATGGCGCCCGGGTCGGTGGGCGGCGGCGCCGGGGGCTCGAGCTCGACTTGAACATTCGAGCCGCGATGGCAGGCGCCACAGCTCGCGCCCAACCGACCCACCGCCCGCGCGGCCGTCCCGCGATCGGGCGCTTCGACGACAGCCTGAGCCGCGGCGCGGAACTCGGCGACATAACGAGCAGCCTGCCCGGGCAGATCAGTCGGCCGCCGCTCGACCAGGGAGCGGGCGCGGTGGCGCGCGGCCTCCAGGTCACCTTCGATCAGGGCATCACGGATCGCCAGCGCCTCATCGAAATGGTTGGCCATCTGTGCCGCGGTCGCCCCGGCGATCTCGCGCTCGTTGCGCGGTTCCGCGCGCTCGGCGCAGTTACCCGCGCGCAGGGCGAGGAGCGCGACGATCGCTACCGTTGCGGGTCGGGTGTGGGTTCGCATCGTTCGCCTCGCTTCGACGCGCTGACCGGTCGTGGTGGGTCCGTGTGGGGAAGTCTCGGACGCCGAGCGTGAGCGGTCAAGCGGTCCAGGTCGGGTTCGACCCGAAGCGACGCTCGATCGGCGTCTGGTCGTCATCCTGCCAAGCTGGTAGTTTGGCTTCCCTGTCCGATGAGCAGAGCTGCGCTTCCCGCCGGCTGGCGACCGGTGGGCCGCTGTATAGGGAATGCTTACACGGGTCCTATCACGGCGCTCCAAGGAGAAGCCGAATGTCGACGACGCGAAGAGAGTTCTTGCAG
>JABAOF010025546.1_pt1 | contig 12705 bp, 8 predicted proteins | sample 7062171 | NCBI WGS metagenome assembly JABAOF01 (sample SAMN14538628, study PRJNA623070) | marine sediment metagenome | biome: marine biome [ENVO:00000428]; feature: marine pelagic biome [ENVO:01000023]; material: deep marine sediment [ENVO:00002113] | place: India: Gulf of Khambhat ...
TCTCCCTCAGAGGCGCTTGATGTTCATGCCACCGCTCACGTCGGACGTACCTCCGGTGGGGCAGGCGGCATCGCCTCTCGCCAGCGCGGCAACTGCTCTCGCGGCAACTTCCGGCTGGCCCCACCTGTAGTGGGGAACGGACGATGACCTGCGATGCGAACCGCAGCGGGAGAGAACAAGTCTCCGAGCGGCTGTAAGGCTGTACGTCGGATCTGGGGCGCGCGTGTGATGGCAGTGCCATCGTCGTGAAGGACGACCTCCCATGACGGCCGCATGGCTTGTAAGGGGCGCAGTGTCAACAGCTACATTGTGAGCTCAATTCGTCGGCCGCCAGGGCTGATCGGGCCGACCCCTGATGGTGCCACCAACCGAGTCGTTTGAGAAGTCCCCACACTACTCGGACACCACCACTTGGTTGCCGGAGCACAGCCCTCGCGCTCCGCCGGGACGCTGGAAGTCCAGCGCTACGACTGCCTCGGCCTGGCAGCCCGCTGACATACCCCGACGATCACCACTCGGCGATCGCTGGGTTGTCCGGATACCCCAAGCACCGTTCCGATATCACTGTTCACCCGGGTTTGAGAGCAACTTCCGTCCTCTTTGGGCGTTCGAGTCGACAGGGGGATGTTTCAAACACGCCAATCACTGTTCCGAATACTTGGCCGAGCGTTTGCACAGCTGCACTTCCCTACGACTTACTCGGCATGTGTGAAAGCAAATTCCTATCGTGGAGGACCCGCAGGAGCGGTCAGTCGGCGGGCGAGCAGGTAACCCGCATGGCCTGCGCGTCCTGTTGGGGGGTGAGCCGAGGAACGGGCCGCTTTGCCACGGTCGCCACGGGTTTCAGATGTGCTTGCCGCTCGGGGCCACGGTGAGGACCATCCCGTCCCGGCGAGCGGCTTCGTGGGCGTGCTCGTCCTTCAGCCGTTCGACCGAGAGTACGGTCACGTACCGGTGTTCGCCGACCTTTCAGCCCTCCAGCTGACCTGACAGGACGGGATCATACGATTGGGTCGGGTCAGGCGGAGTTCGGCGGCGGCCATCGCGAGCGGAAGCCATCCGGGGTGGATGTAGATTACCATAGAGTGACGCACGATAGACACCTGCGCGACCGTTGCCACGGCCTCTTCCGCTCGGAGCGACCTATGCGACTTACCACGACGACGTTCCTGACCCTGCTGCTCGTGTCGGGTGGCACGACCCCCGCCGTCGCACAGCACGCCTACCCAGATTGGCTTACCTCCTGCCAGATCGACCAGCTCAACGCTGCGGCCCTGTGCGGGTCGTACGAGGTATGGGAGAATCGCGCCGCAGAGCAAGGCCGGCGCATCGCCCTCAACGTGGTGGTGGTGCCCGCGCCGGGTCCGGACCGCGCGCCGGATCCGGTGTTCTACTTCAGCGGCGGGCCGGGTGGTGCGGCCACCGAAGCGGTCGTGGGCGCCAGCCAGATATTACGCGGAGTTCGCCAGCAGCGTGATCTGGTGTTCATCGACCAGCGCGGCACCGGGCAGTCGCATCCGCTCGACTGCGAGGAGCCGACCGGTGACGGACCGCTCCAGGCTTTCTTCGGCGAGTTCCTCGAAGAGGAGTACGTGCGCGCCTGCCTCGCGCGGCAGGACGCCGATGTCGCCCAGTACACCACGCCCATTGCCATGGACGACATCGACGAGGTCCGGGCCGCGCTGGGCTACGAGCGGATCAATCTTTACGGCGGCTCGTACGGCACGCGCGCCGCCCAGGTCTACATGCGGCGACATACGGCAACGGTCCGCTCCGCGGTTCTCAAGGGCGTTGCACCCATGGACATGAAGAACCCGCTGCCGTTTGCGCGGGCACTGGAGCACGCGGTGGGTGCGGTGATCGAGGCGTGTGCCGCTGAAGCCGCCTGCAACGAGGCCTATCCCGACCTCGCGGGCGATTGGCAGCGGTCAAAGGAGTACTTCGCGCGCGGACCCGTAGAGACAACGGTAGAGCACCCGCGAACGAACCGGCGGGAGGTCATCACGATTCACCGGGGCGTATACGCCGACGGCGTCCGCCACATCCTCTATAGCGTCGGCGCGTCCCGCCAGCTCCCGGGGATGATCCACACCGCGGGTCGTGGGGATTTCGATGCGTTCGCGCAGCGCGAGTTGGCACAGGCCATTAGCTTCAACGACGCGCTCTCAGGCGGCATGTTCATGACCGTGACCTGCGCCGAGGACCTGCGCTTCATTACCGAGGAGGATATCGAGCGCGAGACGAGCGGGACGTTCCTCGGGGACTACCGGGTCCGGCGTCAGCTTGCGGCGTGCGAGATCTGGGGATGGGGTGCCGGGGTTGACGAGTCGTACACCGAGCCCATTCGCGTCGAGACGCCGGTGCTGCTCATCTCCGGGGAGTTCGATGCCGCTACGCCGGCGGCGGGGGCGGAGTCGGTGGCGCGCCATCTCCCGAACGGCAGGCACATCGTTTTTCCCAACCAGAGTCACGGCTTCAGGAACCCCGCGTGCCAGACGCGGATCATCGCCGACTTCATCAAGGCCGCGTCGGCGGACGATCTCGACCTGGCATGCGTGGCGGAGACGAGGCGGCCCCCATTCGACACGCGCGTCGGGCGTCCCGGGACCTGAGCGCACGGCTCGCTGCCGATCCCGAGCAAGAGCGGCCCGCCGAGGAGCCACTTGAGTCGCCAACACACCACGGGCCTCCGTAGCGGAGGCCCGTCGGTCGTTCATAAGATCTCCTGCCCCTTCTCCCCCTTCTCCCGCTTCTCCACCGCAGAAGAGAGGTCTTGCAGTTCCCTCCGAAGCTGTGCTTCTGGTCGCGTTGAGTTGCATCTGCTTGCCGCCAAGCCTTTCCGAACCAGGTTAGTCCGATCGCCTAGACCGGAGCCACTGCGCACGCCATCTTTCAGGTGGCCTCTCCGGGAGCTGGGCTCGATGGCCGACATCCTGGATCGCGTCAAGGCTGCCCTCGCCGACGCTACCGCATCAGGACTTGCGCGCGACCGTCTCGTTCCCCTGCCAGTTGGCCTTTCCCGACGCGCCGTTCCGGCTCGGTCACTCCGCTGGAGATGGTTTTGTTACCGTCTCATTTCGGCGGTTCGCTTGAATTCCGGCCGCAATCAGCCATTTCACGATTTCTCTAGCCACGCTTCACGAGGGGTGCATGAACCTCCGGTGCCGCTTTGGCGGCAGACACAGATTTCGTCATCACAGGTGCACATGACCTCCACCAGCCGCTGCACAGCCGAATGACTACCTCCGGCAATGCGAGCCCGCCGTCACAGCCGGATCCAGTGACGGACACGTCGGCCGCCATCCAGCAAGTCGGCCCTCTCGCCGAATTCACGCTCGATTTCGCCAAGGCGATGCTGCGGACCGGGTATTACGCGCCGGATCATCCGCAAGCGCAGCAGTCCCGAGCCGGACTCTACGAGAGGTTCCGCCGCGTCTTGGAGGGTCGGCCAGGGCTCACCTACCTAGTGGGAAAGGAAGGCGACCGCCGTACGCTCATGATCGACGGGTACGAACCAGGCGCCCTCACCCTGGACAAGATCATGATTAGCGGCATGGCAGAGCTGTTCACCCCAAAGCTGTTGGACTTCTTCGATAGACGACATCTGTTGAGCTTCTCCCTCCTAGCCGGGATTGGGGCCGAGGAGTTCGACACCTTCGTCATCTTGATGAGCGAGCCTCCCAGGGCAGGCCGGGCCGAGGACGAGCGGGATCGGGTGACCCAGGCGTTTCTGGATCAGCACATCGTCCACGTGTCGACGCTGTTCGAAGCGGACGTCTTGGGGCGGGAGCGCCGACTCCCCTGGCGCGTGGAGCGGGCCCTGAGCCGGCTGGGGAGAGACCTCAGCATGCTCCCCCTCTACAAGCACGCGTCTCAAGAGAAGATCCAGGAGATCAAGATCCAGATCATCGATGAGGTGATCCGCCCCCTACGGACGGCCCAGCTTCTCTCCGACCTGCTGGTGAACTGCGACGTTCTCGCCAAAGACATTGCCGTTCTGGAGGAGGCGCAGGTCGAGCATGAGATCATCGCTCAGATTCCTCCTGAGCTTCTGACCTCCACGACTTGGCAGGTGATCGAAGGCTTGCAGCAATTGAAGACGAAGCAGGGAGACGAGTCCCTGGAACTCGCGAGTCGGCACCGACTCATCATCCGGGACATTCTGGATCAGCTCGGCCAGGCGGAAGTGGAAGTCGACGGCGAGCTGCTCGAGGCCCTGGTCAAGCAGGAAGTGCTCACCCGTGAAGAGCTCCCAAAGAGCCTGCAGCAGGTGCTTCAGCGGCAGCTGGTGTTCAAGCATTTCCTTGCCGCCCCTGACGACTACCTCAGGAAGTTGGGCCGCTTCCCCACTGGCGAGGTGGGCAGGCGTCTCCACGCTATCGCCCGGCTGGTTTTCCCCGAGCTGCTGCGCCGGGGCGATCATTGGGTGGAAGCGGCCGGGATGCTCGAAGCGCTAGGCTCGGGAGGCCACGAGAGTGGAGCCGCCGAAACGGTCCGAGCGCTCACCGAGGGGTTGCACCGCTCGCTGGCTGCCGAAGAAAACGTGCGGCGCCTCCTCGATGCCCTGACCGACGAGAACCTCGATAAGGAGGGTCGCGACAGCGTTGTGGCTCTCCTGTCGATTAGCGGCGCGGCCGCCACCAAGGGGCTAAAGGAGGTGTACTCCGGCACGACGAGTCTCTCGATCCGGGCGAGTGCCTTCGAAGTCATGAAGCGGATCGGCACGCCCGCCCTGGTGCCGTTCCTCAAGGCGCTGTCGCACATCGAACACGAATGGTCGGCCATCCATCACATCCTGGCGGCCCTCGACGACCAGACCGATCCGGCCCTGGCCGATGCGATCAAGCCGTTTCTCCGGCACGAGAACGCCCGTGTTCGTCAGGCGGCCCTCACGAGAGTATTCGAGCTTCTCGGACCGGCTTCGGAAGGCAGTCTGGTCAGGGGGCTGGCCGACCCAGACACCGTAACGCGTCGCGCGGCGGTCGCGTACCTCGGCAGTCTCCAGAGCCGGAACCCCAAGGTGTTGGCGTTCTACGCCGGCGCTTTGCAGCCTGAAGCTGCGGCCGACACCGAGCCGGAGGACGAAGAGGTCTTGGCGGAGATATGCCGGTCCCTCACCGGCGTGGGCGACGCGCCTTTCCCGGACGGTTCCAGCGCCGAACAGGTCTTGCTCAGCGCTATCCGCCAGGAAGGCAGGAAGAAGCGGATCTCGGGCATATTCCAGAAGCGACCCCTGTACCACAGCGAGCGGGTCCGGGTTGCCATCTGCGAAGCTCTTGGGTCCGTGGGGACCAAGGCAGCCATGGACGCGCTGCGGGAATTGGCCTCCAGCGAGACCGAGAGTGTGTCCGAAGCCGCGACCGCGGCCGCGGAGCGGATCCAGAAGCGAAGCCCATCGTGAGCAAGGGTGTGGCGGGTGCCATACCGCCGTACCGCCTTACCGCCCCTTCCGCCAGAGGCACTGCGTAGCCCGGCCCCTGGCTTGACAGGAGCCCAGGACCTGCCGATTTTGGAGTGGCAAACTCCATTCTGCGCCGTAAAATGGAAGTAGTAAGTCGATTTCTGCGGGTTCCAGATCAGAGCTTCTTCCTCCTTGGCCCCCGGGGCACGGGAAAGACGACGTGGCTCGCGCACCGGTTCCCGGAGGCGCTCGTCTTCGACCTCCTCAGGCCCGACGTGTATCGGGAACTCGGCGCCCACCCGGAGCGGCTTGCACACGCCGTGCTTGGCTCTCCAGGCCGATCCGTCGTGGTCATCGATGAGGTCCAGCGCGTTCCCGAGCTGTTGAACGTCGTGCACGACCTGATCGAGCGGAAGCTGGAGCGGCGTTTCGTGCTGACCGGGTCGAGCGCTCGCAAGCTGCGCCGCGGCGGTGTCGATCTTCTCGCCGGTCGTGCCGCAGTTCGAACAATGCATCCGTTCATGGCCGCCGAGCTCCCCGGCTTCGACCTGGCGGCGGCCGTGCAACACGGGCTGCTCCCGCTCGTGGTGGCGGCATCGGATCCGGAGGACGTGTTGAGGGCGTATGCCTCGCTGTATCTGGAGCAGGAGGTTCAGCTCGAAGGCTGGGTGCGTAACATCGGGAGCTTCGGTCGATTCCTCGAAGCGGTGAGCTTCTCCCATGCCGGCGTGTTGAACGTGAGCGCCGTCGCGCGGGAGTGTCAGGCCGAACGGAAGACGGTGGCCGGGTACCTGGAAGTGCTCGAGGATCTGCTGCTGTCCTATCGCCTTCCCGTGTTCACGCGCCGGGCGCGACGTGAGACGGTGGCGCATCCCAAGTTCTACCTGTTCGATGCCGGCGTGTACCGCTCACTTCGTCCCCGGGGCCCGCTCGATCGTCCTGAGGAGATCGAGGGTGCCGCACTCGAAGGCCTCGTCGCCCAGCACCTGCGGGCGTGGATCGCGTACTCAGGCGGCGATGCCGAGCTGTTCTACTGGCGCACCCGATCGGGGGTGGAGGTGGATTTCGTGGTCTACGGGGCAGCGGGCTTTTGGGCGATCGAGGTGAAGAACAGCGCCCGCGTGCGGCGGGAGCAGCTGCGAGCCCTGAGGGCGTTCAAGGCGGACCATCCGGAGTGCGAAGCGCTGCTGCTGTACCGCGGAGAGGACCCCCTTAGAATCGGGGAGATCCAGTGCTGTCCGGTCGAGGCGTTTCTCCGCGAGCTGCGGCCGTCGCAGGGTCTGGCTGGCGCGGGCTGAGGGCGTCACAGCCAGCCGCTTGAGCCACTGCCCAGTGCCGTTCCAACTTGTGGTCGCCAATCTCAGCGAAACCTTCCCAAAGCCGAGCGATCAGGTTCCGTAGCGCCCGGCCATCACGGGGCGCATGTTAGACGCAGTAGTGCCGGGATCGGGGGGTATGGCGGACATCGCGGATCGCGTCAAGACTGCCTTGGCGGACCGGTATCGCATCGAGCGGGAACTCGGCAGCGGTGGAATGGCCACCGTGTATCTGGCCGAGGACCTCAAACACCATCGTCAGGTGGCGATCAAGGTCCTGCGGCCCGAGCTCGCCGCCGTGCTCGGCGCCGAGCGCTTCCTCAACGAGATCAACGTCACCGCCCACCTGCAGCACCCACACATTCTCCCGCTGTTCGACTCGGGCGAGGCCGACGGGCTTCTCTACTACGTCATGCCCTACGTGGAGGGAGTATCGCTCGAGGCGCGACTGCGCCGCGAGAAGCAGCTTTCGGTAGAAGAATCGATTCGGATCACCAGGGCTGTGGCGAGCGCCTTGAGTTACGCTCACCGGCAGGGTGTGCTGCACCGCGACATCAAGCCGGGCAACATCCTGCTGCACGAGGGCAACGCGATGGTAGCGGACTTCGGGATCGCGGTCGCGGTGCAAGCAGCGGCTGGGGACCGCCTCACCGAAACAGGGCTGTCTCTGGGTACGCCCCAGTACATGAGTCCCGAGCAGGCAACCGGCGATCGCGAGTTGGACGCGCGCAGCGATGTCTACTCCCTGGGGGCGGTGCTGTACGAGATGCTCGCGGGGGATCCGCCACACACCGGGGCGACCGTGCAGGCCGTGATCTCCAAGGTCGTGACGGAGCGCCCGCGCCCAGTCGGTGAACTCCGAGACACAGTTCCCGTACACATGGAAGCCGCACTGGAGACGGCCCTCGCCAAGCTGCCGGCCGACCGGTTCAGCACCGCGGAGGAGTTCGCTACCGCGCTGGAGCGGCCCGGAGCGGAGGTCGTCTCGGCCAGGCGACGCGCCGTGGTGGCGGGCACGGCGCGGGCACGGCGCGCAGTGCAGCTCGGCTTTCTGGCGCTGACGTGGGCGGTGCTAGCCACCGCAGTGGCCGTATGGGCGCTGCTGCGGCCGCCGCCCGCCGAGCCCGTAACCCGCTGGGCGGTGAGCCTCCCCGCTGACCACCGCTTGTCCACAGCATTTCTCGAACGGCCCGTCGCCGTATCGCTTGACGGGTCGCGTTTGGCCTACACGGCGGAGAGCAAGGGAGAGTCCAGGCTGTTCATCCGCGAGCTGGACAACGTCGCCGCACGTCCGGTCGCGGGGACGGAGGGCGCGCACAGCCCATTCTTCTCTCCGGACGGAGAGTGGATCGGCTTCTTCTCGTCCAACCGGCTGTTCCGCGTCTCCGTCGCCGGCGGGTCGCCGCTCGAGATCTGCGAGGTTCCGGCCCTCCCCGCCGGTGCGACCTGGGTAGCCAGCGACACGGTCTACTTCTTCACCGTAGATCGGGGTCTGTTCCGCGTGCGGGCCACGGGAGGAACACGCGAGCGCCTGGAGGCGCCCCACCCTCCGGGAACTACGGCTTACTACGTCGGCTGGCCCATCGTGCTGCCGAGCGAGGCGATCATCGCCACGGCCGTCACCCGTGCCGGTCCGCGGATAGCCGCGCTATCCGTGGGGACTCGCGAGTGGCGTATCGTCCAGGAGCTGGGCGAGGCGGCCCCAGTCCAGTACCTCGATGACGGACACCTCGTCTACTCTCAGGCGGGGGCCCTGCGCGCCGTCCCGTTCGATCAGCGCCGGCTCCATGCCGTCGGCCCGTCGTTCACCATCGTCGACAGCGTGGCCACGGCCCAGGACGGAAGCGCGGCCTACGCCGCCATCGCACACACGGGCACGATGCTCTACGTCCCCGAGCGCGGCGCAGCCAGCACACTGGTGTGGGTGGATCGCGAGGGGCGCGCCACGCCGCTGGGGGTCGAGCCGGCGGATTTCGCGTGGCCGCGAGTCTCACCCGACGGTCGCCGGCTAGTTGTGACCATCTCCAGTGCGGGGCTAACCCAAGGCTGGGTGTACGACGTCGCCCGCGCCACGCGCCGTCAGCTCCCAGGTCCCCAGACGACGGACCCGATCTGGACGCCGGACGGCGAATCCATCACCTACGGGCTCTTCGGTGTGGACTTCGGCGTCACTGCCCTGGCGCAGGTCTCCGCCGACGGCACGGGGGAAGTGGATACGCTCCTGCCGGCCGAGCGCCTGCAGGCCGCCCACTCATGGTCACCAGACGGGGAGCGCCTGGCATACTACCAGATCAATCCCGCGACCGCCCGCGACATCTTTATCTTCTCGAGGGACGGAACCCCGACACCTTTCCTGAGCACACCCGCCAATGAACGATCTCCCACGTTCTCACCCGACGGGCGCTGGATCGCATACGCCTCGGACGAGACCGGGCGGGACGAGGTGTACCTGGCGCTGTCGGACGACCCGCAGGAGCGCCACCAGATCTCGACCGACGGTGGGCGGGCGCCCGTCTGGTCCCGCGACGGTCGGGAGCTGTTCTACCGAAACCGCGCCAAGGTGATGGCGGTCGAGATCCGAACTTCACCTGCGTTACGGATCGGCACCCCGCATTTGCTGTTCGAAGGACCGTACGAGCCCGACCCCACTCCCAGCGGGAGCGTGAACTACGACGTCGCCCCCGATGGCCGGTTCCTCATGGTTCGGTCCGCACCTTTGACCGAGATCCACGTGGTACTCAACCTGTTTGAAGAGTTACGGCGGAGAGCGCAACGTTAGGGGCACGTCGCAGGAGAGTGAGACGAAGAGCCCCTGTTGGGCCGGAACCTCGCCCCTCCTGATTGTCGCGGCAGAGCTGAATCCCCGCACCCCACCAGGCTACCGCCGAACGAACCGTTGCACCCGTTTTCCCGTGTTCACCTCGGTCGTATACAGATTCCCGTCCGAGTCGGCGGCAACGTTGTGCACCCAGTTGAACTGTCCGGCGTTGCGACCACCCCGCCCGAATGACCCGATGACCTCGAGGCTCTCACGCTGCAGGATCCAGACCTTCATGTTCGTTCCGTCGGGTACGTAGACGTAGGCCTGCTCCGGATCCGGCGACAGCTCGATGTCCCACACAGAGCCCGTCGACAGCGTGCGGCGTGCGATGAAGGCTTCCTGCACGAAGGTACCGTCCTTGCGGAACACCTGGATCCGGTTGTTGACGCGGTCGGCCGCGTAGACGAGGCCGTCGTTCGCGAGGCGCACGGCGTGCATGGGGCTGCGGAAAGAGCGGATTGGCGGCGCGTCGGGATCGTAGGGACCGAGCTCTTTGTCGTCGTCAGGCGGCTCGCCGTACGCTCCCCAGTGACGCTTGTACTCGCCGGTTCGCGAATCGAACACGATGATGCGCCGATTGCCGTACCCGTCGGCGACGTACACCTCGTTGGCAGCGGAATCGACCGCGATATCCGCCGGACGGCCAAGGTGCACCGTGTCGTTGCTTCCTCCGGTCACACCCCATTCGCCTATGGTCAGTAGTCGCCGGCCGTTGCGGTCGAACTTGAGCACGACGTGATCCTGCGGTGCGCTGCTGGCGAGCCACACATTGTCTTCATGATCGACAAACAGGCCGTGCTCGCTCTCGGGCCAGCGCTCACCCGAATCAGGGCCGCCCCACGCCTGGATCACGTTCCCATCTGGGTCGAACTCGATAACGGGGGGAGCGGGGACACAGCACGATGAGATCGGGGGATCTTGCACGGCCCCCGCTTCGTTCTCGGTCAGGCTCCCTGGTCGGTGCAGGATCCAGACATGGTCTCGGGAGTCCACCGCAGCGCCCGCAACCTGACCGATGATCCAGTTGTTCGGCAGCGGCCTGGGCCACGAGGGATCGACCTCAAACGACGTGCCCCCCGTCGAGGGCGGGTTGGCGGTCGAGGGTCCGCATCCCGACACGCCAAGGACGAGAACGGCGCCGATGACTAGGGTCGCGGCAGCTAGGGAATCGACCTTCATGATGAGCCCCTACGCCTAAGCTAAGGATCCAGAAGAGCCTGGGCTAGAGACCGATACGCAGTCGCGAAGCAGAGTTTGGCCGCTGAGTTGCTTCCCATGACCAGGGGCGCCAGGCGAGGTGCTCATAGGGCGGATGACTTGGCGCGGGTCCACGCCATGGTGGGCGAGCACGACGCCGCTATTGACCGACTTGAGACCTTGTTAGCTGTTCCCTCGCCAATGTCCGTTCCGAGGCGCCGGTCAGATTCGCTCTTGTCCTCAGTTCGAGAATCCTCCGGTCTCAGGCATCCACAAACCGTCAGCCTTCCAACCGACCGTCAATTTCTCAGGGCCTCCATCGGGTGGATTCCTGATGCTCTCAGCGCCGGCGCCAAGCTAGCAGCGATAACCACGAAGAGCAGCAACACTCCGACGGAAAGGAAGGAGATGGGATCGACGGGGCTCAGCCCCAGGAGCATGGAGCGCAGTGCCGCGGCCGTTCCGGCTGCCAAGAGGCCCCCTACCAACAGCCCGGGCCCAGCCATGCGAAGGGCGTCCCCGAAGACGCCGCGGATGACCACCCCCCGGGTGGCTCCCAGGGCAATTCGCAGGCCGAACTCCCGGGTGCGATTGGTCACGGCAAGGGCCACGACCCCGTAGACGCCCATGGCAGAGAGGAGGAGGATCAGCAAGCCAAGAACCCCGGCAACTTGTCCGTTGGTCCGCTGCCCCTGGGTGGCACGGGCCACCAGAAACTGGGCGGGAACCAGCCTTGGAATGGGTAGGCCAGGGTCCACCGACCGAATAGCCTCACGAACTGGCCCAGCCAGTGCAGCTGGATCGGTACTGGCATCTGACCGAACCAAGATGATGAGATGAGGACTTGTCGCCTGCCTCAGCGGTACGAACATCTGAGGCAGATCTTCCGTTGCAGCACTCGATGCCACATTTCCTACTACCCCCACCACGGTCCAGGCGTGGGCGCGGTTCTCGGCACCGGCGTGCGAGAACCGCCGACCCAGAGCGTCCTCGCCCGGCCAAAGACGGTCTGCGAATGACCTGGTAACGACCGCCACCGGGGCGGACGTTCTGTCATCGGTTCGGAGGAGGGCTCTGCCTTGAAGGATGGGTGTGCCGATGGTGGAGAAGTACCCTTCCGTGACAAGGGTGTAATCCACCCTCACCCCGGTTGAATCTGCGCTTGGCTGATCCGCCGGGCTGACGGAAATACGGTCTCTATATCGATCCAAGGGGAAACCCGTGGATAGGGCCACCGATGCTACGCCCGGACGAGAACCGATGGACTCTATCAGGCGGTCCACTAGGGCCGTTCCGCCCTCTTCCATGCTCGGATAACCCTCTTCGGAAGGGTCCAGAAACCCGAGGAACGTCCCCCCGCTCGCGAAGTCGGCAACCGCCATGCTTTCCTGTCTAAATCCGATGTGGCTCTCATCCATTCGGTCCAGGGAGCGGAAGAATAGGGCCGCCATCAGGAGTAGGAGAAAGGCCACACCAGTCTGGAAAGATGCAGCATACCGCTGGAACCTTCCCACGCGCCGCCCGCCTCCGCCGGTGTCGTCCTTCAGGGTTGAAACCAACTCTGGCCGGCTGAACCGAAGCGCAGGAAGGAGTCCGAATGCCAGGGCCGCTGCGAAGGAAAGAACCAGGGACCATGCCAACGTCCATCCGCTCGGTTCAAAGCTCGCGCCGGGAGCGGTAATGTTCAGGTCCATGGGGTGAACCCTGGTCATTGCTGTCATGGCCAGAACGATCCCGACTCCCCCGCCAATCACGCTCAAGATTCCCGCCTCTACCATCAGATGTCTCACCAGGCGGACACGACTCGATCCCAAAGCCAGCCTCACTCCGATTTCCTGCTCCCTGGCGGCAGTCCTGGCCAAGGCCATTCCGGCCAGGTTCGCGCAGATGATCAGAAGCAGGATGGCGAATAGCCCACAGATTGCGACTACGGCAATCGCTTCCAGGTGCCGGTTCTGGGCTGGAAAGCG
>JABAOF010041901.1_pt3 | contig 12705 bp, 12 predicted proteins | sample 7062171 | NCBI WGS metagenome assembly JABAOF01 (sample SAMN14538628, study PRJNA623070) | marine sediment metagenome | biome: marine biome [ENVO:00000428]; feature: marine pelagic biome [ENVO:01000023]; material: deep marine sediment [ENVO:00002113] | place: India: Gulf of Khambhat ...
AGGCTCTTGGCCGGTCCGAGTGCCGAGACCGACACGTCGATTTCATCCCCTTCCCGGACCCCATTGTCGGGCAAAGTTGCTTCCACGCTGACGATGGCCACATTCTTGGCATCCTTGAGCTCATCCAGACCCATCACCGGGTCGGCGAACTTGGTTAGCAGCGCCGCCAGCGGACGAATCGCCGGCCCGAAATCGCCGCCGTCACCCGTAGCCTTCAGCCCGACGACCAAACCAACGCCCACCAGCTTGTTCGTTCTCTGCCCCTTTAGCTGCGTGATGTCGCCGACCCTGACCGCCCAGCCGACGTCAACGTTCAAGACCACCACAAGGAATGCCGCGACAAGCTGACACGCCAGCCAGCCGCCCGTCCGCGAGCGCCCAGCCTTCCGGCACCCGATCGCAGCCGCGGGTCGGCGGCCCTCACGCCTGCCGACTTGCATTTGGTCTGCGTACATCATCCGTGACCTCAGGATGGACAAGCCCGCCTGGCGAGCCATCAAAACGGCCTCAACAAATCAAGCAGCCTCGGAATCCAACCCCTCCGCGACGCGTCCCGGACAGCGCCGGTGTGCTTGGCCACGATGCGTAGGTTGGCCACCTGCGTGCTCAGGATCGTGTTATCCGGGGTGAGGTCGGCGCTACGGCACATGCCGGTAAGGGTCAACGTGATCTCCTCCTCGTCGTGCTTGACATACTTCTTCGCCTCCAGGACGAGGTTACCGTTCGGCTTGACGTCCACGACCTCGGCCGTGATCCGCTCTGTGAACTTGTCCTCCCGGTCGGCCTCTCCCTCTCCCTCCCAGCCCAAGCCGAACTTGTACTTGATGCTCGGATCCCCGTTGGACAGCTGATCGCTGCCAAGGCGGCAACCGGGATAGAACCGAAACCACTCCTCCAGCTTCGAGCTGATGGTGAATTCCTTCTCCTGTTCAAGCTCCGAGTCGCTCTCGAACTTCTTGCGTTCGCGGACGATGATCGTGACCAGATCGTGCACTCGGAACTTGCGCGGCGGCGCGAACTTCACTGCGATCAATGAGACCTGCTCGATGGCCGGATTGGCCCACACGACCGGCGTATCGTTTCCCCCGCCATCGTCGCCCCTCGGCGCGTCCGGCACCGGCGGTGCGTTCGGTTGGAGCATGTGGACCTCAGCGGTCTCGTGATAGAGCGATGAGTTCTGTCCCGCCGCTGGCGACGCGGGAAACCCGATCGCAACAACCCCTGCTGCGACGCCGATCAGCCATCCCGTCTGGCCGAGACTCCGCGCGCCGAGGGCGGGCCCTCGGACAAGCGGGTGTCTGTTCACGATTACGCGCTTCATGCCGCCGTCACCTCGCTTCTGGTGGCTGGCCGCCTGCGTACCCGCTCCCCGCCGCCCACGTGACCGCCTCGCCGTCCGACGTCAGCGCCGTCGCCTGGCCGCTGTCTTCTCCAGGCGAGCTGATAGACGCGGGAGCCTTGCCAACCACAACCGTTTGCTGACCGCTGACCCTTGCGTAGAAGGTCTGGCCGGACCGGTCGTTCTTCACCTGAACCACTTGTCCGTAGCTGCCCGAATCGAGCGCCTTGCCGACGGCCTTGACGACGATCGGGCCAGAGCGATTCCACACCGTGACCAAGCGCCCCCGTCGAACCAACGGCAGAGGCCTAACGTCGCGCGGCCCGATCAACGTCCCGCGATCCAGGAATCGCCTGGCCTCCTGACCCACCACCGCACCCAGATCGGTCAGGCCGACGTCCTCCAGTCGCGTGAACTGCCGCTCCGCCATCGCCACATCCTTGGCCCGAACCACAGCGCCACGATTGATCGCCCGCCGCGCTACGATCACCCGCTTGATGAGGCTCACCTCCGTGACTACCGGTACCGTCAGAGCCGATGCCCCGTCCCGCACGACGTCCACATCAAAGCTGACCAGTCCGAGCATGCGATCGCTGCGGCTTTGAATGCGGAAGGTGTAGTCCGGCTCGGAGAGACCTAGCGCCTGCCGAGACGCGCGACTGAAGCGAACCTGGACTCGGCCGCCGAGATGCGCCAGCGATGCCTCGATGCGCTGGCGCACGGCCAGCTCGAGCGTTCGATCGACATGCTGGCCGTCTGAAGGCCACCTGCAAGGCCGCTCTTGGCGGTCGGCAGCCTGTGGGGCCTGCTGGGGCCGCCCGGGAACCGGCCTGGAGATCTCACACACGCTCGCGCCCTTCAGCAAGAGCGCTGCCAGGTTCACCCCCGCGGCGTAAAGCTCGTTTCGAATGTCCTCCAAACCGACGGTGGCGCGGCCGCCCGGCTGCGGCGAGCGTGCCACCACGACCTCTCCCAGCCGGTCACCGTCCTCAGAACCGAACCCGTCGAGCCGAGCAACGTCTCGCAGGCGGATCACGTCGCGGTCGGTGACGGCGGTCGGCCAAAGCCGAATGCCGGCACCCGACGCGGGCGGGGCGCACAACGAGGCCAACACGATCGCCGCGACGACAAACAGCCTTACGCATGCTTTATGGAAGCCAAAGCGCATCGCGGGACTACAACCGGTCCCGCGCTGCACCATCCGATAGCCGCTATCGCACTCCTTGCGATTCATGTTTGCATCCTGCCTGACAACTCAGAATCGAGCGCTTGCCATCCCGCTATTCACTCTTAGTACCGCCTTAGGTTGCCAACAATCTGGAGCGTCTCGTCCGCACTCTGGAGCGACTGCGAATTCAACTCGAACGCACGCTGCGCGAAGATCAGATCAACCAACTCGCGCACCGGATCGACGTTGCTTAACTCCAACGTTCGGTCTGCGATCTCGCCCAGCGCGTCCTCGGTGGGCGTCCCACTGATGGGCTCGCCCGAGGCGTCGGTGGCGGTGAATAAGTTCTCGCCCTTTTGCCGCAGACCCTCTGCGTTCACGAACCGAGCCAACTCGATCTGGCCAACCTGTTCGCGGTATATCTGACCCGGGAGCGTCACGAAGACACGCCCATCTGGACTGACCTCGACACTACGGGTCGGGGCCTCTTCGGGGATTGTGATCGGCGGTTCCAGGATGGAGCCGATGGTGTTGGCCAAGACGAGAAGCCCCTGCGCGTTGCGGACGAAGTTGCCCGCCCGCGTGTAGGCGATCACCTCGTTACCACCCTCCGTGGTCCTGACTTGGAAGAACCCGTCCCCAAGGACGGCCCAATCCAGCGGCTTGTCGGTCACCTCCAACGGTCCGGGCTCGAAGTTGAGTTGCGTGCCGGACAGTCGCACGCCCATGCCCACCTGAATCCCGTGAGGGATCATCTCGTCGTCGGCGTTCGGCACTCCCGGCTCACGCTTCTGTTGGTACAACAGGTCCTCGAAATTCGCCCGCGACCGCTTGAAGCCCACCGTGTTGATGTTTGCCAGGTTGTTCGCCAGCACGTTGAGCTTCTGGTCCTGGGCCCGCATCCCGGAGGCTGCTGCGTGCAGTGCACTTACCGCCATTGGTCAATTCTCCACTCTACCTCCGCCAAACTTGCCTGACCGGCAGGCACAAACCGAGACTCCGCCATCACTGCAGCGGCTACTGACTCACCTGCCCGACGTCATTCACCGCCCGACCCAGCATCCCGTCCTGCAACGAGATCATCATCGCGTTCATCTGATACGCTCGGGCCGCCTCGATCATGCTGGCCATCGTGCGGATCGGGTCCACCGTCGAGCGCTCGAGCGCGCCCGAGCGGACCCGCGCTGTGGCCGGTAGGGGCTCGATGCCGACCGGCTCGAAGCCGCTCTTGCCCACGTGGCGCAGCAGCGACTTGTCCGCGAAATCCACCACGCCAAGTTGCCCAGCCACCGTGTCGCCCCGATATACGGTCCCGTCCTCTGCAATCCTGGCTGGCCCCGCGTTGCGCTGCCCCAGAACGATCGGCCGCCTCTCAACGTCGAGCACGTCGAAGCCGCCCGCAACCGTCACCAGCCGACCTTCGGCATTCACCGTGAACCGCCCGTCCCGCGTGTACCGAATCTGCTCGCCCTGCTTGATCTGGAAGAACCCCTCCCCGATGATGGCCACGTCCAGCGGATTTGAAGACGGTTCGATCTGCCCTTGCGAAAAGCGCGTATATGTCGGCGCAACAAAACTCCCGCCTGTCATGTCGTCCAGCACTGGATGCGCAGAGCTCAATTTGCCGCCGCTGCGCGACTCGACGAGGCGTTCGCGGATCACCGCCAGACTCTCCTTGAACCCGACGGTGTCTGCGTTCGCCAAGTTATTGGCAATGACGGCTTGCCGATACTGACTGGTTTGCAAGCCTGCGGCCGATAGCCACAGCCCGTAAATCATGGGTTATCCACCCGTCTGACCCAGCGGCGAGTCCTCCGCCGCNNCCGACCGATCGGCCAGGGGCCTCACCCGCGATCTCTTGCGGTCGAGGCGCCCAAGTGCACCGCGGTTGCCATCTCGGCGGCCTGCAGGATGCGCGCTCCCAGTTCTGCCCAATCCTTGGGATACCCACGGGCTCCAAAGGGGCGTTCCGGCCTGGATCTTTCGCGGTCGGGATCCTCAAATGATGCGTCGAATGGCGTCCCTACCGGTCTGACGGAAGTCTTGAATGTGGCCTCGGGCCCCGAGCCCAGCGAGTCGGCCTCCGTTGCCTTCAGTCGTTCCCACAAGTTCATACCCGCGCTCCTGCGAGCCTCAGCCCGAAGGCCTCAGCCCCAGGCCCGCTCGCTCGGACTTCGTCGCAGCGAGCCGGCCCCGTACTTCGGCCGCCCAGCTCTCCGCCTGCCGCCCCGTGCTCTCGCAACCCCTGTGCCAAAGGCGATCTTTGACGAGGAACACACACCCCCTCACGCTGGTCGGACGGAACACAAAAACTTGTGAATAAAGGAGTTAAATCACAGAGATGCTAGAGGCACGCCACGCCCGGTCTGACCCCGGCCAGCCACCCGCCACGCGCAAAAGCTGCCGACGCCAGGCAACAGTTGCCCCCGAAGCTCCAGCTACGACCAGCCCCTGACGATTTGTTTGAATGTCTCCCCGCGGTGTTCGTAGTTGGTGAACATGTCATAGCTCGCGCACCCGGGCGAGAGGACCACGACATCCCCGGGCAACGCGAGTCGCCGGGCCTGTTCAACCGCCTCGGCGAGGTCGTCTCCCAAGTGAACCGGTGGGCCTGGCGCGTATCCGACGTGCTTGGTGATCGCGCTTTCGAGCTTCGCGCGCGTCGCGCCCACACACACGACGGCCGTGGATCGCTCAGCCAAGCGCCATCCCAGCTCGTCGAACGAAACACCTTTGTCGTGCCCCCCAACGATCATGACAACAGGCTCCTCGAACGCCGCCAGCGCAGTGATCGCAGCCTGGGGTGTCGTGGATTTGGAGTCGTTGTAATATCGGACGCCCTCGAACTTGCGGACGAACTCCAGCCGATGCGGCAAGCCACGGAACTCCTGCAGCGCGCCGGCGGCTTCATCAGCCACGCCGAGAATCCGGGCCACCGTCAGGGCTGCTGCCGCATTCAGGCGATTGTGCCTGCCGGGTACGCACAACGTCAGTTCGGTCGTGGTGATCGGAGTGCTGGGCATCGAATCATCGCCCTCGCGGGCCGCCCTAGGCTGGCCGGCTTTGTCCAGCCAGAACCGCCAGACACCCGCCAGATCGCCCCGGACTCGTTGCACCCACTCGAGGGCAACAGCGTCCTCGGCGTTGACCACACACTCGTCCTGCCGCCGATTCTGGAATCGAATGACGTTCAGCTTGGCGGCGGCGTACTGCTCAAACGCGCCATGTCGATCCAGATGGTTGGGGGCCAGGTTGGTCAGCACAGCCACCTGCGGGCTCTTCTCGATCCGGTCCAGGTCCTCGAGCTGAAAGCTGGAAAGCTCGAGCACGACCAGGTCGCTCTGACCGATGTCCGACAAATCTTCCAGCAGCGATCGCCCGATGTTTCCGCCGACCCAAACGTTCGCGTAGCCCGCGCGCGATCCTTCGGCCGCCAGTGCCGCGCGCAGCCCTTCTCCGATCATCGCCGTCGTCGTGCTCTTGCCGGCCGTACCCGTCACTCCGATGATCCGCGCGCCGCATCGCTCGAAGAACAGGTTCATTTCGCTGGTCCAAGGGATGCCGCGCGCCACGGCGTTCCGGAAGAACTCTGACCGCTTCTTATCGACTGCGGGGTTGACCACCAGCAGATCGCAACGATCCAGCAGCTCAAGCGGATGGCCCCCGAGGTGCAGCTCGATCGGCAAGCCCTCAAGCTGGGCCAACGAAGTGGCGAGCGTCTGGCGGTCGGCGAGGTCGGTCACAGCCACCCGCGCGCCCTGGGAGCAGAGCCATCGACTGACGCCCAGCCCCCCGCTGAACCGCCCCAGGCCCATGACCACCACACGTTTGCCAGTCACCGTCGTCACAGTTCTGATCGCTTCGCCTCAGCCAAGAGGCGACGTGTGCGCACGTCAGTCCATAGATTACGGTTGGTTATCAAATAGCCGGCCCGCCGATAGGATCTGTCGGCCTGGAACCTGCCACACTTGGGGCGAGCCCACTGACCGCCTCCGCTGCGCCCACCGAGAACGTGCGGCGTGGCCGCCGAGATCAAAAAAGGCCCGGGCACCGCCCGGACCATCCTTGACGCGCTCGTCGCCGATCCCATGCTCAGCGTGCTACGAGCCCCTGACCACCGCCGTGACCTCGGCGACGAAATCCTTGCATGCCTGCTCGACGCACTTTTCCCACTCGGAGGCATACATCTCCAAGTACTTCGGCTCCTCATACGCGTAGATCACACTGCGAGAGGCGGTGACCAACGCGCCCGTTCCATCCGACTTGAAGCAAGGAGCTACGTCCTCAGCCGCAAAACCCTGCGCCCCGTATCCGGGCACCAGCAACATGCATCTCGGCATGACTGCTCGCAGTTTGTAGGTCAGGTCCCGATCGGCGGGCGCGACCACGGCGCCGATGCAACTGTAGCCGTTCTGACCGATGTAATCTTCCTCACCCGCCCAGGCGGCCACTTGGCGAGCTACGTGCTCGGCCAAGCTGGACCCATCGGCCCCCTGAAAGCCCTGGATCTCGCCGGCCGAGGGGTTGCTCGTACGTACCAGCACGAATACACCCTTGCCTTCCTCGCGAGCGATCTGGGCGAATGGCTCCATACCGTCCGAGCCGAGGTAAGGGCTCACCGTCACAGCGTCGGGAGCGACCATCTCCTCGAGATTGATGAAGTCCGGGTCGGCCAGCGCCGCGCGGGCATACATCTGGGCGGAGTGACCGACGTCACCTCGCTTGACGTCCCCGATGACGATCAGCCCGCGTTCCGCTGCCTCTTGGACCAGCTCATAGTAGCCTCCCACGCCTTCGCCATAGTAGAACTCGAAGAACGCGCTGTTCAGCTTGACCGCCGGCACGTAGGGAGCCACCGTGCGAATCACGCGGCGACCGAACTCAAGTACCGCATCAAGAGCCGCCTCAACATCCTGCTCGTCGTTCAGCTCCCGATGTTCAGCGATGTCGGCCGGCAGCCGCGAGTACACGGGATCGATCCCAACACAAACGGGGGCACGCTTCATGCGGATAGCCGATATCAGCCGGTCGGCGAAGTTCTCAGCCACGTCGCATTCCTTCCGCGGTCAGCCAGAACAGATACAGCCAAGAAGCAGCACAACGACGGCATCCTAGCCCCGTCCCAACCGTTTGGCAAGGCGAATCTTAGAGCAAATCCCCGCCTCGGCAGGGACAAGCGTTCGGTCCGGGAACGTGGGCAAGTAACTTCGCCCGCAGACAGTGAGGCGCGCCCTGCTTCGGCCAGAACGAGACCAACCCGCCCCCTCGCAACTGGCCGGCACGAATCGGCCCGGCCTGCATGATCGGCAATCCACCACTCTGGGCAGGTCGAGCGCAGGCCATTTCGGCGGCGGTGCGCGAAAGCGCATTCAGCCGTCCCGCCTGGCCGTCCGAATAAGCTATACTAAAGGGAGCTCCGGTTCGTCTCGGCGCCCAGCAAGACGTCCACAGACGAGTCGCTGAACCAACGACATGGCCAAACGGAAGTCCGCCAAGAAGAAAAGGCCCGGCAAGAAGGTGCGAGTCGATTTTCGTCGCAACCGCGCTCGGCCGGCGCGCGACAAGAGCTGGACCCGGCAGTTCCGCGAGCATGGGTTCGCCGATCGCGATACTCTCCAAATCGAAAGCGTCGCCGCCAAGGGAGACCTGTCCCGCAAGCGCACGGTGATCATCGACGATCGCTCCGCGGATTCCGGCCAGCAGGCCGACGCCGGACGCCGTCGCGGCGTAGTCGTTTCCATGCGCGGCCCGATCGCCGAGGTCGATCACGCCAATCGGATATGGCCATGCACCGTCCGTCGTGTCCTGCGGACCCGGCTGATCCGGGAGAGACATCCGGTCACGGTCGGCGACCGCGTATGGTTTCGCGCCGTTGCCGAGGAAGACGGCCTCGAGCGCCAAGGCGTCATCGAACAGGTCGAGCCGCGCACCGGCTGCCTGACTCGCACGAGCGATCAGCGCGTGCACGTGATAGCCGCAAACGTCGATCAGGCCGTCATCGTCGCCTCGGCGGACGAGCCTCCGATAAAGCCACATCTGATCGATCGATATATCATCGCGGCCCACGCCGGCAACGTCGTTCCCGTCATATGCGTCAACAAAATAGATCTGGACCGCGAGGGTGCGGCTCGCGCGGCCCTCGCGCTGTACACAAGCCTCGGGTATCGGTGTCTTGGCACCAGCACGGTCACCGGCGATGGCATCGATCAGCTCAAGAACATCCTGACGGACCGGTGCTCCGTGTTCGTCGNNAAGAGTTCACTGCTCAACACCATCGAGCCGAGCTTGGTGCTACCTACAGCCGACGTCTCCGAGGCTACGCTCAAGGGCCGACATGCCACCACCGGCGCCCGACTGATCAAGCTGCCGCTGCCTGCATACGTGGTTGACACAGCGGGGATTCGATCGTTCGACCTGGGCAACGTCGCGCGGAACGAGATTGAAGCTCACTTCGTGGAGTTCATCGATCGCGTAGCCGACTGCAAGTATCCCGATTGCACCCACGTTCACGAGGGCGGCTGCGCGATTCGGGCGGCTGTGGAGGCCGGCCAGATCCACCCCCAGCGATACGAAAGCTACGTCCGCATCTTCACCGAGCCCTGACCCGGCGCGCGCAGCCGGACTCACCAATAACAGACCCGCACGCCAACGAGTGAGACATGAAGGAAAGGATGGCTACCCGCCAGCGGTAATCTCTACGGTGATAACGAACTCTCCGCCGGCCTGATCGGCGACGGTGTAGCTGATGATGTCCCCGTCGCGGAAATCGACGCCCGCCAACAGCACCGGACCGGGGTAGGAGACAGCGATGGGCCTATCGGAGTTCGGCCCGACGACCGCTCCCGGCGACTGGCCATCGAATGAGCCGACGGTTATCGCCTTGACCGGCCCCTCCACAGCCACACTGCAGGTCTGCTCGGGCTCGGTGGTTGCCACAAACACGCTCGGCTCAGCCGTGTCAGCCTTCTGCCACAGGACCGTCCACGGTACCGAGTCGCCCGTCTGATTCGTGTGGCTGATCACAACGTTGCCCGACTGGGCGGGAAGGAACAGTTCCCCGCGGGCCGACAAGGTCTTCCGCAACACTGAATCGACCGGCGCGGACTCCATGCAACTGAGTAGCGCGAACGTCAGCGCGCAGAGCGCCAACTTCAATGCACCCAGAAACCGACCAGCTTGAGCGGACATGAATCGGCTCCCGCCACACTCGGAAGGATACCTACGCAGCATATCCTCTATACTCGCTTGTACCACAAGGGGCAAGGAAAAAACAGCCCGCCTTGCCTAAGGGACGTCAGAAACGACCCGCAGCCCCACGCGAGCCCGGGTCGCCAGCCACAGACAGCGTTACATCGGCGAGCGGACGCGACAAGCTTGAGCAGCATGTAACCCCCTGCCGCCAGGAATCGTACGAGAATCCCCCGGCTCTGCACAGCTGGTCCAGGGGCCCGGCCCAGGGCTAACATTGGGCCTGCGCACCACCTGCGGACTTTAAGAGTCCCGCTCGATCGTAACGGTCAGCCCACAACTGGCGAACTGCTCCACGTACAACTCAGCCCGCTCCTTGTGGATCACTAACAGCAGCGCTAGGCCGGTGTTATGCGCTTCCAGCATGCGTTCGATGGCGGCCTCGACCTCAAGCGGGGTGAGCTTGCAGATCACCCGAACGACGTACTCCATGTCGTTCACGTCGTCATCGTGCAGCAGAACTCTGTACAGGGGAATCTGCTCAGGCAGCGGGGGCTGGGGATGTTTTTGCGGCGGGGGTGCGGGCTTGACCGCCGTGCCTTGCTCGCCAGCGTGCCCGGCACGCTCGTCGCTGTCCATGTCGTGGGCTTCCGTCTCGTCCGCCATGACAAGCCACTCCTGCTTCACCGCGCGACCTCTAATCCTCGCTAAGTATAGGCTGCCGACAGCAAGCCCGCAACTCCCGGCGAGGTTGAGCGTTGACAAGACGAGGCCGATCGAGGAAAATCGCACAACGTCAAGTATGCAAATGTTCCGGATCACATTTCGTCGTGCTGTTGAATACGTTGCCATATCAGTGGCGACGCTCTGGCTACTGGAGGCAGGTTGCCTGGCCAGACTGCAGAACGAGATGGAGTGGCTGTTCGCCCCCGACGCACTGGGCAACAGGCTTTTCATCCGCGAGAGCATCCTCTACCAGCTTTTCGGGGCGAGGGTGCTCCAATTCTTCTCTTGACCGTTCGCTGCCGAGCACGTCTGTGCCGGACAAGCCTAAAGGCAATCCGCGAACAGTGCATCGGCTCCCAGCCGCGATGCTTCGGGGCGAGTGACCCGGCACGAGTGCCAAGGCACACGTCCTCTTGCCTGCCAAGCTCGCTTAGACACGAAAGGACAGGCCGCCTACAAGCTGCCCGACGTTGACATCGCACGGGCACCTTTTAGAATAGCGATAGCTTCTTGGCACGTGGCAGCGGCCTGCCGGTGGCGCGTGGCAGGCGGGACGCAGTGTATTCCTCATGTACGAGACGATGCGCAGGTTCCCGGAGTTCTTGCCCTACTTCCTGTCTGCCCTCGGGCTGACCGCGGTGTTCACGCCCTGGTCTGCCGGGGTCGCGCGTAGGCTGGGCGCGATGGTCGCACCAGGGGGGCGACACTTGCACATGCGCGCTACCCCACTTCTGGGAGGTTGGGCAATCGCGCTGAGTTGTGCGCTGACGGTAGCCTTGGCCGCCTGGCTGCTCCCAATCGAATGGATGGGTGGGCGTCGGTTGAATCCTTCGAGGGTGATGTGGCTGATTACGGCGTGTTGTGTGGTTTTGGTCGGCGGGGCGTACGATGATCTGCGAGGGACGCGTCCGGGCGCCAAACTCGGCGTTCAGGTTCTGGCGGCTCTGATCGCTTACGCCGGCGGGGCGGCCCTCGTGACGGCGCACGTGCCGTTCTTCGGAACGCTCGAACTGGGTTGGCTGGCTTTGCCCGCCTCGGTGCTGTGGATCGTCGCGATCACGAACGCGATCAATCTGCTCGACGGGCTGGACGGACTCGCCGCCGGGGTCGGAGCCATGATTGCCTTGGCGATGGGCGTGGTCGCCATCACCCACGACAACCCCGTGGTGGCGGCTCTGTGCGTGATCCTGGCAGGCGCCAGCACCGGGTTCTTGGTGCATAACTTCTATCCGGCCAAAGTATTCATGGGCGACACCGGCAGCAACTTCCTCGGCTTTGCCATCGGGTGCCTGTCACTAGTGGGCTACCGAAAGAGCATCGCCGCGGTCGGGCTGGCAGCGTCCTTCATCATTCTGGGCTTGCCGGTGCTTGACATGCTCTTCAGCATGCTGAGGCGCACCGCGCAAGGACGTTCGCCCTTCTCCGCCGATCGCGGACACCTGCACCACATGCTTGTTGCACTGGGCCTGTCACAACGCCGAGTCGTGATCCTGCTGTATCTGGTTGCGCTGGGCTTGGGCGTGCTGGGCACCATTGCAGCGATGGCCCGCGGGCCGATCATCGGCTACTGTTGCATCGTCGTGCTCGCCTTGGCACTGCTGACCTACCGATGGTTCGGATTCCGAATACGCAACGCGTTGCTACGGGAGCGCGCCTGGTATCGGGCCGTAATGAAGAGCCAGGAGAAGATCCGTCAACAGACGGACGTGCGGGCGATCTGGCGAAGCCTGGCAGCCGTCGTGCGGATGATGGGATTCGCCTCGGTTGAGCTTCATGTGTTCCGAGCGAATGCAGACGTACCCGACGCCGTGTTCAAGCGATGCCTGGAGCCTGGTTCGAACAGCGCCGAGAATGGCAAGACCTTGTGCATCGATCTGGGTCCGGACGATGCCGCACACGCCCAGCTNNCAGCTGATACTCAGTGACCCCGGTACAGGGCATCCCGCTCGAATGATGAACCGGGTCACGCTGATGAGGCCGCTGCTTGAGGCCGTGAACGCGTTTCTGGCTCGTGGCGGCCTGCAGGCCAGTTGACCACTTCGCGCTGCCGTGCTAAGGTCCTGCCACCAGGCGTCGATCGAAAGCCTTGCGGACGGGGCGCAACCAGCTCATCGAATCAACAACCAAGGAGCACGAGGGATGGCCGTTGAGTCAGGCAAGTCCGTGTCCACGATTGAGATCGAGAGGGACTCGGTGCCCACGGACCTGATCTCCGTGTTGTGGGCGATCGGCCCTAGGTGGAAGTGGCTCGTGGTCGTGCCCGTGGTCGTTGGCGCAGCACCGT
>JABAOF010016460.1_pt1 | contig 12701 bp, 9 predicted proteins | sample 7062171 | NCBI WGS metagenome assembly JABAOF01 (sample SAMN14538628, study PRJNA623070) | marine sediment metagenome | biome: marine biome [ENVO:00000428]; feature: marine pelagic biome [ENVO:01000023]; material: deep marine sediment [ENVO:00002113] | place: India: Gulf of Khambhat ...
GCAGACGTCGGCGGCGTTGCTCCCTTGCAAGGCTCGCAGCAACAATGGATAGTCGTTGGAGGCTTTTGCCACACGGAAGAGCTCACTGAGCATGCCGAGGTGGGCGCCGGACAGGTCGGCATTCTTGAGCGTGCTGTTGGATAGGTTGGTGTTGTGAAGCAGGACGCCGCCCGTAAGTTGCGCCCCGGTGAGGTCGGCCTCGCTGAGGTCCATGTCGCTCATCTTCGCGCTAACGAATTGAGACGCGGTAGTCTCATCTCTTAGGTCCACTGGGCTGAGATCGGCCTCGCTGAAATCCGCATGGTTCAGTGTAGCCTCGTTGAAGACGGCGCCGCGGAGCGAGGTCCGCTTGTGCCCGTCCGGACTGAAGTTGGCGTGCAGGAGTGTGGCGCGGTGGAAGCTGGTTTGCGTTCCCTGTACGCCGCGCAACTGAGCATATTCCATCTTGGCGCCATTGAACTGGGTCCCGTTCAACGTGGCCCCGGTAAAATTGGACTTGTTCAGAGTGTAATTCCTCAAATCCATGCCGGAGATGGTGGCATACCGGGCGTCCAGGTAGGTCAAGTCGACACGCGGATTTAGCCCGACCAACGTCGCATCGGTAAGATCCAGACAGAACCACCGTTTTCTGATCGTACTGTAGTTGAGCGTGGCCCCCTTGAAAGATGTCAAATTCGATGGATCACTGGAAAACCGGGGCGGCTCGCTGAAGGAACAGGTCGTCACGTTCGTGTTGTCGAACTTGGCGCCGTCCATGCGCGTCTGTAAGAACGAAGTGTGGTACATCTCAGCTTCGGTGAAATCCGTTCTTGTCAGCGTCGCTTTGTCGAACACACTGTAGGGGAGCCGGGCGTTGCGGAATGTTGCGCCGGTCAGATCCGTTTGGCCGCCGAAGACGATGTGGTTGAGGATGCCATCGCTGAAGTCAGCGTTTTGCAGGATCGCGTGACAGAAGTGTGCGTTCTTGAGCGTTTTCCCTGACAGGTCAATGCCAGTCAGGCACGACTCCCTCACCTCCAGCCGGCTCAAATCCTGGGGCAGGCCGGGAATGGTGGCGTCCGTCAGGTCCAGATAGTTCCAGGAAGTCCCGAGGGTCTGGTAAGGGATCGTCGCCGCGAGGAATTTCGTCGGGTGATCCGGGTTGGAGCCGAAGTTGGGGTTCGGCCCGAAGATCGTATTCGACAGGTCGCACCCTGAAAAGTCGGTGCCGTCGCCCATAGTGGCGCCGCTCAGGTCGGCCGCCTCCATGCTGGTGACGCCTTTGAAAATCGTCCCAGTCAGATTCGTGTTCTTTAGGTTTGCATTGGTTAGATCTTTGCCCTGCAAGTTCTTTCCACTCAGGTCACAACCTTCCCAATTGAAAGGCGGCTGGCCGCTCGCTGTGAGCTCTGGGACAGTTTGCTGTTCCATCATTCGATTCCCTCCGCTAGCCTACCACGCGCTCTGTCCAGCGCAGCGAGCGCGTCCGTCTTACGCTGGGTGAAGCCGATGCTGGGGCTGTAGGGGTCCTGCATCGGGTAAGCACTATCGGCTTGCAGAATCGTCAAGTGTTGCGCCAGGCCGGCTCTGATGGCAGTTGCCGCCGGCGCATCGCCGTGAATCGCCTTGGTCAACTCCTTCAATTCCCCTTGGAGTTTGTCATTGGTCCACGCATAGCCCGCCGGATCGACCCGGTCCAAGAGCAGCAGATAGACCAGCTGGTTGATGAAGACGTCGTTGGGATGTGCCGGGGAATCGGCGTCTATATACACGACTTTTCGGACGAAGGCCCGCGACTCGGCATCGCCGCTACTCAGTGCGATGAGCAGGTGCAGAAGAAGGTGGTAGACCGCCGGATCAAGCACCTCTGATTCGAATATGGCTTTACACAGCGCACCCCACATCGGCACAGAGGCTGTTCTTATTTTCTTGAAATCGCAGTACTTCTGGAGAACTTCTGACTCAAACCAATATATCCTATTGAAATCTATGCCGATTGTGTGGGTTATTAGGTGACGTTGTGCGCTCCCCTCTTTCCCAAAATACGATTGAAAGGCGATTGCGGGTCTTATGCAAACGTCCCCGCGGCCCATACACGACCAGCTCGTATTAGCAGGAAACCCTTTGTAAGTGGTACTCCATTTGTCCAGCACCACGTTGATCGCACGCTGGAATTCTTTGGGGAGAGGATTATCACAGTGCCAAGATGGACGAAATTCATCGGCAAATGGTGAAAACAACTCATAGTGGCGATAACTACCATGTATGTTGGAGTGGACCCCACCCTTGGACTTGAATTCCCATTCCGTTGCCGCACTGACAGCAGGATACCGATAGTTCTTGTAACTATCCTGGTATTGGAAGGGATTATGTTGTGGTTTGCTGCAGTATTGGTAGTAGTGAAAGACGATCCACGCTTCAGGGAAAGAGATTTCGAGTCGCCGGTTTTTTCTGAGCTTCGCGTTCGAGACGTCTGTAGTGGCGAATTGGTTGAGCATTTGGTCGACCCAGCACCTCAACCGAGCGTTGTGAATCACATGATACGATTGTAGCAAATCGTCGAGCAAAGGAATCACTTCGTGGCAGTTTACGTACTCTTTACGTGTAGCGTCGATAGCACGAATGAACTTGTCAATGACGATTCGGTCATCGGGCGTCAGCGTGTAGTCGGCAGCATTTGTGATAGTCATGCCGAGCCGCATGTTTGCCAGTGGGTTGTCACAATGTCCCCTGATCTGATATTGGACATAACGGCAGCGTCAATGATTCAGCGTCTTCCCGGCCTCGACGAGGGCGAACAGCGTGTCCGTCTTGCGCTCTGCAAAATTCGTCGACGCATTGTAGGGGTCGAACATCGGGTACGATGGTGACGCCTTGAGCACTGCCGCCTGCACCTCGAACGTGTTGCGCATCAACTCCGACGCCGGATCATGGTGCGGCACCGCTAGTATTAGCTTCTGCATCTCGTTCTTGATCTGCTCATGCGTCCACTGATAGCCGCCTCGAGGATCGATCCACTCCATGAGCACGTAGTACACCAACTGATTGATGAAGATGTCGTTGGGGTACTCGGGGGAGTCGGTGTTGAGATTGGCTATCTGGAAGGCGGAATGCCTGTGATCGTCGCTGGGTGAGTTTGCGAGAACAGACAATATGGACAAGAGGCTGACGCAGTCGTCGGCTTGAAGTGAGGCCTCAGTCAGCAGGTTCTTCACGAATTGTGATTGCGCCTCCCACAAGGAGACTGCGTGTGCCTTCAGCTTTGCGGCATCTGTCCACTTCTTGGGGTCGAACAACTCCCCTATACGCCGAACATCTTCTTGCCAGTCGAGCTTGTGAAGACTAAAGAGACTGGCCGGTAATTTTGCAGGATCGTCCCACGATTCGAGCACAGCATTGAGCGCCTTCTTCCATGCGGGAGGCTGTGCCGGCGGGTCCCACTTGTACTTGGTTCCTGACCCTCCTCCTATCCCATGCCTAAATAGACCATACCTACAATCAGCATTTCTGATCGGCCCGACGTCATGGTGACGGGACACCCACATCCCGTAATGATGGGCGATATAGAGGCCGGGAACACGAACGGGGGGCTTGGCGTAGCAAGTTGGTGTCTTAATGAGAGCGCTGAAGAGCAGGTCAATCCATCCTTTCACGACCTTGCTCTTTGTCCTTGCATACTGCTCGAGCGACAGTTTATCCAGTTGAACCATGAAATCGGTCAAGCCGGCCTTGGTCACCGGGTCCGCTCCGATATCCTGTTGTATCGTGAGGAGGGTCTTGAATGTCTCAAGATCCTCCTCTGTGATCGGAAACGTTCCTCGTGGCGCGGTTGCCACATCCCGGCCCGTCGTTCGCTCAGAGGCATGTGTGTTCGTCATGGCTATACTCTTTCTAGCTCAAACTCAGTGGTTATCGGCACGCCGATGCCCGTGTCGTGGCTCTCTTAAGGCGTGCTGGGGATCCACTGGCTGACCGTCGGTTCAGGCCGACCGGCCGGACCTTCCATCTGCTGGTAGTTGAGGGTAAAGAGCGTTCTCCACTGATCCACAGTCATCCGGGCGGCGTTCACTTGACCGTTATGAGTATCTACGTCAGGAGTGACCGGTGTTCCGTCGGGATTGTAGATATCGAGCCGGTAGTCCGATGGCTTGTGCCCCGGTACGACGTAGGAAAGCACGTAGATGAAGCCCTTGGTTTCGGCGCCTACATCGAGATACACAATGTCTTCCAGCGGTTTGTGTTTGAGCCGCATCAGCGAACTCAGGCGCTGGAAATGCAATGTCATCTCCGACGAGTCTTCAGGGGCGGGCTGTTTCTTGACATCGAAGGAGAGCGTATTGGTTCTGTCGCGGATGATCCACTCGGCGCTGGGTGCCTTGACGGTGATCGAAGGTGTAAAGCCACGATAGATGTCGACCTCACCAAAACCTTCTCCATTGTAGCGAATGTCGTATGTCACGCCCGTACTCCTGTCATCGATCAGCCAGATGTCTTGCGCCGTCGCCAGGATACCCACGTCTTCCCCCAGCTTGAGGCCATGCGCTTCGAACCGGTCCCGCAGATCCTCGGTGACGCTGCCCGCGTTGAGCACGTGGGCGAATTCGGGTAACAGGCTGAACACCGGCGTCAGCAAGTAGCGTTTGTCGTCGGCACCCGGGTCGGGATTCATCACCGGCACGTTTTTTTGCAAGGCCTGCAGCAACGCGACCGAGCTGGTGGCGTCGTTCAGGTCCCTCTCGCAACTGGTGTCGAAGTCGAAAACAAGCTCAGCCGCGAAGCATCGCACAGGGTTGGCCTGTGTATCGAACGCCTGAATGCGGGCGTTGGTGCGCTCCAGCACGAGGATCCGACCGTCCGCGGTGATCGTCATTCCGACGGGACCGCGCATCAGGCCTTCGCGTACGCCTTCGCCGCAAAACGGCAGCGCCCGCGGCGCGTCTTTGTCGTCCATCGGCGCATCGGGCAGCTCCAGGATGAGCATTTTATGGTGGTTATAACTGATCCCGATCACGTAGCCGTTAGGATGAACGGCAATGGCATCGAGATTGGATATCTCGAAGGCGCCCCAACTCTTGCCCGAGTCGTAGTCGAAAGTGGAACCGCTGTCGTCGTGCAGATCGATCATGCGTAAGTGATGGGCCTTATCGGTCTTGTAGGTTCTGGTGTCGAGATAGAAATTATGGGGACTGAACTCGGGCACCGGAGCGTTGAAGACCTTGATCACGTCGACCTGCCGGCGCAGGTCATATAGCGGCCTCTTGGGCGATCCGATTCGCCACGCGGCAGTTTTCGTCACTACGCTCACCACGGCGTCAGCGGGCAAGGGGAAGCCTCTCTCGGTGAAGATCTCTTTCATATCAGCTGGCACGGGGCCCTTCTTGTCGAGGCTGCTCATGTAATCCTTGGCCGGCGCGAGCTCGAACAGCCCCGCCGGGCCGAACTGATCGTAGGCGATGTACGGCTGCATGGAAAAACCGCGCGTCGGCGCTTTCATGCCGGCGCCGGGGTTGGCCAGCGTGGAGATGCTCTGGAAGAGATACATAAAGCTGGACTGGTTTTCTGCACCGTCATCTAGCGGCAGATTCTGGTTCCTGGCGTGATAGGCGTAGCCGAGCTTGTAGGCTTGGTTGTTGATCGTGATGTCTATGAGCTTGCGCACGTTTTGCTTGTGCAGATCCAGATGCTTCACCGTCGCTGATGGTGCGGAGTGGGTCTTCTCCCAGACATAGGTCTTCGATGGGCCGTCGTATTTCAACTTCTGAGCGTGTTCGTACCGCGTGGTTGGGATCAAAGGTACGAGCTGCTCGATGATCGCGCCTTCTTCGGTCCGCATATTGCCTTCGGTGGGAACGGCCTGAATCCAGCCGCTGGTCCACTTGCCACACAGCCAATCGGTTTTCGAATAGATGTCGGCGAGAATCTGAAACTTCTGCTGTGGCGCCGACGGGAGGGCATCGTTCGTCTCCTTGGAAAACACTACGTCTATCGGCGCATCCTCTTCGTCAGGCATGACGCCCGTCTTCTTCAGCGTGGTGCCGCCCTGGTACTGCACCGTGATCACGTAGTGGTCGCTGACCTTGGGCCAAATGGGCTTCTGCGTTGACGTCCCGTGTGTGGGATCGGGATTGACCACCACCCGCAACGACATCGACCGTTTGGCTTCAAGAGTGTAGGTGGCGGGCGACAACCCCACCTCGACGCTGGTAGCGGTCATGTCCGCAATGGCCGAGGCGATACTGTATGCCTTCAGTGCCCACCCGACGAATGGAACCGCCTGCACGAGTTCCTGGGATGTCGCATAACCGGTGACGGTGGCTGCCAGTTTTCCGACAGCAGGAGAAAACAACAGTCCTCCAATCAGCTTTGCGGCATTCATCAGCACTACCTTTGGTCCAAACTTCTCGATCAATCCGAGCGAGATGGCCACCGTGACCACAGACATGGCCAGTGGCTCGTCTTTGAACAACTCCTTCAACAACGAGCCCATCCCCGCGTTCCCGACGGTGAGGGCGAGCAAGAACGAGGGGACCCCATAGGAAACGACACAGGTGAGAGCTATTCCCTCCTTGTCGACGTCCATGTCCCAATTGCCATTCCCGAGGCCGCCGATCAAGATGTTCGCGCCGCTGGCGTTGTCGGGCACGCGGAAGGAGATCTCGTGGGGAGCGCTCCACACGGGAGCGCCGAAGTAGGTAAACCCCGGCGCGATAATCCCTAGACGCTCCTTGCCACTGACCGACTTGCCCTCAGCATCAAAGAATTGCACGTAGGCCCCGAGCCAGCGATTCGGCCAGTTCTTGACCTTCAGGCCCAGCTTCCCGGAACGTGGACTGTAGCGGACAGACTCTTGATGGAAATCCAATCCGTAATGGGACGTCCTGTTTACGATCGTCCAATCCGCTTTCGCGGCTGCTGCTTCCCCCCCAGAAAGCGAGGACATGAATACAGGCGACGAACTGGGCGACACCTTCGTCCGTTCATCTACGGTCACTCCGTGCTGCGTGGTCCAGTGTTGGCCTTTGAGCCAAGGCTGTTGCTTCAGTTCCTTCAACACAGCCTGCACCACGGGCTTGGCCGCTTGGGCCAGTCCCTCGGATAGATTATGTTGCGGGATGACGCTGCGCTCCTTACCATCGATTGTTCTTGTGGGCCACACCACCGGCTTGCCGTCTTTGTCTGTGAGGCCCGAAACCGGCTCCATGACGTTGCCATCTAGGTCTTTCACGTAAGTGTTTTCATACCAAGGATCATCGGCTTCGGCCGGGTGGGTGGACAAGTATTGCCACAACTGCGTAAAGGAGGGTTGTCTCAGCACGATCTGTCTTTGAATTCTCTCATGCAGGCTGCCCACGGCCGTGCCGATCTCCGGGTGCTGCATCACGATGAACAAGGCCGTTTTTATGTAGTTGACAAAGCGCGAGCCATCCACATGGTAGTCTTCATGGTATTCCTCATCGTATTGTTCATCGAGAGTCTCTTCCAGACCGTAGCCAAGTAACAGCGAAGATCCATCAAGAGCCGAGTCCCGCCTCATCGCTCGCACCGCGCGCCTCACGTCCTCGCTGGGAACATGGTGGAAAACGACAGCGATTTCGTCCATCACCGCATCGGGATTTCGCGATGGATAACCCACCCAGTGCATGCTGATGGCGTCGGCAGGAAATTCGACCTCCTCGGCAAAATGGGTGAATTTCTCGCGGCGACGCTGTTCCGGAATCGCCGCCAAGACTGTGTTCTGCTCGGCGCAGAGCAAGAGTGTCTCGTCGTTGTGGCTCTCCAGCAGGGTTCGTTTACCTGCGGTGTGGAGGGTGAATTCTTGATCTTCGGGCAGATGACCAAGGTGACTGAAATCGAAATGCAATGTTGCTTTTTCTGTTGGCCTCATTGTTGGCTCCCGATACGGGTCCTGTCTTGTTGAACGGGTGGGTGGCGTAATTCGGCCGCCCTGCCCGTGAGCGGTTGACGGGGCTCGAGCGTCGTCCGATGGCCGTGCCGTTCGATCAACCACTCACTGTTGTAGGCCTCGGAGAACACCCAATCACCTCCCAGCCGAACGTGGACTCCAGACGTTCTTGCAGAAGCAAGTTTCTCTAGCCGAGAAACGATCAGTGCAGTTCCCCCGGTGACCCGTGTCACGGCTGTGCCACCCGCATTGGGATGGGACTGTTCTTGTTCGTCGTGCCGTCGCGGAGCGCGCCTCCGCAACGGCGCAGGTGTGCTACCCGGCGCTTACCGCGGTGTACCGCACGTCAGTAGCACAGGCTGATACGGCCAAGGCGACCACCCCAACCGCCGGTCTGAGGCTGCATAGGTGCGTTGTTTCACCTCCCGGAGCTACAGAACCAGTCGTCCGAATCAGGGTGGCTCAAGAGGTCTCGTCGTCAGGTTGTCGTGCAAGATGGCGGCAGTCTACGGCGTGGCCATCGTGAAGCGTGGATGCGAGTTCATCACGCGCCCTACCCCGTGGCCGCGTCCCGACTTGCAGATGATCCGTAGCGTCTCGGTAGTCCAAGAGCGCGAGGGCGCCCATCGCGATGAGCGTGAGGCGTCTCAACGCGATGCCAGGTGCGGACTAAGAGGTCTCGCTAGTTTCCGGCCGGTGACCCTCGTCTCGTCGTCGGGCGGGCGTCCTACGGGGCGTCAGAGCGCCGGCGGGGCCGAGAGGGGCCACCTGTGATCAATTACGATTGATGTGCTCATCTAAGAAGCTGGCCATTAAGAGCCGATGAAATTTGTCTGAATTCCCGTAGATCAGAGTCGACTGCTCGGGTTGACGGATCGCATCAACGATGCCGGCGGACTTGGCCTGGGATCCAGCCGGTGCCGATCCCAGTCGCGCTGCCAGAAAAGGGTAGAAGTGGTGTCGGATTTGGTCGGAAGATGGCCCAAGAGAAGCCGGAGGATGAAATGTCTTTACCGGGTTACCACTTATGCCGTGATGCGCTTGAGGGGTTAGGGGACAAGGTCGGCAGTACTTCCCCCTAGAGCAGATTTGTGATATCCGCAATCAGCTCGGCCTCACTATGACCCGCCACCCCCCCTCCCCACGGACTGACGGATACTCCTCCAACATGCGTACAGGCCCGGATGAGGTGACCGAGATACGGCGTGACTGCGGTGATGAGAATCCACGCCAAGTAGACCAGTGCGAGCGCCGGCAGCGGGCTCCGCCCGGGTTGCTGCCGCGTTGCTCCTCCAGCGGTCATGGGTGAAGCCTTTGTGCGAATCGCGGCTAGGGCGTCTTCCAGAAGTAGTCCGGATTGCTGGTGAAGTAGTTCACGCTGGCGTCTCCTCCGAGCCCGTCCTGTGCTTGGTGTTTCGGGTCCAGGTGGAAATACGTCCTGGTGACTCCGTCGGGGAGATGGAACATCCAGTAGTTCCCGAAGCTCGAGTGCAGCGAGCACGAGAAGCGATACAGGTTCCTTGACAGGTAGTGGAGGTAGTCGTCGGCGTTGACCGGCTGCCCGTTGTAGTCCGCGTCGTGGTTCACGTGCAGTGGGACGTCTTGTCTCAGGTGCTCCCTCACCTCGGCCACACTGAGCGGGGTTCCCCCCTCATCGGTGAAATACGCTTGGTACGTCGGGTCGACGAAGATCCACTTGCCCAGCGAGTGCGAGTAGACGGCGTTGAACGCGTGCCAATCCCCGTTGAACACCCAGTCTCTGCTGTTCCCGTGGATGACCCGTGACTCGAACCCCATGGCGAGATACGCCTCGTTCAATACGATGGCCATCATGACGCAGTTGACGCCGTCCCCCGTCTCCTCGTGATCTTGCAGGATGCGCAACGAGTTCTCCGGTTCGACGCGCCTGCCGCCGTCGTGGCGCAGCGACTGCTGCTGCGTTGAAGGAGCGACCACCGGCGGCACGCCCATCAAGGGCTGCGACGCCGTGCGGATTATCGGCTAGGTTTTTTCAGCAGCAGCGCCGATCACTGCGAAGGGCGGTCCGTCCCGGGCCGCCCTTTCGGCATGCATGCACCGTAGCCAGCGCCTGAGGCACGGAGCCTTCATCCCCCGAGATCCGCTTCCATGATCTCGAAGAAGTTGTCCCTCAGGTAAGACACGCTGACCCCAGAAGCCCGCTCGAACGCCAGCTCGAACGGATCGCCCTCCTTCATGTACTGGAACAGGTCGCGGCAATCGCCGATGGTGGCACCGTGCCCTCGTGTCCCGTCCATGAGGTACGCCACGGCCAATCCGAACATCGAGTAGTACTCACCCATGCGTTCGAGGTCGGGGAAGTCCTGCCGCCGTCGTATCGCCAGCGGATTGACGTGCGTCGGATCGGCCACCCAGGCGCGATAGCCCTGCAGCGTGGGAATCGGGTGGGTCTGCGATGCGAAGACCGCCTGTCCCTCCCGGAACCACACATCGAGCCAGTAGGGACAGTCACTGTTCTTGGGGCAGTCGGTGAGCGTGAACTGAAACACGTGCATCAGCTCGTGCTTCACCGTGCGGCGATACCATGTGGGGTGTCGGTGATAGATCCCGGGCGGGGGACCGCGATCGACTGCCGGCATGAGGAAGCCGTTGCGGTATCCTGCGGCCACGCCGGGCAGGGAATCCCCCTGGGCGTAGACGTAGTACCTGTACCCGTCCGTGAGCCCCAGCTCCGCGTAGCTCTTGATCTCGAACTCGTGGGCGAGCTCCGCCAGGACGTCCTCAGCGACACTCGCTAGCGTGGCTCTCGCGTCCTGGCTGCTGGCGTCGCTGTACACCGTGAAGTGGCTGCTGACGTACGGCTCGCAATCGTGCTGCCAGGGTCGGATACCCTCGGATTCCACCGCCCACTGCCCTGCGGCGCAGATCCGCGGCGCGGTCGTCGGCGCTGAGTCGCACGAGGGGAGGAGGAGCAAGGCACCACCCGAGGCGAGAGCCAGCAACGTCCTCGCTCGGGATCCGAACGGGCGAACCGGCCACGACACTGGCCGAAACGGCATGGTCCCTCCGGTTGGTCCCCCTCCAGTTCTCATTACCCCGGGAGACTACCGGTGGTCACAGGAACTTGCGGGGCCCAGTCGGATTCGCTCGGCGAGGGAGGATCATACTGCCGCGGATGATCTTCTGAGCGCGGATCGGTCTGTGGGCGAGGGAGGACCCGGTCGCCCAGACTGATCCGCGTTCGCCGGTCGATCAATCCGTGGCAGCGCGTTCCTCCGCGGCTTCCGCGGCCGTTGTCACGGCATTAAGAGACTCGTGAACTTCTCCCGGACAGCGAACGCAGATCGGTCGCTGTTCGAAAGCACCACGAGCGTGTAGCCGCTCTGGAGGTAGATGTCCAGGACCGCGCCGATGCCGTCGTGGCTGCCCCCGTGCCCGACCCTGCGCTCCTCCCCGCGGTCGGTGATCTCGAAGCCGTAGCTCCTCGGTGGTCCGCCGCGGACCGGCACTGGTGCGGCGAGCGACTGCCACGTCGAGTCGCGAACCAGGGCGCCACTCCGCAGGGCCGTTGCGAACCTCCATAGGTCCTCCGCGCTGGCGAATTGGCCGCCAGCCGGGCTCGCAGCGGTGTTTGCCATCCGCCCGGTGTTGTCGCTCCAGTTTCTTCCGCTGGCCGCATAGTGGCTGGTGTAGCCCGTCGCGAAAGCGGGGGCGGGGAGCGCCGCCCTGTCGCGGGGGGGATCGCTCGGTCCGACCATCCCGGCTGGAGCGAACACGTGCTGCTGGAAGTAGTCGGTGAAGGTCTGTCCGCTAATGCGTTCCAGGACGGCTCCCAACACGATGAAGCCCGAGTTGCTGTATTGGAACCGCGTGCCGGGTGTGAACTGCGGTCGTTCCGCCTGGATGATCGGCCGGTAGTCTGCGAGCGAGCTGGGGGGCGCTGTGGCGTGCAGCATGGCCTCGCTCTCCAGGAAGTCGCCCAGCCCGGAGCGGTGCGTCAGCAAATGCTCGATCCGGATCTGCGATGCAACATCGTGCGATACCCAGTCTGGGCCGAGATGGCGCCCGATGGGCTCCCGGTAGGTCAGGAGGGCCCGCTCGGCGAGCTGCGCGACGGCGACGGCGGTGAACAGCTTCCCGACTGACGCGATGTTGAAGCGGGTATCGGTTGTGTTCGCCACGTCGGGGTCCCTGTGCGCCGGGCCGACAGCTCGCAGCAGCAGAATGGAATCCTCCCTCCCGATGAGAACGGTGCCGGAGAAGACGTCGGCGGCGGCCACGCGGTCCAGATACGAGTCGATGGCTGCCACGATGTCGCTCTCGGCGGGCTGCGCTGCACCGGCCGGCTCTCTGTACAGGTTGGCGGGACCCCGGTACCACATGGTGATGCGGTGCGGCGGCCGGCGTTCGACTGAGACACCGAGTGCCTGGTTCATCTCTGCCAGCCGATTGCCGACCGCCGCAATGACCCTGTCCCGCGAGGAGCTCAGGACCCTGACGAAGGTGAGCTCCTGGCTCTGGGCGTGGATCCGCATCAGGGCATCGACCCTGGCGTCGAGCTTCCCAGCGATCAAGTCCTCAGACAGATGGTCTCCGGCGTATGCCCGGATGGAGTCGTAGTTGCCTGAGTTGAGGATCGTGATGAGCTCTGCCAGTCTTCGCCCAGGCGGCGTGTCGGGCAGGATTCCGGTCGTCTGACACTGCAAGGGCGTGGCAAGCAGTGCCACGATTGCGATCAATGGGAAGCGAATCGGTCGCGGCATGGCTAGGGTATCTCGCGCTCCAGTCGTTCGACCCATTGCCGGGCGTAGACCATGTCGGGGTCGACTTCCAGGCACTT
>JABAOF010000147.1_pt8 | contig 12697 bp, 9 predicted proteins | sample 7062171 | NCBI WGS metagenome assembly JABAOF01 (sample SAMN14538628, study PRJNA623070) | marine sediment metagenome | biome: marine biome [ENVO:00000428]; feature: marine pelagic biome [ENVO:01000023]; material: deep marine sediment [ENVO:00002113] | place: India: Gulf of Khambhat ...
CGTGAATTATGATGGCCAGATGTTGAATTTAAAGGAGATTGTGGCCGGAGGTATGATTCGTCAGTTGGGAAGCGAAGTGCCCTTCCTGAAAAATATTGATAATGCTTCGGGTGTGGCCACCATAGGATTTTCAAGTCCCGAGTTGAACAGAGGTGTCAAGGGCGCAGGCCGGATCGCTACTTTGCTCTTCCAAGCTGTTGGAAAGGGAGAAGGAACAATTTCCATATCCAGTGTGACTGCGAACACTCCCACCGGAGCAGCTGTCGCTTTCGGTTTTAATGAGAGCCGGATTGTTATCCGGTAGTTGAGTTTGTCTAATTCATCCAGTTCGTTAAGTTCATCTAAATAACCTCGTTAATCTTATTTATCTCATTTGTCTAGTTTATCTCGTTCAATTAGTTCATTTAATTTATAGTTCGTTTTTTCTAGTTAATCTCGTTCATTTGTTTTCTCGCCTGGCTAATTCCCTGTTACATTGACTTCCAAGGGGTATTCGGCTAAAATCTTTGCCAACGGCGGTGTAGCTCAGGTGGTTAGAGCATGCGGCTCATATCCGCAGTGTCGGGGGTTCGAATCCCTCCACCGCCACTATGGCTAACTCTTCAAATTCAGGTGACAGAGAATTCAGAATTTCCTCGGAATACAGGAATCCAGGGATAAAGATTGTTTTGAGAGAAGATGATTTTAGAAAAAGTCAAAAAGACGATCAATAGGTACCACCTTATCCAGCGGGGTGATAGAATCCTGATTGCCTATTCTGGTGGAGTAGATTCTACTGCTTTGTTGGCCTCAATTTGGAAACTCCGAGAGGAATGGACGCTCACGCTGGCCCTGGCACACTTCAACCATAGACTTCGCCAGCGAGCCGATGAGGATGAAAGGTTTGTGAAAGAGGTTGCCAGAGAGTATGATCTTCCTGTGTATGTGGGGAGGGAGGATGTCCGCTCCTATGCCCGGAGTCAATCTTTAAACCTGGAAGAAGCAGGAAGGCAGCTCAGGTATGCTTTCTTGGAGAAAACCGCCCAGAAATGGCGCGCTTCAAAAATTGCCACCGGCCACACCATGACGGATCAAGCTGAAACCTTTTTGATGAGACTTTTGAGAGGGAGTGGGTCCAGGGGATTAGGGGGAGTTTACCCGCTGGTCGAAGGGCGCATCATCAGACCTCTCCTTCAGGTCCAGAGGAAAGAGATAGAAGCCTATCTTTCGAAACAGCGTCTTCCTTATCGAGTCGACGAGAGCAATTTTGACCGCCGTTTTTTACGGAATAGAATAAGGCTGGAGCTCATTCCTTATCTCCAGAAGAAATACGAGCCCAGGATCGTGGATCATTTAAGCCGAACAGCTTCTATACTCCAGGAGGAGGATGATCTCCTGGAGAAAATGGAGAAAGAAAAAACAGCTAAGGCTCTCTCAAAAAAGAATGATCGCCTCCTGCTCGACAGGAAATTTCTTTTCTCGCTTCCTTTAGCTTTGCGCCGCAGAGTCTTGAGGCATTTTATCTTCAAGGTGAAAGGAGACCTGAGAGGGATCTCCTACTCTGATATCGAGGCTGTGCTTGAACTCGGGAAAGGGAAGGAATGTCATCTCCAGAAAGATTTCAGTTTGAGAAACGAGGGAGGCTATATTTTTTTAACAGAGAAAGCTCGGCCGAAGGTCGAATTTGAACAGGAATGGAACGGCAAAGGAATCCTGGAAATCAAGGAGTTGGGTCTTAGGTTTCAAGGAAAAAATTTAGAGAACGATCAATCTCTTCCGCCAAAAGTCGATGACCGTAAACAGGCTTTCCTGGATGGAGAAAGGCTCCAGTTTCCACTCCTCGTTCGGAACCGCCGGGAAGGGGATAAGTATCAACCTTTGAGAGCCCCTGGTAAAAAGAGGCTCAAAGAAATCATGAGGGCCAAGGGAATTCCTTTATCGGTCCGGGAGAAAAAGCCGGTATTTCTTTGCCAGGATGATATTATCTGGGTAATGGGGCTTCCTGTTTCAGAAAGTTATAAAGTAAAGAAAAATACCGCGGTTATCTTTACGATTAAAAAGCTATAAATAGTTTTCCTTCCAGATTTCAAAAACAAGCAAAGACCAGAGTTGATGGCTGTAATTTTCTCTTCCTTGCAGGTGCGCTTCTATCATCTTGTTCAGGCAATCATGATTGAAGAGACCTTCTTCCTTTATCCTCCTCTCGTTTAAATAGTTGGACATGAGGTCTTTCAGCTCTTTTCGCAACCAGTGCTTGATGGGAATGCTGAAGCCCTCTTTACTGCGGTAGATGTTTTTTCGAGGCAGGAGCCTTTCCATGGTCTTTTTAAAAATCCTTTTGGTCTTCAGTCCTTGGAGCTTGTGTTTTCCTGGAAGCTGAAAGGCGAACTCCACAATCTTATGGTCAAGGAGAGGAACTCTCGTTTCCAGAGAGACAGCCATGCTCATCCTGTCGACCTTAACCAGGATATCATCGGGAAGATAAGTTTTTAGGTCTAGATAGAGCTCTCCGTTAAGGGAATCAAAGCGCTCCAAAGTCTCAAAGATTTCCTTGAAGGGCTCGCTCTCAGAGATTTCCTGAATTCTTCCCAGGTTCTGTACCAAATCATCTGAATACAGATCTTTTTTGTTTTCCATGGAGAGGAACATCATCCAGCGAAGATGTCTCAGGGCTGGATGGTGTTCGAAGCCTTGTGCGTATCTGCGGAGTTTATTCCAAGAGCCCTTTTTCTTCGTAGAAGGAGGAAATCTTTTCAGCAGAGAATTCAACCTCCTGAGAAGAATAGAAGCGGGAAAGAATTGAGAAATCTTTTGAGCCTGGTAGTGCTCGTAGCCGCCGAAGAGCTCGTCACCTCCATCCCCGGAGAGGATAACCTTGACGTCAGAGCGGGCAACTTGAGAAACTAGATAAGTGGGAAAGATGGAGAAGTCTCCGAAAGGCTCATCCAGATGATGGATGAGTTTTTCGGTGAGTTCAAGCGCCTGGGGCTGGAGTACGTGTTCCTTGTGCTCGGTGTCGAATTCTTGAGCTATGTGCCGGGCGTAATTGAGCTCGTTGTAGGATGTATCCTCGAAGCCGATCGAGAATGTCTTTAGGGGAGTGGCTCCTGTTTCTCTCATCAGGCCGACTATGGTAGAGGAATCAATCCCCCCGCTCAGGAAAGCCCCAAGAGGAACATCACTGATCAATCTCATTTCCACCGATTCTTTGAGAAGAGCATACAGCCTATCCATCAGAGCGTCCTGAGTCTGATCTGAAATTTCTTGGACTCCGGACTCTTCTGGTTCGATATCCCAGTACTTCTTTATTTTGATCTCGCCTCTCTTGTAGCCGAGGAAGCAGCCGGCAGGGAGTTTATAGATGTTTTTGAAGATGGAGAAAGGCGCAGGGACATATTCTAGGGTTAAGAAAAGATCAAGAGCTTTGGGCTCCAAGGCTCGATTTATCCGAGGGTGGGCAAGGATGGCCTTGAGTTCGGAGCCAAAGACAATGGTCTTATCTTCCAGGAGGGTGTAGTAGAGGGGCTTAATGCCGATCCTGTCGCGCACCAGAAGGAGCTTTTCCTGTCGAGCGTCCCAGAGCGCGAAAGCAAACATGCCCCTTAGTCGGTGGATGAAATCTTCTCCCCACTCTTCGTATGAGTGGACGAGGGTTTCGGTGTCTGTTCGAGTCTTGAAAGAATGGCCTAAGGATTTTAGCTCTTCACTCAGCTCTGGAAAGTTGTAGATTTCTCCGTTATGGGCGACCCAGATTGATCCTTCTTCGTTAGCCAGGGGCTGGTGTCCTCTCTCGAGGTCGATGATGCTCAGCCGGCGCGTGCCAAGGGCGATATTTTTTTCGACAAATAAGCCCTCATCGTCAGGACCGCGGTGGATGATCGTCTGGCACATTGAGGCCAGAAGAGAAGAAGGAATTGTTTCTCTGTTCTCAGCCGTGGCGATTCCGCAAATGCCGCACATCATTCCTCAGGAATAATCTCGATTTCGAAAAACACACCCAGATATCTTCTTTCATCGCTGCTTTCATCTTCGTAGTAAGGGATAGAGCCCTTGGAGGCCTTGATCTTTATTTTGTAGAGATGCGTGGCCTTCATATGAAAACCCTTGCCGACCGGGAATTCGAGTGTTCCCCATTGTTTCTTGGGGAGGGTGATTTTCTGCTTCTGTCTCTCCACTTTAACAGTTATCTCGTTCCTCAAGCGAGGGTTGTTGTGGAGGTGAAAGATGAGTTTTTTCACCGGAAACCAGGTTTTCAGGATGATCTCTGCTGGCCGAGGACCTCGTGTCCAGAATCCGTTTGGCTCCAGCTTAGGATGAAAATTGTCATCCAAAAAATAGATCCAGGCCTGTTGAGATTCTGCTCCGACTTTTTGTCGAGAGGCGTTTGGATTGGTGTTGGTGGGGATGTTGTTGATGAGGGTTAGCTCCACCGGAAGAATTTTAAAAGGGAATTTTTTAGCATGGGTGGCCGGGTAGTGGGAATGGAGCATGGGGCTGATGAGAATCTGAGAGATAAACAGCGAGGCGACTATCCAGCTCAAGCCAACCTCTTTAAAGCTCTTTTTCAATCCAGGGAGGAAGAGGAAGAGAGGATAGATGTTCAGGAAGTACCGGTTGGCCAGGGCGCCTCCCCCGCCAGCATAGTTATCGGGCATGAGAATGATATAGATCAGGATTTCCGCGAAGAGGGCTGTGAAGACCAGCCATTGGTAGGAGCGTTTTTTCCCGAAGAAGAAAAGGGTCAAGAAGAGAAGGGCAGGAAAGAAATACCAAGTTATTCCCGTGAACCTTCCCCAAAAATAATAGAAGAGATTATAAATAAAAACTCTTGGCGGAAGAAGATGCTTCCCGCCGTACCCTTCGGATGTCATTTCATGACCCAAAGAGTCAAATGTCACCCTCTCTTTTTCTAAAGGATAGGGTCCATAGAATGTTTTCCTCTCTCCACCCTGGTAATTCCATTCACCGGTCACCAGGTAGTTCGTGCCCCAAAAGAGACCCGATACGAAAAGGAACACGAGGATCATCAGCAGAGCTTTTAGGAATCTTTTCTTGAACAAGACATGCAAGACCAAAGGACCCATCAGGACGATATTGGGGGGTTTGGAAAAAACAGCGATTCCCGCCAAAGCGCTAGCCAAATAATCTGTCCAGTCGGAAAGGAAGAAGCTCTGGAGTTTACCCTTTATTTTGACTTGGTTTTCCTTTTCTGAGTATTTTATTTTATAAAGCCAGAGGAAGGCGACGGCAAAGACGAGGAATAGGTTAAAGAAATCCGGAGAAATCCAGATGAAATAGACTATGGCGATGGATGCAAACAGAAAGGTGAGAGTATACAAGAGCGAGAGTGAAGGCTGGTTCGATAAAGAGAAATAGGCGTATCCCATGAGCATCATGAGGAGCAGAAGGACTGAGTGAAAAACTAAGAAGCCGTTGTTTCCGAAGATTTTTACGAAGGGAGCGACAAAGAGGGGGTAGGCAAAGGATTTAGCAAAGAATATTTTGTTGTCTTTGCCTTTTTTTAAAAATATACCCAAGGGCCCGGATGGAAAAGCCTTATAGTAGCGGAGCAAATCTTTATTCGTGTATTCAAGGTCACCATCTTGAGCCAGGCTTTGGGTCATGGCGTAATAGATGGCTTCATCGGCAAAAAGAAAGTGCTTCTGGAGAGCAGGCAGGTTGATGAAAAGCGAAAGCCCCAGAAAGAAGAGGAAGATGAGCAACAGGGCAGAAAAAGCGGTTCTTCTTTCCTCGATCATTTAATTATCCAATACCACAGTCAGGGGTAAAATTCAACAGACCCTGGTTCCTCGCTTTTCTAACGAAAAAATTTAGAAAGTGGCCCGTTTCCCACGACTAAAGATATGAGAGCACATGCGACCGCCATAAAAGTCAAGAAGAGGGAGTGCTCTCTGCAGGGTAAAGGCTACTCCTTTAAGGTGAGGAGGTTTTGCCGAATGGTGGATAGAGGAGGGAAAAAATATCACCCTGAAATTCATCCTCTTAGGTAATTGACTAAGGACAGGCTAAAATCATATTAGTAATATGAAGAGCTCTCATTGGAGAATAAGCTGTAGAGATAAAAGAACATTTTTTAAAAATATGAAAAAATCGCTTATAATTAAGGCAGAAGAGCCAGCAAAGAAAAGCTAAGGAGGAGGCAAGATGATGCTCAAACGGAAACGCAAGGAAGAGGGATTTACTCTAGTCGAGGTTCTGGTTACCATTGTGGTGGTAGCTGTTGCCTTAATGGCTCTCCTTAGTGTTTTTATTTATGGTTTTAACCTCCTCTCTCGAATGAAGCAAACTGCCATTGCCACTCAATGTGCTCAAGAAGAGTTGGAGAATATTCGCAATTTGACTTTTGATGAGATTCTAGCTTTAGGGCCATCCTTCACCAATGACAGCCTCACCCTCTTGGAAAACAGCAGCGGAGTTCGGACCATCGAAGATTCGGTGGGGGCTGACATCAAGAAGTTGACCATCAGTGTATTTTGGACTTACCGAGGGCAGAGCATGCGGAAAGATATCGTCACCTACATCACTAGAGAGGGGATCAATAAAAAATAGGAAAGCGAGGGCGTCATGAAATTCTATAAAACAAGTCAAAAGAAATTCAAGGCCCAAGGCTTGACCTTGGTTGAGCTTTTAGTCGTCCTTGCCCTCTCGGCTCTTATCATCCTAGCTTTAGTGACTCTTTACACCAGCGGACAGCGGTATTTCATAAACCAAGATGCCCAGGCAAAAGTCCTGCGCGAGGGGCGGTACGTTCTGGATTGGATTGCCAGAGATATAAAAGAAGGGATCCAGGTTGTTCAGACCTGGAATGGCTATACGACTTCAACCAACTGTCTCATTCTCCAAGTCCCTGCCGTGGATGCGTCTGGCCTGATCATTGATGTCGCCAATGAATTCGATTACATCATCTATCGGCAAAAGCCAGAAGACCCCAAGAGGCTGGAAAGAATCCTGGATGCTAAAGACGGGGTCAGCTCTAGAGCCGACAGTATCAGGTTGCTGGCTGAAAGAGTCGATGCTTTTAGTTTGAGCTCCGAAGGAATGGACCTTTCCTCAGTGCCAGATCTCTCCACGGTTTTCAGCATCGATATCGCCTTAACGACCAGGCAGAATCGGTATGGTCGTGATTTTCAGGAAACCTTAAACACGGTGGTCAAGCTCCGCAATAAACCCGTTTAAAGAACCCCTCATTTTAATCCTCTTTGTTATAAGGAGAAAGACTTTCTCTGTCTCCTCAATTCCTATCCATGAAATAATTACTCCCTTTTAATAGAAAGTTTGTGGTGTGTAGTTTCTGAACACTATATTTTTCAGCAAATCCCTATCATTCTTATTAGGCTTTTTTTTCAATAAGTTATGTTCACCCAAGCTTGAAGATTCATTTTTAGTATCAATGATTTATCCAAAAAAACAGGTGGCCTCTCGACTAAATAAAGTGCTCAAGAAAGGTGATGGGGAATTGCCTTTCCTGGAAGAATACGAATTTCTTCAGGAGGAAGTTATTCATTGACTTAGGGCCAAAGATTGACTAAAAATGGTTAATCTGTTTCATAGGAGGAACAGTCAAGAAGAAATATAAAGAAGGGTTCCCTACCCTTAATACCATCGGAACTAACTGAAGGAGGAGGAAAATGAAGGAGAAAAAAAGATCTCCGCTGTTCCACAATCCAGTCCCTGCTTCAAATCAGGAAAAGGGAGTGGGCTTGATTGTGGTCTTCCTGGTGCTGGTTTTTTTACAGGTTGTCGGATTAGTCCTTCTAATGGTAACCAGCACAGGCAGCAAAGTCGCCGGAAGCATTCGTTCTCAACAGCAGGCCTTGAATGCGGCTGAGGCAGGATTTGGCATGGCTTGGTCTGAGATTGAAATCCTTTTTGAAGATGGGAATTGGAGCAGTTTTAGCGGTCATTATCTCCTTGAACCGTCTGGAATCGATACCCCCCAAGCAGATAATTATTTTAGAAAACTGAATGACCAGGAATTACTGGATTTGATAGATCCTGACGGAGATGGAAACCCTAATCTGAATACTGTCATTTTTTGCCGCCAGCCCTATATTCAAAATCAGGACGGCAGTTTCAATCCTCGTTACACCTACACTGTATTCTTGATTGACGATGAGGCCGCAGGCGGGACGCCTGACTCGAGAGACGCGCTGTTGGTCTGTATCGGGTGTGTAGGTGTAGGAAAAAATATGACAACTTCAAGATTAGAGATTGAATTGTCTCTTGAGGATGAAGGATGAACACAATTCAATTAAAACGAGAGAGAAGGAAATGAATAAAATAAATAAAATTAGGACATTTGTTTTTTTGTTAACCATAATCCTTACTTTCTTGGCTGTGAAATTCTTGGCCCAGGAACAGGAGTGCAATGATACCAGTGAAAATTTTACAGAGCACTTTAACACCACCGAATATAAAGACCCGAGCAGTTCAGTGAGCAACTGGGGTGGTGGTTTTGTTACCCTGAATAGGCTGGGAGCAAACTTCAACGTGTCCAATCCCAACGCCATGCCTATCTGGATAAACACGGTTGCCGCCCAAGATTTTGACGGTGATGGCTGGCCTGATTTTGTAGGGTCAAGCAGCAGTTATAGCAATGTTCTCGCTTTTGTGCGGAATATGGGAGTTGAGGGGCTGGTGGGGACGTTCGAGATCACTCACTGGGTTGATGGATGCGAGGGATCGGGAGGCTGGCCAACGGCCGGAGTTAAAGGAGAGGCGATTGATGGAAGCGGACACTGTGGGCTGACCTCAGAAGATTATGATGGAGATGGAGACTATGATTTTCTGTTCATTGCCTCCCAATCGAGCAGTCCTTACACTCCAAAAAGGATCTGGCTCTACGAGAATCACCTAGCAGACGAAGGATTGTTTTATTTTACTCAGACAGACCTGACGAGCGCCAGCGCCAGTATTGTAAAAGGAATTGCCTGGTCGGCGACCATGATGGTGTCTCTCGATTTTGATAACGACGAGGATCTGGATGTTTTAGTGGGGAACTATGCTGGAGAAGTAGTCTTGCTCAGGAATACTGCCAGCGGAATGATCGATGAAAATACATTTTTTGTTGAATCTACTCCGGTTCTCGAAACAGGATGGGGAAATCGCGGCCTCAGTACGCTTTCGGTTGAGGATCTTGATGCGGATGGCGACCTGGATATTTTTACTGGAAGTGTGAGTTATCCTGAACTGCGATATTATAAAAATAACGGAAGCAACTATTTTAGCCTACATGCCTCCTACCAGGACCCAGATGGAGATACCCATGATAATGAATTCGATGGGGCGGCTACCGTCTCCATTTTCAGCGACTTTGATACGGATGGAGACATCGATTTTATCATCGGTACAGACAACTGGAATTACAAACCTGGCGGAGAGGATATAGGAGGTCAATGCTATTATTTTAGGAATACCAACGGAGAGTTTGAGCCCAGATTAATTTTTGATGATCGCCCCACTGTCTTTGATTTTGATTTAGGGGCAGTCTTGGATTTTGACCAGGATGGCGATATAGATTTCTTGATCGCCGATGGTAACCATTCAGAGATGTACTATTTATTCATTAATGAATTGGCCGATGTCTATAACCTCCAAGGAACAGGGCTATCAACCAATCTCACTCCTCATCTGAATCCTGACACTCAAGCCATTACCTGGGTTCAAATGGAAAATCTAGACCAGCGAGTCATCGGAGGATCAAGTGAAGGCCTGGCCATCGAGTACTATGTTTCCAACAATGGAGGGAGAGATTGGGAATTCTACGCCCGGTATGAAGGAGCCGGAATTCAGAATTATGCTGAGCTTCCTAGGCACTCATTCAATCATTACGGCACCCAACTCAAATGGAAGGCCCTCCTCTTTGCCGAAGAGGATGAGATGGAGGAGTACGTAGGAGCCTCTTTTGAGACTCCGGTTATCGATCGGATAGCCTTCATCTATACTTATGTCGATAGAGGAGAATATTCTCGGACTTCGGTCGCGGCCACGGTCATGGATGAAGAAAATCAGGAAATAAAGCTCATCTTGGGGGGAACGTTTTATTTTCCCGGTTGGCAGGGGCATCTGAGAGCCTATGACGTCTCCAACTCGGCCTTTGAGAACACATCTTATTCTGTACTCAGGACTGTGACTCGACCTGACATGTCTTCTCCAACTGGACGAGAGATTGTGGCCGAAGGAGTCGAAATATTTTGGGATGCTGCAGAGCTGCTGGATTCTCGGGCGCCGGGAGATAGAACGATCTACACGGCCTTGCCCGGAGGACCTGGTTTAACTAGAATCGACTTCACTTCAGCCAATGTCGGAACCCTAGGACCGATTCTACAGGATGTCAACGGCGACAATGAAGGTCTGATCGGTTTTGTAAGAGGAGAAGGTCGTGATTGGAAATTGGGAGACATCAACCATTCCAATCCCCTGGTGATCGGTCCCCCGGACGGGGCACCTGCTCAGATGGGAGCAGGATATGATTTATTCAGGGAAACCTGGGCAGACCGGAAGAAGGTTGTTTATGTGGGTTCCAATGACGGGATACTTCACTGCTTTGACCTCCTTACAGGGGAGGAACTGTGGGGCTTTATTCCTTACAATCTCCTTGCGCGGCTGAACAACATGTGGGGCTCTGACCAAATTACGGGAACGAGATATTTCGCCAGAGATGTTTACGTGGATGGAAGCCCTGTTGCCTCGGATGTTTATATTGACACGGATGGAGATGGAACCCAGGAATGGAGGACGATCCTCATCTGCGGTCATGGTCCTGGTAAAGGCAGCTCTATTGGGGGAGGATTAAACTGTTATTTTGCCCTGGATATCACGGATCCTTATAATCCTCAGCCTCTGTGGGAATTCACCCATGTTACTATGGGAGAGACGTGGTCCGTACCTTCGATCGGAAAGGTCTTGAAGAAAGGTGAGGCCGCCTGGGTGGCCTTCACTGGTTCAGGCTACGACAATATCGAAGGGGGAAAAGAAGGAAACTCTTTTTACGCTGTAGACCTGGAGAAGGGTGAATCTTTCTGGGAACTCGACACAGGAGAGGTCGATACCAGCGGGATATTCGGGCTTAATATTCCCAATGCCCTTCCAGGTTCCCCTTCGATCATCGATATCGATCAAGATGGATACGCAGACCGCGTCTATTTTGGAGATCTAGAAGGAAGGATATGGAAGGTAGACGTCAGCCTTGAGTTTAAGAATCAGGGTTCCTGGAGTGGTGAGATTATCTATGAAGATTCGAAGAATTATCCGATTATTTGTAAACCCGCTGTCTGGATAAATCCCTATTCAGAAGAATCCATACCTCGTCTCTATTTCGGGACTGGAGGGGATGACAGGGCTCCGAGTATGGCCACTTACTCTATTGTGGCTCTTCTGGATAACGAGACTCCTGAAGTCCAGTGGTACCTCGGGGAGCCTGGTATTCTTAACCTGCCGGCGGAAAAAGATACAGGAGATTTGGGCTTGGGCGAGAAAGTGTGGGCTGACCCTAAAGTGGCCAATTCCATCGTTTACTTCAGTACCTTGACCGGAAGCATAGAGAGCGTTGATCCTTGTCAGAATATTACCGGTTTAGGAAAGCTGTATGCGCGATACGTCAGAGCCGTGGGTGGACCCCCGGTCGGGGGGACTGCCTTCAGGATGCTCAATGGGCCAGAGGAAAGCTTGAATATTGCTGCCAAAACGAGAGCTGCTGTGACCCTGGGTGAAAGGGCAAGAACTCAGGGAGGAGCGAGGAAAAGAGAGGTCCATATTCAAGAGTATGACTCGACTATCCAGACCCTTGAGCAGCCGGTAGGTTCTATCCTAAAAGTCAAATCCTGGAGAGAAATCTACCGGATCATTAGATAAGAAGCAAACAGATAGGGGATGGTTCTATTTTTTTATCCTTGCCTATATATCATGAGGCTAGAGTTTCTATTTTAAAAAATAGAACTGTCCCCATCTCTTTTTACTTCCGAATCTCCCCGATTTGAACTCGTGCCAAAGCTTCTCACATGACTGTGTCATATCCGGTCATTCGCTGAATATTCGCTAAATTTTTTTTTATCAATAGCTTAAATAATAAAACCCATCATTTGTGTAACAATTCCGGACGTTTCCATTTCCATCGAAAATTCTGTCTATTCGATTTAATTTATTTATTATCAATAACTTATAAAATGAAATGAAGTTGGCACTGAATTTGCAATTAATGCGGGCGAGGGTGATGAAAATGAAAAGAAACCTCAAGCTTCTCAGCCGCAAGGGAGAGACAGCTTCCTTCTGCCCAGCTGGGAAGACCGAAATAAACGAGAAAGGAGTACAGAAAATGAGAGAAAAAAGAGACAGAGGATTCAAAAAGCAAAAGGAGGAGCAGGGATCGGTTTTGGTGATCGGGGTTCTTTTCCTGGCTTTCATGCTTCTTCTGGCTGTACCCTTTTTGTTCCAGGTTTCCAACGAGCAACGCTCAGCCGAAAAATCCTACAAATCTATGGCAGCCCTGTCACTGGCAGAGGCAGGTGTGGAAAGAGCTATCTGGGAGCTGAACAGTGGTGATATCTATGGCTGGAGCGGGACCAGCGCCTTGCGGAGCATGAGCATTGGGTCTTTTTTAACTTCTGATGGAGAGACCATGGGGAGCATCAACATACAGGTCATGGATCCCGAGGGCGACACACCCGTGGTAGAATCCACCGGTCAAGTTCCTTATATT
>JABAOF010005001.1_pt3 | contig 12694 bp, 16 predicted proteins | sample 7062171 | NCBI WGS metagenome assembly JABAOF01 (sample SAMN14538628, study PRJNA623070) | marine sediment metagenome | biome: marine biome [ENVO:00000428]; feature: marine pelagic biome [ENVO:01000023]; material: deep marine sediment [ENVO:00002113] | place: India: Gulf of Khambhat ...
GATGGGTGAGCTTCAGGAACGGATCACTTCGACCGAACGGGGCGCGGTCACCAGCGTCCAAGCTATCTACGTTCCGGCGGACGACCTGACGGACCCCGCCCCGGCGACGACCTTCACCCACCTGGACGCCTTCATCGTCCTGGAGCGGAACATTGTCGAGAAAGGCATCTATCCGGCCATCGACCCGCTCGCCAGTAGCAGCCGCATCCTCGACCCGTCCTACATCGGCGAGAGACACTACGCCGTCGCACGTCGCGTGCAAGAGATTCTCCAGCGATATCGCGACCTGCAAGACATCATTGCGATCCTCGGGGTGGACGAGCTCAACGAGGAGGATAAGCTCATTGTCGCACGGGCCCGCAAGATCGAGCGGTTCCTGTCGCAGCCCCGTTCTTTGTCGCTGAGGTGTTCACCGGGCGCTCCGGGAATTACACGCGCCTCGAGGATACCATTCGCAGCTTCGAGGAGCTTTGCGACGGCAAGTGGGACCACTTGCCTGAGCAGGCGTTCATGTACGTGGGCCCGATCGAGGAGGCCGCCGAGAAGGCCGAGAAGCTCACCGCGCAAACGTGACCATCGAGGCTCGCGGCGGCTTCGCGAGTTGGGCTACCTCTGCCAACGGCTTGGTGGCCCGCAGGTGAACTGATGGTGGTATCCGGCTCCAGGCCTTTCCGATGCAGCGTGATCACGCCCGAGTCCCTTGTCTTCGACGACGACGTCACCTTCGCGGCCCTGCCGGCACACGACGGCGAAATCGGCGTCCTCCACCATCGCGCTCCCTTGCTGTGCAAGCTGGGCATCGGCACGCTTCGTCTGCAGGCCCTTGACGCGGGTGAGGCCCTGCTAATGATCGACGGGGGATTTGCCCGGATGCTCAACAACGAACTTGTCGTGCTTACGCGGCGAGCGCTGGACCCTGATCAGATCGATCGTGACACTGCCGAACGAGCTTTGTCGGACGCCTTGGCCATGAAGATCACCGATGAGCCGTCCTTCCAAGCCCGCCAGGAGGCGATCGCGCGAGCGCGGGCTCAGAGGAAGCTGGCGAGCTTGTGGGGCAAGTCTTTGCTCGAGTAACAGGTGACAGCGGCACTGGATAGGCTTGCCGGCGTGCGGTCAGTTAGCGCCCCCGGGTGTGCCTGCACTGTTTCGGCGAGGCTATTCTCTCCTGTATGATGCCGTGATGAGGCGCCGTTGAAAAGTCGCGACCGCGCCGGGCGCGGGTTGCCGCGGCAGTGGGGAGGTGCACGTGGACCCCGGCATATGGTTTGCCGGGGAGCCGGATGAGCACAGAGCCCTGTTCGGATGATGCCCCGTTGGGCGTGACGCGCGGGCGCGGGAGTCGGTCCGTCCCACACCTTCCCAGCGTTTGTGGTTGGCCTCGGCCAGAAGAGATTGATTCACGCCGAGCAGAGCCGCCGCGTCCCGACCTTGACACGCCGCCGGTAGGCTCTCTATCTTGACTCAGGCGAAGTCCGATGTCGCTTTTGGCGGGGATTGCCGAGCACCGGGATTTGATGACGCCGCGTCTGCGCGCCGGGAGGCTAATTTATGGCTGAGCAGCGCTACGTGCTGATTATCGATGATGACGAGGACTTCCGAGCATCCACCAGGGCGTTGCTCGAGAAAGAAGGCTATCAGGCAGCGGAAGCCCCCTCCGCAAGAGAGGGCCTGGCGGCGGTACGCGACCGGCGGCCCGACCTGATCATTCTCGATATCATGATGGAAAACGTTGTCGCTGGCTACACGGTCAATCAGGCCCTGAAATTCGCCGACGAGTACAGGGAATTCAGCGACGTGCCCATCCTGATGATCTCCTCGATTCAGGAGGACCCGGGCTCTCGGTTCCCGATGGTCGGCGAAACGGCCATGATCACCCCCGATGACTATTTGACCAAGCCACTTGATGTCGATGAGTTCCTGTCGAGGGTCAAGCGGCTGCTTCCTGAATGACGTGCTGCCGGGCGGGGTCCGCTTGGTTGTCGCGCGCCCCGCTGCTTGGGTGGGACGTGCCGCGCCGACGGCTGTTGGCGGCTGTGCTTGCGAGCGGTATCGCAACTCGTTTGAACATGTTGCCGGAGGCGTGCGTGGCCAATGGATGCGAGCCATGCCCGCCGAGGGGAGCACGTCTGACCGTATAGCCTGTCAGGAGAATCTGGCGGGCTGCTCGTTGCCAGTGCGTACCGACCCCGGTAAACTGAAGGGTTTGCTACTCGCCTGCGGCGTCTGCCACAATGAAGCTAACGGATCTTTTCTCTGCCGACTGCGTCAAGGTGCCCATGGATGCCACCGACAAGATCGGGGCGATCAAGGAATTGGTGGACCTCCTGGCCGAGCGTGGGCGCATTTCCGATCGTGATCTCGTCCTCAAGGCTGTCCTCGAACGCGAGTCCACGCGCTCCACGGGGATCGGTAAAGGCTTGGCCGTTCCCCACGGAAAATGTAGTGCGTGCTCCGAGCTGGTGATCGCGGTCGGCAAGCCCGCAGAACCCATCGACTTTGAGAGCAAGGATGGCCAGCCGGTCGATCTCGTCGTCCTTCTGGCCAGCCCGCCTGATCAGACCGGACCCCACATCCAGGCACTGGCCCGCATCAGCCGCTTGATGCTGATCGGTAGCTTTCATTCGGCCCTGGCCAAGGCCCGATCGGCCGACGAGGTCTACGGCATCATCGCCGGGCACGAGGGCTAGGCCACCCGGGAACCTCGCCGCCGGCGTCCGCTGGGCCCTCAAACGACGATTCGCTCGACTCTTACCCGCAGATAGCGCTGGCGGTGCCCCCTCTTGACGCGGTGGCCCTTACGCCGGCGGAACTTGATCACGTCGATCTTCTTGGCCTTGATCTCGCCCTCAATCCGCGCGACCACCTTTGCGCCCTCAACTACAGGCGTGCCGATCTGCGCGTTCTCAGCATCCCCAAGCATCAGCACCCGATCGAAGTCGAGTGTCTTCTGACCCTCGTCAACGTCTCGCCGATCCACCTCGACGATGTCGCCCTCGTTGACCCGATACTGCCGACCACTGTCTTCGATTACCGCATACACAGTTGGTCTCCAATGTTCTACCTAGCCGGGCATCTTGGCTGACGAATGCCTGCCCCGTCCGAACGCCTCGACAGGGCTGCTAGCTGCTGCACATTTCCCTGGGTGCGATCTCTTCGGCAATGTGGTTCGCAGCCTATCTGAGGTTCCCCAGGTCGCGCCGCACCAGCACCTTGCGCAGAAGCAGGTAATTGCTCCCGTGGAATTCGGTGATCTCACCGCTGACGAGAAAGACCGCACTCCGCGTCCCGCCCGCCGAGGCGATCTCCATCGTCTCGAGCATTTGGTTGGGCAGCAGTCGCACGGGCGCTTCAGCCGATGTTGTCTTGTTCGATTCAAAGACGAAGGTCCACCAATTACCTTCGCGAACCAGTCGGCCGGCACGATCGACCAACATCGACCCCTCCGGGCGCAACGGACGGTCCGGCTTGTGACTGGTCACGGCCTCAAGCGGCTGGACCTCCTCTGCGGCCCCGGCCGGGTGACCCGGCTCTGAAGGAGCAATGGGCGTTCCAGCGGGCCTTTCTCTCATGAGCTGCTGGAGGATCTCTTCCGCGCTCGGCGGGCGCGTGCTGACGTCGGCTTCGGCGGGTCTCGTAGTCGCCCCGGCCAGCGATGGGTCCGACGTTCCGGCTGTCTGGCCGATCGCGGACGATACGAGCCACCCGATCCCAGGGAACATAACCGCCGCCAGCAGACAAGGGGCCAAGCGAGACATCAGACCCACCTGCCTGAAGTGTTCACGGTACATGACAAGGACTCCTTGAGCACGCACAGTCCAACCTGAAGATTCTCCCTTCTGACGTGTGTCGGTTCAAGTGCCAAACGTTTGCACGCCCTGTCGCCGGCGTGATCGCCGGCCCGCTCCGGCCGGTGCGGAGCGCGGTGGGCGGCATGCTCTCGCGGTAGCGTGACCATGGCTGATCCCGCGATGACGCGCCTCTGCGAGGGTACCCGGGATGAGCTCGGCCTGGACGTGCGCCACTGCTCAAGAGTAGTGCCACACATCCCAGACAGTGTAGGAGTGTGCCACTGCTCTTGAGCAGTGTCTTGACTATCCCAGCGGATCATCCATCCGCAGCGGCCCATCGAGCCGCCCGTCCCAGAACCGGGCGCTTTTGCGCAGACGTGATTCGGGCACTGCTCAAGAGCAGTGGCACACCTCGCGGGGGCATGGCACCCGGCAAGATCGACATCCGGCTAATGACAACAAATTGCCCCGTCGGTGTACTAGGTTGACTTGTGAGTCGAGCTCAGCGGATCAGGATTTCCTCCGGCATGACGGTAAGCAGGGGCTCCTGTTGGATCAGCTCGATCCGCTGCAGCACGCGGATCACGCAATCCACGCGTGGCGGATCTAGCTGCCTCATCAGCGGCAAGACCGATCGCATCGGGAGTGCCTCATTCGCGAGCAGCCCGCGGCGACTAGCGCCGTGCACCTCGTCTTCGCTTAGCCCGAGCCCTTCCATGAGCAGGTCTATGAAGTTCTTTGGCTTCGGAAGGACGCGGACTTCGTAATCCGTGATCTTGGCCTTGGCCGCGGCGTACCGGATGGCGTCCGCCAGGCCGCCAAGCTCATCGACCAGACCGTTCTCGAGTGCCTGCCGGCCGGTGAACAGCCGCCCGCGAGCGACCTCTTCGATGGGCTCCTTGAGCTTCGCTTTTCGACCTTCCTTGACCCGGTCTTCAAACGTAGCGTAGGCTTCCTCCATCATCTGGTGGACGATCTTGCGTTCTCGCTCGTCCCATCGCCGGTTCGTGTTGAACAGGTCTGCGTTCTTGCCTCTTTTGTATTCATACCAGACCACCCCGACCTTCTCCCACAGCCCCAGCGTGATGAGCTTGCCGCCTACAACGCCGATCGAGCCGGTGATGGTGCCCGGTTCGCTGAAGATCGTCTCCCCGCCGGCTGCGACGTAGTATCCCCCGCTGGCGGCAAGATTGCCCATGGATACCACGAAAGGCTTGTTCTGCTCGGCGAGGCGCTTGGCCGCGTTCCATATGATCTCGCTGGCTACGATCGATCCTCCCGGCGAATCCACGCGCATCACCACAGCCTTGACCGTCTCGTCCGTGCGGGCTTTGTCCAGCGCCGCGCGCAGTGTGGTGCTGCCGATGATCCGATCACCAAAGATCCCCTCCTGGCTTTTGCCGGTGAAGAGCATGCCGTCAACGTACACCACCGCGATCGACGGCCTTTTCGGCTTGCGCATCTCCTTCATCAGCTCACCGAAAAGCTGAAAGAACGCGAAGGGGGAGGTCGGATCGATCTCGGGGCGCTTCTTACCGCCGTAGTTTCTGGCAATGGTGACGGACTCGTCATATCGCTTCTTGACCTCGGCCAGGAAGTCCTGGCGGTAGGCCACGGAATCGACGAGCTTGGCCTCCAGGGCGCGCTCGGCCGAGTACGGCCCGCCGTCGATGACCTTTCTCGCCTGATCCTCGGACATTCGGCGCGACTTCGCGACGGCTTGGACGATCTGTGCGTACAGATCGTCCAGCAGCCAGTTCATCTGCTCTTTCGTTTCCTCGGTGGGCTCGGCTCGCGTGAAGGGCTCGGCGGCGCCTTTGTACTCTCCGATTTGCTCGACGTCGGCCTCCAGGCCGATCTTTGCGAGCAAGTCCTTGAGATACGGCGACTCGCTATGCAGGCCCATCAGTCCGATCTGTCCTGTCGGCACGATGCTGACCTGCGACGCGCTGGCGGCCAGGAGGTAGCTGAGCGCGCCCGGCGACTCCACGTAGCAGAACACCTCCTTTCCGCCTGCCTTGAGTTGCTCGATCGCTGCACGCAGCTCCTGCATCTGAGCCCAGCCCATCGAGGGCTGATCGACGGTGATCATGACGGCCACCACGCTCTCGTCGCCGCGCGCCTTGTTGAAGCGCTCCACCAACTCGCGAAGGGCTCGGGGTCGGTCCGGACCGATCGAGAAGAACAGTTCCGAAGGAGCCTCCCGAATCGGCCCGCTGAGCCGGAAATGGGCGATTACCTTGTCCTGTTTGACCGGCGCCGCACCGAGGGCCGGGATAGCCGAAGCCGCCATGCACACAATAGCTGCTGGCTGAATAAGCGTCGCTTTCATGATCGTTCTCTCCGTTCGGCAGGCCCCACGCCTCCGCCTCGCCCCGGCCGGTCACCCCGCACACACGTAGCAGGCGTCAGCGGAGCCGTCCTCTACCGACTGACATACGCCCCGACGCCGCCAAAGGTTCCGCTGAATGACGGCGCGTCTTGCGCTTTACTCGCTCGTAATGGTCCGGCCTCACCGAGGGCCCACAAAGCTCCGGTCGGGTGTTCTAGTTGTCAAGCTCCCGAGCGGCCGGCTGCACCAAAGGGCTCTGGGGCCCGGGCTGGCGAACCGACCTGTTAGGCGGCGCACCAGCGGTCCGAAGCACCGTTTCTGGCCGCTTGTCCTCCCCGATCCGCAGCCTACCCGTCAGAAGCGAAGAACTCATCCTCGTACGGCATGGGCAGCGGTTTGTTCTGCTTGCTGGATTTCTCCGCCAGATCGAATACGCCGATCACCCTCCTGGCCGACTCAGGCGTTACTTCCAGCGGCATGCCCTCCAGCAGATGATCCCCGATCGCCCGGTAGTAGCCGTCCCAATCGCTCTGCGAATACGGCACGGTGGCTTCGACGCGCCGGCCATCGTCGGTGATCTGGACGACCTGCATGTTGTCACCCCAGTTGGCCTCGATGCCGCCCTTCGTTCCCAGGATCCGCCACTTCGGCTTGCGGACGGCGGCCAGGCTGGACTGTTCGAAGGTGGCGATCGCCTCGTTCTCGAATCGAATCATCACCCAGCAGTGGTCCTCATTGGTTACGTGGTGCCACATTGTCTTGGTCAAGAACCCATAGACGCTTTCGATACGACGCGGGACTAGTTGTAGAATCCAATCGATGAAGTGGGCGCCCCAGTCGTAGAGCGCTCCGCCGCTGATCTCTTTGCTCGAGCGCCACCAGTCTCCCGGTCGGCCGTAACTGCCTGCGTTCGCGTCGATGTGGAACACGTCGCCGATCGCGCCGTTCTCGATAACCTGCTTAATCGTCATGAAATCGCCGTCGCGTCGCCGATTGTGAAACACCGAGCAGATCCTGCCGGCCTTGCGGGAAGCCTCGATCATGGCTGTGGCTTCCTTGATTGTGATGCAAAAAGGCTTCTCGCAGACGACGTGCTTGCCGGCCCGGTTGCACTGAATCGCCAGTTCGGCGTGCGTGTTGTGCGGGGTCACGATTACGCACAGTTTCACCGAATCATCTGCAAGCAGTTTTTTCNNTCAGGAAAGTCGTTCCTGGCCACCTCGGCGCGCACCGGATCGATGTCGCACGCCGCCGTCACCTTCATTCCCGCGCAGCGGTTGATCGCGTCGGCGTGCACCTTGCCCATGTTGAAGGCACCACCGTAGCCAATGATCGCGCCGCCGATGGTCTTGCTCCACGGCTCGGTCTCGCCGCAGGCCCACCGTAGCTGCCGGATCAGCTGCGATTGGAACGCGGGGTTTCCAAACGCCTCCGGCCCGTGTCCGAGGGCCAGATACGCCAGTCGTCCCTGGCCGTACTTGCGCGTGTAGGCCATTGGCCGCGACCGACCGTGCCAGTATGCCTCCAGGTACGTGTTGTACCTCGCGTGGTCTTTGAGGATGTAGAGCTCGTCGGTGATCATGAACGGCGTCATTCTGGCGGCCAGCGGATGCGTTGCATCCTTGATCTGTACCTGGAATGGGACGACCGGCCCGTGATTGGCGAATTGGCTGCCGATCATCCTCATATACTCTTTGTTTTCAGTGAATGAGTCGCTAGCGCAGTGAATCCCCACGAACCCGGCGCCTGACTTGACGAATCTGACCAATGCCTTCTCCTGGCCTGCTGTCAGCTTGCCGCCCTGCGTGAAAAGCAGGACGGCTGCGTACTTGTTGGCGGATAGCGAGGCCAGCGCCGCTCGATCCTGAGTACAGGTCAGCTTGAAGTGGCCGGTCGCGGGCAGAAAATCTTGCAGCATCCGGCCGCAGCCTTCGAAATCGTGATAGCCCCCGCCCAGCAAAACCAAGACGCGATGCTTGCTCATAACGTGCCTCCAGATCGGGCTCCGAAAGCTTGATAGACTAGCAGAAACGCGCTGCTCAAGCGACCGGCATCCGGCCGAGCTCCCCTAGCTTGGCTGGCCGCGATTTCTGTGCGGGCAGGGGCACGTCCTGCAATCCCCCTCGCGCCGGGCTGGCTCGCCCCGCGAGCCGATCTTGGCTAGCATACCGGCAGGCTGGTCCGCCGATCGGATCGGTTGCGGAGGAATACCGATGGTCCAAGACGAGTCCTATTCGCCCAAGATCACCATCGTCGGCACCGGCAATGTCGGGTCCACCTGTGCGTTCGGCATCGTCGAGCGCGGCCTGGCACGCTCGTTGGTCTTAGTGGACCTGCGGCGCGATCGGGCCGAGGGGGACGCGATGGACCTCGCCCACGGGATGAGTTTCACCAAACCGGCTGAGATTATCGCCGGCGACTATCCGCAGACGGCCAACAGCGATGTCGTCATCATCGCTGCGGGGGTCAATCAGGAGCCGGGTCAGTCGCGCCTCGACCTGATCGGCGAGAACTACCGAGTTTTTCAGCAGATCGTCCCGCCGGTGGTGGGATACAGTCCCCAAGCGGTGATCCTGGTGGTTACCAATCCCGTGGACGTTCTCACCCTGGCCACATTGAGGATATCAGGACTGCCGGAGAATCAGGTGATTGGCTCCGGCACGGTCCTGGACACCTCGCGCTTACGGTACGAGATCGCGGAACAGTGCAACGTGGATGCCCGCTCCGTGCATGCCTACATCGTCGGCGAGCATGGCGACAGCGAGCTGGCTGTTTGGAGCCGGGCTACCATTGGCGGCACGAGCTTGGACGTTGCCTGCGCGCGGTGCGACCTCTGTCCGCGGCTCGATCGCCAGAAGATCCTCGCCCGGGTCCGCAACGCCGCGAACGTGATTATCGAAAAGAAAGGGGCCACCTACTATGCGGTCGCTTTGGGCGTTTTAGCCATCGTCGAGAGCATCATCCGCGACGAGAATCGCGTTCTGGCGGTCTCCAGCCTGCTGGAGGACTACTGCGGTGTTTCGGGGGTCTGTCTGTCGGTGCCGGCTGTGGTGGGACGAGGCGGCCGAGAGCGACTCATCCCACTCGACCTCGATCCCCAAGAGCAGCAAGCATTCCTGGCTTCAGCAACGGCGGTTGGCGAGGTGGCCGCTCGTGTCGGCATTCTGTGAAGCGCTCTGGAGGCGCATTCGCAAGGCCGGGTCTCTGTGAGCAATACAAGCGAACCGCGGGGCAGTCCCGCCACCTTGCCCTTGTTGCTGCGGCCTGCCGATAATACAAGGCGGATTGGTCCCGGCCCAGCCGAGCTGGTGGGAAGGGCCAATGCCAAGACCTTTGCTTAGATCTCAGTCCGGCCAGGAAGGCGCTGCCGGGGCTGAGGAGTTCAGGAGGCCGCAAATGAGCGATTTTCCCCGCACGACCGTCGGCGGCGTGTCGATGCCGAGAATGATCATCGGCACGAACTGGTTCCGAGGCTTCTCGCATACCAGTGCCGCAAAGGACCGGTGGATATGTGAATACTTCGACAGCCGCAGAATTGCCGATGTGCTCGAGGTCTTCCTCAGAAACGGAATCGACGCGATTGTTGGCTTTCACGACCCGGTCACGCTCGAGGCCATGAGAATCGCCGAGGACAAGGTCGGGNNGGCGCGGGATCATCCTAGTGGACACGCCCAGTTTCACCGCCGAGAACATGGACGAGCAATTGGATGAAGCAAAGGCTCGCGGTGCGACGTTCTGCTTTCCCCATCAAAGCGTCACCGATCCGTTGATCGACCTGGCGGCCGGCTGCATCCGGGACATGGAGGGCATCTGCCAGGCGATTCGTGACAGGGAGATGATCCCCGGCCTGTCCACGCACTCGCCGCATGCGGTGATCTTGGCCGACCAGACGAGTCTGAACGTTGCCACGTACATCCAGCCCTACAACGCCGCCGGGTTCATGTGCCAGGTTGAGACAGACTGGATCGCACAGATCATCCGCGACGCCAAGAAGCCCGTGCTGACCATCAAGCCGCTCGCCTCGGGGCGTCTCCTGCCGCCTACCGGGTTGGCCTTCGTGTGGTCAACCATCCGGCCGTGTGACATGGTAGCTGTTGGGACGATGAGCCCTTACGAGGCGCAGGAGGATATAGAGCTGTCCAGAGGGTTAATCGAGCAGCGGGCCGCGGAGGTCGAACTGCAGTGGACGCGGAGCAAGTCCACTCTTACCCGACACGTCGGATGACGTACCTTTGCGCGGGATCTCGTTGCAGGCCGCCTTGCGTGGCCTGGAGCGGCTCGTCGAGGATGCGGGGCCTCTTCATGCGCGGCGGCGTCTAACGCTGACCATCTCGGTCTCTGATTTCGTACTCGCAGATCTTATGCACTCGTCGTTCATGGCGGCCGGCGTCAAATGGCGTAACCAGCCAGACCTCGACAATGCGACGCATCAACTCTTCACCAACCAAGTCGGCGGGTAGGCACAGTACGTTCGCATCGTTATGCCGCCGCGACATCTCAGCCGTCAACTCGTCGTGGCACAGGGCGGCCCGCACGCCGAGGACTTTGTTGGCGACGATCGACATCCCGATGCCGCTGCCGCAAAACAAGATGGCCCGATCGCTGTGTCCCTCGGTGACCGATTTCGCAGGGGCGTACCCGCTGTCGGGATAGTCACTGCTCTCCCGGCTCGTGGTCCCGAAATCTTCGACCTCGTGACCCGATTGTGTCAGGATTGTTTTGATGCGCTCCTTGGCGAAGTAACCGCGATGGTCGCTGCCTAGTGCAATCCTCATAGCGAAGTCTCCTCGAGCCGAATCCGCAGCGCTGCTTCGATCCGCTCGGCACATTCCGAATACCCTTTGTCTCCAGATCCAATCGGATCATCGATGTTACCGTTGGCGTCGAGCCGTTGCGACCTGCTCTCGGCCGAAGGCACCATGGTGATTACCTTATCCCGATGCGCGTCGGTCATAGTGAAGATGTGATCAGCTTGGTTGATCAACTCGACAGTCAGTGGATGTGTGGCGTGGCTACCGATGTCTAGGCTGCGGGCGCGCATCGCGTTCTGGGCATCCTGCGAGGCGCGCCCGCCTTCGAACGCATATGCCCCGGCAGACAGTACCTGATAGCCGCGCGCCGCCAGCTCCTTGATCGGGCACCCCAAACGCTCTGCGAGCATCCGGCGGCAGAGCGATGCAGCCATCGGGCTGCGACACGTGTTGCCGCTGCAAACGAACAGGAAGTTCACCGTCGTCAGCCGCTTGATCGTCCGCTCGTCCAGCACCCCGGACCTCACGAGTTCGTAGCTGTCGTTGTTCAGCCTTACGACTGTCGAGGGCTTGGCATATCGCGTCGTCCCGCCGTCCAGAAGCATGTCAATCTGCCCGCCGAGATCTTCGAGCGCTTCCTCCGCGCTGAGCGGCGGAGCATGCCCGGCGACGTTCGCGCTGGCTGCGACCACCGGCATCTTCGTCTCCAAGAGAAGGTCCGAGGCGTGCTTGCTGTCCGGACAACGCACACCCACCGTTCCATTGTGATAAACTGCCTCGGAGTGCCTCTCGCCCAGCTTGGTCATGACCGGCGCGGACGACAGATCCCCCACCGAGAAGATCAGCGTCAGCGGGCCAGGCCAACCTTTCTCCACCATGCGCCGGGCCACCGCCGACATGTTGGGCACGAACTGCTCAACATCTTGACGCCTGCCAATGTGGACGGTGAACGGCTTGTTCGCTGGGCGTTGTTTGACTTGGCGTAAGCGCACCACCGCCTCGCTGCTGCCGGCGTTAGCCCCCACGCCATAGACGGTCTCCGTGGGGAACCCGACTAGGCCTCCCGAGGCCAGAGCCGAGGCCGCCCGGCGGATTGCCCTCCAGTAACTCTCGCCCTCGCCTAACTTTAGGACTTCCGTATCCATCGGATGCCCTGCTTTCGCTCGATTATGGACCTCGCTTGAGCCGGTGTCAAGCTTGCCTGCGATCTGTAACCGTCCCAAGTAGTGTGGGCGGATTGCTGGACGCAGGGGTCACGTGCTGGTCGCCAGCGTGGCGGGAACTTGTCCCTACCGGACCACCGGATCGATTGTGGGTGATTGGGAAAACCGCTAGGCCGAGTCCGAATCGCGCCGGCGTGGCAAGCTTATAGCGGGCCCGTGTGGCCCGATTGAAACGTCGCGAAGTCCGTCAGATCGACATCATTGTCGCCGTCAACGTCGCCAGGCCGACATGGCAAACTGACGCCACCCCCGGGGCCGGTGTAGCAACCCTTGAACAGATCGTAGTCGTGCACGTCGACGTCGCTGTCGCCGTCCATGTCACCGGGCAGCGGAGGCTGATCGCCGAACGTCAGCGTCAATGACGGACGGTCCGGCAGGACTTGGGCCTCTCGTGAGTGGAATTGGCGGGTGCCGTCCTGCGTACTCTCGGCGCCGTGTTCCTCACGGATCACGAAGCCGAAGTTCTGCGTGGGTTCGCTCAGGTGATCCCGGACCGCCTCAGTCACGTTGAAGCTGGCCTGGCCGTAGTCTTCCGGGCCGCCCAAGGTGACTCCGTCCAGGGCAATAGGATCGGCATACTGAGCGTCGAGCGTGCCG
>JABAOF010013113.1_pt2 | contig 12690 bp, 10 predicted proteins | sample 7062171 | NCBI WGS metagenome assembly JABAOF01 (sample SAMN14538628, study PRJNA623070) | marine sediment metagenome | biome: marine biome [ENVO:00000428]; feature: marine pelagic biome [ENVO:01000023]; material: deep marine sediment [ENVO:00002113] | place: India: Gulf of Khambhat ...
GGGTGTAGAGAGGGGGTAATAAGTTAAAATAGAATAAAATCAGTATAAAATTAAGTATTACCCCCTTCTGTTTATACTCTCCTTATATAACCCCGCCTGGGTTCAAAAACCTCTCCTCTTTGTCTAAGCATCTCAATTATTTCTCTCGTTCTTTCTCTCTCTATCCCTCTATTTTCAGCCTCTGCGATTATCTCATCCACAGGCAACGATTCTCCGAGACTCTCTTCTAACTCTTTTATGATCTCATGTATGATTTTTATCCTGTCTCTTTGCGTTTTTGTTGTACCTACCATTATTTTATCTATGTCTATCTCTCCGGTCTCGGGATCAATACCTATCTCTTTCAGGCAGTGCTCTACTATTCTAATTACTCTTTCAACGTCTTCTATCCTTACAAAACTATCTAAACGAGCGCGGGCAGATGCTTCAGCAAGTCTTATAACCGCTTCCAGTTGTCTTGCGGTTATAGATATAGCAGCATCCTCTTTTTCTCCTTTTTTCCTCATTTTTACATAAAAATCTTCAAGAATCTTTGATGCATCAACCGTTAATGTTGGTTTAACCCTTTTGGAGTAGGCTATATACTTTCTTAAAAGATCCATCGGGATTGGAGGTTTTATTTCTTCCTCTCTCATTTGATGTACCTTTATGATATGTCTAGCCAGTGCACGATCTTTTTCTTCTTCAGGACGATCTGTAAGAGCAAAAATTAAATCGAATCTACTCAATAAAGTTGGAGGGAGATTTATTTGATCGGCAATTGGTAAGTAGGGATCAAATCTACCATATTTTGGATTAGCAGCGGCTAGTACTGCACATCTTGCGTTCAGAGTCGCCATTATACCTGCTTTAGCCACAGAAACTGTTTGCTGTTCCAAAGTTTCATGCATGGCCGATCTGTCTTCACTTCTCATCTTGTCTATTTCGTCTATGCAAGCGACTCCTTTATCTGCTAAAACCAGTGCGCCTGCTTCCAAAGTCCAAGAACCCTCCCCGAATTCGTCTTTTATCGCGGAAGCTGTTAATCCTGCTCCTGTAGCACCTCTACCGGATGTATAGATTCCTTTTGGTGCTAAATAACTTACATAACGTAGTAATTGAGACTTTGCAATGCCAGGATCTCCTATTAGAAAGATGTGAACGTCACCTCTAATTTTAGTATCGTCAGGCATTCTTTTGGGAATACCTCCAAATAACTGCAAAATTATGGCCTCCTTTGCCATTTCGAATCCGAATATTGACGGGGCTATAGAATCTAATATCCTTTGGTAAATATCTGGTTCAGTTGCGAGTTCAATGATTGTCTTTTCGTCTTTCTCACTTATCTCAAGTTCCTCAAACTCTTGTTCTATTAGTTCTATGTGATTGGCCTCTATAAATAGGTCAAAAACAGTAGATCTTCTGCCTTTAACCGATGTTCTGAGAATGCCATTTACGATAACCTTATCTCCAGGAGATACAATTCCACTGAGGTCGTCTTCTACAAAAACATCGATCTGAGAGGGATGTTCTCCGCCTGGTAAATCTTCAAAGGATTCCTGCACTCTTAACTTTTGAGAATCCACAAACTTGGATTTTCCCACCATTAATCTGAAAGGTCCCTTCCTTCCGCACTCGCACTCATATGGTTGTTTTACTTGACCTGTTGTTTGAAATTCAGATATCTCAGAACCGCACCTCTGACACTCGAAAACGGCTTCCAGTAACTTTGGTCTTATGTCAGTAAGTTTTCTAACTAACGAATCAAAAGATATGAAGGTTTCGATGTCTTTGTTTCTCAGATCTCGAATCTTCTTTTTTTTAGGTAAGTTTTCAAACCTAATATGGATTTCTACATCTTCCTCTTCAAGAGGAAGGTCAAGCTCTTTTAAGGCCAGCTCGGCGGCCTCAATTGTGATATCTGGTGCTCTGATCAAATCATCTGTTAATGTGGCATCATATCTGTCCAAATCACTACAATTTATTATCAAAGAGCGTGCTTCTGGGTAACTTCTTGCTACTTTTAATATTGCATCGTAGTAATATCGTCTAAAAAATTCCTCAAACTTGGGGATCAAGTCCTCCTTTTCAATAAAAGGCTCTTCATATAGAGATATCTCGGTCATGTGCATCCACTTTAAAACACATTGATATTTAATGTTTGGTGCAGTTATATATTGGTGTTTGTAAGATCACATCTATTTTCTGATATGATCATCATCGTAGTTTTTTGTTACGTAACCATATATTAACTTTTATAAACATGAAAATTCATTAAAAATTTAAAACTCTTTCTTGAGTGTGCTTGGCTGAAAAAGTAGGTATTCGTTGAAATCTGACCGTTATAACCAAAAAAATTAAATTTTATTATGAGAAAAATTCACATCTAGAAACATGGTAGAAAAAAATTAAAGTAGAAGTTTATGAAAAAGAGAGAATAGCGCTAAATTCGTGAAAATTACATTTTGGGCTTACATTAATCTTCGATTATTTTAAAAAAGAAGCACGAAAACCTTAAGATTCATCAGAAGGATGTAATTCGTCTGGAACCATACTATCAGGGGCACATATCTTGGGAGTCTTTTCTATTACCTCTTCAATGCCGCATTTGATCCTTTTGAAAAGTTCTTCTCTGTTAACTTCAGTTCCTACACAACCGTCTCTTGATAACATAACGCCTTGAACCGCGAAACCTTTTTGGTGAGCCTTCATCATTGCTAGGTTCAACTCTTCATGGCATGCGANNGGAAGGTCTGTACTTCCTCAATATGCGCCAGACAAATGTTGAACCTGGCACTACAAATACGTTGTAACCATGAGACTCAGCCTCCTCTTTGATATTCCTGACAACGCACCTGCCACAACCTCGACAAACAATACCAATAGATGTGAGTTTTGCCGGACAATCAATATGTCTTAGACACTGAGGTAGGAAAAGAACTCTATTTTTTGGATCAATACTTTTGAAATTTTCAAAAGAAATCCTATTTCTGACTTCAATACCTATTAAGTCTACAATACTCTCATCTAAACCAAATTTAGGTACAACTTTTTTCAGAAAACTATAAAAGGCGTCGATTGTGAAAAGGGTGATCTTGGGTAATATTAGCCAATCTCTTTTAATCAAAAGGGTTATGAAAACGATAGTGACCAAGAATAAACTTAAAAGTGAGATTCCGAGTAATAGAGTAGCGGTTCCCAATACGGTTATTATATCCATTTACATCAGACCTAGCCCTTTTAACTCTTCTATTACTTTTTGTACCGCTTTCTCAGCATCTTCTGGTTTCTTTGCCCCAGTACATACAAGTTTACCCGAGCCAAATAAAAGAACAACAACTTTTGGATCCTTTAATCTGTATACCAAACCAGGAAATTGCTCTGGTTCATATTCTACATTTTCCAAACCAAAACCAATTGCAATGGCGTCTAGATTCAATTCCGTGTTTAAATCTGCAGAAGCCACCATATTTTGTATTACAATCTCAGGTTCTGTGGTGATTTCTACTCCTGCCTCGTTTATTTGAGCGATAGTTTTTTCAATCGCCCTACGTACGTCTTCAATACTCTTAGCCCCGGTACAAACCAACTTTCCAGAACCAAAGATCAATGTAGCGGTTTTAGGATCCTTTAATCTGTATACTAAGCCAGGAAATTGCTCTGGTTCATACTCTGCATTTTCTAATGCCAGCGCAATCGTCTCTAAATCTAGTTCCTTTTCAAGGGACGTGGATGCAACGACGTTTTCTATCTTTATCAAAAAAAAGACCTCCGTTTGAGCATAATGTAGTCTTTTGTAACCTTTATATATATAAAGGTTTATAAGGAAAATTCTTCTCTCATGAAAGAAGCAACATCCTCAGGCTTAGAAAGCACAACCCATTCCAAGTTTAGTCTTTCCATGTATCCGGTATCGTTCGTATAGTACTTTTGAAAATTAGGTCTGCTTATGATTTTTGCATTCAGATTGTAGTAATGACTAATATCTTCATCAACCGGACCTGAATATGTAGAAAGAGTGAAACTCTGCACACCCAGCCTTCGATAACCCTTCAAAACAGAAGATATTGCCTGAGAGAATTCGTATTTTTCTGTATCATTTAATTCAGTTAGAGAAGAAATGCCCTCTTTAAACAAGAATAAAACCTCATTGTTGCCTGTGGGGGCAAAGCTCGTCAAAATAGCCAAGTTATCGTTTTCTGCAATAAATCTTTCTCCCATTTCTCTCTCTTTTTCTAATAAAAGATTCCAGAAATTACGCCTATTTTTCTCATAAAAGGATTTACTTTTTTCTATATACATACCAAGTAGAAATGTGGGAGTTTCCTCAATAAGTATTTGTACATGAGGATGTATTATGCTGGCTCCCGAGGGAGGCATGTGGTTCCAACTTAATAGAGGATACCTCGCGTTTTTGTAGATTTCATGTACTTTTTGGAAGTATTTTATGCATGCAGTAATACAGTCCTTTATTAATTTTGGGTTAAAATCTCCCATTTTTAAAAAGTGATCGCCAGAAAAAATTCCGACCGCATGATCTTTTCCAAAGGGGAATAAATTTGGGAATATGTAAGCATTGCCTATTTTTATCCTTTCAATTTCTTTTTCGTCCTCTTCAAGCCCAAAAAACTTTGGAGTACTATTTTCTATATTTTCTGGACAGAAAAAACACCCTTTTTGTGTATCCTCAATTACTCTAACCATATCTGTTTCTTCGCTTACCTGTTTTTTCCTAAGAGCCCTTTCAACATTTATTCTGCACCACATGTCTATAAGGGGGTCTTTTCTGTATTCAATTGCTTGTTGATGGATATCGAAACCTTCTAAAGGGCTCTTGAGTTTTGCATTCTTGACTAACTTATTGAACTCTATCACGAATTGCAGGGAATCGAAAATACTATTTAAATCTTTTACCGCAATAACTCTTCAGTGAAGAAATCTAATTTAAATAATTAGAATAGTTAATATTACGAATATTTTTCAGAGAAAATTATATATTTAGTTAGTATAATTAAATTATTGACAAAAATTTAGCCGACGTATTAATAGTAGGAGTTATATAGTAAAAGACACGAAAAAGATGCTCTTGTGGTGGGTTTCAGATGGGTAGGAGAAATATCATATTAGCCGGAGAAGAAGCAGGACCGGTTTCTAATAAATTAGGCGGGATATGGAACGTAATAGATGATGAAGCAACTACACTGGCAAAATTAATCAGTAAAGACGAGATAAAAGAAAATATTAGGTTATTGATTGCCGGACCTTATTATCCACATAAAGGAACTGACTGGAATGCTGGAAAGGATAGAGTGACCGGACTAAACGGGTTTAACGAATTAATTTTGGATGAAACTCTTTCAAAATCACTAAAAAGCCTGAAAGAGAGAGGTATAGATATAATTACGCGTTCTAAACTCATTGATGGGGTGGAAATAGCATATATATTATTCAACACCTCAATGTTCAACATGGTACAAACAGTGTACGAAAATAAGACCTACAGGCTTTCTGACATGATAAAGACGGAAGCCTACGAACTTGTTGGTCTGGATTCTCTGCAATATGAACCATCAGGATACGGTAAGGAATATACGCACTATTTGAATCTATCTTACGCAATATCTGAGTTTGCTAAAGAATTGTCTAAGCATGAAAGCGTCTCCCTTCATTGCCATGAGTTTGGCGTTTTTTATGCCGCTGCAAGGTTAGAACTAACAAGAGTTCCTATAAACACCCTTGTGACTTTTCATGCTACTAAAGTAGGGAGATCTTACGGCGCAGATGTCTTAGAAAAAATTTACAACTCTGATCCTACATGGAACCCGAGTACTCCTGTAGGATTGGCTAAATTAGAGGAATTAGCCAAACATGCCGATGCGATTACCTTTGTCGGCGATACAACAAGAAAAGAAGCAGGACTTTTCTATGGAATAGATGGAATAATAGTTAGAAACGGCATAGAAGTGGATGTAGACACTATAGATTGGGAAAAAAAAGACAAATGTAGAGAAAAAATCCAAGAATTTGTTGCAAGGAACTTATACGAGTACTATGATGGGGAGAAAATAGAAAGCGAGCACATAATACCTTTATACACAATATCTAGAACAGAATTAGAAAACAAAGGTTATCCGGATTTGCTTGATTCTATGATTATCTTAGACAGATTGCTGGTGAATTATATAAGAAATGGTTGGATTGATGAGGAAACAAAGGTAGTATGTTTCTTAATAACCGCCCATGGACCTAAAGAAAAGGGTAGATTACCAAAGGGCTTTCCTATCTATCTTCCTCATGAGGTACTCGTAGGAGAAGAACTGAGGTTGAGCAAAATGATTAGCGAACGTCGTTTGCTTCCTAAATGTTTGATGACCGAGAGGAGAATTGTATCCGCTGTTTTATACCCTCAATGGGTGGGAAAGGATGATGGTGGGTTAAACATGACTGCCTCTGAGATCGCAAGCGGATGTGTAGCAGGAATCTTCCCATCGAAATACGAGCCTTTTTTGTTGACTGGATTAGAAGCATGTAGAGAAGGGACCCCGATTGTAGTGGCGAGATCTTGCGGATTTAGTGACGCAGCACTGGAGTACGAACTAAGAAAAGGTACATTAGGCGGAGTCATAGTGGCCGATAACCTAGCCCTGCCGTATCAAGAGTACATATCAGATTATGCTTTAGGAACGGGATTTTTGGTGACAGAATTTATTCGTGATAAGGTCAAATACAGATTGTTGTGTGGAGATGCCTTTCAGGTCGCAAAGTCCATGAGTTGGGAAGATCCTGTCAAGAAATATTACGAATTATTACATATTCATGCCTAAACTTTATATTTTACCTTTCTTCATAATGATAGCACTGGTGGTTTAATGGACAGAATTACCGTAATGGATACGACGATGAGAGACGGCGAACAGACTCCGGGCATAGCGTTCACGCCAGAAGAGAAGGCAATGCTCGGAAGGATGTTATATAATGCTGGTGTGGATTTCATAGAGGTTGCCAGTGCCCAAGTATCAGGAGGAGAGAAATCTGGAGCCATGGCGGTAGCAGCAGAATTTGAGGAACACGGGTATCCAGCGGATATTCTTGAGTGCCTCACTTACCTTACAAAAGAATCTGTGGATTGGGCTCATGATACTGGGGTTGGCGGTGTGAATATCCTTGCAAAATCTTCTGTAGAACAAATAGAGAAACAGTTTAGAATGGAGCCAAAGGATCATACGAATCTGGTCTTAGATATAGTAGAATACGCTTATGATCTTGGTATGAAGGTGAATCTATATCTAGAGCACTACTCCAGTAAGGGTGGAGTAAAAGACAACCCAGAGTACGTGGATGCTCTGATAAACGAATTAATTAAAACAAAAAAGATGCAAAGAATCACATTTTGTGATACTCTTGGATTATTCGATCCTGACGAAGTAAAAAGATACGTAGGCGAGTTTGTCGAAAAATATCCCAAGGCATTCTTTGATTTTCATGGACACAACGACTATGGTATGGCTGTTGCCAATACGCTAGAGGCCGTGAGGGCCCATTGCAAAGGCATTCAGGCCACCATAAACGGTCTTGGAGAAAGAACCGGTAACGCGCCTCTAGAAGAGGTGATAGTTGCTGTGCACGATAAGACTGATAAAAAGACTAATATAAAGGAATATATGCTCAAGGAACTATCAAGTCTAGTGGAACACAGTTCTGGAGTAAGAATACCCCAAAACAAACCAATAGTCGGAAAATTTGCCTTCACTCATAAGTCTGGTATTCACGTGGATGGTATGAGCAAGGCCAAGTTATACGAGAGCATAGATCCTACCAGATTCGGTAGAAGTCATGAATATGATTTGGGCAAACATAGCGGGAAGGCAACCATTAGATCTCATCTGGAAGTAATGGGCGTAAAACCAACAGATAAACTTGTTGACGGCATATTAATGAGAGTAAAAGAATTTGGAGACATGAAAAAAGTATTATCATCTGAAGACTTACCTTATATAATTGCCGACCTTATGGAGGCACCAGAAGAGATAAGGATAGACATAGAGGATTGTGCAATTGTAACTGCCATAGGGACTCATCCAGTGGCAACTGTAAGTATAAAAAGAAACGGCAAGATCTATAAGGTTACTGGATCTGGTGTTGGTGGATATGATGCCTTTATGAATGCTGTTAGGAGTTTGTATAAGGAAGAACTTCCAAAACTCGTCGATTATGAAGTGACGATACCACCAGGGGGCAAAACAGACGCCCTGGTCTATACGACCATCACATGGGAAGATAAGGAAGGAAACGTATTCAAGACAATTGGTGTAAGTCCAGATCAAACTTTCGCAGCCGTAGAAGCCACAAAGAAAATGTTAAACCGGTTTTATAGGAATAAAAAATAATAATAACTGAAGTACATTATTTGTTCAGGAGGTTGATCGAATGCCTAATGGGATTTTCGGAGCTATTTCAGGTGTTTTTCCGATTGTAGTAATATTATTGCTATTTATCCTCTATACAGCAATAAGAATAGTAAAAGAATACGAAAGGGGAGTAGTTTTTAGATTAGGTAGATTAGTTGGCGCTAGAGGTCCAGGATTATTCATCCTAATACCCATCGTCGAGAAGATGAACAAAATAGACCTTAGAACCATCACTTTAGATGTACCCTCACAAGACGTTATAACGAGGGATAACGTCCCTGTTAGGGTAAACGCAGTCGTATATTTTAGGGTAGTAGAACCCGAAAAATCAATTGTTGAGGTAGAAAACTACATGGCGGCTACTTCTCAAATATCCCAGACTACATTGAGGAGTGTAATAGGCCAAGTTGAATTAGACGAGGTACTTTCTGAAAGAGAAAAACTAAATCGTGAGCTACAGCAAATTATTGATTCTCAAACGGATCCGTGGGGTATTAAGGTAACTACAGTAGAGATAAAAGACGTAGAACTTCCAGAAGGGATGAAGAGAGCCATGGCAAGACAGGCAGAAGCAGAGAGAGATAGGAGAGGCAGGGTAATTTTAGCGGATGGTGAGGCTCAGGCAGCCGAAAAACTAAAAGTTGCTGCAGAGACTCTTTCAAAGAGTCCCGCTTCAATACAACTGAGATTCTTACAAACATTGGCAGAAATATCTGCAGAGAAGACTTCCACAGTAGTGTTTCCCATACCGATGGAGTTTATGGAGATATTCTATTCTTCGGAAAAGAAAAAAGTTTCAGAGAAGGAGTCACGCTGAGTAGATTATAAAATACAGGAACGATCGAACACCCACATCCCCTATTTATTTGAGCCCTTCCATAACCATATAATTAAATATTAGTGAGCAATCCAAGATCTTTCATTATCTATTGGAGGCGCCCGAATGCCTATAGAGCCGGCAAAGAAAAATTTCTCTACAGTAGATGAATTAGAGGTCCAAGAGTGGTGGGATCGGGAGAAGATATACGAAAAGACTAGAGAGAGAAGAAAGAATGGACCAAGATTTTATTTTTGTGATGGTCCCCCGTATACTACTGGAGAAATCCACCTAGGAACCGCTTACAATAAAACAATAAAAGACTTAGTACTGAGATATAAATCAATGAAAGGTTATAACGTGAGAGATCAAGCCGGCTGGGACATGCACGGCCTTCCAATAGAAGTAAAAGTGGAAGAACTTCTCGGAATAAAGAGCAAACACGAAATAGAGGATGAGGTCGGAATCGATGAATTTGTAAAGAAATGCAGAGAATTTTCTTTAACAAACCTTGAGAAAATGACCAATCAATTCAAAAGACTAGGAGCATGGTTTGACTGGGAAATTCCTTATAGAACAATTGATAACAGTTTTATAGAGTCTGTTTGGTGGTGTATAAAGCGTGCTGACGAGAGAGATCTACTCTACAAGGATCTTAAAGTAATTACTTGGTGTCCTAGGTGTGAAACTGCCTTAGCAGACGCAGAAATAGAATATAGGGAAGTTAGTGACCCCTCCATCTATGTAAAGTTTAAAATCTCTGATAGAGAGGACACATACATATTGATATGGACTACCACGCCTTGGACAATACCCGCTAATCTCGCAGTATGCGTGCATCCCGATTATACGTATGTAGAGATAAAAACTGATAAGGAAAGACTAATTTTGGCTAAAGATCTCTTAGAATCTATTGTTGGATTAATAGGTATAAAAGAGTATGAAATCGTAAATGAATTCTTCGGGAATGAATTGTTAGGACTTAAGTACGAACATCCTTTAAGAGAGGAGGTTCCTTTTCATAGAGAAATAGATGGAGATTATGTTCACGCCATTATTTCTGGAACGCACGTAAAGTTAGATGAGGGCACAGGTTGCGTTCACACCGCGCCCGGACACGGTCCAGATGACTTTGATATAGGAAAAGAACACGATATTCCAATTTTTTCACCAGTAGACGAAAAAGGAATATTCAAAGAAGAAGCAGGTAAATATAAAGGGTTTTATGTAAAAAAAGGTGATAAAGAGATAGTCGATGATCTAAAGGAGAAAAAATCGTTGGTATATCACGAGGAAATTGAGCACAGATATGGTCACTGTTGGAGATGTAAGAGTCCTATTATCTATCGCGCCACAGAGCAATGGTTTTTAGGGGTTACTAAACTAAAGAAAAAGATGCTCGAGGAGATAGATAGGGTAGATTGGGTACCTCATTGGGCTGGAGCGAGTAGATTCAAAGATTGGGTAAGGAGCGCAAAAGACTGGACTATATCGAGACAGAGATACTGGGGAATTCCTCTTCCAGTTTGGATATGTGACGAATGTAAAGAAAAAAGGATAGTCGGATCATTAGAAGAACTCAAAAAATATGCAATAAACTTTGAAGATGAAATAGACTTACATAGACCTTGGGTTGATAAAATAAAACTAAAATGTGGATGTAATTCAATAATGGAAAGAGTTCCCGATGTTATAGACGTATGGTTGGATTCAGGAACAGCTTCTTGGGCTTCCCTGGCGTATCCCTCAAAAAAAGAAGAATTTGAGAAATGGTGGCCAGCAGATTTTATAACTGAAGGGCACGATCAAACGCGAGGTTGGTTTTACTCCCAGCTTGGAGCTGGAGTGATAACCTTTGACAAGGCCCCTTACGATCGCGTCTTAATGCATGGTTTTACGCTAGACAAAGAAGGAAAGAAGATGTCGAAGTCATTGGGTAACATAGTAACTCCTGAATCTATATATGAGGAGTATGGCGCGGATGTCTTAAGGTTCTATGTTCTCTGGACCATTCCCCCATGGGACGACCTTCATTTTAGTTGGGAGGAGGTAAGGGTGGTAAACAGAATGTTAAACGTTTTTTGGAACGCCTACGTTTTTGCTACTACATACATGCCTCTCGATGATTACCTCCCGGATGAATCTCATACTTCATATCTGAGGGAAGAGGATAAATGGATGATATCTAGAATTAATGCCCTGATAAAAGAGGTTACATCAAACTTTGAAGAACTACAAGTACACAAAGTAACGAGGGCAATTCACGACTTCGTACTGGAAGATTTGAGTAGGTGGTATGTTAGACTTGTCAGAGAGAGGGTATGGATAGAAAAGGAAGATCCTGATAAAAACGCTGCATATTATACCCTTTGGTATACTTTAAATAATCTTACCAGACTGATGGCTCCCTTTACTCCACATATTACCGAGGTCATATACCAGAACCTTATGAGAGGCATTGCCTTTGATTTCGAGAGCGTTCACATGTGTAACTGGCCAGAACACGACGAAAAATTGATAGATAAAAGATTAGAAGAGGACATGAACGCCGTAAAATCGACAGTCGAACTTTCATACTCGGCGCGCCAAAAGGCTGAACTGAAGTTAAGATGGCCTATTAAATCAATTGCCATATCCACCACGAAGAAGGGTACCGAGGCAATCAAGAGACTGGAACGCATACTAAAAACGCAAGCAAATGCTAAAGAAGTTATATTCTTCTCTCCAGAGGAAACCCATCCTGATGTTATGACCAGAGTAAAACCTAGATTTGAAGTTTTGGGTCCTAAATATAAGGGGAAGACCTCCCTCATAAAAAAGGCTCTAGAAGAGATAGATGGAGAATTTTTACGTTCAAAAATATCCGAGGGGTACCTAATTAACCTTTCTGATGGCTCCGAGGTAAAATTAACAGAGGAGGACGTCGATTTCTTCAGAGAATTACCAAAAGAACTCGTAGTAGTTGAATCACCAGAAATGAAATTATACATAGATGCTGAAATAACCCCAGAACTTAAGGCTGAGGGCTTAGCAAAAGAAGTAATACGCAGGATACAAGAAATGAGAAAAGAATTAAACCTAAACGTGGAGGAAATGATAAAGTCAAGCGTCATCGTTAAAGAAGAAATAAGAGAGCTACTCGAAGAAAATATTGAATTTATAAAAATTGAAACGAGATCAAAAGAATTACTTTTTGAGGGTTTGGAAGGGTATAAAAAAGAATGGGACATCGATGGGGATAAATACGTTATAACGATTGATAGATCTCCATTGGGATAGTCCATCGGATGCTGAACAGGCCTCTAAAGTGCTACGAATTTTTAAATCTAAAAAAGGAGGGCCAAAAACTATGGATGCAGAATATGTTGTTAAATACATTTTAGAGAATTATGAAGGGGTTGTTTTGAAAAACGCTTGGGGAGAAAAAACCCTTTTTTATAACCCTAATAATCAGTTCGCCAGAGGGACTTACTTTGTTACAGTAAA